>Ga0302314_10014430_pt1 | contig 13522 bp, 10 predicted proteins | sample III_Palsa_N2_3_FD_200533 | JGI IMG/M metagenome (GOLD analysis project Ga0302314, IMG submission 200533) | Peat permafrost microbial communities from Stordalen Mire near Abisko, Sweden - III_Palsa_N2_3 | ecosystem: Environmental > Terrestrial > Soil > Palsa > Peat permafrost | place: Sweden...
CGATGCCGCCTACTTCGGCGAGTGCGTGTCCATCGCGGAGCACGGGCTGCAAGCGGCTCACTTCGCGCGCGCGGCCGGCGCGCCGCCGGCGCTCATCGTCGCCGCGCTGCTGCACGACGTCGGTCACCTCGTCGGCAACGCGCCGGACGACCTCGCCGAATGGACCGAGGACGCCGCCCATGAGCGCGTCGGGGGCCGCTGGCTCGCCGAGCGATTCCCGGCCGAGGTCTCGGAGCCCGTCCGTCTGCACGTTCCCGCGAAGCGCTATTTGCTCGCGACGGACCCGGATTATTTAGCGAAGCTGAGCCCGGCCTCGCTCGTGACACTGAAGCTGCAGGGCGGACCGATGTCCCTCGAGGAAGCGGCGCATTTCGAGGGCGAACGCTTCCACCGTGAAGCGGTGCTGGTGCGGCGCTGCGACGATGAGGGCAAGGTTGCGGGACTCGCCACGGCCGGATTGCTCGATTACCGCGACATGATCGAGGCGTTGAGCCTGCCCTGCCGCTAGACCTCCGCGCGCTGTCGCGTCTTTGGAGAAAACACACCCGCAGCGAGTCCAGCGACACTCAGGTCCGCATCCAGCGCCTCCCAATGCAGTCCGGTGCCGATTGCTTTTCATTCGTTCAATAACACGCAAGGGTTGCGGTATATTTGGCGCGGGCGCATGGCGCGCCGACGCCTCGAGAGGATAACCATGGCGATGATCGCTCCCCTCCGCGCCCCGATTGCCGCGGCGCTTCTGCTCTCCTTCTCGCCGGCCTGGTCCCAAGCCACGGCTCCGGAAGCAATCGCCGCCCCAGACACGGAGGACCCGGCCGCCACCCGCGAGATCGCCGCGGCCACCACCGAGCCGCGATTCTCATCACCCTGGGTCTCTTCCCTGCCGGTCTCGACGACCGTCCCGTCGCCGCGCGCTTTCCTGCATCGGATTCCAGGCGCGCCCGGTGAGCTGGTGGATTCGGCGACCGCCTACGGCTACAGCCGCGCACTCGCCGCCGCATCGCCGCGCGTGCGCGTGTTCACCATCGGGCGCTCCGAGGAGGGCCGCGACATCGTGCTGCTCGCGATCGCGGACGAGCAAGGGATTCGCGACCTCGACCGGCTGAAAGCCGCGACGGCTGCCCTCGCCGATCCGCGCAAGACCGATCCCGCCGCCGCCGAGCGCATCATCGAGGGCGCGCGGCCCATCTATTACTTCAACGCGGCGCTCCATTCCGACGAGACCGGCTCGACCGAGACCATGCTCGAGCTCGCGTACCGCCTGGCCGTCTCCGAGCAGCCGATGATCCGGCGAATCCGCGAGAACGTCGTCGTCCTGATCAATCCCGTCTCCAACCCGGACGGCCGCGACAAGCAGGTCGAATGGTTCTACCGCTTCTTGAAGGGCAAGACCGACCGCGCCACCCTGCCGCGCCAGGCGCCGCCCTACTGGTCGCGCTACGCGATGGTCGACATCAACCGCGATGCCATTCAGCTCACCCACGAGACCACCAAAGCGGTGCAGCGCATGTTCTTCGATTGGCACCCGCAAGTGGTGCACGATTTGCACGAGAGCGTCGCCCTCCTCGTCACCTGGAACGGCACCGGACCGATCAACGACGACATCGATCCCGTGAGCTACGATGAGCGCCTGGAGATGAGCTTTCACGAAGTGACCGCGCTCACCGGCTTCGGCATGCCCGGCGTCTGGACTTGGAACTTCGGCGACGACTTCGCGCACCTGTTCCTGGATTCGATCGGGCTCAACCACAATTCCATGGGGCGGGGTTACGAGACCTTCGGCAACGGCACCGCGGAGACACTGCAGCAGGAGTCGTATCCGGACGAGACCAGCCAGGAATGGTACCGGCCCGAGCCGCCGCCCGCCGGCCCCTTCCGCTGGTCGGCGCGCGACAACGTGAACTACATGGAGACCGCCGCCCTCGCGGCGCTCGATATCACCGCTCAACAGTCAAAGGCTCTGCTGCACAACTTCTACCAGAAGGGCCTGGACTCCTGGCGTAAGGGCACGGCGGAGGCGCCGTTCGCCTTTCTCATCCCCGAGGATCAGGGCGATCCGCGGCGCGTTGCGCAGCTGGTGGCGCTGCTCATGGCGCAGGGCATCGAGGTGCAGCGCGCGAGCACGCAGCTCACGCTCAAGGAAGGCACGTTCGCCGCCGGCACGTACGTGGTACGGCTCGACCAGCCGTATCGGAACTACGCGGTCGACTTGTTGACTCCGAAGTTCTTTCCCAAGGACGCCGGGGCACCTTACGACGATATCTCCTGGGAGCTGCCCGCCAATTATCACCTCACCGCGATCGCCTCCGTGGACCCCGCGGTGCGCGAGGCGCCGCTCACGCCTCTCACCGAACGACCGCACCCGGCGGGCCGCATTGCCGGCCAAGGCTCGGTGTATGTGCTCGAGGACACGGGTCAGGAGGGCCTGTTCGAAGCGCGCTTTCGCCTGTCGCGCTTCAAGCTCGAGATTGCTGAGCAGCCGTTCAGCGCCGCCGGCCGCGACTATCCGCGCGGCTCCTGGATCTTGCCTGCGCAGCCCGGGCTCGATGCCGCCCTCGCGGCCGCGGCTCTCGATCTCTCGCTCGACTTTCAGCGCCTCGACGCGGCCCCGCACGCAGCCACGCATGCGGCGCCGGTGCCGCGTCTCGGAGTGTGGGTGCCGTGGGCCGACACCGACAGCAACGGCTGGGTGCGCTATGCGCTCGACCAGCGGCACATTCCGTACACCTACGTGCGCGACGAGGACGTACGGCACGGCAACCTGCGCGCACGCTATGACGTGCTCCTGTACGGACACGTCGATCTCGAGCTCGCCGAGCAGATCGAGGGCATTCCCAAAGCCTGGGGGCCGATGCCCTTCAAGAAAACCAAGGCAACGCCCAGCCACGGCACCCCGGCCGAGTCCGACGACATCACGGGAGGCGTCGGCTATGCGGGCCTTGGCGAGATTCAGCGGTTCGTCGACGACGGGGGTCTGCTCATCACGCTCGGCAACGGCTCGATGCTCGCGCTCGAGGGCGGCCTCGTGCGCGGTGTGCGCCGCGAGTCGGGCGGTGTTCCGCGCAGCGCCGCAGGCGGTGGGAGCGACGCCGCGGCCGCGTCCGTGTTCACCGAGACGCGGAGCCCGGGCTCGCATTTGCGGGTGACCTTCGCCCAGCCGGAAAGCCCCATTGCCTACGGCTACAGCGCCCACACGCACGTATTTCGCGAGAACTACGCGATCTATGCGACGCCCCGGCGCTGGCTGCGCATGGCCTACTGCACCACGTGCCTGGACGGCCCGTTCGATCCGAGCGGCGTCGTCATGACTTGGGGCGACTCCGACGGGCAGCCGTTGGTGGTGAGCGGTCAGGTATGGGGTGCGGATGGCTTGATCGGACATCCCGCCATACTCGACATGCCGGTGGGCAAGGGGCGCGTGGTCGCGTTCAACTTCAATCCCCTGCACCGCGACTTGAACCGCGGCGATCAAAGAATGCTGTGGAACGCCATCTTGAACTGGCAGGCGCTGCTCGCCGGCCACTGATCCTCAACCCCGATGCGGCTCGCTCAGCTCGTCGGTGCCGAGGTCTCAGCGATCGGCGGGATCCGCGGCGGGCGGCTCGATGGCGCGCGGTGTGATCACGCGCAACAGGTCGATGCGACGGCGGTCGGCGCGCACGACGCGAAACTCCATCTCGCCCACGGAGATGGTCTCCCCGCGGCGCGGAAGCCGTCCGAACTCCTGCATGAGGAGCCCGCCGATGGTGTCGTATTCCTCGTCCGAGAACGCGGTGCCGAAGTAGCGGTTGAAGTCGGCGATGGGCGTGAGCGCGCGCACGGTGAACTCTCGATCGCTCTCCCGGCGAATCGCCTGGGCGTCCTCCACATCGTGCTCGTCGTCGATCTCGCCGACGATCTGCTCGATGACGTCCTCGATGGTCACCAGGCCGCAAATCCCTCCGTACTCGTCGACCACCATCGCGAGATGGTTGTGGCTTTGACGGAATTCCTTGAGGAGCACGTTGAGCCGCTTGCTCTCCGGCACGAACATGACCGGCCGCATGTATTCGCGGATCTCGAAGGACTCACCGTCCTCGACTTGCAGCCGCAGCAAGTCCTTGGCGAGCACGATGCCCAGGATCTGATCGCGGTCCTCGCCGATCACCGGGAAGCGCGAATGGCCGGACTCCACCATGAGCTCGACCAGCCTGCCCGGGGCCTCGTCGCGCTCGATGAACACCATTTGCGCGCGCGGCACCATGATGTCGCGCACCTGCATGTCCGCGACGGCGAGAACGCCCTCGAGCATCACCAGCGCGTCGCCGTTGAACAGGCCGCGCTCGCTCGCCTCGCGCAGGTCCTCGATGAGCTCGGGCAAATCGCGGGGCTCGCCGGACATCGACTGCGTGATCCGCTTCAACCAGCGGCCGGTGGTGCCTGTAGGCTGCTCAGACATGGGAGGCGTAAGCATACTCGATCATGCGTACGGGTTCGAAAATCCAAGCCGATCAAGGATTTGAACCTCCCGGGCGGCCATTTTCCGGGCTTCCGCGTCGTGTTCATGATCGAAGCCGAGCAGGTGCAGGACGCCGTGCACCGTCATGTGCGCCCAGTGCGACTCGGCGGACTTGCCTTGCGCGCGGGCCTCGCGCGCGACCACCGGGGCGCAAATGACGAGCTCGCCCAGGATGCGGCTGCCGTCGGGCATGGTGCCCGGGCCGTCGAACGAGAGCACGTTCGTGGGCCGATCCTTGCCGCGGTAAGCCGAGTTCAGGCTCCGGCTGCGGGCGCTGCCCACCGCGCGTACCGATACGATCAGTGGCGCTCTGCTCCCCGCCCGGGCGATGGCGCGCGCTGCGGGCGGGGCGTCGCGGGTACGCGCAGCGCCGGCGAGCGCCGCCTCGACCCAAGCCGAGAATTTCGCCCGTCCCGGCACCCAAGGCCGCCGGGCGGCATAGCTCAAGTCGAGCTGGAGCAGCTGGATCTCACGCGGCGGAGCCGTCGTCGGAGGAGCGCGCTTCGTAAGCCTGGACGATGCGTTGTACCAGGGGATGACGCACGACGTCGCGCGAGCTGAACATGGTGAAGGCGATGCCGCGGACCCCATGGAGGATGTCGATGACCGTGCGCAGCCCCGACTGCTTCGTGTTGGGCAAGTCCACCTGCGTGATGTCGCCCGTGACGACCGCCTTCGAGCCGAAGCCGATGCGGGTGAGGAACATTTTCATCTGCTCATTGGTCGTGTTCTGCGCCTCGTCCAGAATCACGAAGGAGTCGTTCAGCGAGCGGCCGCGCATGAAGGCGAGCGGCGCGATCTCGATGACATTGCGCTCGATGGATTTCGCCACGCGTTCGAAGCCCATCATTTCATAGAGCGCGTCGTACATGGGGCGCAGGTACGGATCGACCTTCTGCGTGAGATCGCCGGGCAGAAATCCGAGACGTTCGCCTGCCTCCACGGCGGGGCGCACCAGCACGATGCGGCGCACGCGCTCCGAATGCAGCGCCTCGACCGCGCAGGCCACGGCCAGATAGGTTTTGCCCGTGCCCGCCGGGCCGATGCCGAAGGTGAGGTCGTGCGTGCGGATGTTTTGCAAATACTCGGTCTGGTTGGCGCCGCGCGCGCGCACCGTGCCGCGCGCGGTGTTGACCTTGAGCTCGCCCCCGCCCACATCGGCGTCGTTGACTTCCATGCCGAGCTCCTGCAGAGCGATGTGCACGCGCTCCGAATCCACCGGCTCGCGCTGCGCACGGGCATACAGATCCTTGATCACGGCCTCGGCGCGCTGCGCGGCCCCAGGCAGTCCAATGATCTGGAATCGATTGCCGCGGCGCCGAACCTCGACACCCAGCCGCGATTCGATCTGGTGCAGATGCGCGTCCAGCGGACCGCACAGCTCCACGAGCCGCACGTTGTCGGCCGGTGCGAGCGACAAGTCGCGGGTCACGGGGACTGAGCTCACGCCGGATCTTCCACGACGAGCGCCGGGTTTTCCACAACCAGCATGGAATCTTCCGCGACGAGGCGGCCGCGCAGCGAATTCGGCCTCGCTTCGGTGATGACGACGTCCGCGAACTGGTTGATGAGGTGCGCCGGGCCCTGGAAGTTCACCCAACGGTTATTGTCGGTGCGTCCGGCCAGCTCGTTGCGGTCGCGCTTGGCAGGCCGCTCGATGAGCACACGCTGGCGGCTTCCGACCATGCGCTCCGAAATCGCGCGGGCTTGGGTGTTCAAACGCTGCTGGATGAGCTCGAGCCGGCGCTGCTTCACCTCGGCCGGCACTTCATCGGGCAGCGCCGCTGCCGGTGTTCCCGGGCGGCGGCTGTAGAGGAAGCTGAAGGATTGATCGAATCCGGCATCGGCGATGAGATTCATCGTCGCCGCAAAATCCTCGTCCGTTTCGCCCGGAAATCCGACGATGACGTCGGTGGTGATGGAGATGTCGGGCCGCACCGCGCGGAGCTTGCGCAGTTTCTGCTTGTACTCGAGCACGGTGTGGCCGCGCTTCATCGCGGCGAGTATGCGATCGGAGCCGCTCTGCACGGGCAGGTGCAGGAGATTGTTCAGCTTCGGAACGTTCGCATACGCCTCGATCAGACTGTCGTTGAACTCGAGCGGATGCGAGGTGGTGAAGCGGATGCGCTCGATCCCCGGGACGGCCGCGACGAAATGAATCAAGGTCGAAAGATCCGCGCGAGTGCCGTCCTCCGTCTCGCCCGCGTAGGCGTTCACGTTCTGACCCAGCAGAGTCACCTCGCGCATCCCGCCGCGCGCGAGCGCGCGCACTTCCGTGAGGACTTGCTCGAAGGGGCGGCTGATCTCCTCACCGCGGGTATACGGCACCACGCAAAAGGTGCAGTACTTGCTGCAGCCTTCCATGATGGATACGAATGCCGCCGCGCCGTCGGCACGCGGTTCGGGCAGACGGTCGAACTTCTCGATCTCGGGAAAGCTCACGTCGATTTGCGCCCGCCCGGTCTGCCTCAAGCCCCGCAACATGTCGGGCAAACGGTGCAGCGTCTGCGGGCCGAACACCAGATCCACATAAGGTGCCCGGGCGGTGATGCCCTCGCCCTCCTGGCTGGCGACGCAGCCGCCCACGCCGATCACCACATGCGGCCGCTCTTCCTTGTAGCGACGCCATTCGCCGAGCAGCGAAAACACTTTTTCCTGGGCTTTCTCGCGCACCGAGCAGGTGTTCACCAGGAGGACGTCGGCGAGCGCCGGGTCTTCGGTACGGGTCATCCCATGGGCCGCCTCGAGTACGTCGTGCATTTTGCCCGAGTCGTACTCGTTCATCTGACAACCGAACGTCTTTATGTAAACAAGGCCCGGCATCGGCTCGGATGGGCTCCCCTGAGAAAGGCCGCTAAGATACTAGGAACCATGGCAATACGCGACGTACTCAAGATGGGCGATCCCCGGCTCCTCGCGGTTTCGGAGCCGGTGGCCGCATTCGGCACTCCCGAGCTCGAAACGCTGCTCACCGATATGCGGGACACCATGCGCCATCTCAATGGCGCCGGCCTTGCTGCACCGCAAATCGGCGTCGGGGCGCGAGTGGTGATCTTCGGCGTGGAGGCGAATCCGCGCTATCCGGAAGCGGAGCTGGTGCCCTACACCGTGCTCATCAACCCCGAACTCACACCCCTCGGGGAGGAGGTGGAGGATGGGTGGGAAGGATGCTTGTCGGTGCCCGGTATGCGCGGTTTGGTGCCTCGCTATCGGCACCTGCGCTACACCGGGCTAGACGAGCGCGGCCAGGCAATCGACCGCACCGTGAGCGATTTTCACGCGCGCGTGGTGCAACACGAAGTGGATCACCTGGATGGGATTCTCTATCCGCGCAGAATCCGCGATCTCACCCAGTTCGGCTTCACCGACACCCTCTTTCCGGGCCTGCCGCTCGAAGACGACTGAGGGTCGGAGATGCCTCGATTTCGCGGCCGCTCAGGGGCAGCGATAGGCGATCCCAGCGGCGGGTACGCCTAGGAGTCCCTCCGTGACGAGTCCGACGTTGCCGCCGAGACCTACCACGTCATTGCGGAACTGAATCGTGGTCACGAGGCTCCACTCCTTGGAGTTCCGGTCAGTTTCAGAACGGAATGTCGTCGTCGAAGTCTTCTTTTCCGCCCGCTGGAGCCGGCGATTGATCGTACTCCTCGCGCGGCGGCGCGGAACGCTCGCCCCCGCCCGTCGATCCGCCGCCCATGGCCCCGCCGCCGCCGCCGCGGCCGCCCAACATCTGCATGTTGTCCGCGATGATCTCGGTGGTGAAGCGATCGTTGCCTTGCTTATCCTGCCATTTTCGGGTGCGCAGCTTCCCCTCGATGAACACCTGCGAGCCCTTGCGCAGGTACTCCGCCGCGATCTCGCCCAGGCGCCCAAACAAAGCGATGCTGTGCCACTCGGTGCGCTCCTGTTGCGCTCCGGAGGCTTTGTCCTTCCATGACTCGCTGGTGGCAATGCGGATGTTGGTGACCGTCATCCCGCTCGGCATCGAGCGCGTCTCGGGATCGCCACCCAAATTCCCCACCAAAATCACCTTGTTGACTCCGCGCGCCATGAGCTTTTCCCCTCGTTGACTTAACGCACATTGTACACCGCCCAGCCGCCCCCATAACGGGCCAATAGACCTGCGCTCGCCGAGAAACTCGCGAGATTGGGGCCGGACCGCGAAGGCCGGCCGGCGCGGGCAGATCCGCACCACGTGGTCCCCCCTTGACGCCGGGCGTATAGTGATTTGTTGCATGCAAAATATCCGCATCCGGGGAGCCCGGACCCACAATCTGAAGAACATCGACCTCGACCTGCCTCGCGACCGGCTGGTGGTGCTTACTGGATTGTCGGGCTCGGGAAAATCCTCGCTCGCGTTCGATACCATCTATGCCGAGGGACAGCGGCGCTACGTCGAATCCTTGTCGACTTATGCGCGTCAGTTTCTGTCCATGATGGAAAAGCCCGACGTGGACACCATCGAGGGGCTGTCGCCGGCGATCTCCATCGAGCAGAAATCGACCTCTCACAACCCTCGCTCGACGGTCGGCACCGTGACCGAGGTCTACGACTATTTGCGGCTTCTCTACGCCCGCGTCGGTACCCCGCGCTGCCCCGACCATCACATCGATCTCGCCGCGCAGACCGTCAGTCAAATGGTCGACGCCGTGCTCGAGCACCCGGAGGGCACCGCGCTCATGCTGCTCGCGCCCGCGATCTCGGAACGCAAGGGCGAGCACGCGGAGCTCATCGAGGAGCTGCAGGCGGGCGGGTTCGTGCGCGCCCGCATCGACGGTGAAGTGGTGGAGCTTGACCGGGCGCCCAAACTTGACGTGCGCCGCAAGCACACGGTCGAGGCGATCGTCGATCGGTTTCGCGTGCGCCCCGACCTCGGCCAGCGCCTGGCCGAGTCCTTCGAAACGGCACTGCGCCTGGGATCGGGCGTTGCGCGCGTGGCTTACATGGACGAGCCGGCGCGCGCCGAGCTCGTGTTCTCGAACAAGTTCGCCTGCCCGATCTGCAATTACTCTCTCTCCGAGCTCGAGCCGCGGCTGTTCTCCTTCAACAGTCCCATCGGCGCCTGTCCGAGCTGCGACGGGCTCGGCACCCAGGAGTTCTTCGATCCCGAGAAGATCGTCGCCAATCCGCACCTGTCGCTCGCCGGCGGCGCGGTACGCGGCTGGGATCGGCGCAACGCCTACTACTTCCAGCTGATTCAGTCCCTGGCGCGGCACACGAAGTTCGACATCGAGGCGCCCTTCGAGAGCCTGCCGCGAGAGATCAAGAACCTGGTGCTGTTCGGCAGCGGCGAGGAGCAGATCGAGTTCAAATATCTCGACGGCAAGGGCGGCACGATCAAGCGCAAGCATACGTTCGAGGGCATCGTCAACAATCTCGAGCGCCGCTATCGCGAGACTGAGTCGGCGACCGTGCGCGAGGAGCTCTCGAAGTTCCGCTCGGCCCGCCCGTGTCCCGACTGCCACGGCACGCGGCTCAACCGCGCCGCGCGCAACGTGTTCATCGACGGCAAGAACGCCCCCGAGGTCTCCGCGCTCAGCGTGGACCGCGCGGTCGAGTTCTTCTCCGGCTTGCGCCTCTCGGGCTGGCGCGGCGAGATCGCGGTCAAGATCGTCAAGGAAATCGCCGATCGCCTGGGCTTCCTCGCCAACGTCGGGCTCGGGTACCTCACGCTCGACCGCAGCGCCGACACCTTGTCGGGCGGTGAGGCGCAACGCATCCGGCTCGCGAGCCAGATCGGATCCGGGCTGGTCGGCGTCATGTACATCCTGGATGAGCCCTCGATCGGGCTGCATCAGCGCGACAATCAGCGCCTGCTCGATACGCTCGTGAATCTGCGCGATCTCGGCAACACCGTGATCGTGGTCGAGCACGACGAGGATGCGATCCGCCAGGCGGACCACGTCGTGGACCTGGGGCCCGGGGCCGGCGTGCACGGCGGCACCGTGGTCGCTCAAGGCACCGCCGCGGAAGTCGCCGCGCATCCGGACTCGATCACCGGGCAGTACCTGAGCGGCCGGCGGCGCATCGAGATTCCACCGTTGCGGCGCTCGCCGGACCCGAAGCGCATGCTGCGCCTCGTAGGAGCCACCGCCAACAATCTGAAGAACGTCACGGCGGAGTTTCCGCTCGGCCTCATGACCTGCGTCACGGGCGTATCCGGGTCCGGCAAGTCGACGCTGATCAACGACACGTTGTTCCGCGCCGTCGCGACGCAGCTCAATCACGCGGCCGCGGGCAGCGCGCATTTCGAGCGTCTCGAGGGACTCGATCACATCGATCGGGTGATCGAGATCGATCAAAGTCCGATCGGCCGCACGCCGCGCTCCAATCCGGCCACCTACACGGGCCTGTTCGCACCCATCCGAGAAATCTTTGCCGCCGTGCCGGAATCGCGTGCGCGCGGCTACGAGGCGGGGCGCTTCAGCTTCAACGTGAAAGGCGGCCGCTGCGAGGCGTGTCAGGGCGACGGCGTCATCAAAGTCGAGATGCATTTTCTCGCGGATGTGTACGTGCCGTGCGATGTCTGCCGCGGCAAGCGCTACAACCGCGAGACGCTCGAGATACGCTTCAAGGGCAAGAACATTCAGGAAGTGCTCGACATGACGGTCGAGGACGCGCTGCCGTTTTTCTCCGCCGTGCCGACCGTGCAGCCGAAGCTGCAGACGCTGCTCGACGTCGGGCTCTCCTACGTGCGCCTCGGCCAGAGCGCGACCACGCTGTCGGGCGGCGAAGCCCAGCGCGTGAAGCTCGCCAAGGAGCTTTCCAAGCGCGCCACCGGGCGCACGCTTTACATCCTCGACGAGCCGACCACCGGCCTGCACTTCGCGGATATCGCGCAGCTCCTCGCGGTGCTGCACAGGTTGCGCGATGAGGGCAACACCATCATCGTGATCGAGCACAACCTGGACGTGATCAAGACCGCGGACTGGGTCGTGGACTTGGGTCCCGAAGGCGGCGACGGCGGCGGCAACATCGTCGCAGTCGGCACGCCCGAAGACATCGCCGCACACCCGACCTCGTATACCGGACATTACCTCAAGGGAGCTTTGCAGCGCGCGGCCAAGCCGGCCTCGGTCCGGGAGCCGACCGCGGCGCGAGCCGCGCAGCGGAAGCGCGCGTGAGGGCACGGATAAGGTGAGCGTGGGGGTGCGGTGACGAGTCGCGCGCAGGGTGTCTTGTCCGACGCGGTGCTTGCGGTCCTGTCGCGCTGGGATCCGGAGAGCGCCCACGATTGCGGGCTTCTGGGTTTGCGCTGCCTGCAGCCGTTCTGGCGCGCGCCCGACGCCCGCCCGGGCTCGACGGTGCGTATCCTGGGCCTCGAGTTCGCGCACCCGCTCGGCCTCGCCGCCGGCTTCGACAAGAACGGCGACTATCTCGAAGCGCTCGGCGCACTGGGATTCAGCCACATCGAGCTCGGCACCGTGACGCCGCGGCCGCAGCCCGGCAACCCAAAACCGCGCATGTTTCGGGCACCGGGCATCGTCGGCCTGGTGAATCGCATGGGGTTCAACAACAAGGGCGTCGATCATCTCGTCGCGCGCCTCGCCCGCGCGCGCTACGCCGGAATTCGCGGCATCAGCATCGGCAAGAATGCCGACACGCCGCTCGAGCAGGCCGCGCAGGACTACCTTGCGTGCCTCGACAAGGTCTATGCGCTCGCCGACTACGTGGCGGTCAACGTCTCCTCGCCGAACACCGCGCGGCTGCGCGAGCTGCAGGCGCCCGACGGGCTGTCGAGCATCGTCGGACCGCTGCTCGAGGAGCGCTCGCGCCTCGAGACGCGCCACGGACGCCGCGTGCCGCTCCTGGTCAAGATCGCGCCGGATCTCGACGCCGCGCAGGTCGGCGCGGTCGCGGCCAGCCTGCGCTCGCTCGGGGTCGATGGGGTGATCGCGACCAACACCACCACCGATCTCGCGGCGCTGGGATCCGACTGGCCCGCCGAGCGGCGCGGCGGCTTGTCGGGAGCTCCCCTGCATGGGCGCTCGGTGGCCGTCATCGAGCAATTGCGCGCCGAGCTCGGCGGAAGCTTTCCCATCATCGGCGTGGGCGGTATCGTGGACGGCGATCGGGCCGTCTCGACGCTGCGTGCGGGCGCCGACCTGCTGCAGGTCTACACGGGCTTCGCCTACCGGGGTCCGGCGCTGCTCGAGGAGATATTGAATGCGATTCAAGGTCACTGACGAGCTCGTCGAGCAATTTCATCGCGACGGAGCGGCGTATTTGCCGCGCCTGTTCGAGCCCGGCGAGATCGAGGAGCTGCGCGCGGGAATCGACTTGAACCTCGAGCACTTGAGCCCGCGTGCGAAGATCGCGAGCGGCGCCGACGATCCCGGCAAGTTTGTCGAGGATTTTTGCACCTGGCAGGACAACCCGCATTACCGGCGGGTCATCTTCGGCTCCGCGCTCGCGGAGACGGCCGGAGGTCTCATGCGCAGCACTTCCGCCCGTCTCCATCACGATCACATGCTCACCAAGGAGCCGGCCACGCGGCAATCGACCCCCTGGCATCAAGACCAGCCTTACTACAACGTCGACGGCACACAGAATGTGAGCTTCTGGATCCCCGTCGACCCCGTGAGCCGCGCCTCCACTCTCGAGTTCGTCGCGGGGTCACATTTGGGCCCATGGCTCATGCCGCGCTCGTTCATGGAGCGCCAAGCGAAGTGGTTTCCGGAAGGCTCGCTCGCCGATCTGCCGGACATCGAGGAGCGGCGCCAGGATTTTCGCATTCTCGGCTGGGAGCTCGAGCCGGGCGATGCCGTGTGCTTTCACATGCTGACGCTGCACGCCTCGCGCGGCGTCGAGCCGAACCGGCGCCGGCGCGTTTTCTCCGTGCGCTTCATGGGCGATGACATCGTGCATGCACCGCGGCGCTGGAAGACCTCGCCGGAGTTCCCGGGTCTCGCTGAGGAGCTGCCCGCCGGAGCGCCCATGCATCACGCGCTGTTTCCCGAGCTGTGGCGCGCGCCATGAGCGCCGCGTCCTCGGCAGGGACCGGCGCCGGTGGCGCGCGCCGCG
>Ga0302314_10014432_pt1 | contig 13519 bp, 13 predicted proteins | sample III_Palsa_N2_3_FD_200533 | JGI IMG/M metagenome (GOLD analysis project Ga0302314, IMG submission 200533) | Peat permafrost microbial communities from Stordalen Mire near Abisko, Sweden - III_Palsa_N2_3 | ecosystem: Environmental > Terrestrial > Soil > Palsa > Peat permafrost | place: Sweden...
GCGCGCCGCACAGCGCGCTCGGCGCGTCGCTGGTGATCTGGCTGGTGGAGGCGAGCACGCCGGGGCACAGCGGAACCAGCGCGGCGGCGGCGAAGGCGTAGGGCGGGGCGAGCCGGAACTTGCGCGCGGCCAGGTAGAGCACGATCATCGCGCCGAACAGCCAGAGCGCGCCGAGCAGGCGTCCCACGGTGATGAAGTTGTGCGTGCCGGAAATCAGGGGGCTGATGACGCGGTCGAGCACGCCGGTGATGGCGTAGTAGACCGGGGGATCACCGAAGGTGTAGACCTGCGCGCTGGTCTGGAAGGTCGAGGCGCTGAACCCGGTGCAGGTGGTTGAGCCGGTGGCGGCCTGCTGGTTGTGGCAGTACCACTCGTACCGGATCTCCTTCGGCACCAGCGAGCCCTTAGCCGGGACCTCGCCGTGCGCCATCAGGTAGAGGTATCCGGCGTGCGCGGGTTCGTCCGTTATCGATATCTGCGGCCCGCGGGCCACGGCGATGAACACGAGCACGATCGCGATGCCCATCAGCCCGAGCGAGACCAGCAGCAGTCGCCGCAGCGGTTCCCCCGCGGCGGCGGACTGTCCCTTCACGAGCAGCCGGGAGCGCCACCCGCCTCCGGACACGCTCGGCGCGTCCGCGACGGTTGCGCCGGGCAGGCCGGAGCCGGACGACCCCTCGACGGGGTCGGGACCGGGCCCTGGCCCGTCGGACCCGGACGCGGGCGCCGGGATCGTTTCCATGTCAGTCATCGCTCAGCCTCTACCTCAGCGTGTGCAAGCATAGGTGCGCCGACACTAGGGGCGCCGGATTAAGTGAACGTTAGGATTCGGAACAGGCACGAATCTATATCGGGGCATGCCTGAGCAGCCACAACACCAGATCCCTCGAGTCTGCTGGGGAGTGGTCCCGCGCGGGTGCAGCGCCCGCGGGGGCTCCGACGCTTCCACCAGCGACGTCAAGCCGTTACGAGTCTCGGGACGAGTCTGCACTTTCCCGACCGGATTCGCCAGGCCTGACGCTGAGTTCGGCTAAGGAAATTTTTAAGAAACAGAGCGTATCTACGCTGAGTCGCGCGATGAATGCGGACCGCGTTTGTCGGCCGGACGCAGACACGGGCGCCCCAGGACTGGCGATCACCGGTCATGTCCGTCAAGGTGGGAAATACACCCCAGCTGTCCTTCAAAGGCGAGGGAAGCCATGAGAGTAAAAGACATGCTCAAGCACAAGGGATCCGCGGTGATCACCGTCCGCCCGGACGTCAGCTGCCGCGGGCTGCTCGCGCTGCTGGCCGAGCACAACATCGGCGCGGTGGTGGTCTCCGTCGACGGGGTCACGGTCGGCGGAATCGTCTCCGAGCGCGACGTCGTGCGCCACCTGACCCATCGAGGTGACGCGATCCTCGACGGCCCGGTCTCCGAGATCGCCGTCTGGCAGGTTTCGACCTGCGGCCTTGACGACCCGGTCGACGAGCTGTGCAACACGATGACCACCCGTCGCATCCGCCACCTCCCGGTCGTGCAGGACGGCCGCCTGGTCGGCCTCGTCAGCATCGGCGACGTCGTCAAGGCCACGATCAGCCAGCTCGAGTTCGATCGGCAGAACTTGATCGACTACGTGCAGGGTTAGTCAGGCGTTGTTAGCCGGGCGGGGTTGGTCACGGTCGGGCGGCCGACGCGTGTCCCGTGACGCCCGGCACCCCTCTTTCGTGAGAGCCCACTTGCACGAAAGTCTCGGCTGGCATACTCTGGTGAGAGTTAACTATCACAAAGAGAGTTAACCATCTCGAGTGGCCGGGGAGACAACCATGAACGCCGTCACGCACACCGTGGACACAGCCGGGATCGGTCCGGTCGAGGTGTCGGTCGCCCCCGTCGCGGCGGTACCCCGGTCCCGGTCCCGGCGGAAGATGAACCAGAAGGTCGTCGTCAGCGTCGTGTTCGTGGCGGCGATGTTCATGAACATCATGGACATCACCATCGTCAACGTGGCGCTGCCGGCGATCGGCCGCCAGTTCGGCGTCACGGAGGCCTCGCTGGACGCGGTGGCCACCGGCTACCTGGTCAGCCTGGCCGTATTCATTCCAGCGGCGGGGTATCTGGGCGACCGCTTCGGGTCCAAGCGCATCCTGTTGCTTGCTATCGGCCTGTTCACCGCTGCATCAGTGCTCTGCGGCCTAGCGCGGGGGCTGAGCGAGCTGGTGGCGTTCCGGGTGCTGCAGGGTGCGGGCAGCGGCATGATGACGCCGGTCGGCATGGCCATGCTCTACCGCGCGTTCCCGCCGCACGAGCGGCTGCGCGCGTCCTCGATCCTGACCGTGCCGACCGCGGTGGCCCCGGCACTCGGCCCGGTACTCGGCGGCGCGCTGGTCACCAGCTTCTCTTGGCGCTGGGTGTTCTTCGTCAACCTGTTCATCGGCATTGCGGCCTTCGCCTTCGGCCTGCTCTTCCTTCGTGAGGAGCGTCCGTCGCGGCCCGGCCGCTTCGATCTGGCCGGATTCGTGTTGTCCGGCGTGGGATTCGCGGCCGTGATGTACGGCGTCAGCCAGGGGCCCGGCCTCGGCTGGACGCATCCGCAGATCATCGGCAGCATCACGGTAGGCGCTGCGGTGCTGGTGCTGCTGGTACGAGTTGAACTGCAAGTCGGCGCTCCGCTGCTGCGGCTGCGCCTGCTCGGCAACCGGCTGTTCCGTTCGACGAGCACGGCGATGGCGGTCGGGACGGCCGCGTTTCTCGGCGCGCTGTTCGTCATCCCGCTCTTCTTCCAGCTCGGTCTCGGCCTCACCGCGCTGCAATCCGGACTCAACACCCTGCCGGAGGCGCTCGGCGTGATGCTCGGCGCCCAACTCGGCTCCCGTGTCCTCTACCGCCGCCTCGGCCCGCGCCGGCTCATCGTCGTCGGGCTGACCGGCATGGCGGCCAACCTCGCGCTGATGGCACTGATCGGCGCGCACACCGACCTGTGGTGGATGCGGCTGCTCATGCTCGGGACGGGACTGACCATGGGCCAGGTCATGGTCTCCGCCCAGGCCGCGACCTTCGCCACCATCTCGCCGGCGGACACGGGCCACGCCTCGTCGCTGTTCACCATGTCCCGCCAGCTCGGCAGCGCCACCGGCATCGCCCTGCTCGCCACCGTGTTCACGATCGTGGGCACCACGCACACGATCGCGGGCCGCGCCGTGCCGAACCTGACCGCCTACCACACGGCGTTCCTCGTCGCCGCACTCATCGCCCTGCTGGCCGTCCTGCCCGCGCTGACCGTAGAGGACGCCGACGCAGCCAGCACGGTGCCCTACGAATGATCGGCGAGCCCGAGCGCGATGTCGACGAGCATGTCCTCCTGGCCGCCGACCAGGCCGCGTCTGCCGGCTTCGAGAAGCAGCGTGCGCACGTCGATGCCGTACCGCGCGGACGCGGTCTCGGCATGGCGCAGGAAGCTGGAGTAGACCCCGGCATAGCCGAGCGTGAGCGTCTCGCGGTCGACGCGCACGGGTCGCTGCTCCTGAAGCGGACGGACCAGATCGTCGGCGGCGTCCTGGAGGGCGAGCAGGTCGCAGCCGTGCTCCCAACCCTCGAGGTTCGCGACCGCGACGAACGCCTCGATCGGGCAGTTGCCGGCCCCGGCGCCGTGCCCGGCCAGCGAGGCGTCGACGCGGACGGCGCCCTCCTCGACCGCGGCCAGCGAGTTGGCGACGGACAGCGAGAGGTTCTCGTGTGCGTGGATGCCTATCTCAGTGCTCGGATCGAGCACGTCGCGGTACGCGCGGACCCGCTCGCGCACTCCGTTCATCGTCAGATGGCCGCCGGAGTCGGTGACGTATACGCAGTGCGCGCCGTAGGACGCCATCAGGTAGGCCTGGCGCGCCAATTCCGCGGCCGGCGCCATGTGGCTCATCATCAGGAATCCCGAGACATCCATGCCGAGGTCGCGCGCCGTGTCAATGTGCTGTGCTGAGATGTCGGCCTCGGTGCAGTGCGTGGCGATCCGCACCGAGCGCACACCCAGCCCGTACGCCTGCTTGAGGTCCTCGACGGTGCCGATGCCCGGCAGCAGCAGCGTGGTCAGCCGGGCCGTCGTCAGAACCTGCGCCACCGCCTCGATCCACTCAAGGTCGGTGTTGCTGCCCGGCCCGTAGTTGAGGCTCGTGCCGGCGAGTCCGTCGCCGTGCGCGACTTCGATGCCGTCGACGCCCGCAGCCTCGAGCGCCGCCGCGATCTGTGCGGCCTGCTCGGGACGGATGCGGTGCCGGGTGGCGTGCATGCCATCGCGAAGGGTGACGTCCTGGATGAACAGTCGGGTACTCATTTCACCGCCTGCGGGGTTCGGCCCGCGATCAGTTCGCCGACCCGCAGGGCCGCCGAAGTCATGATGTCCAGGTTCCCGGCGTAGGCCGGCAGGTAGTGCCCGGCGCCCTCGACTTCGAGCAGGACGGTGACCTGGTGGGTGACCGGGCGTTCGCCGACGAGGGTGCGCGGCCGGTCGGACACGGCCGTGATCTGCACCGGCTGCTTGAGCCGGTAGCCGGGTACGTACGCTGACACGTCCGCGACCATGCGCTCCACGGACTCCGCGATGTCCAGCCGGTCCTGCGGTTCGGGCGCTTCCACCAGGCAGAACACCGTATCGCGCATGATCAGGGCGGGCTCCGCCGGATTGAGGATGATCACCGCCTTGCCGCGCTCGGCGCCGCCGACGGTCTTGATCGCGGTAGCAGTGGTCTGAGTGAACTCGTCGATGTTGGCACGCGTGCCCGGACCGGCCGACTTGGAGGCGATCGAGGCGACGATCTCGGCGTAGCGCACCGGCGCAGTCCGCGCGACCGCCGCGACGACGGGGATGGTGGCCTGGCCGCCGCAGGTGACCATGTTGAGGTCGGGCGCGTCCACATGTTCCTCGAGATTGACCGCGGGGACCACGAAGGGACCGAGCGCCGCCGGAGTCAGGTCTATGAGTTGCTTGCCGTAGGGGGCGAGTGCGCGGGCGTTGGCCACGTGCGCCCCGGCCGAGGTCGCGTCGAAGATAATGCGGATGTCCTCGAAGCCTGGCATGGCTATGAGGCCTTCGACACCCTTCGCGGTCGTCGGCACGCCGAGCCGTTGGGCGCGCGCGAGGCCGTCCGAGGCGGGGTCGATGCCGACCATCGCGGCCACCTCCAGGCCCCGGGCGTATCGCAGCATCTTGATCATCAGATCGGTGCCGATGTTGCCCGAGCCGATGACGGCCGCCTTCATGACATTCCCCCGGTGAAGCTTGCGCGGACCTCGCCGAGGCCGCTGATTTCGGCGCGGAAGCCGTCACCTGGTGTGACTGGCACCATGGGGCCGAGCGCGCCGGACAGCACGATCTCCCCGGCGCGCAACGGCCAGCCGTGGTTGCGCGCGATCGTGGCCAGCCACGCGACGGCGATGAGCGGGTTGTCGAGACAGGCGGATCCCGAGCCCTTCGAGACCACCTCGTCGGCGCGCCAGAGCGTCATCAGGCAGTCGGGCAGGTCGAGTTCGCCGAGGCTGACCTGCTGGTCGCCGAGCACGAACAGGCCGGAGGATGCGTTGTCCGCGACCGTGTCCACGATGTCGATGTCCCACGCGGCGATCCGACTGTCCACGATCTCCAGCGCGGCGACGACGTAAGCGGTGGCGGCTGCGACGTCGGCAGGCCCGATCACCGGAGCCGTCAGGTCGCGTGCCAACACGAACGCGACCTCGGCCTCGATCTTGGGCTGCAGCGTGCGGGTGATGTCGATCGGCACGTCCGCCGGGCACGCCATCGTGTCCAACAGGAAGCCGAAATCGGGCTGATCGACGCCGAGTTGCTTCTGCACGGCGGGATTGGTGAGCCCGACCTTGCGTCCCACGATCCTGGCTCCGTCCACCATCTGCCGCGCGACCCAATCGGATTGAACGGCGTACGCGGCATCCAGATCGCCGGCGGGCAACAGGTCGTGTACCGGGGCGCAAGGACGTCGCGTCGCGCGGGCCTCGCTGAGTCGGTTCAGTGCCTCCGTGGCGCCGGGCATATCAGTTCACCTCGAAAGTCGTGCCGATGCCCATGCCCGTGATCCACTGCGGGACCGGCTCGTAACTGGTCCACACGAACGGCCGGTTCACGGCGGCCTGCCCGATGAGCCAGGTGCGTATCTCGTGCCCGCCGCTGCCGGCCTGTTCCTCGAGGACTTCGTCCCCCAGCGCCGCGATCGGGTCGAGGTCCGCGGCGGCCAGGTGCTTGAGGAACCAGTTGTCCCAGACGGAGTTGACGTGCGCGTCCGGATCGCCCCCCATCGCTCGGACCAGGGGTTCGCGCGCCGCGGCGAAGGCCCGGAGATTCGCCCGCCCGTGGATGACCGACTCCCGCCGCTCGCTGCTCACCGAGGGATCGCGCGGGTCGTTGGACGGCAGCCAGTGTGAAAGCCCGCCACTGGCGACGACGAGGACGCGGCCGGGGAAATCGGCATCGCGGATGGCTACGCCGAGGGCCCTGCCGAGTCGCACGCAGCGAGGCATGCTCGGCAGCGGCGGTGCGGCCGTGTTGACGATCAGCGGCACCAGCGGGACCGGCCGCCCGCCGCAGACCATCTCATAGCCCTGAGTCACGCCGTGGTCGACGGTGAGCGAGTAGGACAGCGACAGGTCGAATCCGGCCCACGCGAGCGTGCCACGCACCGACCAGGCCAGCTGCTCGGCGACCGGCAGCGTGCCGGAGCGGCTCCCGAAGTCGCCGAAGCCCACGGCCTGCTCGACGCCGAGGACGAACGGCGGCATCTGGTCGTAGAAGTTCGCGTGGAAGTGGTCGGGACCGATGACGACGACGGCGTCCGGAGCCAGCCGGGCCACGGCCTCGGCCACCCGAGCGGCGTCCGCGATGAACCTGCCGCCGGGCTCCTCGGGTCCGCTCGGCGGCATCATCGTGGCGAACGGCGAGTGTGAAATACCGACCAGGCCGATGATTTCGCTCACGCGGTCACCTCGCCGGCACTCGGAAGTCGCGATTGCGTGAGCGCTGTGCCTAATGGTTCGCTCGCCAGCTCGCTCACGACGGATCCTTCCCCAGCACGAGGAAATCACGATGGGCGCGCAGGAACTCGCCCACTTTCTCCCATTGCGGCCAGTGGCCCGCGTCGGTGATCACGTGCAGTCGGGCGTCGGGCAGCCAGCGCAGCAGCAGTTCCGCCTCGTCGAGCCCGCCGGTGGGATCGTTGTCGGTCCACAGCAGCAGCGTCGGCGCGGCGACCTTGCCGACCCACGTCTCGCGCCACGCGAAGTCCTTGCGCACCTCAGGGTCCTGAAGAACGAGCGTGTTGGTGATCGCCTGCAGGAACCCGGGACGGCTGTAGACCGCGCGGCGCAGGTTCACCAGCTCGTCGGTCACCATCTCCTTGTGGTGGAACAGGAACTCGACCCGGCGGCGTACCGTCTCGTCGCTCGGATCCCGGACGGCGGCCAGCGTGCTCTCGCGCATCCGGACCATCACCTCCGGCTTGTCGGCGATGTTGCCGGGGGTGTTGAGCACGAGCCGGTCGACGCGGTCCGGGTGGTGCGCGGCCGTCCAGGCGACCACCCAACCGCCGAGCGACTCGCCGGACAGGTGCGCCGAATCGATGCCCAGGGCGTCCATCAGCCCGAGCAGGTGGTCGGACAGGACGTCGATCGTGTAGGGCTTGTCCGGCAGGTCGGACCAGCCGTGGCCGACCATGTCGTACGCCGTGACGCGGAAGTCCGCGGCCAGCCCCGCGATGTCGCGGGCGTAGGCCTCGAGGTGCCCGCCGGTGCCATGCAGCAGGATCAGGTCGGGACCCGAACCTGCTCGCAGCACGCGGGTCCGCACGCCGCCCACGTCGACGTGCCGCACTTCGTGGTCTACGTCGGCCAGTTCGGCCCAGAGGCTGATGTGTTCGGGCAGCGCGTTCATCGCTGATCCCCTCCGAATCGGGCGCGAGCCTCGTCCATGGTTGCCAGGCCGGCGCTTTGCCGCCGACCGAGGCCCAGCAGGCCGAGCAGCCGGGAGTTTTCGATGGTCAGGAACTCGACCGGTTCGGTGGCGGAGTCGTTGTAGTGGCGGTGCCAGGTCCACGGCGGGGTGTAGACGAAGTCGCCGGCCGACCAGGACTCGGTCTCGTCCTCGACCTCGCTGTGCCCTTGGCCGCTGATGACGAAGTGCACCGTCTCGTGGTGGTGCCGCTGCATGTCCGAGCTCAGGCCCGCCGGGATCGTCTGCCGGAAGATCTCGAAGGTGGCGGTCGGCAGCTTCCCGGCGATCGACAGCTTCGTGGGGTTGTGCACCTGGTCGGCGGCCAGCGTCTCGAGCTCCTCCGCGTGCACGACGACCGGGCGCGCGGCGCCGGGCCGCACGGTATCGGAGATCGCGCCGAGGAAGTCGGCCAGCGCGAATCCGTTTCCTGACTCAGCCATCAGATCGTGTCCGTTCTTCCATGGGGCCGTACGGTTTCGGAGGTCGCCCCGAGGAAGTCGGCCAGCGCGAATCCGTGCCGTCGTGACTCAGCCATCAGATGGTTTCCGTTCTTCCGCCGTCGACCGTGAGCACGGTTCCGTTGATATAGCCCGCAGCCGCCGAGGCCAGGAAGGCCACGGCCGCCCCGATCTCCGCGGGCTCCGCGGCCCGAGCGGCCGGGATGCCCGCGGCGTCCGCCGCGTCGAGTTCCTCGAACGCTGCTCCGCTGCTGCGGGCGCGAGCGTCCAGGATCTCGCGGCGGCGCTCGGTGGCCGTGGCCCCGGGCGCTACGCAGTTGACCGTCACCCCTTCGGCCGCGAACTCCCGGGAGAGCAGCTTCGCGGCGGCCGTGACCGCGGACCGCAGCACTACGGATGTCGCGAGATCGGGCTGGGGTTGGCGCACCGCCGCGGAGGTCACGAAGACGACCCGGCCGAAGCCCCGCGCGGCCATCCGCGGCAGGGCCAACCGGGCCAGCCGCAGCGGGCCGAGCAGCAGCAGCTCGAAGGCCTGCTGCCAGCGTTCGTCCCCGACCTCGAGGATGCGGCCGGGCGGCGGTCCGCCGGCGTTGAGCACGAGGACGTCGAGGGCGCCGCACCGGCCCTCGACGTCCTCGAGCGCCGCCTCGGCTGACTTCGGCTCCGACACGTCGTTGACCAGCGCGTGGACCGTTCCGCCGGTGTCCCTGCCGAGCCGCAGTGCCGCGGCGTCGAGCTGCTCGGCGCGCCGTCCGGTGATGACGACGCGGTGGTCCGACCGCAGGAGCTGTTCGGCCACGGCGTACCCGATTCCGGCGCTGCCCCCGCCGACGAGGGCGTTGCGTGCGTTGATGGCAGCCTCCCGATTGAGTGTTCTGGGCCGCTGGTCGCGACGGGTCTATCGTGGGCCGCATGAACCCGGGAACCAACGTTGAGTCCCGCTGAGCGGGACGACGGCGCCGCGGCCACGGGCGGCCTCGACCGCGCCGCGGCGATCCTCGGCGCCTTCGACGCGGCGCACCGCGACCTGACCCTCGCCGCCCTCGTCACCCGCAGCGGCCTGCCGCGATCCACCGCGCACCGGACCGCCGAACGGATGATCGGGCTCGGCTGGCTGGACAAGCCGAAGGACCGGTACCGGATCGGCAACCGCCTGTTCGAGATCGCCAGCCTGGCCCCGATCCGGCTCCAGTTGCGCGAGGCGGTGCTGCCCTTCCTGCAGGACCTGCACAGCGCGACCAAGGTCACCGTGCAGCTCGGCGTGCTCGACGGGGCGCAGATCCTGGTCGTCGAGAAGATCACCGGCCACCGGCCGATGCCGATGCTCTCCCAGGTCGGCGGGATCATCCCGGCGCACTGCTCGGCGCTCGGCCGCGCGATCCTCGCCTACAGCGCCCCCGCGACCATCGACGCGGTGCTGGGCGCCGGGCTCGAGCAGCGCACGCCGCGTACGCTGACCGATCCGGTGGCGATCCTGCGTGAGCTGACCGCGATCCCGCCGCGCGGTTGGGCGATCGAGCGCGAGGAGGGGAACATCGGTGTGAGCTGCGTGGCCGCGCCGATCTTCGGTCCGCTCGGCGAGGTCGAGGCCGCGCTGTCCGTCTCCGGCCCCTCCGGCATGATCCGACCCCAGGCGATCGGGCCGGCCGTGCGCCTGGCCGCCGCGGCGGCCTCCCGGGCCTACAGTTCGCGGCGGTGACCCGGAGTCCCATTCAGCGGGACTGCGGATTGCCGACGAGCTCAGACGGCCCGCACGCTGTGAGCGCTGACCATAAACCCCAAGGAGACGAAGATGACTCTAGGCGGCGGCTACATGCTGCCCTCGCGTGAGGGACAGGCGATCGCGGCGATCGGGCTCGGCATCACGAAGAAGACCGACGGAGCGTCGACCCGCGACGCGTACTCGCTGTTCGAGTACACGATCCCGCCGAAGACCGACGGGCCGCCCCCGCACCTGCACACCCGCGAGGACGAGTCGTTCATCTGCCTGGCCGGGCGCCTCGACGTGCGCCTCGGCGGCGAGGACTTCGTGCTCGAACACGGCGACTACCTGTACCTGCCGCGGGACGTGGTGCACGCCTTCCGCAATCCGTACGGGGAGGAGTCGCGGGTGATCTCCGTGGTCTCGCCCGCCGGACTCGAGCGCTACTACCAGGCTCTCGCGGATATGCCGCCTGGGCCCAAGGACATCTCGCTGATGAAGAAGATCATGGCCGACTTCGGCATCGAGCTGCAGCTGCCGCCCGAGGTCGGCTGACCATGAGAATCGCGATCATCGGCGCCGGCGTCGCCGGTCTCGCCACCGCGAAGGTGCTGGTCCAGGCCGGGCACGAGGTGCGGGTGTTCGACCGGTGCCCGGACGTCGGCGGCGTGTGGAGCCGGACCCGGCGCTACCCGGGCGTGACGACGCAGAGCCCGAAGGCCCAGTACTCGCTCTCCGACTACCCGATGCCCAAGAACTATCCGGAGTGGCCCAGCGGCGCCCAGGTGCAGGCCTACTTTGCCGGGTACGCCGCCGAGTTCGGCCTCGAACCGTCCCTGCGCCTGAACACCGAGGTGACGGGTGCGCGTCCGGTCGGCGACGGTAGTTGGACACTCGAGACCCGCGACGTCGCCGGAACGGAGTCCGTCGAGGGATTCGACCGGCTCGTCATCGCAAACGGAGTGTTCTGCGAGCCCGCGGTTCCGGCGTATGCGGGCCTCGCGGAATACACGGCAGCGGGCGGGACCGTATGCGCGGCCACGGAGTTCCACGACGCCGAAGAGGCCCGCGGCAAGCACGTCCTCGTCGTCGGCTACGGCAAGTCGGCCTGCGACGTCGCGGTGGCCATCAACGGCGTCGCCGCGAGCACCGATGTAATCGCCCGTCAGCTGCTGTGGAAGGTGCCGCGCAAGATCGGCGGCTTCCTGAACTTCAAGATGCTGCTGCTGACGCGGATGGGTGAGGGTCTGTTCCGCTACCTGCGGCCACGCGGCTTCGAGAAGTTCCTGCACGGCCGCGGCAACGGCCTGCGCCGCCGGATGATCGACTCCATCGGCTCGGTCTCGGTGCGGCAGTTCAGCCTCGCGAAGCTAGATCTGATTCCGGCCGGCCGCATGGAGGACATCGTCCGCGGAGCCATCGGATTGGCGAGCGAAGGCTTCTTCGAGGGCGTCGAGGACGGGAGCATCACCGTCCGCCGTGACCGGACCATCACGCGGCTCTTCGCCGGGGACGACGGCCCCGCAGCCGAGCTGAGCGACGGCACGAAGCTGCGCGCAGACTTGGTGCTCTGCGCGACCGGCTTCACTCAGGGCGTGACGTTCCTGCCCGAGGACACGCAGAGCCGGCTCTTCGACGAGCGCGGGAACTTCATGCTCTACCGGCAGATCCTGCCCGTCGGAGTCGCCGGCCTGTACTTCAACGGCTACAACTCCTCGTTCTTCAGCCCGCTCAACGCCGAGATGGCAGCGCTCTGGATCGCCGCCGACCTCGCGGGCGCGGTGGCGCTGCCCGACGCCGAGACCATGCGCCACGCGGTCGTCGAGCAGCTGGCGTTCATGGACGAGGCCACGGACACGCACCACTGCCGCGGCACCAAGATCATCCCGTTCTCGATGCACAACGTCGACGAGGTCCTCGGCGACCTCGATCTCAACATCGGCGCCCCGATCCGAGCCTCGCACTGGCTGAATCCGGTCAACCCCGCGGCCTATCGACGGCTGACCCCGCTGCTGCTCCGCAGACTGAAGAACGGGAAGGGGACGGATCACGAGCCGTCTATCGGCAGCACGACTCGTGATCCGGCCCCGTCCCGGTCGGCTTAAGAGCGACCGAGGCCGACGAGAACACGGCCAGGCGGCGGTCAGCGGCCCGCGAGCCCGGCCACCATTCCTCGGTCAGTCAGATCGTATGGCGTTGGACTGTTTCAGGCGGCGGTGCGCTCGCCTCCTGACGGCAGACTGTGCGGCACAATGACCGGATGCCTCAACCGGTCCCCGCCGACCTGCTGGAAATCGCTGAAGCGCCGGTACCCGATGCTCCTGTCGGCTCCGCACGCCTTGCCGAACATGGGAATATGCACCACGTCGTGCTGTTTCCGGGCGTCGCCGCGGTGCGTATCAGCAAGCGCCCCGGTGCTGCCGCCGAGTCGCCGCGCCGGGTGGAGATTCTTCGAGTGATTGCGGCGGCCGGTCTGCCGTTCGATGTGCCGGAGCCGTTGACTGCGGTGGCCAGGTTCGGCGATCGCGCGGCCGTCGCGGTCTCGTGGATCGGCGGCGAACCGCTGCCGGAAGGCATCGGTGACCCGGCGGCGTTCGGCCTGCTCTTGGAGACGTTGCGCGAGGTTGAGATCTCGCCGGAGCTCGAAGCCGTTCTCCACGAGCGGTGCCGGCATGCCGATGGTTTGGGATGGGCCGAGGTCCTGAACGAGATCGTTCCGCGGCTGCCGACACGGTGGCGTGACACAGTTCGGCAGCGGCTGGACACGCTGCTGGCGCTCGAGGAGGTCCCGCCCAGGCTCGTTCACGGCGACCTGGGCGGCAGCAACATCCACTTCGGCCAGAACGGCAAGCTGACAGGCGTCCTGGACTGGGACATGGCGATCCTGTCCGACCCGGCGATCGACGCGGCACTCGTCGCGACCTGGCACGGCTGGGACGTCCTTCGCGCGGCGACCGACGAGGACACCCGCCGACGTGCCTGGGCCTGGAACGACGCGGTCGGGGTCGGCCACCTCCACGCGGTGTTCGGCGGCAGAGCCTTGTCGAACGTCGACGGTTCCGTCGTCGCGTGGTTGGAGGAGTACCGCTGAGCTTCGCCCGACCGTATCGTTCAGGTCGGCCTTGTACAGCTTGCGCTCACCCACCGCCCCAGCCCAACACGACCAGAGCCGCCTACCGGCTAAAACAGTATGACACCATAGGGAACCGGACAGATGGAAACATCCGCACCGCGCCCCGAGCCGACTCCACTAGTCGATCAGAGTGGTGTTCGCCGGTCGCCTCGGTGACCGCGCGTTGATCACGTGCTCGCTCACGAGCGGCTGCACGACTCGACGAGACACGACCGGTCACTCTTTCTTTCTTGCCGGGCCGTGTTGCCTGCTTGCCGTT
>Ga0302314_10014433_pt1 | contig 13519 bp, 9 predicted proteins | sample III_Palsa_N2_3_FD_200533 | JGI IMG/M metagenome (GOLD analysis project Ga0302314, IMG submission 200533) | Peat permafrost microbial communities from Stordalen Mire near Abisko, Sweden - III_Palsa_N2_3 | ecosystem: Environmental > Terrestrial > Soil > Palsa > Peat permafrost | place: Sweden...
CGCGCAGCTTTCCCGGGCGCCCGCTGGCGATGCTCAGCTTCCTGCCACAGCAGGCATCGTGGCCGGATCATCCCTTCCCCTTCAAGCTGGTCAACCTCGGTATTCATCTGTTGTGCGGGGTGTTGTTGTATCGGCTGACCGCCGTGCTGGCGCGGCACTACTTCACCCACCGTGAGCCCATGGCGAGCATCGACGCATCCCGCGTGTCGCTTGTGGCGCTGCTGGCCGCGGCGGCCTGGTTGCTGAATCCCATCCAGTTGTCCGGCGTGTTGCTGGTAGTGCAGCGCATGACGCTGCTGATGGCGCTGTTCGTGCTGCTCGGCCTGCTGGCCTATCTCAAGGGCGTGCTTGCGGAAAACACCTCCGAACTGCACCGCGGCGCGTGGATGCTGCTGGGATTAGGCGCCTGCATGCTGCTGGCCTTTCTCAGCAAGGAGAACGGCATCCTGCTTGCGCTGTATGCGCTGGTACTCGATGCCACGATTCTGCGTACGCAAGTGTCGCGGCTGCCATCGCGGCTACGCTGGTGGCGAAGGTTGTTGATCTGGCCAGCTGTGCTTTTCATCTTCGGCTACCTGCTGCTCAACATCCCGCAGTTTGCACAGGGCCAGACGACCCGTGATTTCACCCTGGGCCAGCGGCTGCTGACCGAACCGCGCATCCTGTTCGACTATCTGGGCAACATCTTCTTGCCGCGCTTCGGCGTTTACGGGCTGTACCACGACAGCTTCACCATTTCCCGCCACCTGCTATCACCGTGGACGACACTCCCTGCCATGGCTGGTGTGCTGGGCGCGGCGCTCGTGGCCTTCGTGGGGCGAAAGCGGCGGCCGTTGCTGGCGCTGGCCATACTCTGGTACCTGGGGGGGCAGGTTATCGAAAGCAGCACCATGATGCTGGAACTGTACTTCGAGCACCGCAACTACGTACCGATTATCGGGCCGTTCATCGCCATCGCCATCGGGCTTGCAGGCGTGAGCGAGCCTACATTGCGCAAGCGCCTGCTGGGCGTAGCCGCCTTGTGGCTGACGGTGTCCGCTTTCACCACGGCGCTCAGCGCGCGGGTCTACGACTCCGAAGACCATCTCGCCATGGCGTGGGCCGCAAACCAGCCCGATTCCATCCGGGTGCAGACCATGATAGTCGATCGCCTGTATCAGCACGGCCAGCTGGCCATGGCGGCGGCTACCGTTGATGCCGTGCTCGCGAAATACCCCGACAACACTGGCCAGGTCGAAAACCAGATCTACCTGAAATGCGCGTTGGGCACGTTGTCACCCGACGACATGCGAAAAGCGACGACGCTGCTGCATGCGGCCCCCTACGACAGCAGCGGGTTCGGCAATATCAAGAATTTGCGGATACTCGCCGATGCCCATCGTTGCACCGCGCTGAATGCCACAAGCTGGCAAAGCCTGGTTCATGCGCTGCTGGACAACCCCAGCTATGCCAACGGTATAGCGAATGGGTTTCTGCATTACCAACTCTATGAATTGGCTCTGGCCCACGGCAATCTGGATGAGGTCATCCGGCAGCTTGATGCTGCCTATGCGAAAGACCCGGATGCAGAGATACCGCGCCTGCAAGCCAAGTATCTGGCCAGCGCCGGGCTCTATGACCAGGCTATCGAGACGTTGCAAAACACTGACTATCATCGATTGCCACTGCTTCGCCGACTTTTGGTCAACGACCGCGCCATCAATGCCGATGCGATCAGGGTGCTTAGGCAACAACAAGCGGCAAAGAGCACGCGAAAAGGCATGGGACCGGGATAAATTTGACTGGCACGCTGCCGCTTGAATTACAGTTGCCGACGGCAAAGCGCTTCCGCTCTGTCATCCCTTGAGCCATGGAGTCCTGCTCATGAATGCACAACGAGGCATATCCGCCATCACGATCATTGTGTTGATCCTTGCGCTGGCGGTGTTGGCCGCCATCGCAATTCCCGCCTGGCGCGGTCACCAGGCCAGCAGTCGCATCGCCGACGCACTCAAGGTCACTGACGCGGCCAAGGTGGTCGTGATGGAGTCGGCCACGGTGCATGGCGGGCTGTCCCACATCCAGGCCAGCGAGCTGAACTACACCCCGGCAGTGGCGGCCAGCCAGTACGTGGCGCACGTCGCGATTGCCGCCGATGGGAGCATCAGCCTGACCACCCGGAACACTGGCGCCACGCCGGACCCAATACTGCTGTTGACCCCCTCTGAAAACTCCACCGACCACAATGCCGCACCGATCAACTGGAGCTGCAGCGTGGTTGCTGGTGACGCTGACCTGGTTCCAGCCAGCTGCCGCACGGCGTTGCCTGCGGCAGCGGCTTCGAGCGCACCAGCCAGCGCGGCGACGTCGACCGGCGTTTCACCTGCCCATTCGTCTTGAGCATAAGTGCCGCGCAGCGGAGTCATCAAGATCGCATGCCACATAAGCACGCCTCGTACACCGCCTGCGCGTCGGGAGCTGCCCGCGCGTACGGCATCCATGGCCCGCTCATGCTCCACTCCGCGACGGATTGCACTGAATGATCCCTGTGTATCTTCGTCGCCATGCAGGCACCGGGCTGCTTGTTGTCGCACTGCTGCTGGTGACCGCGATCTACTGGCCAGGCCTCTCCGGTAGCTGGCTCTTCGATGACTATCCCAACATCGTCGACAACCATGGTGTTCAACCGAGTGAAGTGAGCGTTCCGGCGCTGGTGCGCGCCACACTCTCATCGCCCGCCAGCGACTTCAAGCGGCCGCTGGCGTCGTTGAGTTTTGCCGCCAACTATCTGGTCAACGGGCTCGATCCGTATGCGATGAAGCTGACCAACCTGCTCATCCATCTACTGAACGGGCTGCTGATATTTGTGCTGGCGCGGCTGTTGCTGCGATCGGTTGTTGTAGGAGCGCACCCTGTGCGCGACGGCTATTTGCCAAAAGGTGAACAAGAGCTATCGCGCACAGGGTGCGCTCCTACAGATCAGCTGAACCACACCGGCATCATCGCTGCGCTGATCGCCGCTGGCTGGATGCTGTTGCCGATTAACCTCACGGCGGTGCTGTACGTGGTGCAGCGCATGGAGAGCATGGCAAACCTGTTCGTGCTGCTTGGCCTGATCGGCTATGTGGTCGGGCGACGGCGGATGCTGGCAGTATCCACGTTGCTGCCTGACCAGCGCGCCGAATTGCGGTGGGGTCGCTTTTCTCCCGACACCCGCGGTTTCGCCCTGTGCCTGCTCAGTATCACGCTGCCCACAGCGTTTGGCCTGCTGGCCAAGGAAACCGCGGTGATGCTGCCACTGTATGCGCTGCTGGTGGAGTGGATGCTGTTCCGCTTCCACACATCGTCAGGCAAACGTGACTGGCGAATTTTCGGCAGTTTCGTGATCGTGCTGGTGCTGCCGATGCTGATCGGCCTTGGCTGGTTGCTGCCCGGCCTGCTGAAACCGCAAGCCTGGGCCACCCGCGATTTCACGCTGGGCACGCGCCTGCTCAGCGAGACACGCATCGTGGTCGACTACATTCGCTGGACCTTGCTGCCGACGCCGGATGCGCTGTCGTTCTATCACGATGATTTCCGCATCTCGACCGGACTGTTGGCGCCGTGGAGCACGCTGGCCAGCCTGTTCCTGCTGGTCGCGCTGGTTGCGCTGATGCTGTGGCTGCGCACGCGCCGTCCGCTGGCTGCGCTGGGCATCGCGTTGTTCCTTGGCTGCCAGCTGCTGACCGGCACGATCCTGCAGCTGGAACTGATCTACGAGCACCGGAATTACTTCGCCAGTTTCGGGCTGATGCTGGCGATCGTGCCGTTGCTGGCAGCTCCTGTTCTTGCCCGCGGGGGACTTTCCGCGTTTGCAGGAGCAGCTTCAGCCGCGAACCGGACAGGCTCCACCAGCGAGAGTATCGCGGCTGAAGCTGCTCCTACAGGGGCGCTGCCATTTGGCCTGGCTCGTCGCGCGCTGCTGGCTTGCCTGATGCTGTACTGGACAATGCTGACGGCGTTCACTGCATACGCATGGGGCGACCCGCTGCGGCTGGCGGAGGATTTGGCTAGCCGTGCGCCGCAGTCGCCACGTGCCCAATACGAACTGGGTCGCACCTACATCATCTACTCACACTACGATCCGGCATCGCCATTCACCGCACTGGCCTATGCGCCGCTGGAACAGGCTGCGAGCCTGCCCAAGTCGTCAATCCTGCCGCAACAGGCGTTGATCTTCATGAACTCTCGCATGCATCTGCCGCTGAAGGACACATGGTGGGACAGCATGATCACCAAGCTGAAAACGCATGACCCCGGTGTACAGGACGAAAGTTCACTGGCCGCGCTGGCACAGTGCGCACGAGATGGCTCATGCTCCTTGCCGACCAACCGCATGATGCAAGCATTCGAGGCAGCACTCTCGCACCCGAACCCGAGCGCAAGGCTGCAGGCTACCTACGGCGATTACGCATGGAATGTGCTGAACAACCGCGCGTTGGGACTGCGCATGACTGAAGGCGCCGTAGAAGCCGCGCCAAGCGAACCGGCTTACCACATCACGCTGGTGCGCATGCTGGTGGCTCTTGGAAGCAAGGCTGCCGCGGAATCACAGATGCATGCACTGCAAAACCTAAACTTTGGTGGGCGATTAAACAGCACAATTGACAGCCTGCCACGACAGATCATGGACATGGTACCGATAGCCCCTCCTCGGACATGAGCCGCTCCACGCCTACCACTTGCGACACAGCTAAATTACCCACTTCGACACCCTTCCTCGAAAATTCGTCCAAGATGAAGGTCGTCACCATGTGTCTGGTGCGAACGGCAACGCTTAAGCTGGGATGAGGGGCGTGAGGTCGACTGAATACGAGTAGCGATATTGCTGGCACAATCCCTCGCGCGCATTACCGTTTGCGGAACTTCGCGTTTTCAATCCTCCGGATACTGGTATCCCGACCGCCCATGAAAGGCCCCATAGCACGCGGCACCATCCGCACAACTTTCATATTGGGTTTGTATACGCTGGTGCAGGCGGGCACATTGCTGCTGATTGCGCGGATGCTGGGGCCGTACCAGTTCGGTGCGTTCGCAGGCGTGGCTTCTCTAGCGGTATTGCTTGGAACTGTTTCGTCATTCGGCATGAACATCGTACTGCTGGGCGAGGTCGCCAAGGCACCGTCGTACCGCGAACAGATTTTGCCCTACGCTATCCCCACTACACTCTTGTGCGGTGGCGCGCTGCTGGCTCTTTACTTCGCGTCTTGCATGCTGGTGCTGCGCATTGCCAGCGTGCCGTGGCCAGTGGTGCTGGCTCTCGGCGTTACCGAGCTGTGGCTGCAACCGCTGTTCAACCTTGTGGTGTATGAACACCATGGACTCGGCCGCATCGCGGGTTCGCAATTGTTGAAGACTCTGCCGTTGGCGTTGCGCCTCGTCGCTGCTGCCGTGATCTTTCTGATGCACGCTAGCGATCCTCTGGCTGCGTATGCGTATATCTATCCAGTACTTTCACTGTTAGCACTTGGGTTCGCACTGCGAACCCTTCCATCTGCATGGCCGTCCACACGGCAATGGCGCTTGCCAAGCATCGCCGAACTGCGAGAAGCCGCCGGCTTCGCCGCGCTGGCAATTACCGCCAGTGGACCTGGCGAACTCGACAAGACGCTTGCCACCAAGTTGCTGCCATTGCCAGCAGCAGGCGTTTATTCGGCCGGCGCGCGCACTATCGTTGCGACGACGTTGCCGATCAACGCGATGATGACTTCCGCACTACCGAGGTTGTTCCGGGAAGGGCGCGATCAGCCCGAACGCACGAGCCGCTTGCTACTGTGGATCTTCGGAGCAACCCTCGTCTACATGCTTCTGATCACCGCTCTCCTATGGCTAAGCGCGCCGGTATTCGAATGGCTCTTCGGGGCGAAATACCAAGGGTTAGACCGTACCATACGCTGGTTGTGCGTGGCCGTGCCGGGCTTGGCCTTACGGATGGTTGCGGGAACCATCATGATGACACTTGGCAAACCATGGGTGCGTGTGGGGTTCGAAATCACAGGCTTGGTAGTATTGGTGGTCGCGGCCGTTGCGCTCACCCCACGATTTGGCCCATTGGGAATGCCGTTGGCGTTAGCGTGTTCGGAGTGGTCGATGGCGGCCATTGGCGTTGCACTGATAACGAGCCACATAGGAAATACTCGGGCGCGGCCGTGACAAATGGCCGCGAGAACTTGGCATTTCGTTTGGCCCACTCTGGACAGGTTGTCAGCACATCATCGACCCGCCACTCCATGCATGATTTCAGCCAACCTCGGCGCCTGAACCTGGATGCTCAGCTCGGTCTCGACGCGAAGACGACCAGCCATCCCCAAACGCTGCCGAACTTCGACGTTGCTCAGCAACAACGACAACGTATCGACCCAATCATTCGGACCAACTGGAAGAAATCCGTTCACATCCGGCATGACCAGATCCGAATTCACCCCGATAGGTGATGCAAGCACCGGCAGCCCACAGGCCATGTACTGGACCAATTTATAGCCGCACTTGCCACGTTCAAACGGGCCATCCAGCAGCGGCATGATCCCGACATCCATCCCGGATATTAGAGCCGCCTCCTCTTCTTCTGTCCACGGAACGCATTCCAGGGGAACGCCGGGCAGATGTTCGGCGATATCTGCGCGCGCTCCAACCAACCTCAGAAGCGCGTTATGTCGAGCGCAGATTTCGCGCAACGGCTGATGCAGAGCATGCAGGTAGTGCTGGGTCACCGGCGATCCAATCCAGCCTATGACGAGTCGCTGGCGTTCCCGGTGCACAATGGGCGCATACCTGGCAGCATCTACGACTGTAGGAATCACCTCCACTCGTGCGGCGCCGGCTCGTTGCGCTCGCTCGGCGAGATAACGATTCCCGGCAATCACGCATGCCGCATCGCGCATCACAGCATCGACCTTATTGCCAAGCATTGAGCGAACGGCGGCATTAGACGATAGATCGTAACGATGAAACAGTGCATCGTCATATTCGGCGATATATGGACGATGCCCGCGCATGAAAGCCTTTTCAAAACTACGCGGTAGAAAAGGGAGCAACTCCCCCTCCACCCAATCCAAATCACCTGTATCTGTACGACGTAACTCACGAATCCGCTTCACATAGTGACGCCCAGCCAGCATCCGTGACGCATACGGCCTGTCCTCATGCAACGCTTTAACGTATGCATCCGGCAACAAGGGGTGATGATCGACCGCAATGCCGAGCTGATCGAGGCTCGGCAGATACTGCAACATACGCAGGCGTGAACTTGCACCCAACCGCGCGAACTTCGACAACAATCTCACGCTAACAGGCATTCTCACCCCACCCTCTGCCTGACAAGAAAATCCATTGGCAGACACCACAAGCTCCACCACTGTGAGTAAAAATGATTTGGGAAAAAATGAGACTTGCATCGTTTCTGCAGGGACGAACACCTGTGCCCACCCCTGCAGGGTGATGCCCCGATAGAGCCAATCATGATTGGGCCTTAAATCGCCTCGACCCGCCATACCACCGCATCTCGCTACGGCAGGCTGCGCAGGCTAAAGCGTATTTGATAACAAGGCAGGACATAGCACAGGTTTTCTTCATGGAACTCCTGCAACCAGCGTGTCAGGTTGAACAACCGCCCGATCGTTCGCTTGATCAGCCCGCGAAAGAGAAAGGGAGAATTGAAATCCAGCCGCACATCGACCAGTTCGAAATGTGGAGTGAGGCCGTACTGTGGTACGCGGCGATGGAACAATCCGTCCCGAGCCAAGTAGGAAGAAAATGTGTATAAACCGAAAAACTTCGAGTGTGTCGGATCGGAATAGAAATAAGGATTGGCAAAATGGGGGACTTCCACATCCAGCCAGCCGCCCGACTTCAATACTCGCGCAACTTCTTCCAGCAGGGCGGGCAGATCATCCACATGCTCGAAAAAATGGTAAGCGTGAACGGATTGGACACAGGCAGCGGGCAGGGAACGCAAAATCCCAAACACGTCGCCGACCAGATCGACACCGACATAATCGAGTCTATCGATGCCAATTGCATCAGCATGACGCTTGCGCGGTCCGCAACCCAGTTCCAGTGAAGCACACTGGCCTTGACGCAAACGCTCGGCGGCCTGGGTTTTATCGGTGAAAGTCATTCGGAAACATTACTACACTACCGTCGTTGTTCGCCCGCGTTGATGTGCATGCGAGCCTGATCATGACGAGCCTTTCTCATATGTACCATCCAACAAAGCCAAGTAGCGTGCCGCAATGACTTGCGGGCCGTGGGCGGTGAGCACTGCCTCACCCACGGATGATGGCTGCTCCAGTTCCGCATCCATCGCACTCGCCAAGGCAACGACATCGCCGACAGGCACGAGGCGACCGTAGCGTCCACCATCGAGTATCTCGCGCGGACCATGCGGGCAATCGGTAGATACCACCGGAACTCCCAACGCCAAGGCCTCCAGCAGCACATTCGGATAACCTTCCCAGCGGGAAGACAGAACATGCATCGCGGCGCCTGCCAACACACCATGCGGATTATCCATCGCGCCCGTAAGCAGGACACGATCTGCCAGCCCGAGATCTCGCATCAGGTTTTCAAGATTCGCGCGCTGCTCGCCTTCCCCGACAATGATGAGGTAATGACTGTCGCACAATGCGCTGGTTGCGTATGCCCGCAACAAGGTCGGGAAATCCTTCGCTTCGGTCAAGCGCCCCAGCGAGACCACGTACGGGGTTTTGTTCTGGATCAATGGTGCCGAGCCGACAGAAGCGAGCTGCCGCAACCGTTCGACATCAACCGGATTGCGTATGACATGGATACGATCATCTGCAAGGCCCAACCCACGCAGATCCTGCGCAACCCCCGCTGACACCGCGACCAGTGCGTCAGCGCGCCGGTAGAGCCAACGCATCGCTTGTCGCTTCAAGGCACTTTTCGTGTTGACGAGGCTAGATGCTTCCCGCAGGACGAGACGTGTACGGATCCGCGCCCGCATGCATGCCAGCACCACCAGCAAATTCGTGCCTGTCATCGTGCTCAGCACGGCATGTGGTTTGACCGTGCGGATGAGCGATGCCAACTTGGGGAGTGCCTTCCATGCCAGTGCAAGGCCTTTGGGCGCATCGCCGGCATCGATCAGCTCATGCAATGTCACAGTGTCTGGAACAACCGGACGTAGTGGGCCACCGCCAACCAAGACAGCTACGTGCACTTCCCGCCCTGCGGCCAGAAACGATCCAGCCAGTTGCAGCAATACACGCTCGCCGCCACCTCGTTCGAGGCTCGGCAAGACAAGCAATATGCGATCAGCGCGTACAGTCATGCGGTCAACCGGCGCGCCAGCGCAGGTAGGCATAGGCCAACCACAGAGGCTGGGAATGATCGGCGCGCCCAGCGCGGTGCTCACGCAGCAGTGTGCGCAATCCCGCCGCATCCACGACACCCGTATCTCTTGAATCCGTCAGTGCCAGCAGATCATCGCCCAGCCAGTTGCGCAGCCAGTGACTGACCGGCGAGGCAAACCCCTGCTTGCGACGATCCCAGATGAAGTCGGGCACACGGCCGCGCATTGCCGCCTGCAACAGGCGCTTTCCTCGCAATCCCGAGAAGTGCCATTGCCGAGGCAGGCGTATCACGAATTCAAAAAGCTCCTTGTCCAGAAAGGGGCTGCGAGCCTCAAGCGAAAACATCATCGTCGCACGATCGACTTTCTGCAGAATGTCCTGGGGCAAATAGACCAGGCTATCCATCAGCAACATATGCCGCAGTTCGTCCGGGTCATCGGGCCAGGGGCGATCAGGCATCGAGTTTCCCGCGCCCAGCCCGGGCACCAGCTGCGCGAGCGTCTCCTTGCGGATGGCCGCCGGCCCTATGTAGGCATCCTTGTCCTCGCGCGCCAGCCGCACGAAAAGATGTGCACGTTTCAAGAAGCTGCCACTGTGATGCGCGTAAGGCTCGGGCGTCGCCAGCACGCCACGCTCGACGATAGAGCGCAGCGAGGCTGGCAGCCGGTGATAACGCTGGCGCAGCAACCGGCCCGCGTACCTGGCGTAGCCCCCGAATATCTCGTCGGCACCATCACCCGTCAGCACCACTTTGACGTGCCGTGCCGCCACCGAGGCGACCAGCGCGCTCGGAACCAGAGAGGAATCGCCGAACGGCTGGCCCATGCGACGCGGGAGTTCCGTTGCAAGGGTTGCCGCCATATCCGGCTTGATCTCTTCAGCTGTGTGCAGCGTACCCAGCTCGGCTGCCGCCCGCGCCGCTGGTGCGCGCTCGTCGTAGGTCGGTTCGGCAAAACCCGCGGTAAACGTTCGCAGCCTTCCGAACCCCGATTCCTGCGCAAGCGCACACACGGTCGTTGAATCGACTCCGCCGGAAAGGAATGCCCCGACTTCAACGTCGGATGCCAACTGGCGTCGACGCACGCCCTGCGTCAACAGTTCGCGAACCTGCCCGGCCGCTTCCTCGAAGCTGCCAGTCCAAGGTTCGACCGATGGTGCCCAATAACGCTCCTGGACGATGGAACCATCCGCGCGCAGCCGCAGCGTGTGTGCCGGCAAAACTTCCCTGACGCCCGCCACACAAGTCGTTCCGGGCAGCGCGTAACCGTAACGGAAATAGTCCGCGATGCCTGCAGCATCTTCCGTGACGGCCACATCCGGAGTCAGCACCTCTAGTGCCGGCAATTCGGAGGCACAGGCGAACGTCGCACCGTGGTGGCGGTAATACAGGGGCTTCTTGCCGAAGCGATCTCTTGAAAGCAACACGTCGCCGGAAGCGACATCGAGCAACACGAACGCCCACATGCCATCCAGACGCTCGACAAACCTTACACCTTCCGTGACCAGCCCAGCCAACAACACTTCGGTGTCGCTGTCATCCCGAAAGTCCCAGCGCCCCGCCAACCGGGATCGCAGTTCCCGGTAATTGTAGATCTCGCCGTTGAATACCAAGACCCAGCGCCCACCGGGATCGCGCATTGGCTGGTGGCCGCCATCGAGATCGATGATCGCCAGGCGCGTGTGTCCTGCCACGAAATCGCCACCGACGAAGCACCCGGATTCATCGGGGCCGCGGTGCTTGAGCCGTTGCAAGGATGCCCCCATGCGTTCACGACGCTCCCCAGATGAAACCGCCGGGGCCCGGAGAAAGGCTATTCCACACATGAGGGGCGCTGCCTCCCGTCTGGCGTCAAGGCTGTTCGGAACAACGCCTCATAACAACGCGCCGTATCCACCCACGTCCCGATCTGGATGCGTGCGGCCGCACGTGCACGTTCACCGCGGCGGTGAAGTTCTGCGCGATCGTTGACCGCCTGATCCAGCGCAGCGGCCAATGCATCTGGGTCATCGACTGGGACCAGCCAGCCGGTATCACCGTTCTTGACCATCCCCTGCACACCCTCCAGATCGGTGGAAATGACCGGCAAACCGCCAGCCAAAGCTTCCACGACAACATTGGGTCGCCCCTCCGAACGACTGGAAAGGACGAACACATCCGCTTCGGAAATTCGTTTCGGCATGTCGGTTGCGGGTACGGTTCCGGCAAACGTGAAACAGGAAGACACACCACGGGATGCCACCAGAGCGAGCAGCGCTTCCCGCTCGGGTCCGCCGCCGACGATGCATACATGCATTTGCTCACGATGACGCGCACGCGCGACAGCCTCGATCAACACATCGAAGCCTTTCAGGGGTATCAGGTTGCCCACCGCCAGCACCTGCAAGCCAGTACCGTCGGAGACCGCCCTGTTGATCTGGAAGAATGCCTCATCTGCACCATTGAGGCATGCATGGATGTCAGCAGTACGACGCGGGAATTGCGCACGCAGCTGCTCGGCCATCGCTTCCGAAACGCAAATCACGATTCGACTGTTGCGCACGGCCAAGCCGAGGATCATTCGGTCTAACCACGAACGCGTCGCGCGCGTTACGTCACTGCCGCGCAACGTTGTAATCACTGGCTTCCTCCGCAAACGCCCGATGATGCCCGCCACGGCTCCGCATACAGCCCAGTTGGCATGGATCAAATCCGTATCACCAGTGCGCAGCAAGCAGCGCCAAAACAGTCCGAATAGCAATCCCGGTAGCAGCAATACGTACCATGGCGCGCGCCGCAAGCCCGTAACGATTCCACCAGACTCCTGGGCCAACCTGCGCCACGCTCTGGGAGCGTAACGCACCGCATGAATGCGAATGCCCGTTGCCGCGCTATCGTCGAATGTCGCCTTCATAGGCTTCGAATCAGCGGGGCAAACCACGTCTATGGTGCATTCGACTGACAAGCGTCGATAAAGACTTTGGACAAATACGCCAGCGGAACTACCCGGATACAGCGGATATGACGTCGTCAATGCGAGCAGACGCATTTTTCTCATGACCGCATCACGCAAATCGACCTACGCATCGCGCCGATAGGTCAACGACGTAATCTGCTCCGAAATCAGGCCGATCAGGAAAATGATCACCGAGGCGCTCCACAGCGCCACACTGATCAGACTCAAACGATGGAACTCAAGAAAGGTATAAGCCCAATACGCCCAACCAAGTGCGAAGAACGCTACGGCGGTTGGTGCGAACAATTTCAGCGGTGCGTAAAGGGTCGCGATCTTGAAGATGATCAGCAGGAACCGGAAGCCGTCGCGTATTGGCTTGATGTGGCTCTTGCCGATGCGCTGCGCGGCTTGGATCGGCACGTAGGCGACTGGATAGGCGCTGCGGAAGAAGGCCATAGTGCTGGTGGTTGGGTAACTGAAGCCATTCGGCAGCAAATGGATGAACTCACGGAACTTGTTCGCGCGCACGGCACGAAAGCCGGAGGTGAGGTCGAGCACGGGATGGCCGGTCATGTGGGTGGCCAGCCAGTTGTACAAGGTGTTGGCAATGCCGCGCCCCACCCCAGCCTGGCTGCCCCAGTCGCGGGCACCAACCACCATGTCATAGCCCTGCTCCAGCTTTTCCAGCAGCCGGGCGATGTCGACCGGATCGTGCTGGCCGTCGCCATCCATGAACACCAGGATGTCACCAGTCGCGGCACGCGCGCCACGCTTGATCGCCGCGCCATTACCCATGGAATAAGGCGATGACAGGCAGGTGACGCCGCTGCCCTGGCAGATGCCGCGGGTGTCGTCAGTGGAGCCGTCGTCGACCACGATGATCTCAGCTTCGGGATGGGCAACGCGCAAGCGCGGCAACTGGGCGGCCAGCGCCGGCGCCTCGTTCTTAGCGGGCAGGATGATGCTGAGGCGATTCAACAGACTGGTTTCCTTTCTTCGCCAGATGATAGCGTGAAGCCTGCTGAAGCGTTAAGCCTAAGAAATGCAACTCGACAGGCTGAAAGCGCGGAGTACCCAAATCATCAGCGCCTTGCGGGGACGCCAAAGATCGGCTTTGACTGCACAAGCAACTGACTAAGAGCCGCCAGCACAGGCAGGAAAACATCGCACAAGTCACCGGTCGCATCCTTTGGGCTTCCCGTATAACGACAGACGGATGAGCCATCCGGCACGGGCGCTCGGCCGTATAAGTGT
>Ga0302314_10014434_pt1 | contig 13517 bp, 10 predicted proteins | sample III_Palsa_N2_3_FD_200533 | JGI IMG/M metagenome (GOLD analysis project Ga0302314, IMG submission 200533) | Peat permafrost microbial communities from Stordalen Mire near Abisko, Sweden - III_Palsa_N2_3 | ecosystem: Environmental > Terrestrial > Soil > Palsa > Peat permafrost | place: Sweden...
GATCGTGACACGCCGAAGCAAACCTGGGTTTGCGGCCAGGGGCGTTGCTGCCGGGATTGTCAGGTTCGGGTCAGGCGAGCGCCTTGACGGCTGCCTGGATACCCACGGAGTCGAGTCCCTGATAACCGATCTGCTGCCACAGGCCGCCACACCCCTCGCGATACACACCGATATGGTTGTAGCGCCCCTTGAAGCCCACCTGCAACAGCTGGCTGCCGAAGCGGCTGCCCAGACCGTTCCTGACGTTGAAGCCTTCCGCAACCAGAACGAACGGTGCGGTGGCGAGTCGCGTCATCATCGCCTCGTCGACGACATTCAGCGTTGCCTTGTTGATCAGTCCGACCTTGACGCCCTGCGCCTGCAGGTTGATCACCGCGTCCAGTGCCCGGTAGACCGTCTCGCCGAATGCGACGACGTAACCGCCGCCCGCCGGCGCTTCGCGCACGACCGTGTCCGCATCCGGATCGAACGCCTTGCCCGCATACAGCGGCTGGCCCTGCTCATCCAGGATGTCAGGCACCGGCGCGCGCGTGCTGAACAGGAAACGCAGCCCCGGATCGTTGAAAATGCGCTTCACGCAGGCGGCGAACTGATGCTGATCGGCGGGAAAGTACAGCCGCGTCGTGTAGGGGCCCTCATGCGGCGCAAGACCGCTGTCCGCGAGCATGCTGTTGATGCCGAAGTGACAGGTGTTGTCCGCCATTTCATCCACACCGCTGTGGCTGAAGTGCGCCAGCACGTTGGAAAAGTTCAGACGCGCCATGGTCGCTTCGCTCATGACCATCTCGAGAAAGGCGCTGAAGGTTGCGAACACGCCCTGCTTGCCCGGCGTCGAGCCGAAGCCCGCGGCCGCCGAGAAGTTGCCGCGCTCCATGATGCCGCCGCGCACGAACACCTCCGGGTGCGCCTTGCGGATGTGATGCAGACCGCAGGATCCTTCCAGGTCGCTGTCGAACACCCTGACGCTGGCGACGCGCTGCTGCGGCGTCATCGCATCGAGGAGGCCATTGATGATCTTGCCGAAGTCATCGCGGTTCTTGCCGACGCCGCTCGAACCCTTGTAGGTCAACGGCGACTTGTCGGGCACCGCCGCTTTGATCAGGGCGATCGCGGCCTCGTAGCCACCGCGTTTCTCGAGGTACTTGATGGCCACATCGGCCTTCAGCACTTCGTGCGCATGCGGGCTGCCCTCGGCGCCCGCAATGCCGACGGCCATCGGCCGCTTGATGACGAGGGCGTGCGGACGCGTATCGCTGAAGGCGCGGCACAGATCTACGTACAGTGCGTCCAGATCCTCGCCCATCGTGGTTTCGGCGGTCAGCCCGTAGCCATTGAGCGTGCGCGTAAGGTCATACCCCGGCAGATACTCCTGCGGGTGACCGGCGATCGTGACGTTGTTGTCGTCGACCAGCAGCTTGATGTTCAGTTGCTGCGCCACCGCCAGACGCGCGCCCTCGGCATCGTCACCTTCCATCTGCGCGCCGTCCGAACCCAGCAGCACGACCGCCTTGCCCGGATTGGCCATCGCCACGCCGTTGCAGAACGACCAGATGTGGCCGAGACGGCCGGAGCTGAATTCGACGCCGGGAGTCACGCCCTTTTCCGAGTGACCCGGCAGACCGGATTCGAACTCGCGATAGTGCAGCAGGCGCGTCGCGGGCATGTGGCCGTCGAGCACCGACAGCAGGTACTGGGTCGCCACGCGATGCCCGGCTTCATCGTAGAACACCGGCACGATCGGTGCGCCGTTGGCGATGAAGGCGCGGATGATCATGAGCTCCGGCACGGTGTCGTAGGCGCCGCCGGTATGACCGGAAAGGCCGCGGGCTCCCGCCAGCGCGGTGAAGAACACGATGGTGTCGCGCGCCAGTTGAATGTTCCGGCGCAGTGCGCTGCGCTGCTCATCGGTCAGACCCGTGACTGCCGGATCGAGCTTCAGGGGCAGGAGCTTGCCGAGGTCGATGGGGAAGGTTTCGGTCGTCATGGTGGATGCTCTGCTAGCAAAATTCGCGGCGCCTAGGATAACCCACGCGAGGCAGCAGATTCGCCCCGCGCAGATTATGCTGGCTTCATGAAAGCCATGAAACTCGGGGCCAGCGGCGGCCTCGCACGCCTGCAGCTGGTGGATCTTCCCGATCCGGCGCCCCCGCTCGCCGGTGAAATCCAGGTCCGCGTCCAGGGCAGCTCCCTGAATTTCCACGACTATGCCGTGGTGCGATTCGATGCGGCACACACCGTGGGGCGCATTCCGCTGGCCGACGGCGCCGGAGTCGTCGAAGCGGTGGGTCCGGGGGTCACCGAGTTCGCGCCCGGCGACAGCGTCGTGTCGACGTTCTTCCCGCAATGGTTATCCGGCCAGGCCGTCAATGGTGATTTCACGACGGTGCCCGGCGATGGCGTCGACGGCTACGCGCGCGAACGCGTCGTGCGGCCGGCGACCTGGTTTACCCGGGCGCCGCGTGGCTGGTCGGCCCCCGAGAGTGCCATCCTGACGACCGCCGGTCTCACCGCCTGGCGTGCGCTGATCGGCGATGGTGCCTTGAAGCCCGGCGACACGGTGCTGGTCCTGGGCACCGGGGGCGTGGCGATTTTTGCGCTGCAGCTGGCCAAGGCGCTCGGTGCCGTGGTCATCCTCACGTCCTCGTCGGATGAGAAACTTGCGCGCGCCCGCGCGTTGGGCGCCGATCACACCCTGAACTACCGCTCGATCCCGGAATGGGGACCTGAGGTCCTGAAGCTCACGGCAGGCCGGGGCGTGGACCAAGTGCTCGATCTCGGCGGCCCGGGCACCCTGCCCCAGTCCATCACAGCCTGCCGGCTGGGCGGCCAGATATCACTGATCGGAACCCTGACCGGTTTCGCCGGACAGGTGCCGACGGCGGCACTCATGCGCCAGCAGATCCGTCTGCAGGGTCTGATCGTGGGCAGCCGGACTCAGCAGCAGCAGCTGGTGGCTGCGATGAACGCGACCGGGATCCGACCGGTGATCGATCGCCGCTTCGCGCTGGCGGAGCTGGCCGAGGCGTTCCGCTACGAAGAGTCGAACCGTCACTTCGGCAAGATCTGCCTGGAGTTCTGAACAGCAAGGCTGCCCGCGGTCGGTGGCGGTGCGCCACGCGGCCACAGCAGCCAGAGGCTGGCCTCGGCACGCAGCCGGCCCGCGAGGCTCGCCGCCGCCTCCCCGGCACCGCAGAAAAAATCGGCGCGCGGGGCGCCACTGATGGCGCCCCCGGTGTCCTGGGCGACGACCAGCCGCTGCAGGTCCGGCTCGCCCGTCGCCGCCAGGTACACCGGTGTGCCCAGCGGAATGTAGGCGGGATCCACCGCAATCGACCGACCAGCGGTCAGCGGTACCCCCTCCGCGCCCCGCGGACCCAGCGCCGGATCGCCCAGCGGCAGCTCCTGAAAGAAAACGACACTCGGATTCGCGTTCAGCACTTCCGTCAGGCGCTCGGGATGCACCGCGAGCCAGGTCCTGATACCGGGAATGTCTGCCTGCTCGACGCTCAGAGCGCCCCGACTCACCAGGTAGCGGCCGATGGGAAAGTAGGGTTGGCCGTTCTGATCGGCATAGCCGAGCCGGATGATGCTGCCGTCATCCAGCTGGACGCGTCCCGAGCCCTGCACCTCCAGCAGGAAGGCATCCAGCGCGCTGTCGAGCCAGACGATCTCGTGGCCCGACAGCGCCGGATCCGTCGCCAGCTGGGCGCGGGAGAAGTACGGCACCACGGTCTTGCCGACCAGTCGGCCGCGCACCCGTTTGCCCTTGAGTTCCGGAATGACCGAACCGAGATCCACGGTCAGCAGGTCCGCCGGCGGCGAGTACAACGGGGTATCGAAGCCCGGCCGATGACTGCGCGAGCCACGCAGCTGGGGTTCGAAGTAACCGGTGAGCAGACCGGTGCTGTGCCGCGTGGCCGCCGTCCCGCCGGATCCGTTGCGCGCGATCAGCAGCGGTTCGAAGTTCGTCTCGAAGAAGGCGCGGATGCTGTCGTCCGCGGGGGATGGCAGCTGTGCCGCCGCCGCACACACCCTTTGCCAGTCAGGATTACGTTGCACCCGGCAACTGGCGAGCAGCGCGGGCCAGGCCCGTAAGGGCGAATCGCGGCTCCATCCCGGCAGGCTGTCCCAGCCGGCCGCAATGTATTCGACATGCAAAGCCGCAGCCGCAGCCGCACCGGGCGGCCGCTGCGGCGGGGTCTGGCAGGCGCTGAGCAACGCCAGCAGCCCCACCAGCGCCAGCCGCCGGTTCACGGCGCCGCGGCCCGATGGTTCGCCAGATACTGCGCGAAGGACGGCTTGGTGGTGCTCACGATGTCGAGCGTATCGCGACGCACTGCCGGGCTCATGAACGCATAGGTAGCGGAATGGTCCCGCCCCTGCAATACCGCGGCGAACTTCGCATAGACGTAGTCACGGGCGTAGTCCGGCAGCGCATCGAAGGACGGTGAATAGACGAGGTAGCTCAGCGGATAGCGCAGCAGCCGCGTATTGAGGTCGAGGTCGCGCAGCGAGCGTCCCTGACTGTCGCGGGGGCCCTGCTGCTGAAACCAGGCTGCGAATGCGGGACTGCCGCGGATGGCTTCGGTATAGGGCACCGCATCGCCGAACAGCATGGCCTTGGCGACATCGTCCAGGTAGCCGTTGAGCTCCTTGCGGGTCTTCGCCGACAGCGCAGCGGATTTTTCGCCGGCGCGGGCGAGCGCATTGCGCACTTCGAAGTTCGCGCGCGTAAGCACATTCTGAACGGTCTCCTGATGCTGCAGCACCAGCAGCGCCACCACATCGCTCTGGTCCGTCAGATAGGGCGTCGTGTCGAACAATCCGTTGAGTGTGTCGATGTTGAGGATGCGCACGCTGTCGAGCTTCACCAGCTCCTGGACGCTCTTCACCTGGAGATTGCCGACGTGCACCTGCTTGCCGGTGTGTCCGGTGACGTACCAGCCACCCCAGCGCGACTCGATCGGCGTCTCATCGGTGGTGAGGATCGAATCCTCATGCGTCAGCTGATTGCCGTGGATGTCGACGTAGGAGGACATCAGCAAGAACCGCGGCACACCTCCGCCGGACATTTCATAGGTGTCATGACAGGCCAGGCAGGTGAGCGTCTGGCGCTCGAGCTGCAGCGCACCGGCCTCGCGATTCGCCAAAGTGTAAAAGACCTGCCCCAGCTCACTGTCCATCGTGCCGAGCTCCAGGTTTCCGGATCCCTGCACGTAACCGACATAGGTATCGGCATCGAAATAAATGGCCCGCGGCGTGGCCGCACTGATCGAGCCGGTCTGCAGGCTGGTCTTCGAGTAGACGAGCACCTGTGAACTGGCATCGATGGCCAGCGCCGCCAGCAACGAGTCCAGGTAGCCGCGCGGTTTCGAGAAAGCAAGCTTCAGCTCGCCGGACTGCAGCCGCTGCTGCAGCCGCGCGATGGCATTGTGCGTCGGCGTGCGCGCGTAGTGCAGCACCGGATATTCGGTGTCATAGGGCAGTTTGGTCGGTGGTGCCGCCGCGAACGGAGTCGACTGGGCGTGCGCCGCCACGGCGAGGCTCACACCGAGGCCGACGATGAGGACCCGGATGGGCCACCGGCGCCGCATCCTCTAGGCCTCCTGCCGCGCGCCGGCCTCGAGCTGCTGGCGAAACAGCCGGGCCGCGACATAGCAGCCGATGATCATGCCGACGCCGAATGCCGGCAGTACGCCGTGCGGCAGCAGCAACGGCTGTCGATACCACAGGTCGCGCCCCGCGACGCCGAGCCCTGCGGCGAGGAACACGAACCCGACCATGTGGAAAAACTGCATTGGGTCACGCAGCGTCAACGGGTTGCGCCGCCATGAAGGAAAGTGCCACACCGGTTTGTTACGGGGATTGAGCCGCTGCGCCCACACCACCACCGGCACCGCGATCACCCCGTACACCAGCATGCCGACGAGCAGCAGCGCGCTGACCGGATGCGCCGGCAGCCAGTTGTCGCCACTCAATACACCCTGCGCGGCGGCCAGCGCGGCGATGACCAGACGAATGATTACCCACTTGTTCATGTGCCTAGGATAATCGAGCCCTCATGGTTTGTCCGTTACCGGGCGAGTATCCTTGTTTTTTGATCCGAGGTTCCTCATGGCATTTATGCTGAATCCGCGCCGCGTCCTGGTCGCGGCGCTCGCCGGCTTGACGCTGGCCCTGACCAGCCAGGCCCAGACCGTGACCCCGGCTGCGGGCCCCGCGGCCACCAGCGTGCTGCGTGCGACGCTCACGAATGGTCTGCGGGTCGTCATCGTGCGCAACACCCTGGCGCCGGTCGTTGCGACCTCGGTCAACTACATGGTCGGATCAGATGAGACGCCGGCGGGATTCCCCGGCACCGCACACGCCCAGGAGCACATGATGTTCCGCGGCAGCCCCGGCCTGAGCGCTGATCAGCTGGCGAACATCGGCAGCATCATGGGCGGTGACTTCAACGCCAACACCCGCGAGAGCCTCACGCAGTATCTGTACACAGTGCCGTCGGAGGATCTCGACGTGGCACTGCACATCGAGTCGCTGCGCATGGCGGGCGTTTCGGACTCGCAGTCCGAATGGGACCACGAACGTGGCGCCATCGAGCAGGAGGTCGCGCAGGACCTGTCGGATCCGAGCTACGTGCTGTACTCGAAACTGCGCGGCATCGAGTTTGCCGGCACGCCCTACGCGTATGACGCGCTGGGCACGCGGCCGTCTTTTGAAAAGACCACCGCCGTCATGCTCAAACAATTTCACGACCAGTGGTATGCACCGAACAACGCGCTGCTCATCATCGTCGGCAACATCGATCCGACCGCCACGCTGAATCAGGTCAAAACCCTGTTCGGCGGTATTGCGCGCAGGCCGCTGCCGGCGCGCAAGCCCCTCACGCTGCGGCCGCTCAAATCCACCTCGTTCACCGTGGATACGGATCGGCCCGAAGGCACCCAGATGATCGCATTCCGGGTGCCGGGACTCGACAGTCCGGACACCCCGGCCCTGGAAGTGCTCGCCGATGTGCTCTCGAGCCGCCGCTGGGATCTCTACGGGCTGGTCCCGCAGGGCAAGGCCGTCGGCGCCGATTTCGCGGTGGATCCACTGCCGCAGGCCGGCCTCGCCTACGCGACCGTTTCGTTCCCGGCCGGTGCGGACTACAAGGCGCTGGAACAGCAAGTGCGCGCGATCCTCGCGAAGGTCGCGAAGGACGGCGTGCCGGCCGAACTCGTGGCTGCCGCCAAGCTGCAAGAGCGCCGCGAAACCGAGTTCCAGAAGAACTCCATCGCCGGGCTCGCTTCGGCCTGGGCGGATGCGCTGGCCCTGTACGGTCTCGAGTCACCGGAACAGGATCTGGAGCGCATCGAAAAGGTCAGTGTCGCGGACGTGAATCGCGTGGCCCGTCAATACCTCAACCTGGATCAGGCCGTGACCGCGGTCATGCTGCCGAAAGGTTCGGGCAAACCCGTCAACGGCGCGAGCAGCGGTTTCGGCGGCCAGGAAAACATTTCGCTGGGTGAGGCCAAGCCCACTGCGCTGCCGGACTGGGCGCAGGCGGCGGTGAACCGCCTGACGGTGCCTCAGGTCACCTCCCATCCCGTCGTCAGCCATCTGCCCAATGGCCTCACCCTCGTGGTGCAGCCCGAGGACGTGAGCAATACGGTCAGCGTCTTCGGTCACATCCGCAACCGGCCCGAGGTGCAGGCGCCCCATGGGCAGGAAGGCATCAGCAACCTGCTCGGCGAGCTGCTGACCTACGGCTCGCAGCATCTGGACCGGCTCGCCTTTCAGAGCGCGCTGGATGCGATCGGTGCCGAAGCGCATGCCGGAACCGATTTCGCCGCGATGGCACTCACCAGCGGCTTCGACCGCTCGGTCGAACTGCTGGCGGACAACGAGCTGCATCCCGCCCTGCCGCCTCAGGCACTGGAGGTCATGCGGCCGCAGTTTGCCCAGATCGTCGCTTCGCGCAATCGCAGTCCCGGCTACCTGATGCAGCGCTCGCTGCGCAGCGCGCTGTTTCCCGCGACCGACCCGAGTCTGCGCGAGACGACGCCGGGCAGCGTGCAGGGCATCACGATCGATGCGGTGCGCGCCTTCCACGCGGCGACCTTCAGGCCTGATCTGACCACGATCGTCGTGATCGGCAAGGTCACCCCGGAACAGGCACGCGCCACCATCGAGAAGTATTTCGGTGCCTGGAGCGCCACCGGACCCAAGCCCGATACGGATCTGCCGGCGGTTCCCGCCAATGCACCGGCAAGCATTGCTGTGCCCGATGGCTCACGGGTGCAGGACCAGGTGGTGCTCGCCGAGAGTCTGGCCCTGACGCGCAGCAATCCTGATTACTATGCAATGGAACTCGGCAGCGCAGTGCTCGGCGGTGGTTTCTACTCCTCGCGGCTGTCCATCCATCTGCGCAAGGAGGCGGGGCTGGTGTACTCGGTCGGCTCGAACCTGCAGATCGGCCGTACCCGTGGCATCTACCTGATCGACTTCGCGAGCGACCCGCAGAATGTCGGCAAGGCCGCGGCGATGGCGGTCCAGGACGTGAAGGGATTGCAGAATGCACCGCCCGGTGCCGAAGAACTGCTGCGCAGCAAGGCCCTGATGCTGCGTCAGATCCCCTTGAGCGAGGCGAGCGTCGATGAAATCGCCCGCGGCATCATCAGTCGCGATGATCTCGGGCTGCCGCTGGATGAGCCGACGATCGCCGCGCAGCGCTACATTGCCCTCACCCCGCAGGACGTGCAGAACGTGTTCAAGAAGTGGCTCAGGCCCGCCGACTTCGTCCGCGTCAGCCAGGGTCCCACCCCCCCATGAACGCGCGGGCGGCTGATACGGACACTGGCCGCCCGTCCACGCTACCGCTGCAGTTCCTGGGCCCCCGCTACTGGGCGACGTGGCTCGGCCTGGGGCTGATGCGGCTGCTCCAGCTGCTGCCCCACAGGTTGCTGCTGCGGGTCGGCAGACTGATCGGCCGGTTGGTGCGGCGCCTGCCATTGCACTATGCGGAGGTCGCCCGCTGCAACCTCGCCTTGTGTCTGCCGGAACTGACCCTGGCTCAGCGCGAAGTCATTCTGATCGAACACTTCGAGGCACTCGGCATGGGGCTGTGCGAGTCGGCCATGACCTGGTGGGGAACCGATGCCGAAATTGCGCGCCTCGCCCGCGTCGAGGGCGTCGAACACCTGCGGGACGCGCTGGCGCGGGGCCGCGGCGCCATCCTGCTGACCGCGCACTTCACCACCCTTGAGATCGGGGCGCGGGTGCTCAACACCCAGGTGGCGCTCAACGCCATGCACAAGCGCCCGAAGAACGCATTGCTGGCGCACTTCTTCGAGCACCATCGCGGCCGCCATGCGCTGCGCATCTTCAGTCGCGACAACGTGCGCGGGATGGTCCGCGCGCTGCGCGACAACGAGTGCGTCTGGTACGCCCCCGACCAGAGCTACCGCAACAAGGGCGCCGAAATGATTCATTTCTTCGGCGTGCCGGCGGCCACGAATGTATTCACCTCACGGCTCGCGACCCTGACCGGCGCGGCGGTGCTGTTCGTCGGCCACGAACGCCTGGCCGGCGAGGGCGGCTACCGCGTCACCATTCACAACGCGCCGGACGATTATCCGAGTGCCTCCGCGGCAAACGACGCGGAACAGTTTCATCGCTTCGTCGAAGCCGAAGTGCGCCGCAATCCGGCCCAGTACTGGTGGATCCACCGCAGGTTCAAGGGCCTGACGACGGACTATCCGAACTACTACGGCAGCGCCGCACGTCGGGAGCGCCGCGGGGCAATCAGCGCGCCGAAGCCCTGACCGCCGCGGCGAGCTCGCTGGCGAGCTGCGCGGCATCCTGGCCGATCTGCCCCACGGGCCAGCCGATGCCGAGCCCGGTCGCGCCATCAGGCTTGGGGATGATGTGAAAATGCACGTGGGCGATGGCCTGATGGGCGCCCGCGCCATTGTTCTCCAGAACGTTGTATTCGCTGACTCCGGTCACCGCCATGACGGCCCGGCACAGCCGCGGCAGCACCCGGCCGATGGCGGCCGCGGCGTCATCCGAGAGTTCATCGAGGGTTCGCGCCGGTTCCTTCGGAATCACCAGCGTGTGTCCGCGGCTCAGCGGTGCGATGTCGAGGAAGGCGAGGACGTGTGCGTCCTCATAGACCTTGTGACAGGGGATGCTGCCGGCAACGATCCTGGCGAAAATCGTTTCGGCCATCGGCTCAGGTACGTACCGCGTCAGCCGCCTGCGGCGCCGCTGCCGTCTGTGCCCGGCTGCGGCCCACCACCCGGGCGCCCGTGAGCCGCTCTATGGACCGAATGGCCGAGGCCTTCGCGACATGCTTGCACCAGGGCCCTTGGGCCGAACCCGCCGAGGCCGCGTAGTCCTCGCAGTTGCAGACCCACTGGATATGACCATCGGTCAACTCGAAGAGCTGCACGGTGCGCTGACCGACCTGATAGGTGGACAGTGCGGTCGCGGACTTGCGGCGCTGTAGGCGCCCGACGGATGCCTTGAGGAGTCCCATGTCATTTATGTTAACGCCTCCCGCCTGTGGATGACCTGTGAATTTCCTGTGAGCAACGGAAATTCATTTGCTCGTCGCGGCTACGACCGGGGCCTGGGGTGCGGACGCGGACGGCAGGTCGGCCGCTGGCGGTGTCGTCGGTGCGGTCGGCAGGACCTGGGTTCCAAGAGTCGCCGCGTTGACTATGGCCGGGTCATCCCGCAGCCGCACAAAGAGCGCACCACCCTGCGGATGCGGCACCGGCAAAGTCGTGCCCGGAAAACCATCGGGGACTTCCACGGCATTGTGGAACTGTGCGTCCGCGGCAACCGCATCGAGCAGGAACAGATCAGTCCCGGAGAGCCTGCAGGCCACCTCGGCGGTGCTCGGACATTCGAGCGTTGCGAGGCGCGGCAGCCTGACCAGTGTCACCAACGGCATCCAGCCGCCGGGCACGCCGTCCGCAACCACGCGGAAACGCAGCGGCCCGAATGCGGAAGGACCAAAGGCCTTCGCGGGGTCGAGCGTCGCGACGGCGACGTGGGCGTCGGCGAGCGTGAGCGTTCCGGCACCGATGGACAGGAGCGCTGCAAAGGAATTGTCGGCAGTGGCCACTTCGATCTGCTCGGAACGGGAGAACGTCTCCGGCAGCATCGTATGGATCGAGAACATCAGCACCGAGTCCTGCGGCAATTGATCCGAGTCGCTGAGCGCGATGTGACTGGCCATGCCGGCCTGGGAGGGCTGGATGCTCTTAGCGATCAGCGTCACGCTGGGACGCGGTGCATCGATGCGCGCGTTCAGCGTGAACGTGCGGCCATCCTTCAAAGTCACCTTCACGGCAGCCGCATCGCCGGCCTTCAGCGTGGCGGCCGCCTGCGCATCGCGCGCCAGCATCGGCAACTCCTCGGCAGTCGGCGGCCCTGCCAGGGCACCCGGTCCGAAGGCGATGCCATTCAAAGTGAGTCCGGAAACCTCATCGAGCCGCGTGCCGGTCAGCGTGCCGGTGGCGTCACCGGCATGAATGACGAAGCCATTCAGATGCGCGGCCTCCGTGAACGTATTCAATGACACCTGCTGGGTGTCGTTGGCGCCGAACTGGGATACCTCCAGCGTGACGGGGCCCGGGGCCGCATCCTCCAGCGGTAGTTTCACTTCGACCGCATCCGGCTTGACCGGCTTCCAGTCCACCTTGAGTTCCTTGCCGGCCGCATCCCTCAACATGATGTGATCGATGCAGCCGACACTCTCAGCCGTCAGATGCACGGTGCCTTCGCGGCCGATCACCAGGCTGCCCTGGTCACTCAAAGGCAGCGCCCAGGATTGCTGGCGCGTGTTGACCAGATGGAAGGTCGGCGCCTGGTAGCTGTCGAATCCCCAGTAACCATGCAGCGTGCCGACGACGGAATCCCCGAGGCTCATGTTGGCAAGCGCCGAGGTATCGACGACGAAGCCGCCCTGCCCCGGGTCAGCGGTCGCGGGCAGTTCGACGCTGTGGCCATCGGCCCCCTTGAGACTCAGCGAGACGTCGTGCACGTAGTGCGTCGCAAACACCAGTGGTGCGCCCTCGACCGGCAGCACCAGACCGGTCCTGCGCGCGCAGTAGATTTCCTGCGGATCCACCGCATGCAGCGGCGGCAGCTGCGGATCCTCGATTGCAGGCAACGCCGTCACCAGCACCGACTTCGGATCATGAAACGACGGCGGCGCATTGAGCGTGAGCGCGAGATGATCCGCATGCGGGCTGGGCAACGCCGGCAGATATTGATACTGGGCGGTATGGAATGACGCGAGGATGCGCCCGATGTCGATGACGGAGGCGATGTAGGGACTGTAGTAGCCATAGCGCAGCTGCGGCGTGTAGCTCGCCTCCATGGCCAGGTCGCCGGCCGGCCCGGTGGTCAATGCCTCGACGATCGAGGTGCTGTGACCGTCATTGAGCACCAGCGAGTCCTGGTCCGCCATCAGACACGGCGCCTGCAGCTCGGGATTCTTCTGCAGGCACTTGTCGTCCACCTTGATCGCAAGACTGCGCGCCAGCAGCGGCGCGGCTGCGCGCAGCTTCGCCGGATCGGCCTCGTTCAAGGCGCCGACCGCCAGCAGGTAGCTGTCGAGACGCGCGCGATCGAGGCTCGCCTGGTTCAGGTCCTGCGATGCCCGCACGAAGGCACCCGGACGCCCGCGCACGGCATCCATGAGGGTGCTGAAGTCCCCGCTGGTGCTCGGTGCGAGGAACACCAGCACCTGCTGAGCCTCCTGCGGAACGGTCACGTTGAGGCCATCCGCGCACTTGCGCGTCCAGGTCTCGCACCGGAAGAACCAGTCTTCGGGTGGCGGATTGGTGGCGCCACGCAGGAATGCCACGACCATCACGTAGTGCGCGCTCTGGGTCGTCGGCAGATCCGCCTTGACGGCGATGTGATCGCCCGCCAGCAGGTTCGGGACATCGGCCACGGGCAGCGTGTGCGTACCGCGCGTCACCCGCACGATGAGCCCGGGACCCGTCAGATCGTAGGGGGCGGTGTCCGCGGCCCAGGCCGCAGCAACGGGACCCAGGCCCAGCACCGCCAGCAGCAAAATTGATAAACCGTTCTTCATCGGAGGCATTCTACGGACAAAACGCGTTAGAGCCAGTGCAGTGCGGCAAGGTTCCCTGCACAGCTCACGTCCGCTGCGGTTCGGCGAGGATCTGCAGCCAGGCGCGCGCGGCATTTGAGAGATAGGCTTCCCGGCGCCACATCATTGCCAGTTCCCAGCGTGTCTGTGGCTCCTCGAGCTGCGCCAGGTGAATGGACGCCCGCGCCTGCTCGAGCGCAATCATCTGCGGCAGGAAGGCGATCCCTACCCCTGCGCTGACCAGTTCCACGATGAAATCGATCTGGCTGCTGCGGGCGACGACGGTCGGTTCGAAGCCGTGCCGGCGGCAACCATCCAGAATCATGCGGTTGATGGCAAAGCCTTCCTCAAACAATACGAACGGCAGGTCCCTGAGCGCGGCCAGATCCGTGGTACGGCT
>Ga0302314_10014436_pt1 | contig 13516 bp, 8 predicted proteins | sample III_Palsa_N2_3_FD_200533 | JGI IMG/M metagenome (GOLD analysis project Ga0302314, IMG submission 200533) | Peat permafrost microbial communities from Stordalen Mire near Abisko, Sweden - III_Palsa_N2_3 | ecosystem: Environmental > Terrestrial > Soil > Palsa > Peat permafrost | place: Sweden...
GTCAGCGCCTCGGCGTCGGCGCAGTAGGGCCCCGGCCGGTAGCCGGGCGACTCGACGCCGCGCTGGTTGTTCTCCACCAGGGCGAGGTCCTGCTGGTTGGTGCGGTTCCAGAGTTCGGTCAGGTGCGCCAGGTCGTAGTCGACGCCTTCCTCCGCGTCGCGATGCACCAGCCACTTGCCGACGATCAGCGTCTCCTTGGGGCTCAGCGGCAGGGCGCTGAACATGAACAGCGAGTCGGCCGTGGCGTGGACGAAGCCGTGCGGCTCGATCGCCCAGCGCAGCGAGCCGATGTCGCCGTCGCCCGCCTCGACCATCAGCTTCCGCACCGCCGTCTGCCCGTCGATCGTCATCGAGCGGCAGCCCTCGTTGAGCGGGAAGCGGATCGCCTGCCACCAGGGCTCTTCATGCGGCCCGACCTCGAGCCCGGCGGCGGCCATGCGGGCGTTGAACGCCTCCGCGCGCCGCGCCTCCTCGCCATAGTCGAAGTTGCCGGAGACGCCGGTGGGGAAGGTGAGCGCCAGCTCGGGGTGGCCGGTGGCGCAGTGGTAGCACTCGCGCGCGTTTTCCATCGCCAGCTTCCAGTTGCCGCGCTCGATGAAGCTGGTCTCGTGGGCGAGCTTGGCTTCGGCCAGACGGTGCGGCGCCAGCATCGGCGCCAGCCGGGCGCGGAATTCATCGAATGGCGGCGGCGTGTCCGCCAGGCAGACATAGATCGCCCCCTCGCAGGTCTCGACGTGGATCGCGCCGAGGCCGTGCTCGCAGGCCTGGAAATCCTCGCCCATACGCGCGGCGTGGACCAGCTCGCCGGTGAGGTCGTAGGTCCAGCGGTGGTAGGGGCAGACCAGCCGCGCCGCCGCGCCCTTGCCGTCGGCCAGGATGCGCGAGCCGCGATGGCGGCAGGTGTTGTGGAAGCCGCGCAAGGCGCCGTCGTGGCCGCGCACGACGAAGATCGGCGCGCCGGCGATGGTCATCGCGACGTGGCTGCCGGCGCGGGGAAGTTCGATCTCGAAGCCGATCAGGATCCAGGCGCGGCGATGAATGGCGACCTGGTCGAATTCGAACACCTCGGGATCGACATAGAACGGCTGCGGCAGCGCATGGCCCGGCCGCCGCGCGTCCAGCAGTCGCTCGATCCTGGTGAAATCGACCATGATCCTTCCCTAAGGCGTCGAAATCAGCGCCGCCACGGCAAACTGGGCGCGGGCAGCGTTTGACCTCGCGCGCCAGCCGTTGCACCCAGCATCGCCGCGCCGGTTCGTGGGCGCGCGGGGAGGGGCGTCGATGCGGGCGATCGGGTTCTGGACGGCGCTGGCGGGCCTGGTCCTGCTGGCGGGCGCGGCGCGGGCGGACGAGGGGCTCTGGACCTTCGACAACTTCCCGGCGGCCAAGCTGAAGGCGGCCTATGGCGTCGATATCACGCCCGAATGGCTGGCGCGGGTGCAGGGCGCGGCGGTGCGGCTCTCGGTCGGCTGCTCGGCCTCCGAGGTGAGCGCCGGCGGCCTGGTGCTCACCAACGACCACTGTGTCTCGGACTGCGTTCAGGCCTTCTCGACCCCCGAGCACGACGTGCCGAAGGAAGGTTTCCTGGCGGTGACCCTGGCCGAGGAACGCATCTGTCCGCAGATGGAGGCGGACGTGCTGCTGGGTATCACCGACGTGACGGCGCGGGTCACCGCGGCCGGCGCCAGCCTTTCCGGCGAGGCGCTGGTCAAGGCGCGCAACGCGGCCTCCAGCGCCATCGCCCACGAGGTCTGCGGCGCCGATCCGCGCCTGCACTGCCAGGTGGTCAGCCTCTACCACGGCGGCCAGTACAAGCTTTACAGATACCACCGCTACGCCGACGTGCGGCTGGTGTTCTCCCCCGGCGACCAGGCGGCCTTCTTCGGCGGCGATCCCGACAACTTCAACTTCCCCCGCTACGACCTCGATTGCGCCTTCCTGCGTCTCTACGAGGACGGCAAGCCGGTGGCGACGCCGGGCCATCTGCGCTTCCGTCCGCGGCCGCCGATCGCCGGCGAACCGGTGCTGGTGGCCGGCAATCCCGGCGGCACCTTCCGCGGCTACACCGTCGCCCAGCTCGAGACCCAGCGCGACGTCCTGCTGCCGGCCCAGCTGGCGCAACTCTCGGAGCTGCGCGGGCGAATGATCCGCTTCGGCGAAGAGAGCGCCGAGCACGCGCGGCTGATCGACGAGCCGCTGATGGACCTGGAGAACGACTTCAAGGTCACCGCCGGCCGATTAGCGGCGCTCGACGATCCCGCCCTGCCGGCCGCCAAGCGCGCCGAGGAGGCCGACCTCAAGGCGCGGGCGCTGGCGAAGCTGGGCCCCGCGCTCGGCGACCCGTGGGCCGACCTGGCGGGGGCGCAGGCATCGCTGGCCTCGCTCTCCATCCCCTACCACCAGCTCGACGGCGGCCCGCTCGATTCCAGCCTGTTCGACTACGCCCGCGGCCTGGTGCGCGCCGCCGCCGAGCGCGAGAAGCCCTCCGCCGAGCGGCTGCCGGGCTATGCCGACAGCCAACTTCCGGGGCTGGAGAAGCAGCTGCTCGATCCGCAGCCGGTGGAACCGGGGCTGGAGCAGCTGACGCTGGAGTTCTGGCTCTCCAAATCGCGCGAGCTCTTGACCGCCGACGATCCCGACACTCGGTTGCTGCTCGGAAACGAGAGCCCCGAGGCGCTGTCGGCGCGGCTGGTCGCGGGCACGAAGCTCGGCGACCCGGCGGTGCGCAAGGCGCTCTGGGACGGCGGCGCGGCGGCCATCGCCGCCTCCGACGATCCGATGATCCGCTTCATGCTGAAGATCGACCCGGAGGCGCGCCGCATCCGCGCCGCCTATGAGGATCAGGTCACTGGGCCGGCCACGCGCGCCTCGGAGGCCATCGCCCAGGCGCGCTTCGCGGTGCTGGGCGACAGCGTCTATCCGGACGGGACCTTCACCCTGCGGCTCACCTACGGCGCCGTCGCCGGCTGGACCTGGCGCGGCAAGACCACGGCGCCCTTCACCCGCTTCGCCGGCCTCTACGAGCGCGCCACCGGCGCGCCGCCGTTCGATCTCGACCCGCGCTGGGTCGCCGCGCGGCCGAAGCTGGATCCGAACCTGATCTTCAACCTCGCCACCACCGACGACATCATCGGCGGCAATTCCGGCTCGCCGCTGCTCGACGCCAAGGGCGACGTGATCGGCGTGGCCTTCGACGGCAATATCCTCAGCCTCGGCGGTGACTATGCCTACGACGGGGCGGTCAACCGCGCGGTGGCGCTCTCGGCGCAGGCGATCGACGCGGCGTTGCGAAACGTTTACGGCGCGGACGCCCTGGCGCGTGAACTTGCCGCCGAATGAACGCGGGAGGTTTCCCCAATCGCCGCAAACCGCCTATGATGGCGTCAGGCCGGTGGAAGCTAGGCGCAGATTGCGACGTCGGCTCTGTAACCGGATTGTCTTTTCAAGCGTTCAAGGGCGATGACGGGCTCGCGAACGATGGCGAAACGGCGCGAAGGGGCGGCCAGGATGGATTTTGATGGATCGCGCGGCCCTGCCTTGCGCGCCGCTCTGGACTTCGCGTTTGGCGAATCGCCGGCCGCGCCGACCGGTCCCGCCACCGATCCGTCCGCCGCCGACCTGAAAGGCATCTCCTGCGTCGTCTGCGCCTACAACGAAGCCGACCGCATCCGTAACATCCTCGACGTGATCGTCGGCCATCCCTCGCTTTCCGAGGTGATCGTGGTCAACGACGGCTCGACCGACGCCACCGAGGCGCTGCTGAAGAGCTATCCGACCATCCGGCTGCTCTCCCACACCCCCAATCGCGGCAAGACCTATGCGCTCAGCCGCGGCATCGCGGCGGCGCGCTACGACCATCTGATGCTGCTCGACGCCGACCTCGCCGGCATCAAGCCGGCCGACATCGACGCCCTGGCCGCGCCGGTGATGCGCGGCGAGGCCGAGGTCAGCATCTCGCTGCGCAGCAACAGCCTGTGGCTCTACCGCCAGATCGGCATCGACTTCGTCTCCGGCGAGCGGGTGGCGCCCAAATGGCTGCTCAAGGGCGCCGTGGAGGCCATGCAGCGCCTGCCGCGCTGGGGCGGCGAGGTCTATATGAACGAGATCTTCATCCGCCACGCCTGCCGCATCGCCGTGGTGCGCTGGCCACGGGTGGTCAACATCCGCAAATACCAGAAGTTCGGCGCCTGGCGTGGCGCCCTGGCCGAGGTGAAGATGATCTCCGACGCCGCCTCGGTGCTGACCCCCGTCGGCCTGGTGCGGCAGAATTTCCGGATGCTGAACCTGATCAACCGCCGCAGCTGGCGCGCCAAGATAAAGGTCTTCGCCCAGCGGCTGGCGTCGTACCGGCTGACGGCTTAGCGGCCGGCGCCGGCGGCGGCCGAAAAAGCCCGATCGATGCTGAGGCCCCTAGGAGCCTCGCTGGTAAGCAAACGGTCGTTACTAGTAGTACTCTAGCGCCCACCCCCGCCGAGGCCCCCTGGCGCCCTCCCAGTGCGCGCTCAAGGGCATCCGGGCCGGGGGTCGGCGATCGCCGGCCTCCATCGTCCCACGCGGCGCATAGTGCAAATGGGTGATGCGGCGGGGCGCGACCTTGCGCGAGGGTTAGGGTGGCCCAGTCTCCGCGTCACGGACGGCGTCGATCGGCCACGAGGACAAGACGCCATGACCGACACCGTCGTCAGCGCGGGGGAGATCAGCGCCGGCCTGTCGTTCGGCGACGGCGACAGTGTCGAGGTCGAGGGCGGGGGCACGCTGGAATACTCCGACATCGACGATGGGGGCACGGAGGACGTCGAGGACGGCGGTCTGGCCATCGGCGTCTATGTCGACTCGGGCGGTCTGGCGACCATCGAAGCGGGCGCCGTCGACAGCAGCGCCGTGATCAGCGGCGGCGAGGAGGATGTCTCCGGCGAGGCGTTCGGCGCCGTGGTCGAGGCTGGAGGGTATCTCGGCGTCGATGGCGAGACCTTCAACGCTGAGATCGATTCCGGCGGCCGCCTGCGGATCCAGTCGGGTGCCGTCAGCAGCGAAACGGTCGTCAATGCGGGCGGCGACGAGAGGGTGTTCGACGGCGGCGAGGCCTACAACGACACGGTGACGGCGGGCGGCGAGCTCGTAATCGCCGGCGGCGAAAGCACCGACGGCGTCGTCAGCGCCGGAGGCCAGTTCGGCGTCGGCTCGGGCGGCTCGGCCACCGACACCCAGGTGCTCAGCGGCGGCAGCATGGGGATCGGCGGCTCCGGCGCCGGCGGCGGGCTCGATATCGACACGGTGGTGTTCCGGGGCGGCTCCGAGGGCGTTGCGTTCAACGGCGTCGCGAGCGGCACCATCGTCAGCAATGGCGGTGTCGAGCTGCTCGGTTTCGTCCTCTCGGGGGTGATGGAGTCGGGCGGAATCACAGTGTCGACCATCGTCATGTCGGGGGGGTCCCAAGGCGCCACGGACGGCGGCGTCAGCAGCGACACCGTTCTCAGCGGCGGCACGGAAACCGTGTCCTCGGGCGGGACCGCGAGTTCGACGGTGGTCATGAGCGGCGCGGTTCTGTCCGTCCTCTCCAGCGGCGTGACCGTCGGGGCCACGATCCAATCCGGCGGCACGGTGGTCTTCGTGGGGGGCGCCCAGAGCGCTACGACCCTTGGCAGCGGCGGCTTGGCTATCGTTTCGGGCGGCGCGACCAGCGGGCTGCAGATCGGCGGCGGGGTTTCGCTGGTGATCTCCTCTGGCGGCAACGCGATCGGCGGCGCCGTTTCGAGCGCGGGGTCCGCGATCGTCTCGAGCGGCGGGTCGGCGACCTCCGTGTCGGTCGTCAGCGGCGGCAGGCTGACCGTGCTCGGCGGCGGCGTGCTCAGCGGCGCGGACATCGGCGCCGGCGGATCGGCGGTGGTCTCCAGCGGTGGCGCGGCCTCCGGGGGCCAGATCTCCAGCGGCGGGGCGCTGGTCATCGGCGCCGGCGGCTCGTCGACGAGCGCCAGCGTCTCCAGCGGCGGGACGCTGACCGTCTCGTCCGGGGCCACGGTCGATGAAAGCAACGTTTGGGGCGGCGGCAAGGAAATCGTCTCTTCCGGCGGCGTGACGATCAGCGCGAGCACGCTCGCAGCGAGTTCGTCGGGCGCCGCGGGCGGGACCCTGACGATCTCGGCGGGCGCCGTCAGCATCGACTCCTACGTCGGCGCCGGAAGCGAGAACGTGCTCGGCCAGGACGCCAGCGGCACGGTCTACGGATCGGGAACCCTCACCGTCTCCTCGGGCGGCGTGGCCAGCGTCACCATCGTGGACAGCGGCGGCAAGGAGGTCGTCCTGGACGGCGGTTCCGTGAACTCGGCGACCCTGATCGGCGGTTACGACAGCAGCGGGACCGTGATCAAGGGCCAGCTAACCGTGTCGTCCGGCGGCGCCGCCTTCCGGGTCGCGATCGGCAGCGGCGGCGCGGAGGCCGTCTCCGGGTCCGATTCCGACGCCGTCGTCTACAGCGCCGGCGCGCAGTCGATCGCCGCGGGCGGCACGGCCACCAGCGCGATCGTCTCCAATGGTGGCGCGCAGACCGTCTCGTCGGGCGGCGCGGCGATCGCTACGATCGTCTCCTCCGGCGGCGTGGAGACCGTGGGCAGCGGCGGGGGAGCGGACGGCGTCACCGTGCTCTCCGGCGGCACGCTGGCCGGCGCCGGCGAACTCTACGACACGACGACGGTGTCGTCCGGCGGCAAGCAAACCGGGGGCGCCGTGGTGAGTGGCGCGACGGAACTCTTCGACAGCGGCGCCACGGCCAGCGGCGTCACCGTCAGCGGCGGCGGGACGGTCGATTTTCAGGTCGTCGTCTCCAGTGGCGGCGTGGCCGTCTCGCCCGGCGAGGTGACGACGAGCGAGACGATCAGCGGCTTCACCTTCCTCTCCGGCTCGTTCATCGTGGCGCCCACAAACAACATCACGGTTTCGTCGGGGGTGACCAGCACAAACCTGGTGGTCAGCAGCGGCCGGACGCTGACCGTCCTCGGCGGCGGTGTGGTCGATGGCGTCACGGCGGACACGGGCGGCCAGATCGACGACGACGGGACGATCAGCGGCGCGGCGCTGGCGGGCGGAAGCCTGGAGATAAGCAGCTCCGGCGCCGCCGCCGCAACGACGGTCTCCAGCGGCGGAGTCCTTTATGTGCTGGCGTCGGGGACGACCACCGGGACGCTGGTGAGCGACGGCGGCGAGGAACTGATCTCGTCCGGCGGCGTCGTGGGCCTGGGCGCGGTGCGTAGCGGCGGGGTGGAATACGTCCTCTCGGACGGCCGCGCCATCGACACGACGGTCTCCAGCGGCGGGGTCGAGTATGTGCGCTCCGACGGGGTGGCCAGGGGGACGGTGGTCAGCGCCGGCGGCTATCAGCTGGTCTCCTCGGGCGGCGAGGCTGAAGCGGGCGCGGTGCGCAGCGGCGGGCGGCAATACGTCTCCTCGGGCGGGCTCGCGTCGGGGACCACGGTGAGCAGCGGTGGCGTGCAGATCGTGTTCGAGGGCGGCTCGGCGAGCGGAACGGTGCTCGGCAGCGGCGGCGAGGAGGTCGTCTCCTCCGGCGCCGCCGCGGCGACCACGATCCTCGGCGGCGGCCGTGAGGCGGTCTCCGCGGGCGGGAGCGCCGTCGGGACGACGGTCTCCAGCGGCGGAGTCCTTTATGTGCTGGCGTCGGGGACGACCACCGGGACGCTGGTGAGCGACGGCGGCGAGGAACTGATCTCGTCCGGCGGCGTCGTGGGCCTGGGCGCGGTGCGTAGCGGCGGGGTGGAATACGTCCTCTCGGACGGCCGCGCCATCGACACGACGGTCTCCAGCGGCGGGGTCGAGTATGTGCGCGCCGACGGGGTGGCCAGGGGGACGGTGGTCAGCGCCGGCGGCTACCAACTGGTTTCGTCGGGCGGCGAGGCTGAAGCGGGCGCGGTGCGCAGCGGCGGGCGGCAATACGTCTCCTCGGGCGGGCTCGCGTCAGGGACCACGGTGAGCAGCGGTGGCGTGCAGATCGTGTTCGAGGGCGGCTCGGCGAGCGGAACGGTGCTCGGCAGCGGCGGCGAGGAGGTCGTCTCCTCCGGCGCCGCCGCCGCATCGACGGCGATCCTGGACGGCGGCCGGGCAGCCATCGACGCGGACGCCAGCGCCGTCGGCGCGACGATCTCCAGCGGCGGGGTCCTTTATGTGCTGGCCTCGGGGTCGACCGATGGGACGGTGGTGTCGAGCGGCGGCGAGGCGGTCGTCTCGTCGGGAGGCGCCGCCTTCAGCCTCAGCCTGATGTCAGGCGGCGTGGTGGTGGACGACGGAGAAGTGAGGATCGGCGGGGCGGGGGCGCTGGACGGCACGCTCACCGGCAGCGGCGCCATCGTCCAGACCGAGACCGGTGATCTGGTGCTCGGCGGCGCGGGCGCGGGCTTCAGCGGCAAGGCGGCGATCGAGGGTGGTGTGATCGAGCTTTCGACCTCCGGCGCGCTCGGGACCGGCTATGTGCAGTTCGTGGCGCCTTCGAGCGGCTCGGCGGTGCTGCAGATCGATGCCGCCGACGCCCCGGCGGCCGGCGGGACCTTCGCCAACGAGATCGACGACTTCAGCGGCGCGGGCGAGGGGGTAGATCTCCGGAGCATCGCGTTCGTCACCGGCGCGACCGCCACGGACAGTGGCGGCATTCTGCTGCTGAGCGACGGCGGCAAGACCTACAAGTTCACCCTCGAGGGTCTCACCGGCGCCTACACCGTCACCAGCGACGGCCACGGCGGCACGCTGATCGACACGACGACCGCCGACGCCGTCGCCCGCTTCGCCCAGACCGCGGCGGCCTTCGCGCCGTCGAACGCGGCGAAGACGGCGCCGGTCCCCAGCACATCGTCCGGCCAGACCCCGTTCCTGCACGCAACCGGCTCGGCCAGCGTGGGACACGTGTAAGCAAGGCTGCAGCGGCCCATCGCGAAGGGCGTGATCAGCGCGCGTCGCGGCGCTGGCGGAAAAACAATACCGTTGGACTTGCCGAGGCGGGTGACGCGGGCTGCGCGCGCAACGATGAACGGACCGCCGGACCGATCTGCCCTACCGCCCGATCGCCAGGAACCTCGCCGCGCGCTGCGCCTTCACCTGCGCCGGCTTGAGCTTCAGCAGCGCCTTCAGCTCTTCCTCCACCGCGTCGCCCACCGCCTTGATCGTGGCGGCGGGGTCGGTGTGGGCGCCGCCGATCGGTTCGGGGATGATGCGGTCGACGATGGCGAAGCCGATCAGGTCCTGGGCGGTGATCTTCATCGCCTTGGCCGCGCCCTCGGCCTTGCCGCTGTCGCGCGGCAGCAGGATCGAGGCGCAGCCTTCCGGGGTGATCACCGAATAGATCGAGTGCTCGAGGATCAGCACCTTGTTGGCCGCCGCGATGCCCAGCGCGCCGCCGCTCATGCCCTCGCCGATGATGGCGCACACCATTGGGGTGGTGAGGGTCAGGCACCGCTCGGTGCCGCGCGCGATGGCCTCGGCGACGCCGCGCTCCTCGCTGACCAGGCCCGGATAGGCGCCGCCGGTGTCGACGAACGACAGCACCGGCAGGCCGAACTGTTCGGCGAGGTCCATCAGCCGCACCGCCTTGCGGTAGCCCTCGGGCCGCGCCATGCCGAAGTTGTGCTTGATGCGGGAATTGGTGTCGTGGCCCTTCTCCTGGCCGATCACCACCACCGGCTGGCCGCGGAACCGGCCGAGGCCGCCCATCAGCGCCTGGTCGTCGGCGAACTTGCGGTCGCCGCGCAGCTCGACGAAGTCCTCGATCAGGCCGGCGACGTAGTCGACGAAGTGCGGTCGCTCCGGGTGGCGGGCGATCTGGGTCTTCTGCCAGGCGTCGAGGTGGGCGTAGGTGTCCTTGCGCAGGGTGGTGACGCGCTTGCGCAGGGCCTCGATCTCGGCGTCGATGCCGCCGGGCCCGGCCGAGTCAGAGAGCTTGGAGAGCTCCTCGATCTTCGTTTCGAGCTCGCCGATCGGCCGCTCGAAGTCCAGATAGTGCGCCGCCATAGCTCCTGAACGCTGGGTCCCCGGAAAGGTGGCGCATAACTAGGCGCGAAGGGGTGGGGGAGCAAGGCGTAGGACCCTAGGGTCGAGTGACGAGCACGAAGATCAACACCGCGCCGGCGATCAGGAACATCGCTAAGCCCGCGAGGATGAGGCGCTTCGGCAAGAGACCTCGCCACAAGAGCACCGCAAAAATCGCGGCGATCGAGGCGGCTACGCCAAGAAGGATGAGCAACTCCGGCCACGCTGTTTTCATGCGCTCCGTCCCCGCCGCGCCAGCGGATGCTTGGTCTCCACCACCTCGCGCAAGCGGCCCTCGGCGACGTGGGTGTAGATCTGGGTGGTGGAGATGTCGGCGTGGCCGAGCAGGGTCTGGACCACGCGCAGGTCGGCGCCGCCCTCGAGCAGGTGGGTGGCGAAGGCGTGGCGCAGCACGTGCGGGCTGACCTTGGCGGGGTCGACGCCGGCGCCCTGGGCCGCCTCGTCCAGCAGTTGGGCGAAGCGGCGCGCGGTCAGCCGTCCGCCGGCGCCGCGCGAGGCGAACAGCCACGGGTTCGACTTCGGGCCCTTGGGCACGAACGTGGGCCGCACCGCGAGATAGGCCTTGATTGCGGCGCGGGCGGGCAGGTTCAGCGGCGCCAGCCGCTCCTTGCCGCCCTTGCCGCGCACGATCAGATAGGCCGGGTCCTGGACGACGGCGGCGAGGCTCAGGCCCACCGCCTCCGAGACGCGCAGGCCGGAGGCGTAGATCAGCTCGATCAGGCAGGCGAGGCGCAGGCCGGCCGCGCCGTCCCTGGCGGCGCCGGCGGCGATCAGGGCGTCGACCTCGGCCCGGCTCAGCACCTTCGGCAACGGCCGGCCCTTCTTCGGCGCATCGACGCGGCGGGAGGGGTCGTCCTCGCGCCAGCGCTCGCCCAGCACGAAGCGGTAGAACTGGCGCACCGCCGCGCGCCGCCGCGCCGCCGTCGCCGGCGAGAGGCCGCGCGCGCCCAGCTGAGCGAAATAGGCTTCGATGTCTTCGGCGCTGGCGTCGGTGAGGCTGGCGCCGCGGCCGGCCAACGCGCCTTGGGCGTCGGCGAGGTCCTTGCCGTACGCCTTCAGGGTGTTGGCGGCGGCCGCGCGCTCGGCGGCCATCATCTCCAGGAAGGCCTCGATCCAGGCGCCCGCTTGCGGTGAAGTTGGCGGGGCGGGCGAGGCTCGTGTAAAGCCGCTGACGGTCATGACTTCCAGCCAAGGTCCCTTCGACAAGACCATCGCCCTCGTCGGACTTTCGGGCGTCGGCAAGAGCAGCGTCGGCCGCCGCCTCGCCGCCGCGCTCGGCCTGCCGTTCCGCGACGCCGACTCCGAGGTGGAGGCGGCGGCCGGCCGTCCGATCGCGGAGATCTTCGAGCAATATGGCGAGGGCGCCTTTCGCGACGGTGAACACCGCGTGATCGCGCGGCTGCTGGCCGAGGCGCCGCATGTGCTGGCCACCGGCGGCGGCGCCTTCATGCACCCCGAGACGCGGGCGCTGATCAAGGCGCGGGCGATCTCGGTGTGGCTGAAGGCCGACGTCGAGGTGCTGGCGCGCCGGGTCAGCCGCAAGGACAACCGCCCGCTGCTGGCCGGCCGCGACCCGCTGGAGACCCTCACCGCCCAGGCCCGCGACCGCTACCCGGTCTACGCCGAGGCCGATATCGCGGTCGAAACCGGCGACACCCCGCACCAGGCCGCCGTCGAGGCGATCCTGATGGCGCTCAGGCAACGGGCGGAGGCGGGGGCATGACCCTCGCCGTGCCCGTCGCGGTGGCGGGGAAGCCCTATGACGTGCGGATCGGGCGTGGGCTGATCGAGGGCGCGGGCGTGGCGATTCGCCCGCTGCTGAAGCGCCCTCGGCTGGCGGTGGTCGTGGACGAGACCGTGCATGCGCTGCACGGCGCGGCGCTCGCGGCCTCGCTCGCCGGCGCCGGGATCGAGGTTCTGCCGGTGGTGATCGCGCCGGGTGAAGAGAGCAAGAGCTTCGCCGGCCTGCAGGCGCTTTGCGACGCGCTGCTGGATCTGGAGCTGGATCGCGGCGACCTGATCGTGGCCTTCGGCGGCGGCGTGGTCGGCGATCTGGCCGGCTTCGCGGCGGCGATCCTGAAACGCGGGATCGACTTCATCCAGATCCCGACCACCCTCTTGGCCCAGGTCGACTCGTCGGTGGGCGGCAAGACCGCCATCGACACGCCGCGCGGCAAGAACCTGATTGGCGCCTTCCACCAGCCGCGGCTGGTGCTGGCCGACCTGGGCGTGCTGGAAACCCTGCCGCGGCGCGAGCTGATCTGCGGCTACGCCGAGGTGATCAAATATGGCCTGCTGGGCGACTTGGCCTTCTTCGGATGGCTGGAAGCCAACGCGCCGGCGGTGCTGGCGCTGGACGAGGCGGCGCTCGCCCACGCGGTCGGCCGCTCGGTGGCGATGAAGGCCGAGATCGTCGCCGAGGACGAGCGCGAGAGCGGACGCCGCGCCCTCCTGAACCTCGGCCACACCTTCGCCCATGCGCTGGAGGCCGAGACCGGTTTCGGCGAGGCGCTGAAGCACGGCGAAGCGGTGGGGATCGGCTGCGCGCTGGCGTTCCGGTTCTCGGCGGCGCTCGGCCTGTGCCCCGGCCAGGACGCCGAGCGCGCGTCGCGGGCCATCGCCGCCGCCGGCCTGCCGACGCGGCTGCACGAACTCTCCGGCCATCCGTTCGGCGCCGACGCGCTCGTGGTCCACATGGCGCAGGACAAGAAGGCCGAGGGCGGGGCGCTGACCTTCATCCTGGCGCGGGCGATCGGCGAGGCGTTCGTCGCCAAGGGCGTCGCGCCCGAGGCGGTGCGCGCGTTCCTGGTCGCCGAAGGGGCGGCGGCATGACGGTGCTGGCCGCCCTGATGGCCGCCGGGCCGATCATTCTGGTGCTGCTGGCGGTCTCGGCGGTGTTCTCGGCCGCCGAGACGGCGCTGACCGGCGCCAGCCGCGGGCGCATGCACCAGCTGGAGCGCGACGGCGACCGCGCCGCCGGCCGGGTCAACCGGCTGCTCTCCGACCAGGAGACCATGATCGGCGCGGTGCTGATCGGCTATAACGTGCTGAACATCTTCAGTTCCGCGCTCGCCACCATGTTCATCACCCAGGTGGTGCCGGGCGCCTGGGGCGTCGCCATCGCCACCGGCGTGATGACCGTCTTGGTGGTGGTGTTCGTCGAGGTGCTGCCGAAGACCCTCGCCATCGTGCGCGCCGACGACGTGGCGCGGGCGCTCTCGGGCCCGATGCTGCTGGTGGTGCGGCTGCTGGGGCCGGTGATCTACGCCATCCAGTGGATCGTGCGGCGCACCCTGCGCCTCTTCGGCGTGCGGCTGGAGATGGGCGACGACGTGCTGGCCGCGCACGAGGAGATCCGCGGCGCGGTCGAATACCACCATTCCGAGGGGCTGGTGGAGGGCGACGACCGGCGGATGCTGGGCGGGGTGCTGGACCTGGGCGAACTCACCGTCGCCGAGGTGATGGTGCACCG
>Ga0302314_10014437_pt1 | contig 13516 bp, 16 predicted proteins | sample III_Palsa_N2_3_FD_200533 | JGI IMG/M metagenome (GOLD analysis project Ga0302314, IMG submission 200533) | Peat permafrost microbial communities from Stordalen Mire near Abisko, Sweden - III_Palsa_N2_3 | ecosystem: Environmental > Terrestrial > Soil > Palsa > Peat permafrost | place: Sweden...
TGGAGTGACATTGAGTCACTCCATCTGGTCCTCACCCCTGCGCTTCTCGCCCGCGGCGGGTTTCACCCACAGGCCATCCATGGCCTGTGGGTGAAATCTTCGGCATCCTGCCTCGCCCCGCGTCTACGCGCGGGCCTGTTCGCCGCAGGCTGCGATGCTCGGCGCAGCCAGACGGGGAGGAACGTCAAAAACCCATCAAAAGCCAAAGCAACGGCCGGATCTTAGCGCGCGTCTGCGGACGTCTCTGGTGCTCCTGGGCCGCTTAAACCCAACACCTACCGTTAGTCGACCCCGTCATGCACGCCATCACCAAACCTTGGCGCACATGGCACGCATGGTGAAAACGGCAAAGGATTCCGCCTTGAAACGCTGGGTCAGGTGATCGGCAGCAACTGCTCCAGCCGATCCACCGCCGAAAATTCCTCGATCACCCGTTTCGGCTGCGAGGAATCCGGATGCCGGATCGCCACCACCGCGCCAAAGCCGTAATCCCGCGCGGCGCGCAGCACCGCCAGGCTGTCGTCGGCGAACAGCGCCCGTCGCGGCTCGAAGCCGTGTTGCGCGTGCAGCGCCGGCCAGAAGCGCGGATCTTCCTTCGGCATGCCGAAATCGTGGGAGCAGAGGATGCGGTCGAAATGGCCGGCGAGGCCGGTCTGCGCCATCTTCAGCTGCCAGCTGTCGCGATGCGCATTGGTCACCAGCCACAGGCTGCGGCCGCTGGCGCGCACGGCGTCGAGAAAGGCCTCGCTGCCCGGCAGCACGGCGATGCGTTCGCGCGCATCGGCCTTGAGCTGCGCCAGATTGAGGCCGGTGAGACTGCTCCAGTGATCCAGGCAATACCATTCCAGCCGGCCTTGCAGGCCGGTGAAATGCGGCTCCAGGCGCAGCCGCGCCTCTTCCACGCTGATGTCCTGCGCCTGGCCGTAATGGAGGGGCACCACATCGCGCCAGAAATGGGTGTCGAAAGCCAGGTCCAGCACGGTGCCGTCCATGTCGAGCAGCACATGGTCGATGCGGGTCCAGTCGACGATCTCGGCAGGGGCGGTATCCATGCCGCTATGATAATCCCGGCCCTCCCTTTCAGCGCCCTTCAAGCCCTGCCCCAGCCCATGACTCTCGCTCCCCTGCTCGAACACTGCCTGGCCATCGCCGAGGAAGCCGGCCGCGCCATCCTCAAGGTGTACGGCACCGATTTCGCGGTGACGCAGAAAGAGGATCACTCGCCGCTGACGCAGGCGGATCTGGCCGCGCATCACTGTATTGTCGGGCGGCTGGGCGCGCTCGATCCGGTCTATCCCTGCCTGTCCGAGGAAGCAGCGGATATCCCCTATGAGACGCGGCGCCAGTGGAGCCGCTACTGGCTGATCGACCCGCTCGACGGCACCAAGGAATTCGTCCGGCGCAACGGCGAATTCACCGTCAATATCGCCCTGATCGACGGCGGCGAGCCGATTCTCGGCGTGGTGCACGCCCCGGTACTTGGGGTGAGCTACCTGGCGGCGCGGGGCGTCGGCGCCTTCCGCATCAGCGATGGGCAGCGCCAGGCGATTCACACCCGCCGCACCGCGGCGCGGCCGACCCTGGTGGTGAGCAAGTCGCACCACGACGCCGCGCTCGACGCCTTTCTGGCCCACGCGCCGGAACACGAGGCGCTGAGCCGCGGCAGCTCGCTCAAGTTCTGTCTGGTGGCGGAAGGCTCGGCCGATCTCTATCCGCGCACCGGCCCGACTTCGGAATGGGATACCGCCGCCGGCCAATGTGTGGCGGAACAGGCCGGCGCCAGCGTGTGGACGCTGCCGGACTGGGTGCCGCTGCGCTACAACCAGAAAGAGGGGCTGCTCAATCCCGGCTTCATCGTCATCGGCGAGCCGGCCTACGGCTGGCGCGACAAGCTGAAGGCAGCCTGATGGCGCGTCCATCCTTGCGCAAGCGGGTGGAAGGCAGCCTGCGCGAACTCGGCGCCGACGCCGCGCTGCTGCGCGATCGCGCCCTGCCGCTGTTTGCCGACGCGCGGCAACTGCGCTGCGTCGGCCTGGGCACCGATGGCCGCGACAAATTCCTGGCGCCGCCGGCCGCCGACGCCTGGCAGGCGATGTGCGAGGCGGCGACCCAGGACGGCGTGGAGTTGCTGTTGATCTCCGCCTTCCGCAGCTTCGATTTCCAGCAGGCGCTGATCCGCGGCAAGCTGGCCAAGGGCCGCAGCATCGCGGAAATCCTGACGGTGAACGCCCCGCCAGGCTGTAGCGAACACCACAGCGGCCGCGCCGTGGACATCGGCGAGCGCGACACGCCGGCGCTGGAGGAGGATTTCGAGCGCACCGCGGCTTTTGTCTGGCTCAGCCACAATGCGAACCGCTTCGGATTCCGCTTGTCCTATCCACGCGGCAACAGTTACGGTTACCTTTACGAGCCCTGGCACTGGTGCTGGGTAAAAGGTTAGGGCGGGACAGCTCTTTTCAAATCAGGCGGGGAGGCGGACATGGATGCTCTCGCAACGGCGCAACCGACTGTCGATTTCGGCCGCACCGCCAGTGATTTCGCGCGGCACCGCGCCGGTTTTCCGCCTTCGCTGTTCGAACGCCTGCGCGAGTGCGGCATCGGCATCCCCGGGCAGCGGGTGCTGGACCTGGGCACCGGCACCGGTTCGCTGGCGCGCGGCTTCGCCCGCAGCGGCAGTCTGGTCACCGGCCTCGACATCTCGCCGCTGCTGCTGGAGCAGGCGCGTGCGCTGGACCGCACCGAGGACCTGCACATCGAATACCGCGTCGCCCGCGCCGAAGCCACCGGCTATCCCGATGCGCAGTTCGACCTGGTCAGCGCCGGACAGTGCTGGCACTGGTTCGACCGGCCGCGCGCGGCGGCCGAGGTGCGCCGCCTGCTGCATCCGGGCGGCCGCGTGCTGATTGCGCATTTCGACTGGCTGCCGCTGCCGGGCAATGTCGTCGCCGCCACGGAAAGCCTGATCCTGAAACACAATCCGGCCTGGCACCTGGCCGGCGGCAGCGGCATCCACCCACGCTGGTTCGCCGATCTGGCGCAGGCGGGATTCGAGGAACTGGAGTCCTTTTCCTACGACGAAACGGTGCTGTACAGCCGCGACGCCTGGCGCGGCCGCATCCGCGCCAGCGCCGGTGTTGCGGCCAGCCTGCCGCCGGAGCGCGTAGCTCTGTTCGATCAGGAAAACGCGGAAATGCTGGCGCGCAGCTTCCCGGCCGAGCCGCTGCGCATCCCGCACCGGGTGTTTGCGCTGACCGGAGTGCGGGCTTAAAGCGAAAAGCTTTCTCGCGCAAAGCCGCAAAGGCGCCAAGAAAAGTTTTTTAATTTGTTTTTGCGGTTTTGCGCGAACAATGCTTTTTGCTTCAGGGGATTTTGACTTCTGAAAAATCCCGCGCCTGCGCATGCTGCGCGAATGGCTTGGCCTTTTCGTCGCGCAGCAACTGGCAGGTATGCAAGCCGGCTTCGCGCGCCGCATCCAGCTCCTCGCCCACGTCGGACAGGAACAGTACCTGCTCGCCCGGCAGGGCCAGTTCCTTCAGGATGGCGCGGTAGGAGGCCGCCTCGCGCTTGCCGCCGATGCGCGTATCGAAATAACCCGAGAACAGGGGCGTGAGGTCGCCGGCGTCGGAATGGCCGAAGATCAGCTTCTGCGCCTCCACCGAGCCGGAGGAGTAGACGTAGAGCCGCTGACCCTGCGCATGCCAGCGGCGCAGCTGCGGCGCCGTATCCGGGTAGACATGGCCTTTCAGCTCGCCGGCGGCATAGCCCTGCGCCCAGATCATGCCCTGCAGGGCCTTCAGCGGCGTCAGCTTGCGATCCTCGTCGATCCAGCGCTCCAGCACCGCGGCAGCGTCTTCCGTGTTCAGCGCGCGGCCTTCCAGGCGCGAGGTTTCCGCGATCTGTTCCGCCACCGCCGGCTCACCCGCATGCGCCCGCAGGAAGGCGCGCAGGTGCGCCCTGGCGTAGGGGAACAGGGACTGGTGCACGAAGTCGATCGAAGAAGTGGTGCCTTCGATGTCGGTGATGATGGCTTTGATCATGGAGCGCGGAACCCTGCAAAACGTCATTCCCGCGAATGCGGGAATGACGACGTGAATGTTGGATGGTGTTGGTGACCCGCACCCTAGCGCGAATTGCAGCGGATGAAAACAAAACGGCCGCCTCGCGGCGGCCGTTGTTGAACCGGCGGATTACGCCGCCTGCGACAGATGGTAATGCGGCTCTTCCAGGCGCGGGAAGCGGTCGGCGATCTTGTCGCCGGTGTAGTTGGCCACCCAGCCTTCCGGCGTGATGAACAGGCGGATCGCCTTGAATTGCGGCCGCGGGCCCATGTCGAACCAGTGGCGCACCATCGACGGCACCGAGATCAGGTCGCCGCGCGTGCACAGCACGCCATGCACCTTGCCGCCCTGACGGATGTAGAACAGCGACTCGCCTTCGACGAAGAAGCGCACTTCGAATTCGTCGTGGGTGTGCTCGCTCAGGAATTTCTGGCGCAGCACGTCCTTCTGGGGGTTGTCCGGCTGCAGGCCGATGACGTCGACGGACTTGAAGCCGTACTGGTTCATCAGGCGGTTGACCGAGGTGCGGTAGGCCTCGATCACCTCGTCCTGGGTGGCATGCGCATCCAGCGGATGGCTCGCCTCCCAGCGCTCGAACTGCACGCCGATCTTTTCCAGATGGCTGCGGATGTCCTCGAAATTGGTGTACGTGGCGACCGGCTTGGCCGACTCCTCGTAAATACGCAGTTCACTCATGTGCTTACCTCCCACTCCATAACTCGCATTCCAGCATGAATTCCAGCGCTTCGACGCGATGCCGCGCCTGCGCCACGTTATCGCCCCAGGCGTAAAGCCCGTGGCCGGCGATTAAATACGCCGGTACCTTCCTCTCCTCCTGCATATGGGCATCGACCCGCGCGCTCAAGCGCGCGATGTCCTGGTCGTTCCCAAACACCGGGATCTCGATCCGTGCAGCGGGATCGGGAGCGCCCGGCAACAGCTTCAGCAACTCGTAACCGGTCAGGACGATGCGGTCCGGCCGGCGCGACAATACGGTGTTCGCGATGCTGTGTACGTGCAGCACCGCACCAATGGACGGATCGAAGCGGTAGAGCTGTGTGTGCAGCCCGGTTTCGTAGGAAGATTTGCGCCCTGATTCCAGCGGCCGGCCGTCCATGTCGGCCACCAGGAAATCGGCCCGCTTCAGTTCGCCCTTGTGGACACCTGAGGCGGTGATCAACATTCGCTCAGACGACAGCCGCGCGGAAAAGTTTCCTCCGGTGGCCGGAACCCAGCCGCGGCGGTGAAACAGCGCGCCGGCATCGATCATGGCCTGCGCCAGCGTGTCCTGCGGCAAGGTTCCAGATTCCATCCGTTACGCCTTGGAAGAAGAGCGAACTCTAGTGACCAAGCCTACTCCTCCGCAATGACTATATTTAGAACAAATGGTGAAGATTGGTGAAGGCGGCGATTACCGCTCCAGCCCACCTTTTATTCCTGACGCCCTGTTCAACTATGCGAAAGCATCGAAAAGCAAAAAACCCGCCAAAGGCGGGCTTTTGCGCTGCCGCAAAACAACCGCGGCTTACTTGATCTTGGCTTCCTTGAACACCACATGCTTGCGCACGATCGGGTCGTACTTCTTGAACTCGAACTTGTCGGGCGTGTTCTTCTTGTTCTTGGTGGTGGTGTAGAAAAAGCCGGTGTCGGCAGTCGACAGCAGCTTGATCTTTTCGCGTTCTTTTTTCTTGGCCATGGTGCGCTCCTATCAGACCTTTTCGCCGCGGGCGCGCATTTCGGCGAGCACGACTTCAAGGCCCTTCTTGTCGATGATGCGCATGCCGTTGCAGGAAACGCGCAGGCTCACGAAGCGCTGCTCGGTTTCGAGCCAGAAGCGATGCGTGTGCAGATTGGGCAGGAAGCGGCGACGACGCTTGTTGTTGGCATGAGACACCGTATTACCAACAATCGGCTTCTTACCGGTGACTTGGCAGACTCTGGACATGGGAGAACCCGGGAACGCTTTCCGCAAAAGGGCGCAGATCATAGCTTTCCGACGTGCCGGAAGCAACTGCCCCGGGGCTGTTGTGCGGCATTTATTGGGGGATTTTGCCGGATTTATTCAAATCCAGCCCCGTTCGGCGAAAGAAACCGGCTCGCCCTCGCCGATGACGAAGTGGTCCAGCACCCGGATATCGACCAGTCCCAGGGCCTCCTGCAGGCGCCGGGTCAGGTGGCGGTCGGCCTCGCTCGGCTCGGCCACGCCGGACGGGTGGTTGTGCGCCAGGATCAGCGCCGCCGCGTTGTGGCGCAGCGCGCTTTTCACCACTTCCCGCGAATAAACGCTGGCCGCATTGAGGGTGCCGCGGGCCAGCACTTCGAAGGCCAGCACGCGGTGCTGGGTGTCGAGAAACAGGGCGGCGAAGGCCTCGTGATCGAGGTCGCGCAGGCGCGCCCGCAGGAAGCCGCTGGCCTGGGCCGGATCTTTCAGGGCCGCCGGCTCGGCCAGCGCCTCCGCCAGATGGCGGCGCGCGATCTCCAGCACCGCCTGCAATTGCACGAATTTGGCCTGGCCCAGGCCCTTGGCCGCGCAAAACTGCTTCTGATCGGCGCGCAGCAGGGCGCGCAGGCTGCCGAAGCGGGTAATCAGCTCGCGCGCCAGATCCACCGCGCTTTTGCCGGCCACGCCGGTGCGCAGGAAGATGGCCAGCAATTCGGCGTCGGACAGGGCCTGCGGACCGCGTTCCAGCAGCTTTTCGCGCGGGCGCTCGCCCTCCGGCCAGTGGCGGATGCTCATGCCGCCTCCTTTTCGACCCAGTCCCGTCGCAACGCACACTCGGCGGTGCGCGCGGCGCACCGCAATTCCGCCTTTTTCACGGTGATCTTCCCCTGCCCCCGGATGGCTCCAAAATTACCACCAAACGATCCCGCGCAAAGCGGGCCTGGGTCACGACAGGATAGAATTTGCGCATGTCACAAGCCTTGTCGCCGGCCGCCGCGCCGGGTCTGCGCATCCTCCTCGGCATCACCGGCGGCATTGCCGCCTACAAGGGGGCGGAACTGGCGCGCCAGTTGGTCAAGGCCGGCGCCCAGGTGCAGGTGGTGATGACCGAGGGCGCGCTGCGTTTCATTACCGCCCAGACTTTCCAGGCGCTGACCGGCCGTACCGTGCGGCACAGCCTGTGGGACGAGCAGGCCGAAGCTGCGATGGGCCACATCGAACTGGCGCGCTGGCCCGACGCCATCGTCGTCGCCCCGGCCTCGGCCAATTTCCTGGCCGGGCTGGCGCACGGCTTCGCCGGCGACCTGCTCAGCACCCTGTGCCTGGCCACCGACAAGCCGATCTATGCCGCTCCGGCGATGAACCGCCTGATGTGGGCCAATGCGGCCACCCAGGCCAATCTCGCCACCCTGCGCGGGCGCGGCCTGCGGGTCATCGGCCCCGGCAGCGGCGCCCAGGCCTGCGGCGAAGTGGGCGAAGGCCGCATGAGTGAGCCGCAAGGCATTGCCGTGGAAGTATTGACGGATTTCAGCCGCAGCGGCCCGCTGGCGGGCCTGCGCGCGGTGGTCACCGCCGGCCCCACGCGCGAGCCGATCGACCCGGTGCGCTTCATCAGCAACCGTTCCTCCGGCAAGCAGGGCTACGCCGTGGCCGATGCCCTGACGCGCCTCGGCGCCAGCGTGACCCTGATCAGCGGGCCGGTGCACCTGGACACGCCGGCCGGCGTCAGCCGTATTGAGGTGGAAACCGCGCAGCAGATGCTCGACGCCACGCTGGCCGCCGCCCAGGGCGCGCAGTTGTTGGTGGGCGCGGCGGCGGTCGCCGACTACCGTCCGGCTACCGCCGAATCACAGAAAATCAAGAAGAAGGCCGAAACCCTGGACCTGGCGCTGAGCCGCAACGCCGACATCCTCAGCGCGGTACGCGAGGCGCAGCCGGGTCTGTTCATCGTCGGCTTCGCCGCCGAGACCGAGAAACTGGCCGAGCACGCGCGCGGCAAGCTGGAACGCAAGAAGCTCGACCTGATCGCCGCCAACTGGGTCGGTGAAGGCCGCGCCTTCGACCAGGACGACAATGCCCTGCAGGTGTATTGGCAGGATGGCGAACGCACCCTCGGCCCCGCGGCGAAAAGCGAGGTGGCGCGCCAGCTTGCCGCACTGATCGCGGAACGCTATGCGGCGAAGCATCCGGCCAGGAAATAAATCCATGCTGGAACTGCGCCCCAATTGCGAATGCTGCAACCGCGACCTGCCGCCGGACAGCGCGCTCGCCACCATCTGCTCGTTCGAGTGCACCTTCTGCGCCGACTGCGCGCAACAGCACCTGCACGGCCGCTGCCCCAACTGCGGCGGCGAACTGCTGCCGCGCCCGCAGCGCTCGGCCGCGGCGCTGGCCAACAATCCGGCGAGCACGAAGCGTATTTACAACCCCAACGGCTGCAACAAAATCCTGAGCGCGTGAACAAAATCCAACTGAAGATCCTCGACCAGCGCATCGGTCGCGAACTGCCCCTGCCCGCCTACGCCACCGGCGGCAGCGCCGGTCTCGACCTGCGCGCCGTGCTGGACGGGCCGCTGACCCTGGCGCCGGGCGCCACCAGCCTGCTCCGCACCGGCCTGGCCATCCATATCGCCGATCCGAGCCTGGCGGCGGTGATCCTGCCGCGCTCCGGCCTGGGCCACAAGCATGGCATCGTGCTCGGCAACCTGGTCGGCCTGATCGATTCCGACTACCAGGGCGAGCTGATGGTGTCCTGCTGGAACCGCGGCCAGAACGCCTTCGTGATCGAGCCGGGCGAGCGCATCGCGCAGCTGGTGTTCGTGCCGGTGGTGCGGGCCGAGTTCGAGCTGGTCACCGACTTCGAGGCGAGCCATCGCGGCGAAGGCGGCTTCGGCCACACCGGGCGACACTGATACAGTCATTGCACCCACGCGCAATGACCGCCGATTCCCACGCCCTACTGCCCAGCAATATCCGCGTCCAAATGCCGATCGACCACGAAAAAGCGATCAACATCGCCCACGTCCTCACCGAGGCCCTGCCCTACATCCGCCGTTTCGCGGGCAAGACCTTTGTCGTCAAGTACGGCGGCAACGCCATGGGCGACGACGACATGATCGACAGCTTCGCCCGCGACATCGTGCTGATGAAGGCGGTGGGCATGCACCCGGTGGTGGTGCACGGCGGCGGCCCGCAGATCGGCAAGCACCTGGAAAAGCTCGGCAAGACCAGCGAGTTCGTCGAGGGCATGCGCGTCACCGACGCCGAGACCATGGACGTGGTCGAGATGATGCTCGGCGGCCTGGTCAACAAGGCCGTGGTCAACGCCATCGCCAAGCAGGGCGGCCGCGCCGTCGGCCTCACCGGCAAGGACGGCGGCCTGATCCGCGCGCGCAAGCTGCTGGTCAAGGGCCGCGACATCGGCCAGGTCGGCGAAGTCGAAGCGATCGACCCGCGCGTGGTCGACCACCTCGAAGCCGGCGGCTTCATCCCGGTGATCGCCCCGGTCGGCGTCGGCGCCGACGGCACCGCCTACAACATCAACGCCGATCTGGTCGCCGGCAAGCTGGCCAGCGTGCTGCAGGCGGAAAAGCTGATCCTGCTGACCAATGTGCAGGGCCTGATGGACAAGCAGGGCCAGGTACTGACCGGGCTGACCGTGCCGCAGGTGGAGGCGCTGATCGCCGATGGCACCGTCTACGGCGGCATGCTGCCGAAAGTGGCCTGCGCGCTGGATGCGGTGCGCTCGGGCGTGAAGAGTTCGGTGATCATCGACGGGCGGCTGAACCATGCGGTGCTGCTGGAACTGTTCACCGACCAGGGCATAGGGACTCTGATCCGGGCTTAGCTGTTTCGCTCTGAAGTTTATGTGTACGCGCTTACGCGCGGACCATTGGTGCGCTCGTTGAAAGTGCGGTTCCGCCTTGATGGCGGGTTACTTAATCTTTGACACAAAGTAAAGCAACCAAAGAGGTATTTCCCTATGCCTGTGTCGAACAATCACCGAAGGTGACGCAACAGCTCGGCACCAGCTCCGCTTGTGTCTAGTGGACGAATCCAGCCTCGCTCGACCCACTGTTTGCTGACAGGCCGCAAGATCAAGACTGCGTCTTCATCCCGCGGCCTGAGTTGCCGGCCTGCACATCAATACTCGATCTTGAGATCGAGCTTCACCGCCTCGGCGCGGACACCGGCAAGTTCTGCCACGCGCTCCCTGGCCCATGCCATCACTTCGGCGATGCTGGCCGGACGTGATTCCTCCGGCTCTACGTCTTCGCCTGTCGGTACTTCCTGTTCCGGAGACGATGGCATGGCCGACAGGAGCGCATCGAGCGGGTACGTCGCGATCGGCTTGTACTTCGCTGCCAACCCCGCCCCCACACTCGACGCTATTCCACGCGAGTCCGGATCAAGGGCGATCCACATTCCGAAGTTATCGGGGATCTTGTGCCCGTCCTTGGCGCGCGCCGCATAGGCGGCGTTGAAGCGCGCCCGTACCTCATCGGCCGGAAAGTAGTACACCTCGACGTTCTTTGCGTCGTCCTTCGAGTCCAGAGCCGCGACGATCACCGCGCCCACTCCATCTAGTGTTTTCCACTTCTTGCCCCCTTCCAAGGGCGGGAAAGCAATCCAGCGATCGCGGGTGGTGCGAATGGAGGCAACAAGGATCTTGCCGTTTTTCTCGATGTTCCAGACGTTGGACATGCCCCGACCCGGCACTCGGGACAGTGCATAGCCCTGCTCCTGTGCCGCCCTTTTTGCCGCGTCCACAAGGGTCCGCCAGCGATTTGATTCCGATAACGCATCGAATTGGCTTGACATTACAGCCTCTACCGTTTGCGCACCCTGCTGGTACGGCCGAAACTGTATAGAACTCCAAACAGTATGTCAAACAGTATTAATGTTTAGTGAAAACGGTATCAATACCGTATCAATACTGTATGCAGACAGTTTGAAACTGAATGCCACGCGGCATGGCTGTGCGCTCAAGCGCGCGATCTGCGGTGCGAACGTCCACAGCCCAGCAACATCAAAAAAGAGTCAAAGGCTGAGGGGATCCAGTCCGTCCATCGACCTGAGTTATCCACAAAAATCTGCCGTTTCCATCATGCGTGCCATGTGTGCCAGGGTTTGGTGATGGCGTGCATGACGGGGGCGACGAACGGCAGGTGTCTTTAACCGCCGAAGAGATCTGGGGAGGTTCGCGGACGATCGCCGAGGCCCGGCTTTTGATGTGCTGTTGACGGTCCTCCCCGTCTGGCTGCGCCGAGCATCACAGGACGAGGTGGAATAGCCGCGCGCAGACGCGGGCGAGGCAGGGATGCCGAAGCGTTTTCAGACAGGCCAGGGATGGCCTGTCTGAAAACCCCACCTCGGCCGAGAAGCGCAGGGGACCCACTCAAGCTTTAGCTTGAGTGGGCGCAGACTCCGGGACGGCGTTTCTTGGTTACTTCTTGTCGCTGTAGACAAGAAGTAACTCGCCGCAGGCGAAAAACTTCGTTAAGGCGTCAGGAGGATCCCGCACGCGCGCAAGCGCACGCTGCTCGGTTTCAGAGGGGGTGCGGCCAGATCCTTCGCTGCGCTCAGGATGACAGGGGGAGAGGCCGGCGCTGGTCCCTCGATACGCCCGCTGGCGCGGGCACTCGGGACGAACGGAAGTTCAGTGTTGGGTCATGCAAGAAGCGTCCCTCACCCCTGACCCTCTCCCCACTCCGTAGGGAGAGGGAGAACAGCGGGATCAGCGCAGGCGTGCCGCTAATCCTTGATCTGAATCCCCGGCGCCGCCGCCACCGAATCAACCGAAAAATACGGATGCCATGCGCCGTTGCGGAATTCCAGCGAGTCGGCGAAGTAGACGGTGAGCGGCTTGCCGTCCTGATCGTGCTTTTGCTGCACCGAATAAGCGGTGGCGCTGTGGCCCTGCACCAGGATGGTCAACACCACCACCGGCACCGACAGGTTCTTGCCCTTGCGCGTCGCGGCGTGCCTGACGATGTCCGCCTTCAGGTAGGTTTTGCCGTCGAAGCTGAGGTTGGTGTAGCTGTCGTCCAGGATGCAGCCCAGCGTGTCGGTGTCGCCGCTCATTTCCGACACCAGCCAGGCGTGCTCGGCATCGCGCACCGACTGCTCGTCGTGGTTGCGTGGATGGAGCAGACGGGTGGCGCAGGAAGCGGCCTGGGCTGGAACGGCGGCATCATCGGCCAGCGCCGGGCCGGCGAAACTGCAAAAGCAAAGCAGGACCATCGCTGAAGTAAGGCGCATGCGTTCGCTTCCCCGGGTGGATATTGTTTGGATGCCGGGTAAAGCCGCAGGGTTTGAGCCGGGGGTGCTTGCCCGCGCAGGGGGCACTTGAGGACGTGTACACAGGCCTGCAATATTGCGCGGCGCATTGTAGGTGGGACTGTGCCGGCCAGCCGGCGGGCGCCCCGCTCCGGGCGGATGCGCGGCAGGCCCTTTTGATCTAAACTATCCGCTTATCCGTATAACCAGATGATGAGGATTGACCTTTGAGCGAATACCTTTTCACGTCCGAATCCGTGTCCGAAGGCCATCCGGACAAGGTCGCTGACCAGATTTCCGATGCGGTGCTGGACGCGATCATCGCGCAGGACAAGCGCGCGCGCGTCGCCTGCGAAACCCTGGTCAAGACCGGCGTCGCCATCGTCGCCGGCGAAGTCACCACCAGCGCCTGGGTCGACCTCGAGCAGCTGGTGCGCAAGGTCATCGTCGACATCGGCTACAACTCCTCCGAAGTCGGCTTCGACGGCGCCACCTGCGGCATCCTCAACATCATCGGCAAGCAGTCGCCCGACATCAATCAGGGCGTGGACCGCAAGAACCCCGAGGAACAGGGCGCCGGCGACCAGGGCCTGATGTTCGGCTACGCCTGCGATGAAACGAAAGAGCTGATGCCGGCCCCGATCTACTACTCGCACCGTCTGGTCGAGCAGCAGGCCAAGGTGCGCAAGGCCAAGAACAGCAAGCTGCCCTGGCTGCGCCCGGACGCGAAGTCGCAGGTGTCGCTGCGCTACCGCGACGGCGTCGCCGTCGGCGTCGATGCGGTGGTGCTCTCCACCCAACACTCGCCGGACGTGAAGTACAAGACGCTGAAGGAAGGCGTGATGGAAGAGATCATCAAGCCGGTGATCCCGGCCAAGTGGATCACCAAGGCCACCAAGTTCCACATCAACCCGACCGGCCAGTTCATCATCGGCGGCCCGGTGGGCGACTGCGGCCTGACCGGCCGCAAGATCATCGTCGACAGCTACGGCGGCTGGGCCCGTCACGGCGGCGGCGCCTTCTCCGGCAAGGACCCGTCCAAGGTCGACCGTTCGGCCGCCTACGCCGCGCGCTACGTGGCCAAGAACATCGTCGCCGCCGGCCTGGCCTCGCGCTGCGAAGTGCAGGTCAGCTACGCCATCGGCGTGGCCGAGCCGACCTCGATCTTCGTCACCACCTTCGGCACCGGCACCGTCGGCGACGACAAGCTGGAAAAGCTGGTGCGCAAGCATTTCGA
>Ga0302314_10014438_pt1 | contig 13516 bp, 11 predicted proteins | sample III_Palsa_N2_3_FD_200533 | JGI IMG/M metagenome (GOLD analysis project Ga0302314, IMG submission 200533) | Peat permafrost microbial communities from Stordalen Mire near Abisko, Sweden - III_Palsa_N2_3 | ecosystem: Environmental > Terrestrial > Soil > Palsa > Peat permafrost | place: Sweden...
CGCCGGCCTCGGATTCGCGCTGCTGTTCGTCGCGCTCGACCGCGCGGGCACGCGAGCCGGGGCGTGGCCTCTGGTCCCGGACCAGCTGGTGGCGCTCTTCCTGTTCCTGCCGTTCGCCAGCCGAGGCTTGACCGGCTTCAGGCGTCCGAGCCGCTCGACGCTGATGCTGACCTGCTGCGCCGGCGGGCTCGGCGCGATCGGGAACCTGCTGTTCCTGGCTGCCACCGGCCGTGGCGAGCTCGCGATCATCGCGGTCGTCAGCTCGCTCTACCCGGCCGCGACGGTGGTGCTCGCACGCACATTTCTGGCCGAGCATTGGACCCGCACGCAGGCGACCGGCCTGCTGACATCCCTGGCGGCGATTGTGCTCGTGAGTTTGCGCTGAGGAGCGGCTTGAACGGCAGCCGCGGCTGTTACTCAGGGGCCGCGGGTCCCGAAGCGGTCCTCGACGACCGCCTCCACCAGTTGCTGCAGTTCGACCTCACTGCTCCAGGCCCCGACCGATGCGCGCACGAGCCCGGCAGAGGGAATCGAACGCACCACGATCCCGGCCTCTGCCAGGCGCGCGACATCGCTATCGGCGTCGTCTGACTTCCAGGAGACAAGCGTCGAGCGGCCGCGCGGCGCCAGCTCCAAACCGCACTCCTGCAACTGGCTCGCGAGCCCGGCGGCAAGCGTCGCGGCGCGCTCGTGCACCCACTCCCAGCCGGCGCCACTGAGTACGCCCATCGACGCGACCGCCCAAGCGCTGCGCACCACCGTCGGAAAGCCATCATCGAAGCGCTTGGCACCCTCGGCCAGCTCACTGCCGAGCGGGTCCGCAGCGTCCGCGACGGCGCCGTAACCCGGCATCGGCGGCTCGAGCTCCTCAAGTCGCGACGGCTTCACGTAAAGCGCACCGCTGCCCTCGGGGCCGCACATCCACTTCTGGCCGGAGCCCGCGTAGTAATCGACACCCAACGCGCTCACATCGACTGAGATCGCGCCGAGCGCCTGCGCGCCGTCGAGCAGCACCGGCACGCCGGTCGCGACCAGCGCCGGCACGTCGGCCACCTCGCCACCGACCCAGGAGACGTGCGAGCAGGCGATCAGCTTCGTATTCGGACCGATCTCGCCAGGCAACTCGGCGAAGGGCACGACCTTGACCTTGACCCCGTTGCGGACCTTCGCCAAGCGCAGCGGCGCGTAGACCCCCGGGTGCTCCTGGTCGCTGGTGATGATCTCGTCGTCCGCGCCGAGCCGCAGCCCCTGCAAGACCGTATTGACGCCGAAGGTTGTCGACGAGGTCAGCGCGACATCCGTTACGTCGGCACCCAGCGCCTGGGCGTATCCGGCCCGTGCCTGTGCCGCCAGCCCGAGGACCGTGTCGAAGTAGACCTTGCCAGAGCGCCCGGAAGCAAGATCCTCGGTGAGACGCTGTTGCACGGCGTCGGCAGCCGCCTGAGGTACTGGCCCCTCGGTGCCGGCGTTCAGGTACGCCCGTGTTGCGAGAACCGGGAAGTGTTTGCGCAGCTGTTCTGGGTCGGTCATTGCCCAGAGCCTACGCCTCAGGTCTTGACTCTCTGCGACCCGGGGATGAACTTGCGCCAAAAGCCGGTTTTGCCACGGCTCAACGCTCTAAAGTGGCCGCCGTGATCGAAGTCAGCGGCGTCAGCAAGCGTTACGGCGAGAAACTTGCCGTTGACGATCTTTCGTTCAGCGTCCAGCCCGGGGTTGTCACCGGCTTCCTCGGTCCGAACGGGGCCGGCAAGTCGACGACGATGCGACTGATCCTCGGCCTCGACGCGCCCAGCAGCGGTTCGGCGCTCGTCAACGGCATGCGGTACCGGGATCTCCAGTCACCGCTGCGCGAAGTCGGCGCGATGCTCGAGGCACGAGCGATCCACACCGGCCGCTCTGGCTACAACCATCTGCTGGCGCTCGCTCAGACTCACGGCATCCCCCGTAGCCGCGTTGACGAGGTCATCAACATGGTCGGCTTGGAGAGCGTCGCTCGCAAGCGCGTCGGCAGCTTCTCACTCGGCATGGGTCAGCGACTCGGCGTCGCCGCGGCGCTGCTCGGTGACCCCGCCACGGTGATCCTTGACGAGCCCGCCAACGGCCTCGACCCGGAGGGCATCCGCTGGATCCGAAACCTGCTCAAGAGCCTCGCGGCCGAGGGCAAGACCGTCTTCCTCTCATCGCATCTGATGAGCGAGATGGAGCAGACGGCAGAGCACCTGATCGTGATCGGCAAGGGCCGCCTGATCGCCGACACCAGCGTTGAGGCGTTCGTGGCCCAGGCATCATCTGGCGCCCCGGTTCGGGTCCGAACGCCGGACTCGGCGGCGCTCACCGCGGCCTTGATCGGCGCCGGCGCCCGCGTGAGTGCCGAGCCGGACGGCGCCTTGGCCGTGCAGGGCCTGACTACCGAGCAGGTTGGCGAGCTCGCCGCCGCCGAGCGGCTGGTGCTACACGAGTTGACGCCGGTGCAGGTTTCGCTGGAGGACGCGTTCATGTCAATCACCAAGGATTCCGTGGAGTACCAGCAGATATGAGCAGCGAAGTCACCCTCGCCCGCGTAACCCACTCTGAGTGGACCAAGCTCTGGTCGCTGCGCTCGACCCGCTGGTCGCTGTTCGTCGCCTGTCTCGCGATGGCCGGGCTCGGCCCGCTGATCGCCGCGGTCTCAATGGCGCACTGGAACCAGCTCGGCGAGTTCCAGCGCCTCACCTTCAACCCGCTGGAGCGCGCGATGGGCGGCTACCGCCTGGCGCAGCTCGCGATCGGCGTGCTGGGCGTGATGGTGATCAGCGGCGAGTACTCGACAGGCATGATCCGCTCGAGCCTGATGGCGGTGCCCAAGCGCCTGCCGGTGCTCTGGGCGAAGCTGCTGGTCTTCTCCGGCGTCGCCTTCGTGCTGATGCTGATCACGGCTCTGATCAGCTTCTTCGCCTCCAACGCGATCTTCACCGAGCATCACGTCAACCAGACGCTCAGCTCGCCGCACGCGCTGCGCGTCTTCGCAGGCTCGGTGCTGTTCATGTCTGTGACCGGCGTGTTCTGCACGGCGCTCGGAACGATCATCCGCAGCACCGCGGGCAGCATCTCGGCATATGTCGGGCTGATGTTCGTGCTGCCAGTGGTCGGCGACATCCTGCCGTCGAGCCTTTCCAACGCGATCAACCCGTACCTGCCGTCGGTGGCGGGAACCGAGGTCGCCTCGACCTTCCACAACCCTTACACCTTCTCTGCCTGGGGCGGTTTCGCGCTCTTCTGCGGCTACACGCTGCTGGCGGTCGCGGTCGCCGCCGTGCTGCTCAAACGCCGCGACGCTTAGGCTCTTCGGCGCTTAGGCGGCCTGAACGGGCTTGCCCAAGACTTCACGCACTCTCGCGACGAGGTCAAGCGGATCGACCGGCTTAGTGACGAAATCGGTCGCGCCCTCATAGAAAGCTAGATCGACCGTCTGGTCACGACCGTCGGCTGTGAGCACGATCACCGGGGTGTGGCTGACCTTGCGATCGGCGCGTAGCTTGCGAAGCACCTCCAGCCCGCTCACGCGCGGCAAGCCGAGATCAAGCACCAGGACGTCGGGATGGATGATCCGCGTGAGGTCCAGCGCGTAACGCCCATCAGTCGCCTCGTGGACCTCCAGACCAGCGTCGCGCAGGCCGTTGACGCAGATCGCTCGCTCGGTGTCAGAGTCCTCCGCGACGAGCACGCGCACCGGTTCTGCTTGGCCGCCCATAACTCAGAGATTCGACGCGCCGACGGAGAACTTGAGGCCAAGGGGTAGCTCCTGGAGCCAAGGAGTGTCAAACTCTCTCTGAGTACCCTTACGTACACGGCAATGGCGACCCAAACCGCACCCCTTCCGCTTCCGTCAATCCGGCGGCTGCCCAGCGGCCGCCACCGGCTCTCACGCGAGGACGTCCATCAGTCACAGCGTCAGCGGCTGCTGCTGGCGATGCTCAGCGCCGTGCACGAGCGCGGTTACCGCCAGACCACGGTCACCGACGTCGTCGCGAAAGCGTCCGTCTCCCGCAGCAGCTTCTACGAACACTTCACGGACAAAGAAGCCTGTTTCGTCGCGTCCTACGGATTTGCGATGGACTACGTATTCGCGCAGACCCAGGCCGGCGCCGACGCGGCCCTGGGCGGCACCTGGCGTGAGCGCGCACGCGCCGACACGACCGCTCACCTCGACGTCCTCGCTTCGGAGCCGGCGATGGCAATCACGCTGCACCTGGAGGTCTTGGCGGCAGGTTCGGTTGCGCTCGAACATCGCGCGCAGATGCTTGGCCTGCTGGCGGCACGCTTCGCGAAGCTGAACGACCTGGCGCACGCCGCTGAGCCGGACCTTCCATCGATCCCCCCGGCCGCCTATGCGCTTTACACCGGAGGCCTCGATGAGCTGATCCGCGACCGCTTGCGAACCGGCAAGCCCGAGGATCTGCGTCAGCTGCCGGGACCTGTGCTCGACGCGACCTTCGCGCTGTTCGGCGCGACCTAGCCCGAACGTTCCAATCCCCGTTGGCGACCGCCACGAATGTGAGCTTGCATCGGTCGGCGATCGCGCTAGGACCGGATAAGGTTCCTGTGTGGTTACGCGCAACCCGGGGGGCGAGCGCAGTCCCGGAAATCAACCAATCGGCCGAAACTGACGCCGATGTCGGCGCTCGCTGACGACGCGGACCCGCGCTCTGTCGAGCAGCGCTTCAACGCGACATTCGGCCACTCTGCCGTGGGCACAGCGATCGTCGCGACCACCGGCGAGTTTGTGCATGTGAACCAGGCGCTGTGCGAGCTGACCGGCGCACGTGCTGCCGATCTGATCGGGATCAGCTTCCTCGACATCGCGCATCCGGACGACCGTCAGATCGACGCGTCCCAAATCCAGGAGCTGCTCTCCGGCGAGTCCGATGCCTACCAGGTGGAGAAGCGCCTATACCACCGACGTGGCATGACGCTCTGGGTCACGCTCTCGGTATCGGCGATGCGCGACGCCTACGGCAAGCCCCTACATCTCATGGTCCAGCTCGTCGATATCACCGCCGCCAAGAGCTCGGCCGCCTCGCTGAGTGACGCCAACTCACGGCTGCAGGCGATCCTTGAGAACGTGCCGGCGTGGATCTCGCTGCGCGGCATGGACGGTCGCTATCTGGACGCCAACCAGCAGTTGGCCGACATCTACGGCACCACCAAGGAGCAGATGATCGGCCGTTACCCCGCCGAACTGCGCGCGACCCGGGCGACGACCGACGACGTGATCGACGACGACCGCGCGGTCTGGGAGACCGGCAAGCCGGTCGAACGCGAGCACGACGTCGCCTACCCCGACGGCACCGTCAAGACCTATCACACGGTCCGCTACCCGGTCTTTGATCAAAATGCGGAGATCATCGCGATCGGCTCATTCGCGATGGACATCAGCGACCGCAAGCGCGCCGACACGGCCCGCGACGCCGCGCTCTCGGCGCTCGAGGAGGCGCAGGAGATCGCGCAGGTCGGCTCCTGGCGTTGGGACGCCGCCACCGACACGGCGGACTGGTCGCGCGAACTCAAGCGGATCTTCGGACTCGACCCGAATGGCCCCGCGCCCGACAACGGGCCTCAATTCTTCGAGTACATCGTGCGCGAGGACCGCCGCAAGGTCGCCGAGATGTTCCGGGAGCTGCTGTCCGGCGGCCCGATGAGCCAGGCAGACTTCCGCATCGTCGCGGCCGACGGCAGCGAGCACGACCTGCAGGCGATCGCCTACTGCGACAGCGATCGCCCAGGCCACTACGCCGGCACGCTCCAGGATGTGACCGCCGCGCGCGCGATTGAGCGCGACATCCGCCTCGCCCAAGAACGCTTCCGGCGGGCGTTTGAATACGCACCCGTCGGCATGGTCATCTCCGAGCCGACCGGCCGCAGCATCCAGGTCAACGCGGCGCTCTGCCAGATGCTCGGCTACACCCGCGAAGAGCTGCTCAAGATCAACAGCTCGGAGATCATCCACCCCGACGATCTGGCCGAGCGGGCCGAGCTGCTGCGACAACTGCTCGACGATGAGATCGACAGCTATCAGCGCGAAGACCGGATGCTGCGCTCGGATGGCAACTCGATCTGGGTCTCACGGCACATCAACCTGTTGCGCGACGAGGAAGGCAACGTCTTCCAGGTGCTCACGCAGGTGATCGACATCACCGAGCGCCGGCGCATGGAGAAGGAACTGCGCCACCTCGCCGACCATGACCCGCTCACCGGGCTGCTGAACCGCCGCGGCCTCGAGGTCGAACTCGAGCGTCACGTTGCGTACGTGAACCGTTACGGCGCACGCGGGGCGCTGCTGGTGCTCGACCTCGACCACTTCAAGATCGTCAACGACACGCTCGGCCACGAGGCCGGTGACCGCCTGATCGTCTCGGTCGCGCTGCTGCTGCGCCGCCGGCTGCGTGAGTCTGACGCGGTCGCACGGCTCGGCGGCGATGAGTTCGCGGTGCTGCTCCCCGATGCCACCGCCGAAACCGCCGAGCACGTGGCGTCGGCGATCCTCGGCGACATCCAGGCGAACGCCGCCGTCTCCGATGGCCCGGTTCGCCGGCACGTCAGCGCCAGTATCGGCGTAACGGTCCTGACCCAGGGCTCAGTTAACGGCGATGAGGTTCTCGTCAACGCTGATCTCGCCATGTACGACGCCAAAGAGGCCGGCCGCGGCCGCGTCGCGGTTCATACCGGCGAGCGCAACGACACGCCGCAGACGAAGACCCGGATCAGCTGGCTGGAGCGGATCCGCAGCGCCCTGGACCATGGCAAGCTGGCCGTCTACGGCCAGCCGATCATGGGCCTGCATGACGGCTCGGTCGATCAGTATGAGCTGCTGCTGCGAATGATCGACGACAACGGCGAAGTGATCCCGCCGGGCGCGTTCCTGTACATCGCCGAGCGTTATGACCTGATTCAGGAGCTCGACCAGTGGGTCTTCGGGGAGGCCGTGCGCCTGCTGGAGACCGAGGGCAGCGGCGCGCACGACTCCCTGGCGATCAACGTCTCCGGCAAGTCACTCGGCAGCGAACAGTTCCTCGAGATGATCGAAGCCGAGCTTCACCGTGCCCGGATTGAGCCACGGCGCCTGACCTTTGAGGTCACCGAGACCGCCGCGATCTCGAACATCACCCTCGCCCGCGCCTTCGCCGAGCGGCTCCAGCAGCTCGGCTGCCGCTTCGCCCTGGACGACTTCGGCGCCGGCTTCGGCAGCTTCTTCTACCTCAAGCACATCCCCTTCGACTACCTGAAGATCGACCGCGAGTTCGTCACTCACTGTCTCGGCAGCCGCACGGATCAGCTCGTGATCGAGTCACTGGTCTCGATCGCACGCGGGCTCGAGAAGCACACTGTCGCGGAAGGCGTTGAGGATCACGACACCGAGGAGTTCCTGCGCCGCAACGGGGTTGACTACGCGCAGGGCTACCACATCGGCCGTCCCGGGCCGATCGCGGACGGCATCCCGCGCTGGGACACGGCCACCCGCGCGAGCACCTAGCGCGGCCGGCTCAGCTGACCAGCCCGTTGGCGTAGGCGTAGTGAACGGCTTGGGCGCGGTCGCGGGCCCCGATCTTTGAGAACACGTGGTTGATGTGGCTCTTCACGGTCGCCTCACTGACGAACAGCTTGGTCGCGATCTCCTGGTTCGAGAGCCCGCTCGCGATCAGCGCCAGCACCTCCCCCTCGCGCGGCGTCAGCTCGTCAGGCAGCACCACCGGTGCGGTCGGTGCCGGCGCCGCTGCGCCGGCACCAGCGGTGGCGGCGGCCAGCAGCTGACTCTGGACCACGGGGTCGAGCAACGTCTGGTGGGCGGCCGCGGCATGGATCGCGCGGGCGATCTCCGCGAGCCCGGCGTCCTTGGTCAGGTAGCCGCGGGCGCCGGCCCTGAGTGCGTCGAGGATCGACGCCTCGTCGGCGTGCGTGGTCAGCACCACAACCTCAGTGTCGGGATGCTCTTCGCGAATCTGCCTGGTCGCCTCCACCCCATCCAGGTTGGGCATGCGCAGGTCCATCAGCACCACATCGGGCTTGTGCTCGGCGGTCAGCGCGAGCGCCTCGAGACCGTCACTGGCGCAGGCGACCGGCTCGATCCCCTGCGCGGTCTGCAGCAGGGTCATCAGGCCCTCGCGCACGAGCCCCTGGTCGTCGGCCACCAGCACTCTGATCGGGTCACTCATCTATGCGCCTCCAGTGGGAGGCGCATCTCAACGCGCCAACCGTCGTCAGTTGGACCTGCCTGCAAGGTGCCGCCGAGCAGCTCCGCGCGCTCGCGCATGCCGCGTAACCCGTAGCCGCCGCCTGACGCCTGCAGGGCGCTTCTGGCACCTACCGCCACGGGCGCGGCCTGGCGATCGTCGATCGTAACGCTGATCATCTCCGGGACCGAATCGACGGCGACCGAGACCTCGGCACCAGGCGAGTGCTTGCGCACGTTGGTCAGCGCCTCCTGCACAACCCGCAGAACCGCCTCGCCGGCCGGACCGTCGAGCAGCTGAGTATCGCCGGTTAAGACGAACTGAACCCGGACCTCGACCTCCGCCTGGTAGGTATCGACCAAAGCCTTGATCGCGAGGCCGAGCGACACCGGCTGATCCCCGCGCAAAGCGCCGACCGCGCGCCGCGCCTCGCGCAGACCCTCGCGCGCCAGATCGCGGGCGCGGTCCACCCGCTCGCGAACGCTCTCCGGCTCCGCGCCCTGATCAAGCAATGCGCTCGTCGCCTCCAGCTGAATCGTGAGCCCCGCAAGCGAGTGGGCGAGGACATCATGGATGTCACGGGCGATTCGCGTCTGTTCCTCGAGCCGTGTCGCACGCAGCTGCTCCTCGTGCGAGCGCTGCGTCTGCGCCAGCAGCAGCTCCGCCTGTTCGGCGCGGAGTTCGGTGTTGCGGATATTGGCGCCGGCAAAGGCAACTGCGCACCAGCCGCCGGTGTAGGCGAGCAGGCCGAGCAGGCCGATGCTGCTGCCACGGCCGCCATAGATGATCGCCCCGGTCCCCATCCCGACCACGCTGATTGCCACGACGGCGAAGCCACTTTTGATGTTCACGCGCACGGCCGTGGCCATCACCGCGATGAACGGTGCCACCGATGCCGCACTGGTCGGCGAGGCGGCCGCCAGCAGACTGCCTGTGAGCGCCAGCACGTAGAGGTCTGGAGTTGGCTTTCGCTGGGCTGAGGACCAGAACGCCCAGACCAGCCAGACGACCACCATGACCGCCAGCAACACCAAGATGACGAGCCCCCGGCCGTGCAGGGCCGGGGGCTTCTTGGTGTTCAAAACGCTGTAGGTGATCAGCGCCAAGCCGATCAGACGCGCCATCGTCGCGTCGCGACGGTTCAAGAGGTTGAGCAGCACGATCACGGACGGTACGGGCTAGAGCTGACGGCGTCGAGGTGGTCGGTTGGGTTATTAGGCGAGCGCCAGAGCCGGGGTGGTCTCGAGCTGGCGCCAACGCAGCGCCATGATCGCGGTGCGGCTGACCACTTCGAACACTGCCATCCCGAGCAGCGCCACGGTCCAGGCCTCGGACCCGCTGATCGAGTGGTGGACGGTGAACCGAGCGATCGAGTTCGCGCCACTGTGTGAGCTCCAGTAGATGAAGGCAAAGCGCGAGCCCATGCCGAGCACCCAGAAGAAGGCCGAGGCGGGACCGCTGCGGAACAGGACCGAACCGTTCTCACCGCGGTGCATCAGCACCGTGATGCCGCTGAGACTGCCGATCACAGCTCCGAGCACTGCGAAGACTCCGATCAGCTCGAGGTCGTTGCCCTGGGTCGGGAAGCCGTGCAGATAATTGACGACGGCGATGCTGAGGATGACGATCGGGCGGATCAGCTGGCGGATGCTCATCTGACGGTCACGGAGCTGCAGGAGGACGATCAGGACCAGCGCTGAATCAAGGATGTAAGAGAGTGTGTTCATGCCAAGAATGATCTGCTTCTTGGCGCCTTTCTACATCGGCTCCAGGGTCGATTCGCGGGTGGATTCGCTTCTCCACCCCCGGGTGGAGAGCTTCGCGGTCAGCCCGTGATCAGGGACTTGCCGGTCATCGCCGCGGGCTGCTCGTAGCCCAGCAGCTGCAGCACAGTCGGCGCGACGTCAGCCAGCACGCCGCCATCCCGCAGCGTCAGACCCGGCATCGTCACGATCACCGGCACCAGGTTCAGAGAGTGCGCCGTGTTGGGGCTGCCGTCCGGTTCCAGCATGTTGTCGGCGTTGCCGTGGTCGGCGGTGATGATCAGCGTGCCACCGCTTTCATGCACGGCGCTCACCACCTCCGCGAGGCAGGCGTCGACGGTCTCAATCGCCTTCACGGCGGCTGGGATCACGCCCGAGTGCCCGACCATATCGGCGTTGGCGAAGTTGATGATCCCGAAGACGGGCTGGTCCTGCCGCCATGCGCCGACGAACGCGGCGGCCGCCTCGGGGGCGCTCATCTGCGGCTTCAGGTCGTAGGTCGCGACGTCCCGCGCTGAGGGCACAACCTCACGCCGCTCGCCGGTCTGCGGGGCCTCCTCACCGCCACCGAAGAAGTAGGTGACGTGTGGGTACTTCTCGGTCTCGGCGACGTGGAGCTGCTTGCCACCGTGTTGCGCGATCACCTGCGGCAGCGTGATCTGCGGGCGCGCCGGCGGGAAGGCGACCGGATAAGGCCAGCCCTCCTCGTACTCAGTCATGGTCGCGTAGCGCTGTAAGGGCGCAGCGCCGCGCCGGTTCACATCGGTGAAGCTTGGATCAGCGAGCGCACTCGTGATCTCGCGCATCCGGTCGGGACGGAAGTTGAAGGCGACAACGCTGTCCCCGGGGCGGATACGGGACTCCGCGCCAATCGTGACCGGCTTCACGAACTCGTCGGTCTCGCCACGCTCGTAGGCGTCGCGCAGCGCCTGCACCGCGGACGCGGCCGCGTACTCGCCGTTGCCGTGGACCAGCAGGTCGTAGGCGCGCTGCACGCGATCCCAGCGCTTGTCACGATCCATCGCGTAGTAACGACCGATGACGCTGCCGACGCGCCCGTTACCGGCCTCGGCGAGCCACCGCTCAACTTCTTCCAGGTAGCCGGCGCCAGCATGAGGCAGCGTGTCACGGCCGTCAGTGAAGGCGTGCACGACCAGATCCTTAACTCCAAGGTCCTTGCCAAGTTCGATCAGCGCCCGCAGATGCTGATCGCTTGAGTGCACGCCGCCGTCGGAGACAAGCCCTATCAGGTGCACGCGAGCCGGCGCATGCCCGCCCTGCCCACCGGTGAATGCGTCACGCAGCATCGGATTCTCGGCCAGTGTTCCGTCGGCGACGGCCAGATCGATACGCGTCAGGTCCTGCATGATCACGGCGCCGGCGCCGAGGTTGAGGTGCCCGACCTCCGAGTTACCCATCTGGCCCTCGGGCAGGCCGACCGCGAGCCCGCAGGCGGTCAGCGTGCTGTGCGGGTAGCGGCCCCAGAGCTGGTCAAAGACCGGCGTCTGCGCCAGCGAGACGGCGTTGCCCGGACCGTCGGGGGCAAGCCCCCAGCCGTCCAGGATCACCAGTACGCAGGACGGTGCCGGCGGCGCAGCGGCGCCGCCGGGCAGCGGATCCACCTCGGTGGTGGCTGTTGGGACGGGCGGCGCGACCAATGCTCAGCCCGCGGCCGCGATGATCGCCGCGAGCGATTCAGCGTCGAGGCTGGCGCCACCGACCAGGGCGCCGTCGATATCGGTAAGCGCGAGCAGCTCCTCCGCGTTCTCAGGCTTGACGCTGCCGCCGTAGAGCACGCGCACCGACTGCGACTGCTCCTTGGAGCGGTCGCCTACCAGCGCGCGGATGAAGGCGGCCGCCTCCTGCGCCTGGTGAGCGGTCGCGACCTTGCCGGTGCCGATCGCCCAGATCGGCTCGTAAGCGATCACGACTTTGCTCAGATCCGCTTCCGCGACCTTGGAGAGGTCCTCCTTGATCTGATGGCGGAGCTTGCGCTGGGTGTCGCCACGCTCGCGCTCCTCGTCGGTCTCACCGACGCAGAGGATCGGCGTCAGTCCGGCCTCGAGCGCGGCGGCGACCTTTTGGGCCAGCGCCTTGTCGGTCTCGTTGAAGAGCTGACGGCGCTCGGAGTGGCCGAGCACGACGCCGTGCACATCGAGTTCGCTGAGCATCGCCGCCGAGACCTCGCCGGTGAACGCGCCCTGCGCGGCGAAATGCATCGTCTGCGCAAAGACCTGGACGCGCGAACCTCGGGTCGAGTCGACCATCGCGTTGAGCGCCGTGAATGGCGGGCAGATCGCGACCTCAACGCCGTCCGAGGTCGAGACCCGTGGCAGCAGCGCCTGGATGAAGTCCTCGGCGTCGGCAACGGTCTTGTGCATCTTCCAGTTGCCGGCGATCAGTGGCGTCCTCTCGGTGCTCAAGAGAGCACCTCGATCCCGGGTAGGGTCTTGCCCTCAATCAGCTCAAGGGCGGCACCGCCACCGGTTGAGACGTGGTCCATCTGCTCGGCCAGGTCGAACTTCTCGACCGCTGCGCCCGAGTCACCGCCACCTACGACGGTTGTGCCTGGTGCCGACGCCATGGCCTCGGCGACCGCCTTTGTACCAGCCGCGAACGGCTCCATTTCAAATGCCCCCATCGGTCCGTTCCAAAAGATTGTGCCTGCTCCTGCAATCGAGGCGGCATATTCGGCGGCGGTCTTGGGGCCGATGTCAAGGCCCATCATGCCTTCGGGCACGTCCACACCGTCCACAGCGACCGGAGTAGCGTCGGCCGAGAAGCGGTCGGCGACGACCAGATCGACCGGAAGATTGAGCTTACCCTTCGAAGTTCGCGCGGTTTCAAGCAGTGTCCTCGCGAGCTCAATGTCCTCACCGGCGCAGAGCGAGTTGGCTACCTGATGCCCCTGAGCGGCGAGGAACGGGAAGCCCATCGCACCGCCGATCAGCAGCTCGTCGGCGATCCCCAGGAAGCGCTCGATCACCTTGATCTTGTCTGAGACCTTGGAGCCGCCGAGGATCGCGATCATCGGCCGCTTCGGGTTCTGGATCACCGCCGAGAGCGTTTCCACTTCGCGCTCGAGCAGCAGCCCGGCGGCATGCGGCAGCAGCGCCGCGACGCCGACCGTCGACGAGTGGGCACGGTGGGAGGCGCCGAACGCGTCGTTCACATAGACGTCGGCGAGCGCCGCAAGCGCCGCCGAGAGCTCGGCGTCGTTCTTGGTCTCGCCAACCTCGAAGCGCACGTTCTCGAGCATCAGGATCTCGCCGTCCTTGAGCTCGCCCGCGAGTCGTGTGACCTCGTCGCCGACTACGGCCGGAGCGAGCTTGACCGGCGTGCCGAGCAGCTCTGAAAGCCGCTGCGCGACGGGTGCCGTCGAGTACTTGGGGTCGTGTCCCTTGGGGCGGCCCAGGTGCGAGACGAGGATCAGTCGCGCACCCTGAGCCCTGAGGTTCTCGAGGGTCGGCAGCGTGCCGCGGATCCGGGTGTCGTCGGTGACGTTCCCCGCTTCATCGAGCGGAACGTTGAAGTCGACCCGGACCA
>Ga0302314_10014441_pt1 | contig 13514 bp, 15 predicted proteins | sample III_Palsa_N2_3_FD_200533 | JGI IMG/M metagenome (GOLD analysis project Ga0302314, IMG submission 200533) | Peat permafrost microbial communities from Stordalen Mire near Abisko, Sweden - III_Palsa_N2_3 | ecosystem: Environmental > Terrestrial > Soil > Palsa > Peat permafrost | place: Sweden...
AGCGTCCAATCCGGTTCGCTTTGAGTCCCCTGCCCCGGCGGCGGTTTTTTATCGCGTCGCCCAGTCCTGCGGTTTCGCCTTTCGCGGCCCGCGGGAGAGACCATCTTTGGCCCCTGCAAACGTGAACCTAGCCGAATCCCCGCACTTTTCCAAGGGAATCGTCAGGATTTTCGCAGGATGACGCAGCGGGGAACCCCTGCTAGATCGGGTGCGATCCGTAAAATTTCAAGTACCGGGAACAGGCTTTCCATGGCCTGTGCCTGTCCAAAGCCGATTTCCAGCAAGGCATGGCCGCCGGGTTTGAGCAGCGAAGGCAGGAGTTCCGCCAGCGACCGGTAGGCCGACAAGCCGTCAGCGCCGCCATCCAGCGCCAGTCCCGGCTCGAAATCGGCGACGTCGGGCGCCAGTGATTCGATCTCCCCGGAGGCAATGTAAGGCGGGTTGGAGAAGACCAGATCGAACCATCCTTCGGCGCTGTTCCAGTCCGCCAGCCTGATCTGTGCCCGCTCCGGCATCAGGCGCCTGGCATTGGCGTTGGCCCATCGGAACGCATCCGGCGAGGCTTCAAAGCCGATGCCGCCGGCGTTGGGAAACTCCTTCAGCGCCGCAATCAGGAGGGCGCCCGAGCCGGTGCCCAGGTCGGCGATCCTGAGAGGCGCGTTTCTGTCGGGTACCAGCCGCAGGGCTTCCTCGATCAGGGTTTCGGTGTCGGGCCGCGGCACCAGCACACCGGGACCGACGGCGAAATCCAGGCTCCAGAATTCCTTGGCGCCGGTGATATAGGCGAAGGGTTCGCGCACTGCCCGCCGCGCCACGAACCCTGCGAACGCGGCTGCCTGCTGCGGCGTGGCCGAGGCCGTCAGGGTCTGGTCGCGGCCGATCCCCAGCGCATGGGCGAGCAGCAGCCGGGCCTCCATGCGGGGATTGTCGATGCCGGCATCGGCCAGCGCCCGCGTCGCTTCGTCGAGCGTCACCGACTTCCCCTTATCAAGAATCCGCAGCTTCGAATTCTGCCAGCCGGTCGGCCTGGTCCTGCGCCACCAGCGCGTCAATGATCCCGCCCAGCTCGTCGCCGGAGATGATGCGCGACAGATTGTAGAGCGTCAGGTTGATGCGGTGGTCGGTGACGCGGCCTTGCGGATAATTGTAAGTGCGGATGCGCTCGCTGCGGTCGCCCGATCCCACCAGGCTCTTGCGCTCGGAGGCGCGTTCGGAGTCCACGCGCTTGCGTTCGGCATCGTAGATCTTGGCCTTCAGCATCATCATCGCCTTGGCCTTGTTCTTGTGCTGGGACTTTTCTTCCTGCATCGCCACCACCGTGTTGGTGGGAAGATGGGTGATGCGCACAGCGCTGTCGGTCTTGTTGACGTGCTGGCCGCCCGCACCCTGGGCGCGATAGGTGTCGATGCGCAGGTCCTTTTCGTTGATCACGATGTCCACATCCTCCGCCTCGGGCAGGACCGCCACGGTGGCGGCGCTCGTGTGGATGCGGCCTTGGGTTTCCGTCGCAGGCACCCGCTGGACCCGGTGGACGCCGCTTTCGAACTTGAGCCTGGCATAGACGCCGCGGCCCTCGACCTCCAGGGTGGCGTCCTTGTAGCCGCCCAGGTCGCTTTCCGACAGCGACAGGATTTCGGTCTTCCAGCCCTTGAGCTGGCAATAGCGTTGGTACATGCCCAAGAGATCGCCCGCGAACAGGGCCGCCTCGTCGCCGCCGGTGCCGGCGCGGATTTCCACAATGGCCGAGGAATCATCGGCGGCGTCGCGCGGCAAAAGTGCGATGCGCAGGTCACGATCGAGCTTTTCCAGCTGTTCCTTCAGTTCGGCGCGTTCCTCTTCCGCCATGCCCCGGATTTCGCTGTCGGTTGCCGTATCGGCGATCATGGCTTCGGCGTCACCGATGCGGACTTGCGCCTGGCGATAGGCGCGCACGGTCTCGATCACCGGCGAAAGCTCGGCATGTTCGCGGGAAAGCTTGACGAAGGCAGCACCCGACGCGCCGCTCGCCATCTCGCTTTCAATGGCCGAGAAACGGTCGAGCAGGCGTTCCAGCTTGTTGGCGGGGATCATTCCTTAGAACCTGTCATCCCGGCCAGCGAGCAGACGAAGTCTGCGAAGCGCGAGCCGGGAACCATGATGCAAAAAAGATCCCGGGTCAGCGGCGCAGCATTCCATGCTGCGCCGCGCCCGGGATGACAATTGAGTAACTACTGCGCGGCTTCGAGCGGTTCCTTGGCGGCCGTATCGCCGCGCGTGGCCTCGATCTCGGCAGCCTTCTTCTCGCACAGTTCGACCACATGGCTGACCAGATCGGTGTTGTCGAGCTTGTAGGCGGGCTTGCCGTTCAAATAGATCATGCCGTGACCCTTGCCGGCGCCGCCGCCGGTAAAGGCCAGATCGGTTTCCTTGGCTTCGCCGGGTCCATTGACCACACAGCCGATGATGCTGAGCGACATGGGCGTGGCGATGTGCTTCAGCCGGTCTTCCAGCTGCTTGACGGTGTCGATGACGTTGAAGCCCTGACGCGCGCAGGACGGGCAGGACACGATATTGACGCCGCGATGGCGCAGGTTGAGCGACTTCAGAATGTCGAAACCGACGCGCACTTCCTCGACCGGATCGGCCGACAGCGACACGCGGATGGTGTCGCCGATGCCGCTCCAGAGCAGCATGCCCATGCCGATGGACGACTTGACGGTGCCCGAGATCATGCCGCCGGCCTCGGTGATGCCGACATGCAGCGGGCAATCGATCGCCTCGCTCAATGCCTGATAGGCCGCGACCGCCAGGAAGGGGTCGGATGCCTTTACCGAAATCTTGTATTCGCGGAAATCCAGGTCATCGAGAATCTTGGCATGGTTGAGTGCGCTCTCGACCATCGCTTCCGGACAGGGCTCGCCATACTTCTCCAGAAGATCAGATTCCAGCGAGCCGGCATTGACGCCGATGCGCATGGAGCAGCCATGGTCCTTGGCCGCCTGCACCACTTCGCGCACGCGCTGGGCCGAGCCGATATTGCCGGGATTGATGCGCAGGCAGGCCGCCCCGTTCACCGCCGCCTCGATGGCGCGCTTGTAGTGGAAATGGATATCGGCCACGACGGGAATGGTGCTGGCCTTGGTGATGGCCTTCATCGCCTTGGTGGCGTCCTCGTCCGGGCAGGAGACGCGCACGATGTCGGCGCCGGCTTCCTCGATCTTGCGGATCTGGTCAATGGTGGCACGGGCGTCGCCGGTGATGGTGTTGGTCATGGTCTGCACCGTGATCGGCGCATCGCCGCCGACCGGCACCTTGCCGACCATGATCTGGCGCGACTGGCGCCGGTGAATGTCACGATAAGCGCGAATGCTCATGCGTCGTCCTTAGTGGTTGGTAAAACGGTCCGCCAGCGACTGGGGATCCAGCGAGACCTTTCCGAGAACCTGTTGCGCCGCGCCCGCCCGGCCCAGCGTGATGCCGTCCAGGTCCATTTCCACGGCGCCGGCATTGTTGGTGGCCATGACGGTACCGGGCGTGTTGGGCACCTGATAACTGTCGCCGGACTTGAGGTCGCGGTTCAGGATCATCTGGCCTTCGGCATTCTTGACGGTGACACGCACATCGCCACGGGCGCGCAGGATCACGCGCGGGTTCTGGTTCAGCGCCCCATAGACGGTGCCCGCGCCATTGATGGCAGGGGCTGGCAAGGCCGGCCCGGCGGCCGGCGTGGAGGCGGGCGCGGCGGTGTTGGCCGGCGGCAGGCTGGTCGCCGGGGTCTTGGCGCCGGCCGCGGGCGGCGGCGTGGCGGAGGCGTCCTGGCCGGCTGGTGCTGCGGGCGGAGCGTTGCCTGCGGCCTGTGACGGCATCGCGGTTTCAGCCGCTGGCGCCGGCTTGGGCGCAGGCGCCGGAGCGGGCTTGGGCGGGTTCAGCACCGGCGCCGGCGGCACCGGCTGGTTGGAACTGGTGTTGGAGGAAAACAGATGCCAGGCGCCCCAGCCCAAAAGGATCACCACCGCGCCGGTGATGATGCGCCAGCCCTGCGGCAGGCGGCGGCCTTCGTCCTGATGGATGGGCGCGGGCTCATGCACCCTTTCCTCGGTACGCCCGGCAATCTCGCGCTTGAAGCGTTCGACGCATTCGGTCGCGTCCAGGCCCAGATGGCGGGCATAGGAGCGCACAAAACCGATCGCATAGGTCTTGCCCGGCAGGTCTTCCAGCCGGTCTTCTTCCAGCGCTTCCAGATGGTCCTTGCGGATCTTCAGCGCCCGGGAGACCGAGGCGATCTCATCGCCACGCCGCAGCCTCGCGGCGCGCAGGTCCTGTCCCACGGTCTGCAGAGGGGATTCGCTGTCGCCCGAGATTTCGCGCAGATGGATGCGCCGGCGGTTCAAACCGCCGTCTTCGCCGCCACCGTCATTTTCCAGGGTCATCTGTGTAAGCTTGGTCATGGCTGGCCTGTGCGCCAACCTGGGGAATCCGGGGCCGGCACGGCTAAATATTTGTGTGCCTTACCTTATCCGATCAAGAGAGGCCGGGACAACTGCTGCACCGCAAAAAGTCAGGTTCCGGGCCGAAAACCGCCAAATCGCCCTATTTCAGCACGATCCCCCGCTCCGCGGCGAAGGCCGAAAGCCGGGTCCGGAGCGAGTGGTCGGTACGATTGCACAACCTGTCCACGAAACCGGCCACCTCACCCAGGTGGAGCGAGCGAATCATCATCTTGATGGGTCCGATCTGGCCCGGCTGCATCGAGAGGGTGCGGATGCCTAAGCCCAGGAGCGCCATGGCGTCCAGCGGGCGTCCCGCCATCTCGCCACAGAGCGACAGGTCGCCGGAATTTTCCGCAGCACTTTGGACAATCAGCCGGATCAGGGTCAGCGAGGCGGGATTGAGATTGTCATAGCGCTTGGCCACCCGGGGGTTGGTGCGGTCCACCGCGAAAGCCAGCGACAGAAGATCGTTGGAGCCGATGGAGACGAAATCGGCTGAGCGCATCAGCTGGGGCAGCATGAAGGCCAGCGCCGGCACTTCCAGCATGGCGCCGACCAGGACCTGGGTGGGCCGGCCCAGGCTGAGCAGCCGGGCACGCTCCAACTCGCGGTCGATCAGAGCGCGGCCGCGGTTGAACTCGTCCACATCCGAGACCATGGGCAAAAGAATGCGCAAGGTCCGCCCGATGCTGGCGTTCAGAAGCGCGCGCACCTGATAGCGCAGCAGCGCCGGACGATCGAGCGCGATGCGGATGGCGCGCCACCCCAGGGCGGGGTTTTCCTCCCGCTCCCAGCGGGCGTACGGCAGCACCTTGTCGCCGCCCAGATCCAGGGTGCGGAACACCACCGGCTTGTCGCCCGCCGCGTCCAGGATCTTCTTGTAGAAGGCCGACTGGTCGGCAAGCCGGGGCATGGTCTCGCCGATCATGAATTGCAGCTCGGTGCGGAACAGCCCGATGCCGTCGGCGCCCGACTGTGCCAACTGGGGCATGTCGAATTCCAGCCCCGCATTCATCATCATCTTGATGGCGACGCCGTCGCGGGTGACGGCGGGCAGATCGCGCACCGCCGCGAAACGGGCCTGGGCCTGGACGCGCAGCTCGCGCTTGTCTTCAAAGGCTTTGACGATTTCGGAGGCTGGCCGCAGATGCACCTCGCCCATCTCGCCGTCCACCGCGATCTGGTCGCCGGCCCGGGCATTGTCGGCGATGCCGTCCAGGGATGAGACCATCGGCAGCCCCATCGAGCGGGCGACGATGGCGACATGGCTGGTGGAGGCGGCTTCTTCCAGGACCAGCGCCACCAGCTTGTCGCGGCCATAATCCAGCAGTTCCGCCGGCCCCATGGCGCGGGCCACCAACACGGCATTGTGCGGCAGATTGCGTTGGGCGGCTTCCTCGCCGGTCAGATGGCGCAACAGCCGCCGTGCCAGGTCGTCAAAGTCATGCGCCCGCTCGCGCAGGATGGGATCGCCCAGGCGCTGGACGCGCAGCCGGGTCTCGTCCTGGATGCGCTCCACCGCGGCTTCGGCGGTCAGGCCGGTACGCACCGCATCGCGCATGCGCTGGCGCCAGCCCTGGTCATAGGCGAACAGGCGATAGGCCTCGATCACCTCGCGCCCCTCGCCGGTCAGGTCGAGTTCGCTGGAGGCCAGCATCTCGTCCACGGATTCGCGCAAGGAGGCGATGGCGGCTTCCAGCCGCCTGAGTTCATCCACCGGATTGTCGGCGATCATGCGCTCCACGCGCACGCGCGGCTCATGCAGCGCCACGCGGCCGACCGCGACCCCGTCCGACAGGCCGTCGCCCACGAATTTGCGCGGCCGGTCGATGCGCAGTTCCGGCTCGTCCAGCTCTGCGACATTGAAGAAGCCGCCCTGCGCCACCACTTCGGCCAGCACCATGGCGACGGTCTGCAGCGCCTCGACCTCTTCCTCGGCATAGATGCGCTCGGCCTTGTTCTGCACCGTCAGCACACCGAAAACCTGGCCGCCGCGCACGATCGGCACGCCCAGGAAGGATTTGAACGGGTCTTCGCCGGTTTCCGGGCGATAGGAGAAATGCGGGTCGGCCGGCGCGTCCGACAGGTTCACCGCTTCGGCGGTCTCGCCCACCAGGCCGACCAGGCCCTCGCCTTCCTTCAGGCGGGTGTTGTGGACCGCGGTGCGGTTCAGGCCCTCGGTGGCGAACAGTTCCAGCACCTTGCCGGCGCGGCGCAGGTAGATGGAGCAGACCTCCGCCACCATGTTGGAGGCGATGACGGTGACCAGCTTGTCCAGCCGCATCTGGGCGCTAGTCTGTTCCGCCATGATCTCGCGCAGGCGGCGCAGAAGAAGGCGTGGACCGCCACCGGCAGACATCAAATCAATCCCGTTGAATCGGGAAGACTATGCCGCATCCAGCTCATAAGCGGAATGCAAAGCGCGCACCGCCAGCTCCACATATTCCTCGGCGATCAGGACGCTGACCTTGATCTCGGAGGTCGAGATCACCTGGATATTGATGCCCTTTTCCGAAAGGGTGCGGAACATGGTCGAGGCCACGCCCGGATGGGCGCGCATGCCGATGCCGATGATCGAGACCTTGGCCACAGCCGCATCATGGGTGACTTCGCGGTATTTGATCTCGGCCGCGCGGGCCTCGATGGCGGCCAGCGCCCGGGCGAGCTCGCCGCGCACGCAGGTGAAGGTCAGGTCCGTGGTCTTGCCGTCTTCGGAGACATTCTGGACGATCATGTCCACATTGACGCCGGCATCGGCCAGCGGCCCGAAGATGGCGCTAGCGATGCCGGGCCTGTCGGGCACCCTGTGCAGGGTGATCTTGGCTTCGTCGCGGCTGTAGGCGATGCCGGTGACCGGTTTCTTTTCCACGATGTCTTCCTCGTCGCAAAGCAGGGTGCCGCCCACATCGGGCGTGAAGGTCGAAAGCACCCGGGTCGGGACCCGGTGCAGCATGGCGATTTCCACTGAGCGGGTCTGCAGGACCTTGGCGCCCAGCGATGCCATTTCCAGCATTTCCTCGAAGGCGATCTTTTCCAGCCGCCGCGCCTTGGGGACGATGCGTGGGTCGGTGGTATAGACCCCGTCCACGTCGGTATAGATGTCGCAGCGCGCCGCCCCGATGCCGGCGGCGACCGCGACCGCACTGGTGTCAGAACCGCCCCGGCCCAGGGTGGAGATTCGGGTCCCCGGCGCCACGCCCTGGAAGCCCGCCACCACCGCGACTTCGCCGCCTTCAATGGCTTTCTTCATTTCCGTGGCCGGCACGCCTTCGATACGGGCCGAGCCGTGCATGGCCGACGTGTTGATCGGCACCTGCCAGCCCAGCCAGGAGCGCGCCTTGATCCCCATGGCGTTGAGCGTGATGGCGAGAAGTCCGCCGGTCACCTGCTCGCCGGCGGCGACCACGACGTCATATTCGCGCTGATCAGGGATCGCAGCCCGGTTGTCGCCGGCGCCCGACTTGGCCGCGTCATTTGTCCAGGCGACCAGCTTGTTGGTCTCCCCCGCCATGGCGGAAACCACCACGGCGACCTGGTTGCCCCGCTCCACCTCGCGTTTGACCAGGGTGGCGACATGGCGGATGCGCTCGATGTCGGCCACGGAGGTGCCGCCGAATTTCATCGCAATCAACGCCACGGGATTTGCCCCTGAAGAAACGGCGGCCTATGTATCCGGGGTCGCCCCCCCACTCAACCCTTGAAAAGACATGGCGGATTCAGCGTCCATAGACCCCCGTGAGGTGGCCAAATTCTCGGCTATCGCGGCGGAATGGTGGGACCCGGCGGGCAAATTCGCCCCCCTGCACAAGTTCAACCCCGTCCGGCTGGCCTTCATCCGGGGCGAGGCCGCCGCCCATTTTGGGCGCGATGCCCGGTCTTTGCGGCCCTTCGAGGGGCTCTCACTGCTCGACATCGGCTGCGGCGGCGGGCTCTTGGCCGAGCCCATGGCAAGGCTGGGCTTTGCCGTCACCGGGGCCGACGCCTCGGAGAAGAACATCGGCACGGCCCGCGCCCATGCCGCCCAGTCGGGGCTGGCGATCGATTACCGCGCCACATCGGCCGAATCGCTGGCGGCCGAGGGGCTGGCCTTCGACGTCGTCCTGAACATGGAAGTGGTGGAGCATGTCGCGGATGTTGACGCCTATCTGGCCGCCTGTACCCGGCTGGTCAAACCGGGCGGGCTGACCTTTGTCGCCACCCTGAACAAGACGCTGAAGAGCCTGGCCCTGGCCAAGATCGGGGCGGAATATGTGCTGGGCTGGCTGCCGCGCGGCACCCACGACTGGAACCGCTTTCTTCCGCCCACAGAACTTAAGGCATCGCTGGAAGAAAGTGGTTTAACCATTCTGAAAACACAGGGTGTTTCCTTTGACCCGCTGGGCTGGGACTGGAAATTGAGTTCCGATGTGGACGTCAACTACATGGTCGTGGGCAAGCGCTGATGGCCAACGAGCCGCCGTTGGTCGCGGTCCTCAGCCCGAGCAGGTGAAGTTTGGCGCGAAGTCAGTTCGCGCTGTCCAGGTCCGGCGGCAGGGGCGCGACATCCATCCCCTCCTCCAGCAATTCCTGCGCTTCCTTCATGGTCGCCTCGCCATAGATATGGCGTTCCGGCGTCTCGCCATAATGGATCTTGCGCGCTTCCTCGGCGAAGTTCGGGCCGACATAATCGGCATTATCCATCACATATTTGCGCAGGCCCGTGGCGAACTGCTGCATCTGCCGCGCCTCGCCCTTGGCGCGCGCGGTCTTCTTGGTGCCCGCGACCGCCGGCGCCATGACGGCCTTTTCTATGCGCACAGAGTTGCAGGACGGGCAGCTCAGATGGCCGCTGCTCGACTGTTCGTCAAACGCGGCGCTGTCGCGAAACCAGCCGTCGAATTCATGCCCTTTGTGGCAGCGAAGTGAATAAGCGATCACCCAACACGCTCCAGTTCAGCCTGCCCCCAGGCTGGCCACCAAAGATGAAGCCAAGGGCCCGGATTCGCAAGACCTGGTCACAGACAATGGTTTACGGCCCGGCGAAGGTCCGGTCGTGCAGGAGATTGGGAACCCGGGCGCGGGCCTGTGCCGACAGCGCCGGATCGATATCGGCCAGGATCACGTCGGGTTCGGTTCCGGCTTCCGCCAGGACCTCGCCCCAGGGCGCCACGATCAGGCTGTGGCCATAGGTCTTGCGGCCGTTGGCGTGTGTGCCGCCCTGCGCCGGCGCGATCACAAACGCCCCGTTCTCGATGGCGCGGGCGCGCAGCAGCACATGCCAGTGCGCCTCGCCGGTTGGCACCGTAAAGGCCGACGGCACGGTCAAAAGGAACGCGCCCTTCTGGGCCAGCCGGCGGTAGAGCTGAGGGAAGCGCAGATCGTAACAGATGCTGAGCCCGATGGCGCCGAAGGCAGTATCGGCCACCACCGCGGTATCGCCGCCCGCCACCGTGTTGGACTCGCGGTAACTCTCCCCTGACGCCAGCGCCACGTCGAACAGATGGATCTTGCTGTAGCGCGCCGTGATGGCGCCATCGGGCGCAAACAGGAACGAGCGGTTGGCGGTCTTGGTATCGCTGACTTTGATCGCCAGGCTGCCGATCAGGAGCCAGACGTTCAGTTCCTTTGCCAGGCCTGCAAATACCGGCAGCGCCGGGTCATGGGCCTCGTCAAAGGAATGGGCCAGCTTGGCGCCGCCATCCGGCGCCATCAGGGTGGTGTTTTCCGGCGTGGCGATGAAATGGGCGCCACGGGCGGCCGCTTCGCGCACCAGCCGCACCGTTTCAGAGATATTCTCCGAATCATCGTCGCTGGAGCGAAGTTGTACGCAGGCCGCCCGGAAAGCCGTCATTACTGGATGAGCTGCAGCTTGTCCTTGATGGTATCCAGGCCGGCTTGCGCGCATTCATCGTCATGTCCGTCGGGTGTACCCGAGACATTGATGGTGCCCACCAGCTGGTCGCCCATCATGATGGGAAGCCCGCCCGGACGCGCCGCCACGATCAGCGGATTGGCGGCCAGTTCGGCCTTGAAGGCGGCGTCGGTGGCGGCGCGCTTGACCGCATCGCTGCTCTTCATCTTGTACTTGACCACGATGTTGGCCTTGCCGAAGGCGATGCGCTGGGTGATCTGGGCGCCATTGTCATAAGAGATCAGCGCGATCGGCACCGCGGTGCTGTCGGTCACCAGGGTGGTGACCCGGTAATTCTTGGGCATCTTGGCGCAATATTCATTGGCGGCCATCGCGGCCTGCACAGCCTGGGCGGTGACGATGCCCGCGGCGCGATGCGGACGCGGGCCGGTGGTGTCGGCGGGCGGCGGCGCCATGGTGGGCGACAGATCCTGCGCCAGGGCCGGAGCGGCCAACAAGAGCGTGGCGGTGACGAGCAAAGTCTTCTTCATGACGGTCCCTCTCCCAGGTGAGCTTTGTTGCGCGGCATCATCCGGGCGCAGGCCAGCTTTGTCCAGTGCCGGAAAAGCGTGTGCGGGTGCGAAGGATCAGGCCAGAAGCGGATCGAGCTTGCCGTCTTTTTCCAGGGCATAAAGCTCGTCGCAGCCGCCGACATGGGTGTCACCGATGAAGATCTGCGGCACGCTGCGGGCGCCGCCGGACTTGGCTTGCATTTCCGCGCGCGCGGTCTCATCCATGAAGACATCCACTTCCTCGACCTCGGCGCCCTTCTTCTTGAGAAGGGTCTTGGCGCGCACGCAGTAGGGACAGATCGGGGTGGTGTAGATGCGAACAGACTTCATGACAGTTCCAACTCGGTTCCACCGCTTTTATATAAGCATGTCGGACGCCTTCACAACGCGGGCAGGGCCAGGACATACACCCTGGCGGCGCCGGCCCGTTTCAGGGCGCGGGCGCAAGCCTCCGCGGTGGCCCCGGTGGTCAGCACATCGTCCAGCGGCAGCACGGTTTTTCCCTTGACCCGGCCGGGATCGGGAACCTTGAAGGCGGAGAGCACATTGCGGCGGCGCGCCTTGGCCGAGGTCATCGCGCCCTGGCTGGGGGTGGCGCGGCTTCTGACCAGGGCAAAGGGATCGAACTCACGCTCCCAGCCTCGCGCGAGTTTGCGGGCGAGCTCGGCGGATTGGTTGTAACGCCTCTGCCAGAGCCGGGCGCGGTGCAGCGGCACCGGCACGATGACATCGCTTTGGGCGATCAGCGTTTCGCCCGTGCGCGCCAGCCAGCGCGCGAAGCCCGGCACCAGCTCCAGCCGGTCGGCATGTTTGAGCGCCAGGATGGCGCCGCGGCTGTGTTCGTCATAGGCCAGAATGGCGCGGGCCTGATCGAAGGCAGGCGGCCGGGCCAGACAGACGGCGCAGAGATTTTCACCCTCCAGCGCCACGGGAAACGGCAGGCCGCAACAGGCGCAGGCCGGGCCGTCGAGAAAGCTGAGCTTGCTCCAGCAGGTCGCGCAAAAGCCCGCATCCGCGACGGCAGCGCGGCAACCGATGCAGAGCGGCGGGAATAGAAGGTCGAGCACGGCTTTGGCAGCAGCAAGGGCCATGCGCTAGTCTAGCGTGATGCCGGAAAACCGCCCGCCCCTTTTTGATTTCGCCGCGACGTCGCACGCCCGTGCCCGCGCCCGCCGCCTTGCCGGTGACCGTTTTCTGGACGGCGCCGCGGCCGAGGGCCTGGCCGACCGGCTTTCGGCAGTCACCCGCAGCTTCACGCGGGGCTTGTGGATCGGCCCCGCGAGCGCAAGCGAGCCATCAAAAGATGCCGTGCCGGGCGAGATCGCCCCCTTTGCCACGGACTGGGTCATCGCGGATTTCGATGCGCAGGAAATACTGGCAGCCGAAGGCCCCTTTGATCTCGTGGTCAGCCTTTATTCCCTGCAATGGATCAACGATCTGCCCGGCGCACTGGTGCAGATCAGGCAACGGCTCAGACCTGACGGCCTGTTCCTGGGTGCGCTGTTCGGCGGCGCGACTTTGCGCGAGTTGCGCGACGCCTTTGCTCAGGCCGAAAGCGCCACCCGCGGCGGCATCAGCCCACGGGTCTCACCCCTGGCCGATGTGCGCGACGCAGGCAGCCTGTTGCAGCGGGCCGGCTTTGCCCTGCCCGTCGCCGATGTCGAACGTCTGGTGGTGCGCTATAGCGAATTCTTTGGCCTGGTGCGCGACCTGCGCGCCCATGGCCTGACCAATGTGATGGGCGAGCGCAGCCGGGCCTCTTTGCGCCGCGACACCCTGGCAGCGCTGATCGCGCAATATGGCGCCCATCACGCCGATCCCGACGGCAAACTGCGCGCGAGTTTTGAGACGCTTTATCTCACCGGCTGGGCGCCGCATGAAAGCCAGCAGAAGCCGCTTTCGCCCGGCAGCGCCAAAAGCCGGCTGGCCGAGGCCTTGGGCACCGAGGAACACCCGATCAAGGGGTCCAGGTCACCGAGCTGAAGAAGGTCGAGAGCGTGGTGCCGACCGCGGTCAGGCCGGTGATGATCACGATGGAGATCAGGCTGGCGATCAGCGCATATTCCATGGCCGTGGCGCCGCGCGTATCGGCCGTCAGATCCCTCACAAGAGATCGCGCAGCATGGGAATAAGCGGCAAGTCGGCTTCGGGCATCGGATAGTCCCTCATGTCGCGCGGCCGGACCCACTTCAGCGCCGCGTGATGGCGGGTTTGCGGCACACCGTCCCAGCGGCGGCAGACATAGAGCGGCATCAAAAGGTGAAATGCGTCGTAGGTATGCGAAGCAAAGGTGTACGGCGCGAGACAGGCCTGCTTCACCGTGATGCCGAGTTCTTCCCTCAGCTCGCGGATCAGCGCCTCTTCGGGCCGCTCTCCGGCTTCGATCTTCCCGCCAGGAAATTCCCATAACCCCGCCATGCTTTTTCCCTCGGGCCGCTGCGCCAATAGCACGCGGCCGTCGGGATCGACCAAAGCCACCGCAACAACAAGTACCAGCGGTTGCAGTGTGTTCATCTTGGCGTCACAGGGCTAAGCTCAAGTTAAGGGGCATGGTTAGCATGGCTTAAGATTTGCGCGAAGGAGAAGAGAGAAATGACGATATTCGGAACGGCAAAATGGCAGGGCGGCCTCAAGGACGGCAAG
>Ga0302314_10014442_pt1 | contig 13513 bp, 9 predicted proteins | sample III_Palsa_N2_3_FD_200533 | JGI IMG/M metagenome (GOLD analysis project Ga0302314, IMG submission 200533) | Peat permafrost microbial communities from Stordalen Mire near Abisko, Sweden - III_Palsa_N2_3 | ecosystem: Environmental > Terrestrial > Soil > Palsa > Peat permafrost | place: Sweden...
CCCTCGGTCCTACATACACGCGTTCCCCTTCCGTGCGTGAGCATGATACCCGCGTTTGCGTGCTCAAACACCGCAATGACAGCAGCCGAGGGAGCCTCCTGCTTGATCCGAACCGGCCTCTGGCCCGCGAGCTCTGTGTGACTGACGTATCCCAGTCCGGCAAGCGCGGCGCCTAGCGCTGAGGCGGATGGGCGGGTATCGATTGAGCCAAGGAAGGCCGCGCCCGGCCCCGCGCCCATGTAGTTCTGGCCGATCGACCAGGTCTGGATCGCGGGCGGCAGGCCGCCGCCCACCGGGGACGGCTGGCCGCCACCCGGTGGGGTCGTGGCAGGTGGTGCGCCTATCGTGGTGCCGTCGAGCGTGACCGCCCCATGCTCGGCCAGCGCCCTGCCGTCGAGCGTCGCGTTGGTTTGCATCGTGATCGAGGTCAGGGCGAGGATGTTCCCCGCAAACTCGCTACCGACACCGATCGTCGCCGAGCTGCCGACCTGCCAGAACACATTCCTGGCCTGCGCCCCGTCGGTCAGCCGGACATAACTGGGATTTGTCGTGCCGGCGAGCAGCGTCGACCCGGCCTGAAAGACGAACACCGCGTTGGGATCACCGTTGGCATCGAGCGTCAGAACACCGTTCAGAGCAAGCGAGCTCGTCGCGGTATAGACCCCCGGCGCCAGCGTGCGCCCACCGAGGTCGGCGGTGATTGCCTGACTCGACTTCAGCCCTGCAGCAGTGTTGTAGGCGGTCGTCAGGTCGTTCTCGGCCTGCAGAGCGATCGGACCGCCACGGTAGATCACGGCCGGCGGGACCACCTCGCCCGGCCCAAATCCCGTCACCGCGCTCCCCGGGCTCACACCAATATCGCCTTTGATCACACTCGGCCCCGCGTTGGTCACGGTACTGCCGGCCAGCACCGCGAAGTTCGCGGCCGTCCCGAGCGGCACCGAGGCAGCCTGGGCGCCCGAGGCGAGGGACGCTAACACCAGCAACCCGACCACCGCACCACCCGCACAAGCCAGACCATGTCGACGACGTGCAGCACGATTCGTGACTTCGCCTCGGCCATAGGCGCGTTTGACACCGGACGCCGCGGAGGCGCTCGCAGCACTCATAACGGGAGCTCCTGAGGAACCGAATGGACAGGACGGCGGCCAGGTCTCGACCCACGCAGGCGATTAAGCCGTCCGAGCCGCCCCTACCCGATGATGCAGGAGCACGCACAAGTAACACAACGTACTACGCCGACACCATACATCAACTTGGGAGATGCTGCAGTTGTCGGGATCGCGGCCACGGCGTGACCGCGTGTCAACCGGTTCATGCGCGGCAGCGTTACCGTATGTGGCAACTAAAGCTGCACCTGCTCAGTGCTCAGGGAGTACTCCAAGGTGTCTCGCCGCCGCGACCGCTTCGCCGCGGGTTCGAGCGCTGAGCTTTCTCATGATCGCCGAGACGTGATGGTCCACCGTCCGGGACGAGAGCACGAGCTCGTCGGCGATCTCAGCGTTCCGGTGACCGCCGGCGAGCAGCCGGAGGACTTCGACCTCGCGCCGGGTGAGCTCAGCAGCGTTGGCACGCGTGGTCTGGCGCGGACCGCGAGGAACCTGGGCGCCCAGAGCGCGCAGCCGCTGGCGCGTGGCTTTGGCGGCTGGTGCGGCGCCGAGTCGCTCTAACCAGGGCAGCGCCGCTCTGACGACTGCGGGATCTTCAGAATCGGCCATCGCGCGGGCTTCCTCATACGGGCATCGGTGCTGGCGCCAGCACTCGGCGGCGGCAACCGACTGCCCCGCGATCTGCAGCTGGTATGGCTCGGCTATCCAGCCGGGAGCATCGTCCAAGGCGTCGGCCTTCCACTGCCAGTAGGACAGTTCGCCGGCAAACCAGCGGTGGCGCTTCTCCAGCGCGAGTGGGTAGGCGGCCCGAGCCTCGGCGACCGTTCTGTCGCGGTCACCCACGAGCCAGGCGGCCTCGGCGCGTGCGGCATGGACGTGAGCGAGGCGCTGAAGGTGACCGCCCGGCGCCGCGAGCTCCAAGGCCTCGTCGAGCAGGCCCTCTGCTCCTGGGTCGCCGCGCCGCGCGCGCACTCGCCCGAGCGCAATCAGGGCAGTGATCCGTACGGTCGCGGCCGCTGGTTTCGCAAGGACCTCAGTCGCAAGAGCAGCGCCCTCTGTCCACCGCCCCTCGTATACCAGGACGGCGGCGAGCCACGCCCTGGTGTATCCGGAATCCAGCTCGTGCTCGTCAGCGAAGGCGATGTGCTCTCGCAAGTAACGCTGAGAGCGCTCGAGCTCGTACATCTCTCCGAGTCCCGATCCGAGCATCCATAGGGCACTGGCGATCCGCAGCTCCAACCCATGCGCGGATGCGACCTGCAGGCTCTCTTCTAGGAGCGCGACACCCCGATCGATCGCTCCGGACATCGTCAGCGCCGTTCCCGTCATGCACAGCCCAAGCGAAAGGGTTTCGGGGTCGTCGAAGCGCCGGGCCAGGACCGTGGCGCGCTCGCCAGAACGGACCGCGTCGGCATTATCGCGTCGGATCATCTGCAGGTAGGATCGATGGCCATAGGCCACGGCAAGCTCGGGGCTCTCAGGCAGCGCGTCGAGCATCTCAACCGCGTCACGGCTGGCGGCCTCTGCTTCCGCGTTGAGGCCGAGCATGATGTAGGGCACCGTCAACCGGGCCAAATGCGCGCCGGCGCGGCTGAGGTCGCCGAGTGAGCGCCGCAGCTCGACCGCTTCGCGCAGCATTTCGACCGCTTCCGAGTAGCCACCGCTCGCCTGCGTCTCCACTGCACACGCGACCAGCAGATCGGCGCGCTCGTCGGCGCCCACAGCCTCGGAGTGGCGCAAGACGGCCGCGTAGTACGCGGCCGCCTCACGATGTGCTCCAGTCGCGGAGGCCCGTTCAGCGGCGGCGCGAGCATGGGTGAACGCGGCTGCGGTATCGCCCGCCTGCTCGGCATGATGGGCCAGGCGCGCACTCTCGACCGACCCCGCCCGTGCGGACTGCAACGCGCCGAGGATCCGCCGATGAAGCTCCCGGCGCCGCATCGGAGCGACCGTGCTCTCCACCGCCAGACGCGCCAGCTCATGCCGGAAGGCCACCGATCCGCCGGCGTCCTCCAACACGCCAGCGTTCACGCACTCGTCAACCTGGCCAGACAGCTCTGGGAACGCCGCGTCGATCAGCCACAGCTCGGCGTTCGTCGGTATGAGCGCAAGATCCTCAAGCAGCGCCCGCGCTGGGGCCGATAGGCGGGCGCTCCGCGCGAGTACCGCGTCACGCACCGTCTCCGGAACTGCCTCGTCGCCCGACCCCAGCATCTCGGTGACAAAGAACGGATTCCCACGCGTGAGCGCGTAGACCGCATCCCCATCCACACCGTGGGGCGCCGAGAGCTCGCGGACCGCCGCGGGCGAGAGCGGCGGGACGGCACTCCGCTGAACCGCAGGCACCGAGACCAGATCTCCAAGCAGGTTACGCAGCGGGTGAGCACCTGTCGCTTCCTGGTTGCGGTAGGTCACGAGGACGAGGGACTCCGTCGCCTGGACACGGCGCCCGACCACACGGAGGACATCAAGCGTCGCCTCGTCTGCCCAGTGCGCGTCCTCGACCACAAGCACCACCGGATCGCGCAACTCCTCGATCAGCGACAACGCGATGTGTCGAGCCGGCCGACCAGCTCGGACATCGGCGGCGAATTCACCACCGATCTGTGCCGAGACTTCCAGCAGCGGACCAAGCGGCACCGGAGTAGACAGCGGCTCACAGGCCCCTGACAGAACCCGTCCGGCAATGCGCTTGATGAACTCGCGCACCAGTGCCGTCTTCCCGCCGCCAGCCTCTGCCCCGATGAAAATGAGCAGGCCGCCGGCGCGGCGAGCGTCGCCCAATTCCGCAATCAGCGCCTCCCGCTCGACTAGCGACTGCATCGTTAGATCATGCGGGGCGGCCAGGGACAGCGCAACCGATACGGCCCAGGCATTCAGCCAAGATAGGCAGTTTTGCCGATGTCACACGACCCCCGGCCACGTAGCGTCACAGACCCAACGCCAACCCGAAAAGAGGGCTGATGCAAACCTACGTGATTCTCCGACGCAACGGCTGGGCGACCGCTGGCGACCTCGAACGGGCCGCAGAGCGCTCGATTGCCGCAGGTGACGCAACACCCGACGACATCCGCTGGATCCGCAGTTACGTACTGGACGAGACAGACGACACCGTCGGGACCGTCTGCATCTACCAGGCCAGCAGCCCTGAGGCGATCCGGCGGCATGCCGAGAGCGCCGACCTACCGATCGACGAGATCATCGCTGTCGCTGACACCGTGCTAGTTCGCCCCGACCCGCCACCAGCCACGGCCTCATAGGACCGAAGCTCAGGTCGATACCGACGGGGCAAAGCTCGTGGTTAACGGTTCCGCGGAGAAACGCTTTCGCGTGGGCGCTCGGCGATCGCCGTCTCGACGATCTCGGTCAGCCGCGCGCATACGGCGTCGGTCTCGGACTCGCTCGGAGCCTCCACCATCACCCGGATCAGGGGCTCGGTGCCCGATGCGCGAACGAGCACGCGCCCGCGGCCACTGAGCGCGACCCCTTCGCGATCGATCGCCTCGCGTACAGCCTGCTGCTCCATCGCGACGGTCAGTGCCGCGCGATCGGCGGCGCGGATGTTCACGAGCCGCTGCGGCAGCTTCGCCATCGCGTCGCGCCGCGAGAGGTCCCGGTCACCGAGCGCCTCGAGTACCAGCAGTGCGCTCGCGATCCCGTCACCGGACGGCCCGAAGCCGAGCTCGATGATGTGCCCCGACTGCTCGCCGCCGAGCGACCAACCGCGCCGGCGCAGCTCGTCGAGCACATAGCGATCGCCGACCGGGGTGGTCGCCACCTCGATCCCCGCGGCCTTCATCGCGGCGTGGAACCCATAGTTGGTCATCACCGTGACCGCGACGCCGCCGCCCGCGAGAGAGCCCCGATCGCGTAGGTGCAGCGCAGCCAGGGCGACCAGCTCGTCGCCGTCGACGACCACGCCCTCACGGTCGACCGCGAGCACCCGATCGCCGTCGCCGTCGAAGGCGAACGCGACGTCGTAGTCGCCCGATGCCGCCCGGTTCGCGAGCGCCTCGACGTGGGTCGACCCGCATTCATGGTTGATGTTGCGTCCGTCCGGTTCGGACGCAAGCACGTCCACCTCGGCTCCCAGCCGCCGGAATATCTCCGGCGCGGCTCGGTACGTCGCTCCGTTGGCACAGTCGAGCAGGAGCCGGCGGCCCGAGATCTCGAGGCCCTGGAAGCGCACGTGCAGCTCGCGCAGGTAATCCTCGAGCGCGCCGTGGAGACGACGCACGCGGCCGATCCGCTCCGGTTGGCGCGGCGGTCGGTCGAGCTCGGCTTCGATTTCGTGCTCGGTGTCATCGCTGAGCTTGAAGCCGTCGGCGCCGAAGATCTTGATGCCGTTGTCGCGATAGGGATTGTGTGAGGCCGAGATCACCGCGGCGAGCTGGAGCCCGTGACGGCGGACGAGCATCGGCGCCGCGGGCGTCGGCAGCACGCCGCCCAGCAGCGCGTCCCCGCCCGCCGCGGTGACGCCGGCGGCGATCGCCGCTTCGAGCATCTCGCCGGACTCCCTGGTGTCGCGCACGATCAGCACCTGGGGTCGCTCAGCCGTCGACTGCGTTACCGCGGCTCGTGCCAGCGCGACCGCCAGATCGGCGGTCAGGAACTCGCCCGCGACTCCGCGAACGCCATCGGTACCGAAGAGCTGCCGCGCCATCGCGTGGTGCCCACGGGGGCGCGCTAGCGCTTGGAGAACTGCGGCCGCTTACGGGCCTTCTTGAGCCCAGCCTTCTTGCGCTCCTTGACGCGCGGGTCGCGCGTCAGGAAGCCACGGCGCTTGAGCTCGCCGCGGAGGTTTGGGTCTGCCTCGATCAGGGCGCGTGAGATCCCGTGCCGGAGCGCTCCGGCCTGGGCCGAGACGCCACCGCCGTGGAGCTTCGCGACCACGTCCATGCGCGCTTCGTAGCCCACCGTTTCCAGGGGCTGCCGAATCACCCGCTCGAGCGTCGGTCGCGGGAAGAACTGCTCGAGCGACTTGCCGTTGACCGTGTAGACGCCGGTTCCCGGCTTCAGGATCACGCGGGCAACGGCGGTCTTGCGCTTGCCGGTGGCGCGGTAACGCGCGCCGGCGGCAAGATCGATCGCGGCGTCCGCGATCGGCTGCGCCTCGTACTCGCGGTCGGAATCCTCGCCCCTGGCCTCCTCCGCCTCAGCCTCCGCGGCGGCGATCGCCTCCGCGTCGAGGTGGAGCGCCTCCCCGCCCTCGGGAACGATGTCCGGAATCAGGTCCGCGCCCGGAATCTCGGGCTTGACGCGCGGCTGCAGCTCGATTTCCTCGATGTCCTCTTCGGCCGCTTCGGGCTGTTCGGCCTTGGCGACCGGCTCGGGCTCCGCGGCGGCTACCGGCTCTGGTTCGGGCTCCGCGGCCACCGGCTCGGTCTCGGGCTCGGCGGCTACCGGCTCGGGCTCGTCCGCCTCGGCGACCGGCTCGGGCTCGGGCTCGGGCTCGGGCTCGGATTGTTCAGCGCCAGCCGGTTCCACGGGCTCCGTGGAATCTTCGGGCGGCACGGCGGAATCGGCGGACGACGATTCGACGTCGTCGGGGTGCTCTGCGTCGCTCACTGCGAGATCTCCATCGGTTGCGGCTGCTGGGCGACGTGCGGATGGTCGGGCCCGGCGTAAACCTTGAGTTTGGTCAGCTGCTTGCGCGCGATGCGGTTGCGCGGCAGCATGCCCTTGACGGCGAGCCGGATGACCTCTTCCGGCCGGCGGTCGAGCATCTCCTGCAGCGAGCGGGACTTGAGGCCACCGGGATAGCCGGAGTGGCGGTAGTAGCGCTTGTCCGCCAGCTTATTGCCAGTGACCCGGATCTTCTCGGCGTTGACCACGACCACGAAGTCGCCGGTGTCGATGTGCGGCGTGTAGGTCGGCTTGCGCTTGCCGCGCAGCGTGTCCGCGATCTGGGTCGCGAGGCGGCCGAGCGTCTGCCCGGATGCGTCGACGACCAGCCACTGGCGGTCTCGGTCGGTAGGTTTGGCTACGTAGGTCTTCATGGCACGCACAAGCCGCGCGACCGTCGCGCGGCTTCAGCCCAATGATAGGGAATCCGAGATTGACGGGCCGCCCCGGTTAAACTTGCACTCTGGCCGTTGCCATCCTCCCCGCGGAGCTCCACCGCCTCTCGATCGACGAGTACCACCAGCTCGTCGCCAGCGGCGGCTTGGATGAAGAGTCCCGAGTCGAACTGATCGATGGGCTGCTCGTCGACACGAGCCCGAGGACCCCGCAGCACGAGAACGCGATCAGATGGCTGATCGACTGGCTGATTGACCGACTTGACCGCTCGGGATACCAACTACTGGGTCGTTGACCTCGAGCAACGCTGCGTCGTCGTCCACCGCGACCCGGGCGCGGACGGTTACCGAAGCGTCGTCAGCATCCCGTCCGGCGAGCCGGTGCAGGCGCGCTCGCTCGAGCTCGGCCTCCTGCCCACCGGCGAGCTGTTCGCGGCGGCGCTCCCCGCCTCGCGCTGATCAAGCCAGGAGCCCGCCGGCAGCCCATGGCGACGGCCTCCTCGTGAGGGCAGGACCCGACCTGACGGCCCCTTGCCCGGACTTCTCGTTAGGGGCCAAGTAGGGCGGCGGGGACGACGGCGATGCCGTCCTGGCGGCGGTAGGCGCTCCCGCCGGTTGTGACGATGACCTTGTCGAGCAGCTCATCTCCGATTTCCCGATCCAGCCAGTCGAGGTGCCTGCCGTCGCGCTCCGCCGGAGTTGCGGCGAGCTTGACCTCGATAGCGATGACACGACCGGATTCGCCCTTGACGATGAGGTCGACTTCATGCTCGCCGCCGTAGGCGCGGAAGTGTCCGACGGTGGCCTCGGCCACTTGCGCGTAGACGCGTACCGACAATGTGACGAGCGATTCGAACAGCGCGCCGAGAAGCCCTCCGTCCTTGGGTGTGAGCGGCTCGGGGCCGGTTCCTCTGAGAAGGTCGCGGGAGCCGACACGTAGTAGGCGGGCAGCCAGCGCCGGGTCCGCGAGCTGGTGCTTGTCGGGAAGCGTGACGCGGTTCAGGTGGCTTCCGGTGGGCGTCCATGCCGAGACGGGGTCGAGCTGGAACAGTCTTTCGAGCACCTCGCGATAAGGCGCGGCCGCGTTCCGCGAGACGGCCGGCTCGTCGCGGCCGATGGCGGCACGGCGAATCTTCTCGTAAGACGCGGTACCCGAAGTTGCGGCCGCGTAGGCGCGCATCCAGCGCAACAGTCCCTCCGGGTTGCGCAGCGTGTACCCGAGTTCGGCGAAGTCGCGGTCAACTACGCGCTGCAGGTACCCGTCGAGCTGCGCGCGCAGAGCCCGACCCCCCAGGCCCCTGAGCCCAGGAAATCCGGAGCCCAGAATCTCCGCGGTGTAATCCTCAAGCCGACGCGAGGTCTGTCCGGCGACGACAGGTCTCCAACCCCGGAGGAGTTCGGCGAGGCTGACGGTAGCCTCTCCCGGCCATCGCTCGGACAGGGATAGGGGGCGCATGCGCAGACTGACGATGCGCCCGGCGCCCGAGTGCGTGCCGGTGTCCTTGGGCGACGCCGAGCCGGTTAGCAAGAAGCTGCCCGGAGGCGCGCCCGCGTCGACCGCCCGTCGGACGCGGTCCCATACCGGACGGACGTTTTGCCACTCGTCGAAAAGGATGGGCGTTGGCGCCATTAGGAGCCGGTCGAGGTCAGCCGCAGCTATCGCCTGCTGGTCGGGGTCGTCGAGGGGGTAGGTCGTTTGCGCTCGCTGCACGGCGGTTGCAGTCTTCCCCACGGCCTTGGCGCCCTCGACTGCAATCGCCTGCAGGCCCGCCATTAGGTCGTCGAGTTCATCGTCGAGGACGCGCCGCTGGTAGGCCGCCGGGGCGGTGATGAGTGCCATGAGGCTATAGGGTACAACTTCTCGACCTCAAATGAGGCAGATTCTCGGACACATATAAGACGATTTCTCGGATTTCTATGGGACAAGTTCTCTTGCCATCGATGAGCACTCCGAAGCAGAACGCCCCCTAGGGGACTGTCCGGTGGCGGCTGACCGCGGGCGCTCCGACTCTCGGCGGGCTCAGTTGCAGCTCGTGGTTACCAGCATCCCCGCGCCCGTTCTCGGCCGGCCCTCGCGCTAGGCGGCTCGCCACTACCCGTCCCCCCAGCACCCGGGAGTTCGGCGCCGGTAGCAACGCAGCCGCCCAAACCTAGACCGAACTCCCCCGGAATTCGCCTCTGGCGAATTCCGCAAGTTCGGCGCCGGTAGCAACGCAGCCGCCCAAACCTAGACCGAACTCCCCCGGAATTCGCCTCTGGCGAATTCCGCAAGTTCGGCGCCAATATCACTACCGCCGCTTCGAACCGCGACCGAACTCCCCCGGGATTCGCCTCCGGCGAATTCCGCTACTCCCACTCAATCGTCCCGGGCGGCTTGCTCGTGATGTCGAGCACGACCCGGTTGACCTCGCGAATCTCGTTGATCATCCGCGAGGCGATCTGCTCGAGCAGGTCGTAGGGAAGCCGCGCCCAGTCGGCGGTCATCGCGTCGTCGCTGGTGACCGCGCGGATCACGACCACGTTCCCGTACGTGCGGGTGTCGCCCTGGACGCCGACCGTGCGGACGTCGGGCAGCACGCAGAACGACTGCCACAGCTCGCGATACAGCCCAGCCTTGCGGATCTCGTCCTGGAGGATCGCGTCGGCCTCGCGCAGGGTGTTCAAGCGCTCCGCGGTAGCCTCGCCGCCGACGATCCGGATCGCCAGTCCGGGCCCTGGGAAGGGCTGGCGCCACACCAGGCGCTCGGGTAGGCCGAGCTCGGCACCCACGGCCCTGACCTCGTCCTTGAACAGCGCCCGTAACGGCTCGACGAGATCGAACTCAAGGTCGTCCGGCAGCCCCCCCACATTGTGGTGGGACTTGATCGTCGCGGCCCCGGTCCCGCCACCCGACTCGATCACGTCGGAGTAGAGCGTTCCCTGCACGAGGAAGCGGACGTCGGGAAGCAGCAGCGCCTCCTCTTCGAACACGCGAATGAACTCGGCTCCGATCCGCTTGCGCTTCTCCTCGGGATCGGAGACGCCCTTCAGGCGGGTGAGGAATCGATCGGCCGCGTCGACCGCCACCAGCGGCACGCCGAAGTGATCGCGGAACGCCGCAATCACCTGCTCTCCCTCGTTTTTGCGCATCAGCCCGTGATCGACGAACACGCAGGTGAGACGGTCGCCGATCGCCCGGTACACAAGCAGGGCGGCGACGCTCGAGTCGACCCCGCCGGAGAGCCCGCAGATCGCCCGTCCGTCGCCGATCTGGTCGCGGATCCGCTCGATCTGCTCCTCGATCACCGAGCGCGGGCTCCATGAGCGATCGCACCCGCAGATGTCGTGCAAGAAGGTGGTCAGCACGTGTTGCCCGTAGGGGGTGTGGACGACCTCGGGGTGGAACTGGATCCCATACACGCCGCGCTCAACCGATTCGAAGGCGGCCACCGGCGACGCCGTCGAGGACGCCAGCGCCGCGAAGCCGGGGGGCGGCGCGAACACCGTGTCGCGGTGAGACATCCAGCACGACTGCTCGTGGGGCGTTCCGGCCAGCAGCCGGCCGGGCTCCGCGACGGTGAGCTGGGAGCGTCCGAACTCACCTATCTCGGCTCCTTCCACCCGCCCGCCGAGCTCCCGCGCGAGCAGCTGCATCCCGTAACAGATCCCCAGCACGGGAACGCCTAGTTCGAGCAGCGACCGTTCGAGCTCGGGCGCCCCTGGCGCGTAGACCGAAGCAGGCCCGCCGGAGAGGATCACGCCCTTGGGCTCGCGGGCCTTCACCTCGTCCGCGCCCACGTGGTAGGGCAGGAGCTCTGAGAACACCCCGCATTCGCGCACGCGGCGGGCGATCAGCTGCGAGTACTGGCCGCCGTAGTCGAGGACGATGACCTGGTCGGTCGCGGCCCGAGGTACGGCGGGCCGTTCGAGCTCGCCGGCGGGCGTGGCGCTAGTCGACACCGACCGCCGCGGCCTTGCCGCTGGCGCCCATGCCGACGCCCTGCTCGCGCTGCAGGTACTTGCCTTCGGTCTGTAGTGACGGCGCGACCATCAGCTCCGCGCGGTTGAACTCGGCAATGTCGCGGTAACCGGTCGTGGCCATCGACGTACGCAGGCCACCCATCAGGTTGAACGTCCCGTCGTTTTCCCTGGCCGGGCCCCGGATGATGTCCCGGAGCGAGCCGTTCTGAGTCGTCGCGACGCGAGTTCCGCGCGGGAGGGTCGGGTGGAAAGTCGCCATTCCCCAGTTGTAGCCGCGCCCTGGCGACTCGTAGGCCCGTGCGAGCGCCGAGCCGAGCATCACCGCGTCGGCACCGCAGGCGATCGCCTTCGCGATGTCACCGCCGTTGCGCATCCCACCGTCGGCGATCACCTTCACGTAGTCGCCGGTCTCGAGCATGTGCTGCGAGCGCGCCGCGGCGACGTCGGCGATCGCCGTGGCCTGGGGAACGCCGATGCCCAGCACCCCGCGGGTGGTGCAGATCGCGCCTGGGCCGACGCCCACCAGCACGCCGGCAGCGCCCGTTCGCATCAGGTGGAGCCCCGTGTGGTACGACGCGCATCCACCGACGATGACGGGCGTCGGAGCGAGCTCGCGGATAAATTCCTTCAGGTTCAGCGGCGGGCGGCTCTCGTCGAGCGACACGTGCTCGGCCGAGACCACGGTGCCCTGGATGACCAGGATGTCGAGCCCGGCGTCGAGTGCGACCTCGTAATACGACCGCACCTTCTGCGGCGTCAGCGAAGCGGCCGCCACGACCCCCTGAGCCTTGATCTCCTGAATCCGCTGCGCGATCAGCTCGGGCTTGACCGGCTCGCGGTAGATGTCCTGCATCTCCCGCGTGGCGATGTCGCGTGAGAACGATGCGATGCGCTCGAACTGCGCCTCGGCATCCTCGTAACGACTGAACAGGCCTTCGAGGTTGAGCACGGCGAGCCCGCCGAGCTTCCCGATGATCCCGGCGGTCTCCGGCGAGACGACGCCGTCGACTGCGGCCGCAAGCAGCGGCAGGTCGAAGCGATAGGGGCCGAGCGTCCACGAGATGTCGACGTCATCGGGGTCTCGCGTGCGCCGTGAAGGGACGATCGCGATGTCGTCGAACCCATACGCTCGACGGGCCTTCTTTCCGCGGCCAATCTCAATTTCCATTACGAAAGCGTAGGACCCGGCCCGGACGTCAGCGGCCGGTTGGTGGACGATCGGGCGGCGGTCATCGAGCCATCGATCCTAGCAGCGCCCCGAACGCACCCGGCCGCCTCGAACGCCGGCCGACCCGGGCGCTAGGAGATCTCGGAGGGTCGCGCTAAGAGATCTCGGCGGGTATCGCCAGACGCTCCACTTCGACTTCGGCGAGCAAGCGGTCAACCTTGGCGGGATCGAGCACGCCGGCGCCGAAATGCTGCGTCGACTCGGCCCCGCAAGCGACCGCGAAGCGCAGACACTCGGGTGCCGTCTGGCCGCTGTAGCGTGCAGCCACGTAGCCGGCCAGGAACGCATCTCCCGAGCCGATCGTCGATCGCGCCTCCTGGGCGTCCACCCGAGCCCGGTAGACCGCGTTGACTCCATCGTCGACGACGCGCGCGAAGCATCCGTCGGAGACCGTCATGATCGCCTCACGAGCGCCGAGCCGGGTCATCTCGACGACGGCCTGCACGCGATCCTCATCGCCGTTGAACTCGTGACCGGCGAGCTCCTCGGACTCGAGCTCGTTCGGCGTCACGACCGCCGGCTCCGCCTTCATCGCGAGCCGCAGCGGCTCCCCCTCGGTGTCGAGCATGGTCACCACGCCGAGCTTGCGCACCTCGCGGATCAGGCGCGCGTAGATCTCAGCTTCGATTCCCCGTGGCAGGCTGCCCGCGAATACGCAGATCGTCGCGCCCTTGGCGAGATAGAGCAGCTTGTCTCGGAACTGCTCGAGCTCGTGGGCGGAGACCGCCGGCCCGCGCTCGTTGATCTCGGTGTGCAGGCCTGTCGTCGGGTCGAGCACGGCGGTGTTGGTCCGCGATTCTTCGCGGATCCGGACGAAGTCGTTCAGGATCGATTCCTCGGTGAGCGCCTCGACCACCCGCGTCCCGGTCGCGCCGCCCGCCAGCCCGGTGGCGATCACCGGTTGACCGAGCTGCTTGATCGCGCGCGCGATATTCACTCCCTTGCCCCCGGGCATCGTCGTCTGGTCGACGGTCCGGTGCCGGCGGCCGAGGGTGAAGCTCGGCACCTCGAGGGTCTTGTCCAGGGCGGCGTTGAGCGTGACCGTGATGATCATGTGCCCTCCGGCCCCGAGTCGCGATGCAGTGAGGTATCGCGATTGCCCGCCGCCCGCCTCGCCGCACGCTCGGCCCGCCGGCGCTCGCGCTCGGCGGCAGTCGCCCGTTCGGCCGCGGCAGCCCGCTGCGCTACCGCGAGGC
>Ga0302314_10014444_pt1 | contig 13513 bp, 14 predicted proteins | sample III_Palsa_N2_3_FD_200533 | JGI IMG/M metagenome (GOLD analysis project Ga0302314, IMG submission 200533) | Peat permafrost microbial communities from Stordalen Mire near Abisko, Sweden - III_Palsa_N2_3 | ecosystem: Environmental > Terrestrial > Soil > Palsa > Peat permafrost | place: Sweden...
CCGTCCGGATCGCACGCTCGCGACCATGGATCATTCGACGCCGACCCTGAGCGATCAAGTGTTCGGCCGGGTTCCGATCAAGGTCGATGCCGCCGCCAAACAGGTGCGGCAGCTCGAGGAGAACGCAGCGGAATTCGGCATGGAGCTGTTCGATCTGAAAGATGCGCGCCGCGGAATCGTGCACGTCATCAGCCCCGAGCTCGGCGCGAGCCGACCCGGGATGACCATCGTGTGCGGCGACAGCCACACGAGCACGCACGGGGCTTTCGGCGCGCTCGCCTTCGGCATCGGCAGCACCGAGGTGGGCCATGTGCTCGCCACGCAGTGCCTCCTGCAGCGCAAGCCCAAGACTTTCGCCGTGAATGTCGAGGGCAAATTACCGCCCGCAGTCACGGCCAAGGACTTGATTCTCGCCATCATCGGCAAGGTCGGCGTCTCCGGCGGCACCGGCCATGTATTCGAGTACCGCGGCTCGACCATACGCGCGCTCTCCATGGAGGAGCGCATGACGGTATGCAATATGTCGATCGAAGCCGGCGCGCGCGCCGGTATGATCGCGCCCGACACGATCACCTACGATTACTTGCAAGGCCGCCCGCGTGCACCGTCCGGCCGCGACTGGGACTTGGCGCTTGCGCGCTGGGCCGATCTCGAGACCGACCCCGGCGCGGTGTTTGACCGCTCCGTCGATATCGACGCCGCCGCAATCGAGCCCATGATCACCTACGGCACGAACCCCGGCATGGTGGTGCCGATCACGGCGTCCATTCCCGACTCGGCGGGCGACGCGGTCGCCGACAAGGCACTCGGCTACATGGGGTTTCACGGCGGCGATGCCATGCTCGGCAAACCGGTCAATACCGTGTTCATCGGCAGCTGCACCAACGGCCGGCTCGAGGATTTGCACGCCGCCGCGAGGGTCCTCAAGGGCCGCAAGGTGGCCGCGGGCGTGCACTTGCTCATCGTGCCCGGCTCGCAACAGGTCAAGCGCGATGCGGAGGCGGCCGGCCTTGCCGAGATATTCAAGGCGGCCGGCGCCGACTGGCGCGAATCGGGCTGCTCGATGTGCCTCGGGATGAACGGCGACACGGTGGCGGCGGGCCAGTATTCCCTCAGCACGAGTAACCGCAATTTTGAAGGCCGGCAGGGCGCGGGTGCGCGCACCTTGCTCGCGAGCCCCTTGACGGCGGCGGCGAGCGCGGTGCGCGGCCGCATCACCGACCCGCGGGAGATGTTGTGATGCACCCGGAGCGTTTATCATGCAGCCGCTGAGGCTCGTACGCTCCACAACCGTGGTGCTACCGCTCACCAACGTGGATACCGATCAGATCATTCCCGCGCGCTTTCTGACGACCACGACCAAGGAAGGATTGGGGCACCAGCTCTTCAGCGATTGGCGCTATCAACCCGACGGCACGCCGAACCTCGATTTCGTCCTCAATCGGCCGGAAGCGCTCGGCTGCGAGGTGCTCGTGGCGGGTCGCAATTTCGGCTGCGGCTCCTCGCGGGAGCACGCACCGTGGGCGCTGGTGGACTACGGCATCCGAGCGGTGATAAGCACCGAAATCGCAGACATCTTCCGCGGCAACGCGTTGAAGAACGGGTTGTTGCCGGTCACCGTGGACGAGGGCACGGCCGCCTGGCTGCTGGCGCATCCCGGCGCAGCGGTGACCATCGATCTCGAGACGACACGTCTTACGCTACCTACCGGCGCCTCCGTCCTGTTTCCCATCGAAGCTTTCGCACGTCATTGCCTGCTGCATGGCATCGACGAGCTCGGCTATCTGCGCAGCAAGCTGCCGGAGACCGAGCGCTACGAATCGACGCACGCGGGCGCCTGAAGTGCAGGCCCTCGTCGCTGTCACCGCCGGCGACGGCATAGGCACGGAAGTCACCGCCGAGGCGATTCGCGTGCTCGAGCGAATCGGCGCGCGCTGCGGTCATTCCTTCCGGTTCGAATCCGGGCTGCTGGGCGGAGCGGCTATAGATGCCACGGGCGAGCCGCTGCCAGAGAACACGCTCGCCCTGTGCCGACGCGCCGATGCGGTGCTGCTCGGAGCGGTGGGCGGGCCCCGGTGGTCCGATCCGAATGCCAAAGTGAGGCCCGAACAGGGACTGCTGCAGCTGCGCAAGTCCCTCGGCCTGTTTGCGAACTTGCGCCCCGTAGCGCCCCACCCCGCTTTTCTCGACGCCTCGCCGATCAAGGCGGAGCTATTGCGCGATGTCGACATCATGGTGGTACGCGAGCTTACGGGCGGAATCTATTTTGGCGAGAAGCACCGCTCTGCGACCGAGGCTTACGATGTGTGCTCCTACACGGTCGTCGAGATCGAGCGCGTGGTGCGGGTCGCGGCGCACCTCGCCCGCGACCGGCGCCGCAAGCTCACCTCGGTCGACAAGGCCAACGTGCTCGAAACCTCGCGGCTGTGGCGTTCGGTGGTCGAGCGCATTCTGCCGAGCGAGTTTCCCGATGTGCGCTACGAGCACATGCTGGTGGATTCCGCCGCAATGCATCTGATCAAACGGCCGCGAGATTTCGACGTGATCGTGACCGAGAACATGTTCGGCGACATTCTCACCGACGAGGCCTCGATGCTCGCCGGATCCATGGGGCTTTTGCCCTCGGCCTCGCTTGGCGCCACGCCGGGCGCGGGGACGCGCGCCGCAGGGGCGCCTCCGGGAATCTTCGAGCCGATCCACGGCTCGGCGCCCGACATCGCCGGGCGCGGCATCGCCAATCCTTACGCAGCCATCCTGAGCGCGGCCATGCTGCTGCGCTATGGGCTCGGGCTCGACGCGGAGGCGCGGCTGGTCGAGGCGGCCGTCTCCGAGGCGATCAATGCCGGCGCGCTGACCGCGGACCTGGCGTCTCCCGGAGCGACCGGCGTCACGACCCGTGACGCCGGAGCGGCTGTTCTGGCTGCGATTTAACCGCACGCGCCAAGCCTGCGGCAATGTCCGCCACCAAGTCTCCCGCATCCTCGATTCCGACCGAGACGCGCAGCAGGCCGGGGCCGATACCCGCCTTCAATCGCGCGGATTCTTCCATGCCCGCGTGCGTCATGGTGGAGGGATGGGAGATCAGGCTCTCGACACCGCCCAGGGATTCGGCGAGTGTGAAGCATTCGAGTCCGTCGAGAAACGCCGCGACCGCCGGCTCGCCGCCCTCGAGCTCGAAGCTCAGCATTGCGCCGAAGCTCGATTGTTGCCGTCGCGCGATGTCGTGTCCCGGATGCTCGGCGAGGCCCGGATAGAACACCTGCCGCACCGCGGGGTGGCGTCGCAGGCATTCAACCACCTCGGCCGCATTCGTCGCATGAATCCCCATGCGCGCGTGCAGCGTCCGCAGACCGCGCAAGCTCAGAAAACTATCGAACGGGGAACCCGTGACGCCGATGGCATTCGCCCACCAGGCGAGATTTTGCGCGAGCTCGGCCGTGGCCGCGATGACGGCGCCGCCCACCACATCACTGTGACCGTTCAGATATTTGGTGGTTGAATGCACGACCAGATCCGCTCCGAGTTGCAGCGGCTGCTGCCACAGCGGCGACAAGAATGTGTTGTCCGCCGCGACCAGCGCGCCGGCGGCGTGACCCGCCTCGGCGACTGCCCGAATATCCACCACGCGCACGAGCGGATTGCTCGGCGTCTCGATCCAGACGAGATCGGGCCTCGAGGCGAGAGCTGCCGACAGGGCGTCTGCATCGCTCTGATCGACGAAATCAGCCACGACCTTGCCTTGCGCGTGGAGCGCGGCGAGCAGTCGATAGGTGCCGCCATAGCAATCATGCGGCGCGAGGATGCGTGCGCCCTGCGGCAGCGTTGCGAGCACCAGCGTGATCGCCGCGAGCCCGGTGGCGGTGATCACCCCTCCGGCACCGCCCTCGAGATCGGTGAGCGCGACGGCCAGCTGATCGCGCGTCGGGTTGCCCGATCGCGAGTAGTCGTACTTGCGCGGCTTGCGGTAAGCCTCGAACGCGAAATTCGACGACAGGTAAATCGGCGGCACCACGGAGCCGTGTTGCGCGTCCGATTCGAGGCCCGCGCGTACCGAGCGCGTGGACAATGCTTTGCGGGACTTGCCTTTACTCATAGAAGCGGCTCCGAAACTGCGCGTTTGAGGATCGGCGTGAGCGCCGCACCCTCTTTCAGGAATGCGTCGTGGCCGAAGATGGAATTGATCTCGATGAGCTGACGCGGACCGTTCAGCCGCGCCGCCAAGCCTTGCATGTCGTGGAACGGCACCAGCTGATCCTCGCGCACGGCGATGAGCGTCGCGGGCGTGCGCACGCGCGTCGCGTCCATGCGGTGCAGGTCGATCGACTCGCTCAACGCAAGAAAAGTCTCGGCGCGGTATTTCTGCACATAGTCGTCGCCGCGGGCGAACAGATAATCCTCGATGGGAAATCTGAAGCCGTAGGCCTCACGCACCGGCGCCGCGCCGAAGCGCAGCTCGAACTCCACCGCGCTGCGGTAAGTGGCCATGGCGAGAGCGCGCGCGAGCTTCAGCCCGGCGGGACCGTCGCCTCGGGCAATGGCCTCGCGTACTATTTGCCGCTGCACGCTGCGCCAAGCGGTCGACAGCACTTGAGCTTTGTCGGCTGCGCTCAGCACCACGATGCGGCCGACGCGCTCCGCATACGCCTCCGCGAAGCACAGCGCCACCATGCCGCCGTAGGAAGCGCCGACGATGGCATGCAGGGACTCGAGCCCGAGGTGCTCGACGATGCGGAACAAGGCATGCGTCTGGTCGTACGAGCTCAGCGGCGGGAATTTCCCGCCCGTCTCGGGTGCCGAGCTGCCGCCGCGACCGCCCAGGTAGTCGATACCGAGCACGCGATATTGCGTCGTATCGATGGCGTGGCCGGCACCCACGAGCTCCGGCCACCATCCCTCCTCTCCGTTCATGATCCGATGGGCGGAAATGCCTCCGAGCACCGCGACGACGGGCGCGTCAGCGGGTCCGACCAGGCGATAAGCGATATGCGCATGCGGCAGCTCGTCGCCGTAGTGCAGCCGCCAGGGAGCGGGGAGCGCGAGGACCTCATCGCGCACCAGAGGGTCGGCGGCGGCGCGAATAGGCGTGACGTTCGCGGCGCTCTTGGGCTGCGGGGCTCGTTTGGGATTTTCGGGAATTTGACTCGGCACCGGCGGCTCCTTCAAAGGTTGACATAACCCCTGATGAAGCGACAAACGCGCTCGGCTGTTGATGCGCTTCGGCGCGCTCAACTCGCCGCCCATCTATCGAAGCGCAGGCACTCTGGCCGCTGCTTCGCAGGAGTTGGCACCGTTCCCGGCCGGTCTTTGCGGACCTTGGGGTGGTTGCCCCGGCTTCTAAGGGCCTTTCCCTCAGCCGGTCTAGATAGGCCCGCAAATGGTATCAGGCGGGGCGCCAGCGTCAAGCAACTTCGTCCCTTGCGCGCAACCGCCGCTTGTAATAACGTACTAGCACGTTATTACATTGGCACAAGTCGAGCCGACACTTGAAAACCAACCGTCCAGTCACCCAACGGCAGGAACAGCAGCACGAGCGCGCGCTGTTCATTGCGATTCTCGCGCTGCGCAGCGTCGAGGAATGCCGCAGCTTCTTTCGCGACCTGTGCACGCCCACGGAGCTGCAGGCCATGGCCGATCGCTGGTCGGTGGTCGAGCTCCTCGAGCGCGGACTACCCTATCGCGATATCCACAAGCAGACCGGCGTGAGTGTGACCACCATCGGCCGCGTCGCACGCTACCTGCAGTCGGGCAACGGCGGCTATCGCGCGGTGACCGACCGGCTGAAGGCGCACGCATGAGTGACTCGGGTCACGTCCGGCTCAAGATCGCCATACAAAAGAGCGGCCGCCTCACCGAGGCCTCGCTCGACCTGTTGTCACGATGCGGGCTGAAATACACGCGCGGCAAGGACCAACTCATGTGCTACGGAGAGAACATGCCGCTCGACGTGCTGTTCGTGCGCGACGACGACATTCCCGATCTGGTGCAGGAAGACGTGTGTGACTTGGGGATAGTCGGTCTCAATGTGGTCGAGGAGAAGCGCCTGGCCTTTCGGGCGCGGAGCCTTGCGCCCCCGTTCGAGACCGTGCAACCGCTCGATTTCGGTCGCTGCAAGCTGTGTGTCGCCGTTCCCGACGGCTTCGTGTATCGGAGCGCGGAGTCGCTCGCGGGCAAGCGCATCGCCACCACCTACCCCTACATCCTCGGGCGATTCCTCACCGAGCGCGGCATCCGTGCCGAGGTCGTGGTGCTGTCGGGGTCGGTCGAGATCGCCCCGCGGCTCGGCCGCGCGGACGTGATCTGCGATCTCGTATCGACCGGCTCCACGCTCGCGGCCAATCACTTGCGCGAGGCCGAGATCGTGCTCGAAAGCCATGCCGTCCTCATTCGCACGCCCGTGCCGATTCCCGTCGAGAAGAAAGACTGGACGCGGCGCCTGCTCATGCGCATCGACGGCGTCGAGCAAGTGCGCGGCAGCAAGTACATCATGCTGCACGCCCCGCGCGAGGCCTTGGCCGCGATCGCCAAGCTCCTGCCCGGAAGCGAAGCGCCGACGGTGATTCCTCTGGAAGGTCTCGGCGACCGTGTAGCCGTGCATGCCGTGTGCCGGGAGAGCGTGTTCTGGGAAACTCTCGAACAGCTGAAGAGCGCAGGCGCGAGCTCCGTGCTGGTACTGCCCGTTGAGAAGATGTTGGCTTGAGGCCGGCATGCGCGCGCTCGACTGGACGACGCTCTCCACCGCTGAACGCCACGCCGCCCTGGAGCGTCCGGCGCAGCGCGGCGCCGAGCGCGTCGCGCGCGAAGCCGCCGGGATCGTCGATGCCGTGCGCCGGGGCGGCGATGCGGCGCTGCTCGATCTCACCGAGCGGTTCGACGGGGTGCGCCTCTGCTCGCTCGAGGTGTCGGAGGCGGAGTTCGAGGCGGCCGAGCGGACATTGAACGCCGCGCAGCATCGGGCCCTCGAGGTCGCGATCGGGACGGTGCGGACCTTTCACGCGGCCCAGTCAGCCGCGCCGCTGTCCATCGAAACGGCTCCGGGCGTGCGCTGCGAGCGGATCAGCGTGCCGGTGCATGCCGTGGGCCTGTACGTGCCCGCGGGCTCTGCTCCCCTGCCCTCGACGGCCATCATGCTCGCGGTGCCCGCGGCCATCGCGGGCTGTCGCCGGCGCATCATGTGCACGCCGCCCGATCAACGCGGCGGCGCCGATCCCGCGGTCCTCGTGGCGGCACGCAAAGCGGGCGTGCAGCGGGTCTTCAAAGCCGGCGGCGCGCAGGCCATCGCCGCCATGGCTTATGGCACCGCCTCGATACCCAAGTGCGACAAGCTGTACGGCCCGGGTAATGCCTGGGTGACGGCGGCGAAACTCTGCGTCGCGGGCGATGCGGCCGGCGCCGCCGCGGATCTTCCGGCAGGCGTAACGGAGGTCATGGTGATCGCCGACGAACGCGCCCGCGCCGACTTCGTCGCCGCGGACTTGCTCGCCCAGGCCGAGCACGGCGCCGAGGCGCAGGCGATCCTCGTCACGCCGTCGCGGGCTCTCGTCGCAGCCGTCGAGCGCGAAGTGCGGGCGCAGGCGGAAAAGCTGTCGCGGCGCGAGATACTCGAGGGCTCGGTGCGCGAAATGCGGCTCATCAAGGTCGAGTCTCTCGACGCGGCCCTCGACATCGCGAACGAGTACGCGCCCGAGCACCTCATTTTGCAGGTGCAGGAGCCGCGGCGTTGGCTCGCCAAAGTGCAGGCCGCGGGCGCCGTGTTCCTCGGCGCCTGGTCGCCAGAGGCCATGGGAGACTACTGCAGCGGACCGAATCACACGCTCCCAACCTACGGCTACGCGCGCGCCTACAGCGGCCTGTCGCTCGAGGATTTCCAGAAACGCATCACGGTGCAGGAGCTCAGTCCCGCGGGCCTCGAATCTCTGGGCGGCACCGCCTGCACCCTGGCGGCGCTCGAAGGACTCGACGCGCATGCAGCGGCAGTGAACATTCGCTTGGCAGCTCTCGCGGAGCACGCAGCATGAATCCCGTGCTTGCGCTCGCGCGACCCGAGATATTGCATTTGGCGCCGTACTCGCATGCCGCTTGGCAGCCCGCACTCACGCGCCTGCATGCAAACGAGGCGCCGTGGCGCCCGCACGGGGACACCACCGCGGCGGGCCTCAACCGCTATCCGGAACCGCAGCCGAAAGCGCTCCTCGCCCGATTGGCCGCGCTCTATGATGTACCGGCCGACATGCTGCTGGTCGGACGAGGGAGCGATGAAGCCATCGACCTGTTGTCGCGCATTTACCTGCGCGCCGGGATGGATTCGATCCTGCAAAGCCCGCCGACCTTCGGCATGTATCGGGTGGCCGCGCATATTCAAGGCGCCGACGTCATCGAGGTGCCCTTGCAACGCGAGCGCGGCTGGCGGCTCGATCCCGACCGGCTGCTCGCCGCCTGGCGCCCCTCCGTGAAAATCGTGTACCTGTGCTCGCCCAACAACCCAACGGCCAACGCCTTCGACCTCGGCGCGATCGAGGCCGTCTGCACCGCGCTCGACGGCAAGGCCATCGTCGCGATCGACGAGGCCTATATCGAATGGTCCGGCCGCCATAGCCTCGCGGTCTGGCTCGAGAGGTTTTCCACGCTCGCGGTGCTGCGCACACTCTCCAAAGCGCACGCGCTCGCGGGCGCGCGCATCGGCGCACTCCTCGCGCGTCCCGAGCTCATCGAAATAGCGCGGCGGGTCATCCCGCCCTACTCACTCGCCCAGCCGACCATCGAGGCGGCGCTGCGCGCCCTCGAGCCCGATGCGCTCGCAGCCGCCCGTGCACGCATCGAGACGCTGCTCACGGAGCGCGATTACTTGATTTCGCGCCTCGAGCGGTTGCCGTTGGTCGCCAAGGTGTGGCCGAGCGATGCGAACTTTCTGCTCATCGACAGCTCGGACGCCGATCGCTTTCTGCGCGCGAGCCGAGCGGGCGGGACGCTGGTTCGCGATTTGCGCGCAAACCCAGCGCTGCCGTGCGCACTCAGAATCTCGGTGGGCACGCGCGCCGAGAACGATGCCTTGATCCAGAGTCTGGAGGCCGCATGAACGGTACGCCCGTCCTGTTCGTCGATCGCGACGGCACGCTCATCGAGGAGCCTCCCGATGAGCGCGTGGACCGGCTCGACAAAATCCGCCTGCTGCCGGACGTCATCCCCGCCCTGCTCGCCCTGAAGCGCGCCGGCCTCAATTTGGTGATGGTCACGAACCAAGACGGGCTGGGTACGCCGGCCTTGCCCCAGGATGATTTCGAACGCGCGCACCGGTTCACCCTCGACCTGTTCGCCTCGCAGGGCATCGAGTTTGACGCGGTGTTCATCTGCCCGCACTTCTTGCACGATGCCTGCGCTTGCCGCAAGCCGCAGCTCGGCCTGGTAGAGCAATACCTGCGGAATCATCCGATCGATGCCGCGCGCAGCTTCATGGTGGGCGATCGCGACACGGATCTCGAGTTCGCGCGCAACATCGGCATCGAGGGACTGCGCGTCCGCGTGAACGGCTCCGCCGCGGAGAGCTGGCCCGCGATCGCGGAGCGGATCCTCGGCGCAGCGCGGCACGCGCGATCCGAACGCAAGACGCGGGAGACGCACGTCGTGGCCGATGTGGACCTGTCGCGCGAAGGCCCGAGCCGCATCGCCACCGGGCTGGGATTCTTCGATCACATGCTCGAGCAAATCGCGAGACACGGCGGCTTCGCGCTCACCCTCGAGTGCCTAGGGGATTTGCACATCGACGAGCATCACACCGTCGAGGACACCGCGCTCACACTGGGCGCGGCGCTGCGCGAGGCGCTCGGCGACAAGAGCGGCATCGGCCGCTATGGCTTTGTGCTCGCGATGGACGAGGCCGAGGCGCAGGTGGCGCTCGACCTGTCGGGCCGCGCGTTCTTCGTCTGGGACGGACGCTTCAACCGGGAGCGGATCGGCGAGCTGCCGACCGAATTGGTGCCGCATTTCTTCCGGTCTCTGTGCGACACGCTCGGCGCGACGCTGCACCTGCGCGTGAGCGGAGAGAATTCGCACCACATGGTCGAGTCTTGCTTCAAGGGCGTCGGCCGAGCCCTGCGGCAGGCCATCCGCCGCGACGGCAGCGAGCTGCCGACTACCAAGGGAACTCTGTGAGCGATCGCGACATCGTCATCGTCGCCTGCGGAGGCGCCAACATCGCATCGCTCAAGTTCGCCCTCGAGCGGCTCGAGGCTCGCGCCGAGCTCTCATCCGATCCGAGCCGCATCCGCCGCGCGAGCCACGTCATCCTGCCCGGTGTGGGCGCCGCGCTCGACGCCATGACGCGCCTGCGCTCGAGCGGTCTCGATACCCTCATTCCCTCGCTCACCCAGCCGGTGCTCGGCATCTGTCTCGGCATGCAGCTCCTCCATGAGTCTTCGGAAGAAGGCCCCGCGCGAGGCTTGGGCGTGATTCCGGGGGCAGCGGTAAGGCTCGCGGAAGCGCCGGGACGACCCGTCCCGCACATGGGGTGGAACACGCTCGACATCGAGCTGCCGTCGCCCCTGCTCGACGGGCTCGGCACGCACGACCATGCTTACTTCGTGCACAGTTACGCGGTGCCGCGGAGCGATGTCACGGTCGCGAGTTGCCGCTACGGCGAGGCATTCAGCGCCTGCGTCGCCTGGCGCAACTTCTACGGCGTGCAATTTCACCCGGAGCGCTCCGCCGCCGCCGGCGCGCGCGTGCTGCGCAATTTCGTCGGCCTGCACTAGCCCGGGGCTAGGACGTCCTCGCCATGCGCCTCGTTCCCGCCATCGACTTGAAGGACGGCCGCTGCGTGCGCTTGTTGCGAGGCGACTTCGCCCGGCAGACGGCGTACCCGACGGCCCCCATCGAACTCGCGCGCAGGTTTGAGGCGCTGGGCGCGGATTGGCTGCATGTCGTCGACCTCGACGGCGCGCGGGAGGGCCGCACCGATCAGGGCAATCACAGCCTGATCGCGCAGCTCGCCCGCGAATCGAGTCTGAAGCTGCAAGTAGGCGGCGGCCTGCGCACGCGTGCGGACGTCGAGCGCGTACTGGAATCAGGCGCGGCGCGAGCCGTCATCGGCAGCGCGGCGCTCTCGGATCCGGCGGCGGTGCGCGAGTGGGCGGAGGACTTCGGCGGCGAGCGCATCGCTCTCGCCTTCGATGTCCGCCTCGACGCGGGCGGCGCTCCCTGCATCGCCACCCACGGGTGGCAACGGCAATCGACGCGCTCCCTGTGGGAAGCCCTCGCGGAGTTTCCGGGCGCCCTCCCCATACACGTGCTCTGCACCGACGTCGCGCGCGATGGCGCCTTGTCGGGCCCGAATGTGGCCCTGTACACGCAGGCTACGCGGCGTTTTCCCGGCATTGCCTGGCAGGCTTCCGGCGGCATACGCGATGCGGCGGACCTCGAGGCGCTGGCGTTGTGCGGAGTCGCTGCCGCCATCAGCGGCAAGGCGCTGCTGGAAAACCTGATTCCCGTCGAGGAGCTGCGGCCATTCTTGCCAAACGCATAATCCCCTGTCTCGATGTGCGCGACGGCCAGGTGGTCAAGGGTGTGCGCTTTCGAGAACACCGCATCGTCGGCGAGATCATGGATCTGGCGCTGCGCTACCGCGACGCAGGCGCCGATGAGCTCGTATTTTACGACATCACGGCGAGTCCCGACGCGCGCTCGGTGGATCGCCGCTGGGTCGAACGTGTCGCGCGTATTCTGGACATCCCGTTCTGCGTGGCCGGCGGCATCCGCAGCATCACGGATGCCGAAGAAGTCCTCGGGTCGGGAGCGGAAAAAGTCTCCGTCAACTCGCCGGCGCTCGAGCGTCCGGAGCTCATCGACGCGCTCAGCCGGCGCTTCGGCAGCCAGTGCGTGGTGGTCGGCATCGACAGCCAAACGGTGGACGGCGAGTATCGCGTGCAACAATTCACCGGCGATGCGCGGCGCACTTGCGATGCCGGACGCACCACCTTAGATTGGGTCTGCGAGGCGCAACACCGCGGCGCCGGCGAGATCGTTCTGAACTGCATGGCGAGCGACGGCGTGCGTCAAGGCTATGACATCGAGCAGCTGCGTGCGGTGCGCCGCGTTTGCCGCGTACCGCTGGTCGCGTCGGGGGGCGCAGGCTGCGTCGAGCATTTTGCACAGGCGTTCCGCGACGCCGACGCCGACGCCGCGCTGGCGGCCAGCGTGTTTCACTCCGGGGACATCGCGATTCCCGATCTCAAGCGCGCGTTGCGCGCCGACGGCATCGAGGTGAGAGTTTGAGCGGTCTCGACGCACTCGACTGGGACAAGAGTCAGGGATTGCTGCCCGCGATCGTGCAGGATGACGTCGACGGCTCGGTGCTCATGCTCGGCTACATGAACCGCGAGGCGCTCGCGGCGACGCAGGCGAGCGGACGAGTGACCTTTTTCAGTCGCAGCAAGCAAAGGCTCTGGACCAAGGGCGAGACCTCGGGCCACTTTCTCGAAGTGCGTGCCGTAGCCGCCGATTGCGACGGCGACGCGCTGTTGATTCTCGCGCATCCCACAGGCCCGGTCTGTCACCGCGGCACGCTCACCTGTTTCGGCGCAGACGCCCCGCAGACGGCCGCGCAGCCGTATGGCTTTCTCGGCGTGCTGGCACGGACCATCCGCCGGCGCATCGACACACGGCCGCCGGGCAGCTACACCGCAAAGCTCCTCGACGAAGGTCCCCGGCGCATCGCGCAGAAAGTAGGCGAGGAAGGACTCGAGCTCGCGCTCGCGAGCGTTGCACAGGGCGACGAGGAGGTGATCGCCGAGGCCGCGGATCTCATTTACCACGTCGCACTGCTGCTCGAAGCGAGGGGCTTGTCGCTTGCGCGAGTGGTGGCGGAGCTCGCGACGCGCGCGGTGCGCGGGAACGGCGGCGGATGATCCCGCAAACGGAGAATACCGAACCGCGGCTGCTGATCGAGAAGGCAGCGCGCACGCTGCATCTGTATGTCGGAACCTGTCTCGAGCAGAGCTACCCCGTTGCCCTCGGCAGGAACTGGGCGGCCGACAAAGCGATCGAGGGCGACGAGGCGACGCCCCTCGGCGAGTTCTACATCTGCAGCAAGAACCCGCGCAGCAAGTTCTTCCTATCCATGTGTCTGAGTTATCCGAACGCGGAGGATGCCGAGCGCGGGCTCGCCGCGGGGCTTATCACTGCCGAGGAGCACCGCGACATCCTTGCGGCGGGGCGTGAGAAGCGTCTGCCTCCGCAGCACACGCGGCTCGGCGGCGAGATCTACATCCATGGACAGGATCCGGGCCGGCGCTTCGGCGCGCCAAAAGACTGGACGCGGGGGTGCATCGCGCTGGCGAACAGCGCGATGCAACATCTCTACGAGCGGATCGCGCTCGGCACGGAGGTACTCATCCGTGACTGATTCGGGATCATGGCGTAACGCGGCGGCGATTGCGTCTCATGGCCACTACGGCGATGCCGAGCCAGACGACGTTGAGGCCGGCCGACGGCCATGCGCCGTTCCAGCCGCTGTTGATCGCCA
>Ga0302314_10014447_pt1 | contig 13511 bp, 13 predicted proteins | sample III_Palsa_N2_3_FD_200533 | JGI IMG/M metagenome (GOLD analysis project Ga0302314, IMG submission 200533) | Peat permafrost microbial communities from Stordalen Mire near Abisko, Sweden - III_Palsa_N2_3 | ecosystem: Environmental > Terrestrial > Soil > Palsa > Peat permafrost | place: Sweden...
GCCGGACATACGGGTGCATGCGAACGTTTCGAGCACGCTCCGTGGCGCCCATCATCGGCCTCACCGCAGCGCTCCTACTCGCCGCGGTTGGCGCAACCGCGAGCGCTGCGCCCTATAAGCCGGTGTGGCTTTGCCGGCCTGGGCTGCCTCACAACCCGTGTGCCGGGAGTATTGAGACCGGGATTTTCTCGCCGGGTGAGACGCTTGCGAGCACGTTCACGCCACAGGCCAATCCTGATCCTCCGGTCGATTGCTTCTACATCTATCCGACGGTCAGTGCTGAGCAAACGCTGCTCTCCAACTTGAAGATTCAGGCGCCGGAGACGGATGTCGCGCGCTATCAGGCGGCCTACTACGGGAGCGTTTGCAAGGTGTACGCGCCGATGTACCACTCGGTGACCAACATTGGTGCGGGAATATCCACCGGGCTCCCGTCGCTACTCACCCCAGCCGTTGACGCGGAGCAGTACGACAGCGTGCTCGACCCGTGGAGGTACTTTCTCAAGCACTACAGCCACGGTCGCCCGTTCGTGTTGATCGGCCATTCTCAGGGCGCGTTCGTGCTGCGCGAGCTGATCAGGAAGGTGATCGACCCGAACCCCAAGCTCCGCCGCCGGATGCTCTCAGCGATCCTTTATGGCGGTGCCGTCGTCGTGAAGCAGGGGAGCCTCGTCGGCGGCAGCTTCAAGCACATCCCGGGTTGCACGTCGACGAGCGAGCTTGGTTGCGTTGTCTCCTACTCCTCCTTCCCCGGTACGCCGCCCGCGGGCGCCGATTTCGGTGACAGCACCCACAGTCCAACCGATCTCGTGGGTCAGGTCCCCGGCGGGTATTCGATTCTCTGCACGAATCCGGCCGCTCTGAGCGGCGGCTCGGGGGTCCTCGAGTCGGTCTTCCCAGTGTCGTTCCCGCCCGGCAACGGGGTTGACGTCCCGGCCTCGGAGGTGCCCGGGCAGGCAGGGTCGACGCCGTTCTTTGAGTACAACGACTCCGACACCGCGCAGTGCGCGGTGTCGCTCTACAACCACTACCTCCAGGTGACGGCGATCAACGGGGCGACGCCGCTGACCTCGACCGGCGTACTCGCGCCCTACTGGGGACTGCACCCGCTCGACGCCAATCTCGCGCTCGGAAACATGGTCAGCCTGATCGCGAGCGAGACCGCGGCCTACCTGGCAGAGTCTGCCAGCTAGTAGCCTCCTCGCGAAGCAGTTCTAGCGCGGGTGAGTGAGCGGTTGACGCCGTTGAGCGCGGAGCGCGATCTCCACCTCGCCGAGCAGCCGTGCTGGAGGACCTTGACGATGTCGGGGCCGCCACCAGGTGTACCGTCCGGCACGCCACCGGTAGCGGGTTGCGAAAGGCGCCCCGAGTGGAAAGGTTTGCTCGACTGGGGGACATATCGGTGCATGCAGACCGCAGAGGGCAGGCGATGGCGCTTAGGACGTTGAGCGACGCGCAGCGGCACGAGCGCTTCGAGTCGCTGTATGCCGAGCACCACGACGCGATCTACGCTTACGTCCACCGAAGGGTGACCGGCGCCGCGGAGGTTCCAGACATCCTCGCGGAGATTTTCGCGGTCGTCTGGCGCCGTCTTGACGAGGTTCCGCGCGGCAGCGAGACGCGCCTTTGGCTCTACGGGCTCGCGCGCCACACATTGCTCAACACTCGTCGCGGTCAGCGCCGACGGCTGCGGCTCTTCGCGCGCCTGCGCGGCGAAGCGTCGGTCGGCTCTCAGAGCGCTGCCTCCTCCGAGCCGCCCGACGCGTGGCTGGTGGCGGCGATCGAACGCCTACCCGAGGCCTACCGCGAAGCCCTGATGCTCGTCAGCTGGGAAGGACTCAGCCACGCCGAGGCGGCGGACGTGCTCGGCTGCTCGGCTAACGCCGTCGCACTGCGACTGCACAAAGCGAAGGCGCGACTGCGCGAGGACCCGCTGGTAACCCAGCACCTCTTTGCCGACCGCGCCAGTGCAGCACGAGCGCTCGAAGGACCGGCGGGCTGAATGGACCTCGACGCCCGCATCCGCGGCGCGGATCCCGCCCGCGACCTCGCGATCCCGCCAGTCGGTCCATTAGGAGCGCAACGCGCGCAGCGGAGAACGGCCCGGTCGGTGCACGGCAGGCGGCGCCTCGTTCTTGGCGCTGGGGGAGCGTCAGTCGCTGTGGGCGCCGCGGTGGCGCTCAGCATCGTCGTCATCGCCGGCAGTCTGCCCGTTACCCCTACATCGGCCGCGGCTACCTTCCTTGCGAAGGCCGCACGCCACACAGCGAACGAGCCGACGATAACGCTAGCGAACGGGCAGTACTACTACAGCGCCTTCAGAACCAACGCCGGCGGGTATTACACGTTCGGATACGGCGGCTACGGAGAACGCGCTTACGTAACCCAGGAACAGACGGTCCAGGTATGGGAGGCCGCCGACGGGTCGGACCGAGAGGTGGTCACGTACGACGGACCGCAGCTGTTCGCCACACCAGCGAGCGCGGAGGCCTGGGACGTGGCCGGCAGGCCCTCAATTGTGCCGCCGACAAACCTGCCCTACTCCGCTTCTGCACCGCTCGGGCAGGAGGAGGTGTTCGGCGGTCCCGGCGTCCTCCCACTGCCCGACGATCTGTCCCGCCTACCCACCGACCCAGCGGGTCTCGAGCAGCGGATCAACAACGACGAGACCGGCCTCGCCGAGGTGACGTCCGATCCCACCCTCCCGGTGAGTCCGGCGTACACGTTCAGTACGGCCGCACGGATCCTCGCGGCCCCTTCGTTCGATTCGTCCCCGGCTCTCCGCACTTCGCTCTACCAGGTGATGGCGAGCGTTCCTGGCATCGCGCTGCTCGGTCCCGCGAACGATCAATTGGGTCGGAGCGGGATCGAGATCGCAGGGCCACTTGGAGGCGATGGCTACGGCGTCGCCGGCGGTGACCCTGGCGTGCGCGACGAGGTCATCATCGATCCGACTGACGGAGCCGTGCTGGAAATGGGTCAGATCATCGCCGACCCATCGCTCGAGTCGCCGACCTTCAGGCGCTATGTCGGTGACACGCCCGGACAGCTCTTCAATTGGACGGATTACATCGCAAGCGGCGTCGTCCACTCGCCGTCGGGGACACCGCCGAGCCAACCGGGGCAAGGCGCCACTCGGGCACTGTCAGGAGGCAGCAAATGAAGTTGCATCGGCGACCGCGGATACGTCGAACGGGCGATACTCCAGCAACTCGTGCACGACGACATCGAAATGATTCCACTGCTGGGCGAGCTTGCGCGAGCACTTGCGGCGTAGTCTCATCCTGGGCCGTCCTGTTTGACGGAGGGTTGCGCGCCGCGTTGACACCGGCGGGCGCAACTTGCTTGCTGAAGCGGAGGTGGCGATCCGCGTATTGGACGACGAGGTTGATATAGGTACTGCGCTCTGGCCGCAGTGAGGAAATGAGGAGAGATGAGCGAGTCCCCCACGCCGGGCTGGGAGACGGATATGGCAGGGGTTGCGAAGGGTCCTGGCCGGCACCTCGGGTTCACGGAGTGGCGGACAATGACCCAACCCGAGATCGATCGCTTCGCTGATCTCACCGACGATCACAACTTCATCCACGTCGATCCCGAACGGGCTGCGGCTACGCCGTTCGGCGGGACGATCGCCCACGGCTTCCTGAGCCTCGCGCTGCTCGCACCAGCGACGCAGCGACTGCACGTGACCGACAGCGCGACCGCCGTCAACTACGGCGTCGACCGGGTGCGCTTTCCCGCGCCGCTGGCGGTCGGCGCGCAGTGGCGGGCGGGCGCGGAGATCACTGAGGTGGAGCCGGTCAAGGGCGGCGTTCAGGTCAAGATGGTCGCGACGCTCGAGGTGCGCGACTCCGAGAGGCCCGCGTGCGTCGCTGAGTGCGTATTCAGATACTACGCATGAGCGAGATCCGCCTCGACGACAAGACCGCGGTCGTAACGGGCGCGGGACGCGGGCTCGGCAGAGCCTACGCGCAGGCGCTCGCCGCTGCCGGCGCGAGCGTCGTCGTCAACGACATCGATGCCGACGCCGCGACGAACGTCGCTAGAGACATTGTGGCCGCTGGCGGAGTCGCGACGGCAGCTCCCGGCGCGGTCGGCGAGACGGACACCGCTCAGATGCTGGTCGATCGCGCACTCGAGCGCTATGGCCGACTGGACGTCCTCGTTACCAACGCCGGTGTGCTGCGCGACGGCGTGCTGTGGAAGATGAGCGACGAGAGCTTCGACCTGGTGATCAAGACCCACCTGCGGGGAACGTTCACCTGCGCGCGAGCCGCCGCGATCGCGATGCGCGAGCGCGGCGACGGGGGGCGGATCATCGTAATCGGCTCACCCGCCGGGCAGTTCGGGAACTTCGGCCAGACGAACTACGCGGCCGCGAAGGCCGGCATTGTGGCGTTCGCCCGAACCTGGGCGCTCGAGCTGGCGCGTAGCGCGATTACCATCAACGCCGTGATCCCCACCGCCTGGACCGACATGACCGCGAGCATCCCTGCCTACGAACCGCTAGGACGGCTCCTCGCTGACGGTCAGCCGTTTCCCGAATCGGTCAGGCGAGACCACGCGCTGGGAGACCCAGGCGACTGCTCGCCGCTCGTCGTGTTCCTTGCCTCGGATGGCGCGAGCGGCATCAGCGGCCAGGCGATCGGCATCGGCGGCGACAAGCTCACCCTCTACTCCCACCCGGCGGAGCTCGTCACGGAGTTCCACGCTGGCGGGTGGAGCGCCGAGCAGATCGCCGAAGCGTGGCCCGAGGCCTTCGTGGCAGCGCAGCAGGCCTCAGGCGTCGAGCTGCCGCCGTTAGCGATCGACTTACCCGACGTGCGGTGAGCATCGACCTTGACAAGATTGTTGCGCTCGACGTGCACGTCCACGCCGAGCGAAACGACGGTCAGGAGCAGGACCCGGTCACGACCGAGGTCCTCGCCGCTGCGGCGGGGTATTTCGGTGGCAGCCCGCCGCAGCCAACGGCGCTCGAGGTCGCGGCCTACTACCGCGAGCGATCGATCGTCGCCGTCGTGTTCACGGTGGACGATGAGGCCGGGATGGGAAGGCGGCGTCTGGGCAACGACGAGGTGCTTGCGGCGGCGCGCGCAAACCCGGACGTGTTGATCCCTTTCGCAAGCGTGGACCCGCACAAGGGCAAGCTCGCGCTGCGCGAGATCGACGAGCTGATCCGGGCCGGTGCCCGCGGCTTCAAGTTCCACCCCAACACGCAGGCGTTCCTGCCGAACGACCCGGCGCACTACCCGATCTACGGGCTGATCGCCGATGCCGGGCTGATCGCGCTCTTCCACTCGGGCACCACCGGCATCGGCGCCGGAATGCCCGGCGGCGGTGGCGTCAGGCTCAAGTACTCCAACCCAATGCTGGTCGACGACGTCGCGGCCGATTTCCCGGGGCTGAAAATCATCCTCGCCCATCCCTCGTTCCCCTGGCAGGATGAAGCGCTGGCGATCGCGGTCCACAAGCCGAATGTCTACATTGACCTTTCGGGCTGGTCGCCGAAGTACTTCCCCGAAATCCTCGTGCGCTACACGAACACGCTGCTGCGGGACAAGATGCTGTTCGGTTCGGACTACCCGCTGATCACACCCGACCGCTGGCTCGCAGACTTCGAAAAGTTGCCGATCCGCGATGAGGTGCGCCCACTCGTGCTTAAAGCGAACGCGGCGCGGCTCCTCGGTCTGAGCTGACGGAACTCGATGGTGCAGCGCCCAGTGGGCGCTCAGAACGGGTACTTCGCCGCCTCGTCGCGCTCCGTTAGCCACTGCCAGAAGGTGAACTCCTCGACGTTCGACGGTCCGCCGAAGCGTGCGCCGTTGCCCGACGCGCCGGTGCCGCCGAAAGGCATCCGCGGGTCGTCGTCGACGGTCTGGTCGCCGATGTGCACGATCCCGGTGAGCAGTCGTTCGGCCACCGCGCGGCCGTGCTCGGGCGAGCTGGTGTAGATGCCGCTGCTCAGGCCGTACTCGGTGTCGTTGGCCGCGGCGACCGCTTCGTCGTCGCTCGCGACCACGAGCACGGGAGCGACGGGGCCGAAGATCTCCTCGCGCCAGACTCGCATCTGCGTTGTCACGCCGCCGAGAACGGTCGGCGGGTAGTAGGGCGAGTCGGGCTTCCCGCCGGCCAGAACCTTCGCGCCGGCGGCGGCTGCCTCGCTGACGAGCCCGTGGACCCGGTCGACCTGCGACGGGTTGATCAGTGGCCCGATCGCGACCTGGTCCTTGTAGGGGTCGCCGACCGGCAGGCGCGATGCGCGCTCGGCGAGCGCGGCGAGATAAGCGTCGGCGACCTTCTCGTGCACGATATGCCGCCCCGCGGCCATGCAAATTTGCCCTTGATGCAGGAACGACCCCCAGGCGCCGGACGAGCTCGCGCCGTCGACCTCAGCGTCGTCGAGCACGATGAAGGCATTGTTTCCGCCGAGCTCGAGCGCCACTCGCTTGAGGTTGCGCCCGGCGGTCTCACCGACGATTCGCCCAACGCTGGTCGAGCCGGTGAAGGAGACCATCGCGACCTCCGGCGCCTCACAGATCGCCTGGCCTGCTTCTGCGCCACCGGGCACGACATGGAAGAGGCCGGCCGGAAGGCCGGCGTCGCTCAGCACGCGCGCAAGGAACAGGCCGCCGGTAACCGGGGTGTTGGGGTCGGCCTTGAGGACAACGGCGTTCCCCAGGGCGAGCGCCGGCGCTACAGAGCGCGTCGAGAGCACCATCGGGAAGTTCCATGGAGCGATCACGCCAACCACGCCGACGGGCACGCGACGGGCGATGCTCTTGATGCCGCGCGGGTCAGGCACCTCGAAGTGGAATTCGTGCGAGTGGTGGAGCTCAGCCGCTTCACGCAGCTCGCCGATCGCCAACAGATTCACCTCGAACTCGGCGCGCGCGCGCACCGCTCCGGCTTCCCGAACGAGCCACGTTTCGGCCTCCTCGTGATGCTCCTGGAAGATGTCCGCGGCGCGGCGCAGGATCTCCGCGCGCGTCGACGGGTCTGTCGCCGCCCACTCGCGCTGTGCCGGCGCTGCTTCGCTCGCCGCGTGCAATACCTCGGCTGCGCCCCCGGCCCCGACGCGCCCAAGCGAGTTGCCGGTCGCCGGCTCGATGACGTCGATCGACTCCGGTGCCTCGCTCCAGCGGCCGTTCCAGAGCTTGCCCTCGGCCTCTGAGATATCGAAGAGTGCAGTTCCGGTCGCGGTCATGCGGTCTCCTTCCTAGTGCTGGTCATCAGGCGGCCATCCGAAGGACGGGCTTGACCACTCGCCCTTCTTCGGCTTCTCGTGCCGCTTCGTTGATCTGGTCAAAGTCATAGTGGCGGATCAGCAGCTCGACTGGGAAGCGACCCTGCTCCCAAAACCGAATCAGCTCAGGGATGAACGCCTGCGGCACGCTGTCGCCTTCGACGATGCCACGGACGACGCGTCCGCCCGTGAGAATCGTGTTGACGTCGAGCCTGACGTCGCTGCCGAATGGCGGCGCGCCGATCACGCCCGCGGTGCCGAGCGGGCTCAGTGAGTCGACGCAGGCGCGCAGTACTTCGGGGACGCCCGTCGTCTCGAGAGCGAAGTCGACGCCGTGCCGGCTCACGCGTCGAACCGCCTCGGCGAGGTCGATGCCCGTCGCCTCGACGGTATGCGTCGCTCCGAGTTGGCGTGCGAGCTCGAGGCGCGCCGCGTTGCGATCGACAGCGATGATCACCGAGCAACCGGCGATCACAGCGGCGATAATCGCCGCGCTGCCGACCGCGCCGCAACCAAACACCGCAAGCGCGCTGCCGGCAGGCACCTCGAGCGTGTTGAGCACGGCGCCGGCCCCGGTCTGGAAAGCGCAGCCGAACGGCGCGACGATGTCGAGTGGGATGTGGCTCTCGATCCCGACAACGTTGCGCTCGCGCGCCACGGCCCGCGTTGCAAAGCTCGACTGGCCGAAGAAGTGTCCCCCCAGCGCCTTGCCTGCTCGCGTCAAAGCGCTCGTCTCGTCCTCGCCCCGGCTCGCCGCGAAGTTGTGTTCGAAAAACCGGTGGCAGTAGGAAGGCTTGGCGCGGAGACAGCAGGGGCAAATGCCGCAGGAGTCAAAAGTGAGACCGACGCGCTCGCCGACATGCACCGACTGAACGCCCGCGCCGACGTCGAGGACGACGCCTGCGCCCTCGTGACCGAGCACCGCCGGGAGGGGCACCGGAATCCACTGATCGCGACAGATCAGATCGGTGTGGCAGATTCCGGCAGCATGCACCGCTATCAACACCTCGTCGGCCCGTAACTCGCCGACCTCCACCTCCGTCAGCACAAAGGGCGCGCCGCGACTCTCTGTCACGGCCGCGATCATCGGCATCATGGATCCGCGCCTGGCTCGGGGGCCCGACGCCGGACGCGGTAACCGACCGGCATGAAGCGCAGCCCGGTGCGCTCCTCGACCAGGCCCCAGATGCCGCGAGGGATGAAGAGCGCGAACGCGATGGCAGTGGCGCCGAGGCCGATCAGGTACGAGGTTCCGTCGTTGCCAAACTGCTGCTGGATGAAGTACAGGATGATCGCGCCGATGATCGGCCCCTCGAACGTGCCCAGGCCGCCGACCAGCACCATGAAGATCATGAAGGCGCTGTAGTTGACCGAGAAGATCGAGGTCGGCTCGATGAAGAGGATGTTTGCGAGGGTCATGGCACCCGCCGCGCCGCATCCAGCAGAGGCGAGGATGAACAGGATCCGCTTGCCCGCCACGACACGGACACCGACCGACGACGCCGCTCCCTCGTCATCGCGGATCGCCTGGAGTGAAGCACCAAGGCGGCTGCGCAGCAGGAAAAAGACTGCGATCACGAAGAACGCGGTCAGGGCGAGGGTCAGCCAGTAGGTGAAATGCTCGCGATGGGTCGGCGAGTAGGAGTAGAGCTGGATCAGCGAGGTCCCGGTGCCGGCGCCGAGCTGGTTGTCGAACGAGACGTAGATCCCGATCGCCTCGGCGACGACCCAGGTCCCGATTGCGAACTGCGCGCCACGGAAGCGCAGCACGATGAACGAGAGCGGGATCGACACCGCGGCGCAGAAGAGCGTCGCTAGGACCATCGCCACGTAGGGGTCGAAGCCGTGGAGCGCGAACCACACGGTCGCGTACGCGCCAAGCCCGATGTAGGCCTGCAGCCCGACCGACACGAGGCCGGCGTACCCCGCGAGCGCATTCCACATCACGGCGAGCAGGACCAGCGTCAGCAGGCTCGTGAGGTCCTGCACAACGCTTGCCCCCATCACCACGGGCACGAACGCGAGGGCAACGATCAGCAGGCCGAAGCCACTGGTGAAGCCGGCCGAGAGCGGCGTCCAGCGCTGGATCCGGGCACCGGCGAGCGCCGGCGTGGGGCCGGCCTCGGATGCCGCCGTCATGTCGTCACCGTGGGCACGGCACGACGCGCCCCACGAGCGCTCCGAAGCGTCAGCAGGCCCCCGCGCGGCGACACGAGGACGACGAGGAACACGATATGGCCGGCGAGGATCGAATACTCGGGGTTGATCTGCGCACCGATTGTCTGCGCAACGCCGAGGACGATCCCGCCGAGCAGCGCGCCCCACAGCGAGGAGCCGAGGCCGCCGATCACGACCGCCTCGAACGCGAAGATCAACTGGTCGGGGCCGGAGTAGGGGAAGAAGCTCGAGCGAAGCGCCAGCGCCAGCCCGCCGACGGTCGCGATCGCGACGGCGACGGCCGTCGCCCATGCGTAGACCGAGCGGGAGTCGATGCCGACAAGCTCAGCGGTATCGGGGTCCTCTGCGGTCGCCCGCATCCGGCGCCCGGCGTTCGTCCGCGACAGGAACAGCTGAACGCCCGCGAAGATCAACACGGCAACGCCGAAGATCAGCGCGCTCAGCGCCGAGATCGAGATCTCGCTGTTGATCTTCCACGCAGCGGTGACAAGCGAGCCGGTGTCCTGCCCGAGTGAGCGGACATCCGGTGAGAAGGTCTGCTCGAGGACGTTCTGGATTACGATCGAAAGACCGAACGTTGCGAGCAGCGGCGTCAGCAGCCCCGAGCGGAGGCTGCGCTGCAGTACGAGTCGCTGGAGTAGGTAGCCGAGCAGCAGCATGACCGGCAGAACCGGCAGCAGGCCGATCAGCGGCGAGACATTCCAGTGCTCGAGCAGGAGGTAGATCAGGTAGGCCCCGAGCACGGCAATGTCGCCATGGGCGAGGTTGATGATCCGCATCACGCCGAACATCAGCGCGAGCCCGCAGGCGATGATCCCGTAGTAGCCACCGAGAAGGATCCCCTGGATGACGTCGTTGACCCACGTCATGCGCCGACACCCGCGGATCGGTGCAGGCCGAAGTAGGCCTCGGTGATCTGCTCGCGCGTCAGCTCGTCGCGCGCCCCCTCAAGCACGAACCGACCCTCGAGCATGCAGATGATGCGGTCGGCGATCGTCGCTGCGCGGGTGATGTCCTGATCCACGAGCACGACCGTCGAGCCTTCGCCGATCACGCTCTTCAGCGAGCTGTAGACAGCTTCGATGGCGACCGGCGCGAGCCCCAGAGAGAGCTCGTCGAGCAGGAGCAGCCGCGGGTTCGAGATCAGAGCACGGCCGATCGCAGTCGCCTGCTGTTCACCGCCGGACAGCGTTGCCGCCCGCTGAGCCCGCAGTGGCTGGAGCATCGGGAACGCCTCGATGACGCTGTCGACCGTCCAGTGGCCCGGACGCCGGCGCTGGACGGCGACCCTGAGGTTCTCCTCCACGGTGAGGTTGGCAAACAGGCGGCGGCCCTCCGGGACGAGCGCGATGCCCATCCCGACCCGCCGATGCCCTGGCAGCTTGGTCACGTCGACGCCATCGAAGGTGACCGTCCCGGCGCTCGCTCGGTGGGCGCCGGCAATTCCGCGCAGCAGCGTGGTCTTGCCGGCGCCGTTGGCGCCGACGAGCGCGATCGTCTCGCCTTCGCGGACCGTTAGCGACACGCCGCGCACAGCCTCGAGCAAGCCGTGGCGGAGCGTGAGCTCCTCGATCACGAGCTGCGGCGGGGCGGATTGCTCAGCGCGCGCCGCGTTCATGCGGCAGCCGTTCCGAGGTAGGCATCAACGACGCGAGCATCGCTCATCACCGCGCGCGGTTCGCCATCGGCGATGACCTGGCCAGCGTCCATGCAGATCAGCCGGCTCACGACCTGGACGAGGATGTGCACGATGTGCTCGATCCAGACGATCGCGATCCCGGCGCTGCGAAGCTCGTTAATCATCGCCACAAGCGCTTCGGCCTCGGCGTCGGTGAGGCCGGCGCCGATCTCGTCGAGCAGCAGCAGAACGGGGTTGGTTGCGAGCGCTCGCGCCAGCTCGAGGCGCTTGCGACCGAGCAGCCCGAGCGTGTCAGCGCGGCGGTCGGCGACATCGTCCAATTCGCACAGGGCGAGCACCTCGAGGCAGCGATCGTAGGCTGCGCGCCGGCGCAGGCCGCCGCCGGTCGAGGCGCCAACGAAGCAGTTCTCGAAGACGGTCATGCCGCCGAACGGACGCGGCACCTGGTGTGCGCGCGCGATGCCGAGGCGCGCCCGCCGGCTGGCAGGCGCGTGCGTGATGTCGCTGCCGCGGAATGCGACCGTCCCGCTCGACGGCGCGATCGTTCCGGCGAGGACGTTCAGCAGCGTCGTCTTACCGGCGCCGTTGGGGCCGACGATGCCGATTGCATCGCCGGCCCCAATCGTCAGATCGACGCCGTCCAGGGCCGCAAGCGCACCGAAGTGCCTGCGGACCTGGGTAGCGACGAGCAGCGGCTCTTCTGCCATGCTCGTCGACGCGGCTCCGCCTAGCTGTACGGAAGCAGCTTGGCTGTAACGGGAACCTTCGGATCTTCCTTGTGCTCGACGAACGACAGCTCAAACGGATACTTGCTGCCCTTCTTCGTCGACAGCCACTGGCAGCCGAGCAGCGGCGTCGCCACGACATTCGGCACCGGGTTCGTGGTCGCGTTGCCAGTACCCCAGTGCAGCGGTCCCACCGGCGTGTCCACTTTGAGCGTCTTCAGCGCGCTCGCGACGGCCGACTTGTCCTTCGGGTTGCCGCTCGCCTTCATCGCGGCGGCGGCGACGTCGAACAACGCCATGCTCGCGCCGGTCTGCTGGTTCCAGTACCTGCCCGTGTGCGCCTCGTATCCGGCCCCGAGCTCCTTGTTGGAGACCCCGGTCAGCGACGAGCTGTACGGCCACGACGGCGCCCAGTAGGCGGTCGTCGCGAGTTTGTTACCGAGCGCCGAGCCGACCGCCTGGACCTGTGACAGGAACAGCCCGGTCTTTGCGATCTGTGCGATCTTCACCTGGCTCGTGTAGCCCTGCTGCGCCGCCTGACGCCAGAACGTCGTGAAGTCCGGCGGAATCGGGAATGTGTTGAAAATCTGGCAGTTCTGCTGCTTGAACATCGTGATCTGCGAGGTGTAGTCGGTCGTGCCATCCTCGTAGGCACCCGGATCGACGATCGTGTAGCCGGCACCCTTCAGCAGCGGCTCCATCGCCCCGCGGATCGCGTTGCCGTCCGCATCGTTGGGGTACATCACGCCGATCGTCTTGTTGTTCGGCACGTGCGGCCACATGTCGATGTAGGCCTCGAAGAAGTTGCCGACGCCGAAGGCGAAGTGGAAGATCCACTCAAACGGCTTCGGGCTGGTGAGGCTGTTGCCGTTGCCGAGCCAGAACGCCTGCCAGGGCACGGTCGTCGAGATCGCCGGGACACCAGCGGCCTCCGCCGCACCGGAAGCGGGGACCACGACCTCGGGCGTCGACGTCACGAGCAGCAGGTCGATCTGATCTGAGTTGATCAGCTCCTGCGTCACCTGCGCCGATACCGACGGCGTCGACTGGGCGTCCTTCTCGATGATCTGCACGTTGTAGGTCTTGCCGGCGACCTTGAAGCCCTTGGCGAAGGCCTTCTTCGCCAAGCCGATCACGTAGGGGTCCGGCTCGCCGAAGCCTGCGTCGGCGCCGGTCACCGGGCTCACGTAGCCGATCTTGATCGTCTCGACCGATGCGTCGCGCGCACCGTGATGAATCGCGCGCGCCCATGAAGGCTCGGCCGCGGCCGCACCGCCGAGCACCACGCCGCCAACAGCTGCACCACTGCGCTTGAGAAAGTCGCCGCGGCTGAGGCCACCGGCTTTCGCCGTGCCACCACTCTCGTCTGACATCCTGCTCCTCTCGATCGGGCGCCCGCTGGCGCCTCTCCCAATCCCTGACTGCCAATCCCTGACTGCACGCCACTTAGTGGCGCGCGGCGATGCTAGCACCTGAATCGGGGAGGTATACCCGCTTGCGCGCATGCGTATACCAGCGTTCTCGTATGCGTATACCAGCGCGTGCGCGGGCGTATACCTGCTTACGCGAAGCTCTCGCTGCGGCCGTCAGCCAGGCCACAAGAGGAGTGAGCGGCGAGGAGACTGCACACGATTGTGGCCGCGCGCCCAGCGATCGGCGCCCGCTGAGCGCCGCCGGCCAGACCGGTTGGTGTGTTCCCGGCGAATCCGTATGTGCAGTTGTGCTG
>Ga0302314_10014448_pt1 | contig 13510 bp, 11 predicted proteins | sample III_Palsa_N2_3_FD_200533 | JGI IMG/M metagenome (GOLD analysis project Ga0302314, IMG submission 200533) | Peat permafrost microbial communities from Stordalen Mire near Abisko, Sweden - III_Palsa_N2_3 | ecosystem: Environmental > Terrestrial > Soil > Palsa > Peat permafrost | place: Sweden...
GGCCGATCTGACCGCGCGGGCAGCTCTCACGCCACCCCGCGTCCGAGCGTTCCACGGGCATGAGAACGACAATCGAGAGTCCGATCGGGCAGCTGACGCTGCTGGGCGACGACCGCGAGCGGCTGCAGCGCGTGCTGTTCGCCAACGAGCCGTACACGGGTGACGAACCCGACGAGCCGACCGCACTGACCGACGCGCGCGCGGCGTTTGCGCGCTATTTCGCCGGCGAGCCCGACGCCTTCGCCGACCTGGAGCTGCAATTCGGCGGCACACCATTTCAGCGCGCGGTGTGGAACGCGCTGATCGAGCTTCCGTTCGGGACGACGACCAGCTACGGCGGCTTGGCAGCATCGCTGGCCGATCGGCTCGGCGAACCCACGACGTCCGCGCGCGCGATCGGATCGGCCAACGCCCGCACCCCGATCCCGATCGTGATGGCCTGCCATCGCGTCGTCGGCCACGCCGGCGCGCTGACCGGCTACCGCGGCGGCCCGGAGGTCAAGCGGGCGCTGTTGGCCTTCGAGTCGTCCGTGCTGGCTAAGCGGGCACGCGCTGCTGGCTAGTCGATGGCTAGCCGATGGCTAAGCGGGCACGCGCGCCGGTGCCCGCACGCGCACCGCGGCCAGCGCGGCGACGCTCATCGCCGCGCACGCCGCCACGAACGGCGCGCTGACGCCGACCCCGCCGATCAGCACGCCGCTGAGCGCCGAGCCGGCCGACAGCCCCGCCATCAGCGCCGCCGCCACCCAGGTAAACGCCTCGGTCTCCGAGCCCGGCGTGACCGACCGACCGACCAGCGCGTACTGACAGGAGAACACCGGCGCGATCGTCACGCCGGCCAGCAGGCTGGCGACCATGCCCTCCGGGATCGTCCGGGCGAAGATCAGCGGCATCATCGACGCGACCGCCGCCGCCAGCAGCCAGCGGTAGCGCTCCGGCAACGGGATCCGCCACGAGACGCCCCCGTAACAGAGGCCCCCGCAGAGACTGCCCGCGCTCCACAGCGCCAACAGCAAGCCGGTGCTGGCGCGCGACCCCGCGTGCAGCGCCAGCGACGGGATGCCGACGTCGATCAGCCCGATCGCCGCGCCCATCATCGCCACCGGTCCGAGCATCGCCCGCAGCTCCGGGCTGCCGACGGCTGAGCGGACGCGGCCGGCGGCCGAGCGCGCGCCCACGTCGCCGCGCACGCGGGGGGAGGTGATGAACAGGGTCGTCCCGAGCACGCAGACCCCGGCGCTGACCAGCACCGCGCCGGCGGGCGAGACCAACGTGATCACCGCCGCGACGGTCAGCGGGCCGGTGATCCAGATCAGCTCCTGAATCACCGACTCCAGCGCGTACGCGGTCTCACGGACGGCGGTGTCGGTCAGCATCTCCCCCAGCAGCGCGCGGACCGACGGGGCGATCGCGGGCTGCATCGCGCCGGCAACGACCGCCAGCGTGACCAGGCCGATCGCCGCCACGTGATCGTGGGCGGCGGCGACGAGCGCGGTCAGCGCCAACGCCTGCAGGACCGCCACCGGGAACAGCACCGCGCCGCGGCCGAAGCGGTCGACGAGCCGTCCCTGCGTCGGTACCGCCGCGGCGCAGGCGAGCGCGTAGCCGCCGACGGCGACCCCGGCGACCGGATACGAGTGCGTCGTGTCCCGGACCAGCAGCAGGATCGCCAGCGACGACATGCCCTGCGGCAGCCGCGCCAGCAGCGCGGTCGCGAACACTCGCGCGCACCCCGGAACCCGGAGCACCGACTGGTACCTGGCCATCATCGAATCCAGCCTAGCCCCGGCACTCGCTCAATTCGCGCCGCTGTCCGGGCCGGCCGACCGGCCGCGGCGGTCGGCCGCGACGGCGGCTCAGGCGTCCAGCAAGGGAAACGACCGGCGCGCCCGGGGCGGGACGATGTAGTTGCCCCGGCGCACGACGAAGATGAACTCGTTGATGCCGTTGTTGACGGTGTCGGTGATCGCCGGATTGCGCAGCTGCGCGGATGCGGCGTTCATCGCGGCGCGGGTCCGGACGAAGTCGGCGATGTCGCGCTGCAGCGAGACGAAGTGCAGCCCGGCCTGGCCGCCATCGGTGGTGTTGAAGTCACGACGCAGGATCAGCGGTTTGCCGTTGCGACGGGCCCGAGCGGACGTCTGAGCGTGTCCGATCACGCCGTAGCGGTCGATCGCCTGCACCAGCTTGCCCGGATCGCTCTCCGCGTCGGTGGTGAACCGGGACGCCTGCGCCACCGATACCTGCGGCGCGTACATCCGGGCCACCCGCTCGCGCTCGGAAAGACCGCCGTACCAGCTGTCCAGCCGCAGCCGCATGTAGCTGACGGCCATCGTCGTCCCGCCCGCGAACGGCGCGGACTCAAGCGCGATCGCCCCCTCGTCGGCCTGGTTTCGCAGCAGGTTGGACTTGAACCCCATGTACAGCGGAGCGCTCGACGCGATCGGGCCGCCGGGTGGAATCCCGCCGACGCGCTGGTGGGCGGCAGGCAGCCCGGCGCCGGTGAACCCGGTGCGGGTCTCACGCCAGACCAGCGCCGGCGAGACGTCGAGCGGACCGTCGGCGCCGGACAGCCGGCGACCGTACACAAGCGCGGCTTCGATCTGCGCCAGCCGCGTCTCATCGTCGCAGGCCAGATGCAGGCACAGGTCGTAGGCGTCGATCGTCGGCAGCTCGAACTCCGACAGCGCGCGGGCCTGCGGGATCGGCGAGGGCCGCCCGAGCGCGCGCGTGAAGTACGGCACGCCCCATCCGGCGGCGAACAGAAGCCCCTCGGGCCCCCACGCGTAGCGTCGCTCAAGCGTCCGCAGCGCCGCCTCCAGCATGCGCGCATGTCCAGCGCCGGGACGGCCGTTGACGTCGAACATCAGCAGCCGGTCATGGCGGGGCGCGACCGGGTTGCCGTCCCGGTCACGAGTCAGCGTCTCGGTCCAGGCGAACTGCCGAGCGGACAGGCCCGTCGGTTGCGCGCCCAGCGCTACCGGGGTGACGGGTGCCGACGCCTGCTTGGATGAGCCGCATCCCGCCACCCCCGCGGCGCCGCCGCCGACCACGAGCGCGGTCCCGCCGGCGATAAAGCGCCTACGCGTCAGCTCGGCGCCGGACGCATGCTCCGGCGGCCGGCTCACGAATGCGGGTTCCAGCGGAAGGTGAAGCTGACCCGGTGGGGTTTGAGCCAGATGTTCTTGTACTCGATGTGCCGCGCCGCCACCGGCGGGCTGACGAGCAGGCTGAGCCGGTAGGTTCCCGGCCTGGGAAGCGTGACGTTATTGCCGTAGTGCGGGCCCATGTACTCCGACAGCATCGGCCACTGGCGCTCGTCGAACACGATCTTCGAGCCGCTGCGGATCGTCGCCCAGACCGACGCGTACGGGATCGGAAAGTTCGTCCGGTCGTCGCTCAGCATCACCATCAGGTGAAACGAGGTGCGCGCCGTCGGCTTGACGAGCCTCTCGCTGGTGCCGTCGTAGACCACGAACGGGACCGCGGTGCGGGCCTCAGCCAGGATCTTCATGTGCTGCCAGTCGGCACTCCCGAGCGTTTGCGTCGGGATCGGGGTGACGCCGTCGACCGGCTTGGCGGCCGCGCCTGAGCCGCCGCTCATCGAGCCCGAGCCGCCGTGCATCTGGCTCATCGTGCTCGGGGCCGCCGGGTTGGTCGTAGCGGCCGCGTCGGTCGCGGTCGACAGCGTCTTGGACGAGGTCCCGCAACCGCACAGCAGCACGCCGGCCACCGCGATCAGCCCCATCACTCGCGCCGCGGATCGGCTCGCGCCCCTACGCCAAGTCCACCGCGTTTTGACCGCTGCCATCGGGTTCGAGCCTATCCAACCCAGCCTCCGCAGACGCCGGGTCGGCCCGGCAACAGGCATCCCAACCCCAATCCGAGCTCTCCGCCGCCTAAGAGCGAGATAAGTTGTCTATATGGCAGCGACGGGCAGGCGGGACGGCAAGCGCGAAAAGTCACCCGGATCGCCGCCTGAGCAGCTGAGCTCGAGCCATCTGGTCCGCCGCCTGTTGATGCTGGTGGTGCTGCTGGCGATCGTCGCGATCCTGGTCGTGTCGCTCCCGGGACTCGGCGGCCTGCGGCATCGCTTCGGCCAGGCCGACTGGCGCCTGCTGGTGGTGATCGCGCTGCTGAAGCTGTGCTCATGCCTGTCGAACATCGTCGCCTTCCGCGACGTGTTCTGCCCGTCGTTGGGGTGGCGGTTCAGCTACCAGCTCGGCATGGCCGAGCAGGCCACCAACGTACTGGTACCGACCGGCGGCGCCGGCGGGCTGGCGCTCGGCGCGTGGGCACTGCACCAGGAGGGCATGCCGACGACCAAGATCGCCCGACGCAGCGTCTGCTTCTTCGTGCTCACGAGCCTGCCGAACTTCGGCTGCGCGATGGTGCTGGCGCCATTGCTGCTCGCCGGCCTGTTTCACGGCACGATCCCGACCATTCCGACGATCGTGTTCGGCGTGCTGTCGTGGACGGTGGCGGTCCTGATCGTGCTGCTCCCGCGGATCCTGCACCGCTACGGCGCGGCCGGCGACCGTCGCGGCGGCTGGGCCGGGAAGCTCCGGGTCGCTGCGACGTCGCTGGAGGAGGGCATCCGTGACGTCGGCACGCTGCTGCGGACGCGGCGCTGGCGCGCGATCCTCGGCGCCTGCGGATACCTCGGCTTCGATATCGCCGCGCTGTGTGTCGGGTTCGCCGCGTTCGGCTCGGGCGTTCCGCTCGGGCCACTCGTGATGGGATACGTGGTCGGGCAGCTCGGCGGCCTGATCCCGCTGCCGGGCGGGATCGGCGGCACCGACGGGGGCCTGATCGGAGCGCTGGTGCTCTATGGCGCGCCGTTGTCGACCGCGACCGCCGCCGTGCTGGCCTACCGCGCGTTCCAGCTCGGCGTGCCGGCCATCCTCGGCACGATCTCGTTCTTCGGCCTGCGCCATACGCTGGCGGGCCTGCCGCGCCCCTCCGACCAACAGACCGCGGCGGCCCGATCGTCGTCAGCCGCGGCGGAGGCGAGCGACGACGGCGGGGCGAACGCGGACCAGCCGACCGCGACGCACGACCCCACGTGATGATCGTTGCCTAGCGTCGGCGGCCGGCTCGTGCACCGGTCGCGCCGGGCGCTGCGCCCATCGCCGTTTGACCGGGAGATCTTCACCCTGGCGCTGCCGGCGCTCGGCGCGCTCGCCGCCGAGCCGCTGTACCTGCTGGCCGACACCGCGATCGTCGGTCACCTCGGCACCCCGCAGCTGGCGGCGCTGGCGTTGGCCGCGACGCTGCTCGACGGACTCTCGACGTTCTGCAACTTCCTCACCTACGGCGTCACCGCCCAGGTCGCCCGGCTGCACGGCGCCGGCGAGCGGGACCGAGCCGGCGCCGTCGGGCCGCAGGCGCTGTGGCTGGCGCTGCTGATCGGCGTGCCGGTGGCGGCGCTCGCCGCGGGGCTGGCGCCGATCGAGATCAGCGTGCTCGGTGGGACCGGCCACGTCGCGGCGATGGCGACGAGGTTCCTGCGCATCGGCTGCATCGGGCTGCCGTGCGCGCTGATCGCGATGGCCGGCCAGGGATATCAGCGCGGCGTCGGGGACCTGCGCGGACCGTTGGTCGTGATCGTCGCCGCCAACCTCGTCAACGTCGCGCTGGAGCTGCTGTTCGTCTACGGCCTGCGCTGGGGGTTGGTCGGCTCGGCGTGGGGAACCGTGATCGCCCAGATCGGGATGGCGGCCGTGTTCGCGGTCACGCTGGTACGCGCACCGACGGGTCGGTTCGGACGGCGGCCCCGGTGGGCGCTGATGCAGCCGATGCTGAAGATGGGCGGCGCGTTGGTGGTCCGCACCGCATCGCTCTACGGGGCGTTCATCGTCGCCAGCGCCGTGCTGGCGCGCGTCAACTCATGGTCGCTGGGCGCCCATCAGATCGGGATGCAGATCTTCAACCTGCTGGCGCTGGTGCTCGACGCGATCGCGATCGCCGGGCAGGTGATCGTCGGGCGCAACCTCGGCGCCGGCGACGGTGAAGCGGCGCTCGCGTCGGCCAAGCGGATGATCGAGCTGTCGGTCGCCGGCGGGATCGTGATCGCGATCGCGCTGATGGCGCTGCGGGGGGTGATCCCCCGCGCCTTCACCTCCGACCACCGGGTGATCGAACGGGCCGAGGCGCTCTGGCCGATGCTGGCGCTGATGCAGCCGTTCGGCGCTGCCGTGTTCGCGCTGGACGGGATCCTGCTCGGCGCCGGCGAAACCACCTATCTGGCCTGGAGCATGCTGCTGTCGGGCGTCGTCTACGTCGGCATGGCGCTGCTGGCGCTCGCCCTGCACTGGGGCGTCGTCGGCGTCTGGGCCGGGTTCAACGTGCTGATGCTGGTGCGGCTGGCCACCTGCGGGCGGAGGTTTCTCTCCGGCCGCTGGATCCGCCTCGGCGCGACGGCCTAGCTGCCGCGAGCGCGCCGTCCCCGTCGCCTCGCTGAAGCTCAGGGCTCACGCGGGTCGTAGTCGAGCGGGTCGTACGGGAGCTCGGGGTGCGCTCCGGGCTCTGACAGGTCGTAGGACCGCAGCTGACCGGACTCCTGGTCGAAGGCGACCGCACGGGTCAGCGTGTACGGCGTCGTCGGCTGGGCGCCGTTCAGCGTCGATCGCATCCGCTTGGCGATGTAGCCCATCGCGCTCATCGCGCGCATCCGGCCGGCGAACAGCTCCTGACCGACGAACAGCGAGTTGTCCCGCAGCGCGTCCGCCAGCGCCTCGGGCACATCGGCCAGCTCCTGGGCTTCGGTCCGCGCCCACTCGGCAAGCTCGCTGGTCGTGCGGTCGATGATCGCCACGCGCGTGTAGAACCCGTAGAACACCTGGTGCAGGGCGTCCGCGCGCTTGCTCTTGGGGATGTCCTTCAGGTACTCCTCGAGGCTGTCGACCAGTGACGGGATCCCGCCCTGCGGACCGTCGCCGCCGTTGCTCTTAGTGGCCATCGGCCCAGCGTTCTACACCGAGCACCCGATTGTCAAGAACCAGGCGGCTTTCCCAGCACTGGCTGCTCACGGTGCCGGCCGCAAGCCGTCAGTTGTCAGCCGGCGGTGGTCAGCAGCAGGCGAGACGGCCGCTGCCGGTCGTGAAACAGCTGATTGCGCGCGGTCACGCCGGCCACCTGGGTCGTCTGGTCGCCCTCGGTCCCGAGGTTGACCGCATACTTGGGCTGTGCCGAAGAGGCGACCTGGAGCCCGATCCGGTGGCCCGGCAGGAATCGCTGCGCGGTGTCCCACATCGCGATCTGCACCTCGTGGACTTCGCCTGGAACGACCTCGTCGCGTCGGCCGGGGTCACCGCGACGGCTGAGACGGACGATCCCGTCGCACAGCCGCTGCGCGAATCCGTTCGGGTGCACGTCCAGCAGCATCGCGCAGATGTCGGTGTCGGCCGCGCTGGTGGCCACGTAGGCGACCAGCCGCACCGGGCCGATCACGTCCAACGGTTGCGTCAGCGGCTCGCCCGTATAGACGAGCACGTCGCCGCGCGCCTGCACGCCCGCGTAGTCGTCGGGGCCGCCGATCTGCGCCGAGGAGGCCTCGGTGATGAACGGCACCGGCCGGTCAGGGTCGTGCACCCATTCGTCGGCGGGCGCGCTCTCCGGCGGCGTGTCGCCGGCTCGTAGCCGGCCGTCGCCGAAGCGGGAGTTGGCATGGCCGGCGCTGTCGAGATGCAGCGCCCGCTCGGTCGCGTCGGGCGGCGGCCAAGCCGGGAGATCGTGCCATTCGCCGGCGCCCATCAGAAAGATCCTGACCGGCGCGTCGGGGCTGGCGGGCGGCCGGCCTCTTACGTGCTCGTCCAGGAATGCGATCAGCGCGCCGTCGAGGTCGATCAGCGCCTCGGGCCCGAAGTCGACCTCGCCGAGCGCTCGCGACGAGTTGACCCGGTGGCCCCAGGGCCCCATCAGCAGCCGCTGTCCCGCCCGGCCCGCCGCCGTCATCGCCGCGAAGTTCGCGGGCGTGCCGATCTCCTCGTCGTCGTACCAGCCGGAGACGTGCATCACCGGCAGATCGATCTCGCCGATCCGGTGCTGGTAGCGCAACGGCTCCCAGTACCCGTCGTCGCCGGCGTCATGCCCGATCTCGTCCGCCCACCGCTCGGACGCAAAACCGGCGGCGCGGTCAAGCTCACGCAGCGGCCGGTGGCGGTACACCTCCGTCCAGTCGACCGTGTCGGCGTACTGCGGCATCCGCCCGTCGGTCAGCCGGTGCCAATTGACCCGCATCGGCCCGGGCACGCCGGTCGGGTCCTCGACGAACGGATCCGACGGCGCCACCTCGACGATCATCGCCTTCAGCGCCGGCGGCGCCTGTAACGCGGCCAGCCACTGGATCCGCCCCGGATAGCTCCCGCCCCAGGTAGCGACATCGCCGTTGCACCACGGTGCAGCCGCCGCCCACTGGATCACGTCATAGCCGTCCACCCCGTCATTGCGGTACGGCTCAAACTCGCCGTCCGAATCGCCGCGGCCTCGCACGTCGACCCACACCGCCACGTAACCCGCCCGCGCGAACCGATCGCCGAACCCCACCTGGCGCTCGTTGCAGCGACCGTACGGCGTCCGGCACACCACCGCCGGCGCGGGCAGCTCGGCCGGCAACGTCAGATCGGCCGCCAGCGTGACCCCGTCGCGCAGCGCGATCCGGACGTTGAACCGCCGGGTCAGCCGATGCTCCGCATCTCTTGCCACGAGACCGACAACGGTATCCGTGACAGCGGCCGCCCTGGCCCCGGAGCGCGTGAGCTGGTCAGCCTTCGATATCGCGCTTGAGCTTGCCCGGCATCGATTCGATCAGCTGGGCGCGCAGGATCCCGATGATCGGCCCGCGGAACACGGCCCCGAGGACGCGGCCGAGATCGACGCGCAGTTCGTAGGTGGCGCGGGTCGTGGCGTCGCCGAGGTCCTCGAACCTCCACGACCCGTCGACCGCTTTCAGGTCGCCCTTGACCTGATGCCAGCGCAGGCCGGTCGGCGCGCCGTAGCTGAACCGCATCTCGGACTTGAGGTCGCGGATCTTGCCGTCGGTGATCATCCGGACCCGCGTCTGATTGCCGTCGGCGTCACGCTCGATCACCTCGGCGCGCTTGAACTGGGGCTGCCAGCGCGGCGAGCGCTCGACGTCGGCGGCGACTGCATAGACCTCATCGATCGGCGCCGTGATCACGGCGCTTGCGCTTCCCTCGATCGCCATCGCCGATCAGGATAGGTCCGGCGGCGGTAGCGTGTGCGAGGCGGCGCCGCACCACGAGCCGGGCGGGCGCGCATGGCGCGCGTCTCCCTCTCCGGGGTAACCCCGGGGACCGTCGATCACCTGATCCAGTGCATCGCGAGCCCTCGAGTGCATCCGTTCGGAGGCACCACCGGGCACGCACGACACAGCGCAGTCGGGGTCGGCGTCGCGATCATCCGGTTCGAACATGTACGACCTGCACGACCGCGTCCTGATCGCGCGTGAGCTGACGCACGCGTTTCTCGACGGCCCCTGGACAGTCGACGGACTGACCGAGCGCGGGGCCGGGAGCCTTGATCGTTGGCCGAGCTGGATCACGGCGCTCGCGATGAACGTCACGGCCGTGTACCGGTCCGCTCCCACCCAGGACGCGAAGTCGCTGACCGCGCTGATCGAGTCCTTCCTGGCGGCGAGGCCTGCCGACGATCGGCCCGAGCCGCCGCGGCCGATTCGCCTCGTGGAGCCACTCCCACCCGGCTCGCCCCGGACGTGGCCCTCGCTCGTACGCCAATGGCCGGTTGCCGCCGTCGGTTCGGTGGCGAATCTGGCGGAGCTGCTGGAGCTCTCCGGCGGCCAGTTGGAATGGCTGGCGGATGTCCGCGGCCTGGAGCGCACGGTCGCCGACGAGCGGCTTCGCAACTACCGTTACCGGACCGTGGCCCGGGCCGGCGGCCCGCCTCGCGTGATCGAGGCGCCGAAGGCCCGGCTGAAGGAGATCCAGCGGTGGGTGCTGCGTGAGATCCTCGATCACGTCCCGGTACATCACGATGCGCATGGCTTCTCACGCGGGCGCTCGGTGATCAGTCACGCCCGCCGGCACGCCGGGCACGAGGTCGTGCTCGCGCTGGACCTGCGTGACTTCTTCCCCTCGATCGCCGCCGGCCGCGTCTACGGAATGTTCCGCACGATCGGCTACGAGAACCCGGTCTCACATGTGCTGACCGGCCTGTGCACGAACGTCGTGCCACAGCCCGTATGGGAGACCGTGTCGGGCCGTGCCGGCGCCGATGCGCGCCGCAACGGTTCACGGTTCAGGCTCGGCCGCCGGCTCGCGACCCCCCATCTCCCCCAAGGCGCGCCCACCTCGCCCGCGCTCGCGAACCTGGCGGCGTTCGGGCTCGATCGCCGGCTGTCCGGACTCGCGCACGCGCTGGACCTCAGCTACTCACGCTACGCCGACGACCTGACCTTCTCGGGCTCGGCGCGACTGCGGCGGGGCCGGCGCGGCATCGAGGCGCTCGTGGCGGAGATCGCCCATCAGGAGGGCTTCACGATCAACGCCGACAAGACCTCTCTGCGCACCCGCGGCGGCCGCCAGACGGTCTGCGGCATCGTCGTCAACGAGCACCCGAACGTGCCTCGGACCGAGTACGACCGGCTGCGCGCACTGCTGCACAACGCCGCCCGCGCCGGACCGACCGCGCAGAATCGCTCCGGGGTGCCCGACTTCGAGGCGCACGTCCGCGGCCGGATCGCGTGGGTCTCGTCGCTGAACCCGGCCCGCGGCGAGAAGCTTCGGCTGATGTTCGCGCGGGTCGATTGGGGCGCAGCCGACGAGCACCGACCTGATGACTGACTCAATCCGGCGCGAGCAGCCAACCATCGGCGAGGACCACCAGTCCGTCGTCGGCCAGTCCCGCCGCAGCCGCGGCGTCCGCATCGCTCGCCGGCACCGCACCGTCCGCGAGGACCCTGCGCAGCAGTTGTCCGCGACGCTGCCTGAGGCTGCCCGCGAACCGTCGCGACGGCCGCCGGGACCCCAGCCCGAGGTCAGCATCGACGCCGCTGCAGCCATCGCGCACCGGGCATTCGCAGCACCGCGGCCGGGCCGTGCAGATCCGCTGCCCGAACTCCATCAGCGCCTGGCCCACCCGCCACGGATCGCCGGAGCTATCGACGCCCTCGGGGAAGCGCCGCCGCAGCACCCGCGTGACGTTGACATCGACCGGAAGCACCGGCTGCTCGAGCGCGAAGCACCGGATCGCCGCCGCGACGTAGGTCCCGACCCCGGGCAGCACGGTCAGGTCGTCCGGCCACCCGGACTCGGCGACGATCCGCGCCGAGCGGTGCAGATCACGCGCGCGCCGCGGGTAACCGAGGCCCTGCCACTGCGCCAGCACCTCGGCCAGGGACGCCGTCGCCAGCGTGTGCACCGTCGGCCACCGGTCCATCCACGCTCGCCACGCGGGCTCCGCGCGTTCCACCTGCGTCTGGATCAGCATGACCTCCGAGACCCAGACCGCATAGACGTCCCGTGTCCGGCGCCACGGCAGCGGCCTGGCGTCGGCGGTCCACCACCCGAGCACCGCCGCGACCGATGGGTCAGCGGCGCTCGGTGTCCGGTCGGGCACGATGGCGCGGAGGCTACCCACCGAGCCCGCGTGACGCTGATCACGCGCGGCCGACGAATCGGCGCCGGAGCCGGCGGGCACCGGCGCTCGCTCAGGACCGCAGGCGGCCGACCCTGACGGTGCCGGCGTCGGTGGCGATCAGGCACAGCCGTGAGGACGGGCACGCCACGCCGGTCAGCCCCGAGCCCAGCGTCGCCGGCTTCCAGGAGCTCGCGCCGCCGCCCGGGTCCGCCGAGACGAGCACGCGGTCTCGGCGATCGAAGGCCACGCACAGCGCGCGTGACGCGCAGGCGATCGCGTCGAACGACCGGCGCTCCACCCGGACCTGATGCCAGGCTTTACGGCCCCCGCTCGGGTCGGTCGTGGTGAACACGTAGCCACTCTGGTCGACGGCCGCGCAGAACGAGCTCGTGGGGCACGAGACGCCGACGATCCCCTCGCCGCCGCCGGCGTTGACAAAGCGCCACTGACGGCCGGCGTCGGTCGACACCGCAAACCTGCCCCCCTGACCGTCACCCGCCACGCACAGCCTGGTCGATGGACACGAGATCGCGGTGAAGTAATCGAAGTCGGGACTCCCGAGCGACACCTGTCCCCATGATCCGGCGGCGGGATCTCGGGAGACCTCCAACAGGCCGGCGCTCCCGACCCCGTCGGAGTTATCGGTGGCCACGCACAGCGACCGCGAGGCGCAGCTGATCGAGCCCAGCGAATCGGGCGAAGAGACGCCGTTGTCGTCGATCGAGAACAGGTTCAGGTTCGCCAGCTTCCACGCCGCGCGCCCGCCCACGTCGCCGGCCGCGACATGGCTCTGCGGCCCGACCGCGACGCAGAACCCACCCGTGACGCAGCCAATCGAGCTCGCCGAGCCCAGGCCGGGGTTAAGCGTCTTCGAGCTCCAGCTCGCCGCGGCGCCGGCCGGTCGCCGGGTGCTGACCAGTTTGCCGGCGCTGTCCAGCGCGACGCATGACGACGGGCCCGGGCACGAGATCGACACCAGCGCGGGATGCCGAGTCGATCCGGAGCCCAGCCGCGACGTGTGCGACCAGCTGGGCGCGGCTGCGCCCGGGTCACGTGACAGCGCGACGGTGCCGTCAGCGGCGTCCGCCAGGCAGAGCGTCGCCGATTGGCAGGCGACCGAGTCAAAGCCGCTGGGATCGACGTTCTGGGTCGCCGTCCAGGATTGCCGTGACCCGTCGGGCTGAGCGGAGGCGAACACGTTGCCGACGCCGTCGACGGCGAGGCACAGCCCGCTGGCTACGCAGGAGACCGAATCGAGCAGGTTGGCGCCATCGACGTGCGCCGCGCTCCAGGCCGACGCGCCGCCGCCGGGGTCGTCGGTCACGAGCAGGTCCCCGTTGTCGTCACCGGCCACGCACTGCGTGGCCGATCCGCACGACACCGACAGCAGGGTGAACAGGGTGTCAGGCGCCTTGACGTCCTGGCTGAGGGCGGTGGTCGTGTACGCCGAGGCACCGGCCACCGGGTCCGTGCTCGTCAACACGTTCCCGTCGAAGTCCGCGATCACGCACAGCGACAGCGACGGGCACGACACCGAATCGAGCTGGTAGGGCCCCGTGAGCTCGGTCACCGACCAGACCCCGCTCGCCGGATCGGTCGAGGTGGCGATCTGGTTGTCGCCATCGACCGCGACGCACAACGACGGCCCCGCGCAGGCGACGCCGGCCAAGCCGGCCCCGGGCTGCGAGAACACCGAGACCGGCGCGCTCCATGCCCCGGCGCCCGGGTCGACGGAGCTGAGCAGGTCGCCGCCTGTGCTGACCGCGACGCACAACGTCGTCGACGGACACGCAACGCTCTGCAGCGTCGCGCCGGCATCGACGGTCGCGCTGCGCCACCCCACCCCGGATTCCGGATCAAGCGTTGCTTGCACCTGGCCGTGCGGCCCCAC
>Ga0302314_10014449_pt1 | contig 13510 bp, 11 predicted proteins | sample III_Palsa_N2_3_FD_200533 | JGI IMG/M metagenome (GOLD analysis project Ga0302314, IMG submission 200533) | Peat permafrost microbial communities from Stordalen Mire near Abisko, Sweden - III_Palsa_N2_3 | ecosystem: Environmental > Terrestrial > Soil > Palsa > Peat permafrost | place: Sweden...
ACTCTGCAACCTCGCCGGCGACACAGTCGCCGGCAAGGGCGAGACCGTCCTCTGCAAGGCCGTCGCGAGCCCCGGCAGGCTCGTCAAAGCCGGCAAGAAGCTCCTCTCCGGCCACCTCGGCGGCGCGGCGAAGGCGCTGACCGGAGCCGCGGCCAAGGCGGCGCCGGCGCTCGGCCTCGCGGCGATTGTGGCCTGGGTACTCGGCGGCGCCGGGTTCGCGCTGCACGAGACGGCGACGCTGCTCGGTAAGACGACGACCCCGGAGCTCGGCGAGGCGTGGTTCTCATCGACGTATCTGCACATGGCCGCGATCGCGACCCTGCTGACGCTTCCCTTCCTGTTCGCGGCGGCCATGCAGGCCCTGATGCGCTCCGACCTCTCCCTGCTCGTCCGCGCGGCGCTCGGCTACCTACCGCTGGCCATGCTCGCGATCGCGGTCGCGGCGCCGCTGACCACGCTCTTGCTTGCCGCGTCGGACAGCCTCTCCAACATCATCGAGCGGGCGGCCGGCGGCGAGGGCACGGCGTTCCTGACCAAGGCCAGCGTCCTGCTCGGCGGCCTGACCGTGCTCTCGGGCTCTCCGTTCGTGGCCTTTCTGATCGGGTTCTTCGTCGCCGCGGGGGCGCTCGCACTGTGGCTGGAGCTGCTTCTCCGCGAGGTTGCCGTGTACGTGATCGTGCTGATGCTGCCGCTCGTCTTCGCCGCCTTCGTGTGGCCCGCCCGACGCGTGTGGGCGATCAGGGCGGTGGAGCTGCTGGTGGCGCTGATCCTGGCCAAGCTGGCGATCGTCTCCGTGCTCGCGCTCGGCGCCGGGGCGCTCGAGCACGCCACCACAGGGGCCAGCCTGGTCGGCCTGATGGCGGGAGTGGCGCTGGTGACCCTGGGGGCGTTCGCGCCCTGGGCCCTGATGAAGCTGCTTCCACTCGGCGAGCTCGCGGCGGCGGCGGCGCCGCTACGCGGCCACCTGAGCGCCGGGGCGAGCAGCGGCGCGGGGGTCGCGGCGCCCTGGGCCGACTGGGCGGGGTCGGTGACCGCGGGGATGCGCAAGCAGGCGATGGCGGCCGATCCGACCCAGGCGCAGGGCGCGGAACCCGAGGCGGGCCGCCTGTCCGACCTCGGCGGCGAGGGCTCCCGTGAGAGCGACAGCGCGACGGACCCGGTTTCGGGGGTGACGGTGGGCGGAGATCCAGCCCCGCTCCGGGGCACAGCAGGTCCGCCCGGTGGCCCACCTGCCGGCACCCCACCCCCGGCCGCGATCTCACCGGACCCGCCCGAGAACGGATCGGAGCACCACCAAACAAGCCGGGCGGAGCCCGGCCCCTCACCCTCCGCCGAGCCCGCGCCGCCGTGGCAGGCGCCGGACGAATCGTGGACCTTCATGACCGGCTCGCCCGGTTCGCCGTCCAAGGTGGTGTGGAACTCGCCGGCCGAGGATGACGATCCGCGACCGCCCGCCCAGGAACCGCAGGACGGGCGGCTGTGAGCCGGCTCAGCTATCGCTTCGGGCCGCTCGAGCGGCGCGGGATCCTCGGGCCGGTTAGGGCCGGTCAGGCCGCGATCCTCGGCGCCGGGGCGCTGGTCGCCATCCTCGTGCTCGACCGCGCGCCCTCGGCGGCCGGCGTGACCGCGGCGATGGTGCTCTTCTCGGCGGCGGTCGTGATCGCCGTCGCGCCGGTCGGGACCCGCACCCTCGAGGAGTGGCTGCCCGTGCTCGTCGCCTTCGCCCTGCGCCGGCTCGGCGGACGCACGCGCTTTCGCTCGGCGGTTCCGCTGCACGGGTTCCACGGGCGCCGGCCTCCCGCGCTCGTCGTCCCGCCGGCGCTGCGGGGCGTCGAGATCCGCGAGGTCGACTATCGCGAGCGCACCGTGGGAGCGATCAGCGAGCGGGGTGGAAGATGGCTGACCGCCGTGCTCGCGTGCCGCGTGCTTTCGTTCTCGCTGCTCGATACCGACGCGCAGGAGCGCCGGCTCGCGCGCTGGGGCGTCGTCCTCTCGGGTGCGGCCGGCACCGCGGTCAGGCGGATCCAGTGGATTGAGCGGACCGCGCCCGCGCAGGGCGACGAGCTCGCGCGCTGGCTGCACGCCGAGCGCGACCCGTCGGTACCGCTCCGGGGCACGCCGATGATCGAGTCCTATCTCGAGCTGATCGGGACGACCGCGCGAGTCACCCACGAGCACGAGATCCTGCTCGCGGTCCAGGTCGACGCGCGGCGCGCCGGCCCCCAGGCCCTGATCGAAGAGACCGAGCGGATCGCCCACGGGCTCGAAGCCGCTGAGGTCAAGGTCCTCGGCGCGCTCACCGCGGGCCAGCTCTCGCGGGCGCTGCGGACCGCGTTCGATCCCTACGCGCGTGCCGAGCTCGCGGCGCTCGAGACCGCCGACCCGCAGCGGGACGGCCTCGCCGAGTGGGGCGCGTGGCCGCTCGGCGCCCGCGAGGCGTGGGATCACTACCAGTCGGACGGGGCGGTCCACGCGAGCTATTGGATCGGGGCGTGGCCCCGGATCGACGTCTCGCCGATGTTCATGGACGCCCTCCTTGGACGTTCGAGCTCGGTGCGCACCGTCGCGGTCTGCTTCGAGCCGATCCCGCCCGATCGCTCGACCAGGGAGGTCGAGGCGGCGGTCACCAGGGATCGCGCCGACCGTGACCTGCGCCGCCGCTTCGGGCAGACCGACACCGCGCGCCAGCGTCAGGCCGAGGAGGCGACGATGCGCCGCGAGTCAGAGCTCGCGGCGGGCCACGGCGAGGTCCGCCTCGCCGGGTTCGTGACCGTCTCGGGGCGCGACCAGGACGACCTGCGCCGGAGCTGCGCCGAGGTGCTCGAGCACGCCGCGCGTGCCCGCCTCGAGCTCCATCGGCTCTACGGGCAGCAGGCCGAGGCGTTCACCTTCACGCTGCCGCTGTGCCGGGGGCTGCGGTGAGCGCTCTGCGCCCCGGGCACCGGTGCACGACTCGCCATGCGCAGGCCATCTACCCGTTCATGGCGGCGGGAGGGCTCGGCGGCCGCGGCGTCTTCATCGGACGCGACTCGAGCGGCGGAGCGTTCTGCTACGACCCGTGGGTCCTGTACGGCGAAGGCGCGCTCGACGACCCGAACGCCATCGTGCTCGGCAAGCTCGGCCAGGGCAAGAGCGCGCTGGTCAAGACACTGCTGTGGCGGATGCTGCTGTTCGGCCGGCGCGCGTTCGTGCTCGACGTCAAGCGCGAGTACGGCCCCCTGTGCCGGGCAGTCGGCGCCCGGCCGATCTCGCTCGTCCCCGGGGGCGCGGTGCGCCTCAATCCCCTGGCCTCAAGGCCCGAGGAGCACGCGCAGCTCGAGCTGCTGCGCGCCGTCGCGGTGACCGCGCTCGGCGGACCGGTCACGCAGATCGAGGCCGGTGCCCTGCGGGAGGCGCTGCGCGTGGTTCGCGAGAGCTGCGACGGCGAGCCGACGCTGCCGCAGATCGCCGCGGTCCTGTTCGGGCCGACCGGGGCCATGGCCGAGCGCCTGCGAACGTCGTGCGAGGCGCTCGCGTCGGACGTTCGGCGTTGTGCGCTCGCGCTTCAGGATCTCTGCGAGGGGCCGCTGCGCGGGATGTTCGACGGTCCGACGACGCCTGGACTCGATCTCGACTCGAAGCTCGTCGTGCTCGACCTCCACGCGGTCAAGGACTCGCCCGCGGTGGGGATCCTGATGGCCTGCGCGACCGCATGGATGAGTGCCTTGCTGGCGCGGATGGCGGAGCGCCCCGGGCGCGAGCGGCTGATCAATGTCGCCGACGAGTCGTGGAAGATCGTCCAGCACACGGGGCTCGGGGAGTGGTTCCAGTCCAACTTCAAGCTTGCACGCCAGTTCGGCGTGATGAACCTCGTCGTCCTTCACAAGCTCGCCGACCTCCAGGCCGCCGGCGACGCCGGCTCGCAGGCGGCGCGGATCGCCGAGGGACTGATCGCCGACGCCTCGACTCGGATCGTGTACCACCAGGACGAGAGTCAGGTGCCGCTGACGCGGACGCTGCTCGGGCTCTCCGAATCCGAGGCCCAGCTGATCTCGATGCTGTCCGCCGGGCAGGCGCTGTGGCGCGTGGGGTCGCGGTCGTTCGTGGTGCAGCACTACCGCTCCCGGCTCGAGGCTTCGCTGACCAACACCGACACGGGGATGCGAGCGACCGGGGCGCCGGTGGTGCGGGGATGAGCGCGCGGTCGGGGTCACGGTCCTCGGGGGACGTGTTCGTGGTCGCCGTGGCGGGCGTGGTCCTCGGCCTGGGCGTGTTTGTGTGGGCGTGGGGCGGAATCGCGGGGGCGATCTTCGGCCACGGCTGGCCGGCGCTCAACAGCGGTCAGCTTCTCGGAGTGCTCGTGCGACTGCCCGGCTCGGTCGCCCACCCCCGCCAGGCGTGGCCGCGGGCGCTGCGGTCCGGGCTTCCGGGTACGGGCGGGCTGTATGGCGCGCTGGCGCTGATCGGCGTCGGGTGCGGCGCCTCGGCGGTGGTGGTCGCACGCGTGGCCGGACCCGCCTTCGGCGGCGGAGCTTCGAGCGCGCGCTGGGCGCGGGGGCGGGAGCTGGCCGTGTTGCGAGGACCCGCGCCCGGGTTGCGGCGTCGCGGGGATCGAGCGGGGAGCTCCGGGAGCGCGGGATTGGCCGGGTCCTCGGGGTGCCGGCTCGGGCTCGGCCGCCACAACGGCCGCCTGCTTCGCGCCGAGAATCGCCACGCCCTGGTCGCCTTCGGGCCGCCGCAGTCGGGAAAGTCCGCCGGCCTCGCCGTGCCGGCGCTGCTCGAGTGGGAAGGGCCGGCCGTCGCGTCTTCGATCAAGACCGACCTGCTCGATGCGACGCTCGCGCGCCGGCGCTCGCTCGGCCCGGTGTACATCTTCGACCCGTTCGCGCTCGGAGGGACCCCGTCTCACACCTGGTCGCCCCTGCGTGGGGCGGGGACGTGGGATGGAGCGGTCGAGGCCGCTTGGCGATTGACCACCGCCGGCGAGCTCGATCAGCGCCGCGTCGAGGGCGGTGACTTCTGGGGCGTCGCCGCCGAGCAAAGGCTGGCCCCCTTGCTCTACGCCGCCGCGGCCGGCGGCGCCGGAATGGACAGCGTCGTGCGCTGGGCCTACGGGTTCGACGGGCGCGACCTGCAGCAGACGCTCCAGCTGCTGGCCGACGGGGCCGTCGACGGCGCCGAGCTGGCCGATGCCCGTGCCGCCTACGACTCCGCGCGGGCTTTCGACTACCAGGCCGACCGTACCCGCGCTTCGATCGAGGGCACGGTGCAGGCGCTCCTGCGCGCCTACCGGATCGCGCGAGTCGCCCGCTCCGCCGCGTCGTGCGAGATCACGCCGTCAGCGGTGCTCGACGGTCGCGCGTCCCTGTTCCTGATCGGAGACGCCAAGGCGTCGAAGCTGCTTCGCCCGATCTTCCTGGCGCTGCTCTCGGAGATCGTTGACTGCGCCTACGAGCGCGCAACTCTCCGTGGGGGCCGACTCGAGCTGCCACTGCTTCTGTGCCTCGACGAGGCAGGCAATGTAGCGCCGCTCCCGAGCCTCGCCGAGATCGCCTCGACCGCGCCGAGCCACAACATTCAGCTCGTCTCGATCTTCCACGACCTCGCGCAGGCGCGCAGCCGCTACGGGCAGCAGGCCGAGACGGTGATCAACAGCCACCGCGCGCGCATGCTTCTCCCAGGCGTCGCCGATCTCGAGACCCTCCGCTACTTCTCCGGGCTCGTCGGGGAGGAGGAGGCGCGTGACCAGACGCACACGGTCGGCGACGGCGGCCGGACGCGGTCGGAGGCGCGCCGGCGTCGGCCGCTCGCCTCTCCCGAGTCGCTGCGCCAGCTCCGCGACGGCGAGGCGCTGCTCCTCTACGGCCGCCTGCCTCCGGTCAAGGTTCGACTGCGAATGTGGTTCGCGGACCGGCGTCTGCGGAGACTCGCGCGCGCGAATGAGGAGGCGTCGTGAACCCCGACCTGCTGGAAGGCGGGCGCTGGCCGCTCGACTGGCGATCGCTCTACCCACGCGAGCGCTGGCTGTGGTGGGAGCAGCTGTGGATGGACGTATGCGCGCTGCGCGAGCGCTACCGCCTCGCGGTCCGCTCAGGATGGTGGGAGGACCCGATCCAGGTCGAGGCGCTCGCCGCCCTCGCCGCCTGGGCGGACCGTTACGACACGGGCGAGTGGGACGACCCTCCCGGCAAGCTGGCGCTCCTGTTCGAGCTCGAACGGATCGACGGGCTGCTGCGCGACGGCGGCGAACCGTTCCATCCGACCCGTGATCGCGAGGCGTTCTTTGCCCACGCCGTGGAGCTCGGCTGCCAGCGACCTTCGGGACGCGGCGGCGACCGGGCCGGGTGAGGAGGACCCGGGGCGGGGAGCCGGGGTTACGGGTGCCCGGCGGCGGGTACGGTTGCCGGGACATGCGCGAGACGCGCCATCAGTTCCGGGAGGACCTGAGAACGCTCGAGCAGCAGGCGCTCGGCGGGCTGGACATGGTGATCGAGGCTCTGGATCGTGCGCTTCGGTCGATCAGCAGCCAGGACATCGAGCTTGCCGGGATGGTTATCGCCGACGACGACCGCATCGACGGACGCTACCTCGAGGTTCACCAAGGCCTCCTGTCGATGCTGGCCCTCCAGGCCCCCGTCGCCACCGACCTGCGGATCATCGCGGCGCTGCTGCACGTCATCCGTTGCGTCGAGCGGATGGGTGACCAGTGCGTGAATATCGCCAAGCTGGTGACGCTGTCGGGCCAAGAGCCACCGAAGGATCCGGAAATCCTCGACATGATCAAGCGCCTGGGCCAGAAGACCCGCTCGCAGGCATCCGAGGCCAGGGAGACGTTCTCCACACGCGACGGCGCCCGCGCACAGCAGCTCGTCCACCAGGACCCGACGATCCTACGGCTGGGTCGCCAGATCTTCAACCGCGCGGTCGAGATCGGCGATGACATCGAGGTCCGCGAGTGGGCGATGTTCATGATCCTTGTTGCCCGCGCCCTCGAGCGGATCGCGGACAACACCGTCGACATCGCCGAGCAGACGGCATTCGTCGTGACCGGCTGGCTTCCCGAGTTCGCCGCGGCCCGATCGTCGGCCTAGACGCCGCGGGCCGCCGGAGCCGTCGTGCTCGGTCGCTGAGATGATGTGCCCCACCCGGCGTTGACGATGAAGGAGGACCCGAGATGGCACTAGTCCGCCAATCCGCGCACGCGAAGCACGCCCACCCGCTTCCACCCCCACCGCATCACCCCGAGGCCGATGGCACCGAGGTTCCGTGCCACCACCTGCCGGCCGAGGGCCTGGGCAGCGATGCGGCGTACGACTTCATCACCGCCGAGCTCCTGCTCGACGGTGCGGCGCGGCTGAATCTGGCGACCTTCGTCACCACCTGGATGCCGCCGATTGCCGGCCAACTGATGGCCGAGACCGCAGACAAGAACATGATCGACAAGGACGAGTACCCCCAGACGGCCGAGATCGAGGCGCGGTGCGTGCGGATCCTCGCCAAGCTGTGGAACTCGCCCGAGAGCGCCGACGCGACCGGATGCTCGACCACCGGGTCCAGCGAGGCTGCGATGCTCGGCGGCATGGCGCTCAAATGGCGCTGGCGTGAGCGGATGCGCGCCGCGGGCAAGCCGACCGACAAGCCGAACCTGGTGATGGGCGCGAACACCCAGGTGTGCTGGGAGAAGTTCTGCCGCTACTGGGAGGTCGAGCCCCGCCAGGTCCCGATGGAGGGCAGCCGCTATCACCTGGACGCGCCGGAGGCCGTCAAGCACTGCGACGAGAACACGATCGGCGTGGTGGCGATCCTCGGCTCTACCTTCGACGGCAGCTACGAGCCCGTCGCCGAGATCGCCGCCGCGCTTGACAAGCTGCAGCAGGACCAAGGCCTCGACGTCCCGATCCATGTAGACGGCGCGTCGGGCGGGTTCGTCGCGCCGTTCATTCAGCCCGATCTCGAGTGGGACTTCCGGATTCCGCGCGTGCAGTCGATCAACGCCTCAGGACACAAGTACGGCCTCGTTTACCCGGGGGTCGGATGGGCGATCTGGCGCGACCAGGCGGCATTGCCGCGTGAGCTGGTGTTCGACGTGAACTACCTCGGCGGGCACATGCCGACCTTCGCGCTCAACTTCTCGCGTCCCGGCAGCGAGGTCATAGCGCAGTACTTCATGTTCGCGAGCCTCGGACGCGACGGATACAAGCGGGTGATGCGAGGCTGCCAGGAAGTCGCGATGCACCTCTCCGCGAGCATCGAAAAGATCGGCCCCTACGAGCTCCTGAGCGACGGGTCCGACCTGCCCGTGTTCGCCTTCACACTCAAGCAGGGCGTGAAGAACTACACCGTGTATGACGTGTCGGATCGGCTGCGCCAGCACGGCTGGCTCGTGCCCGCCTACTCTTTCCCCGAGAACCGGCAGGACCTCTCGGTGCTGCGGATCGTCGTACGCGCCGGGATGAGCCTCGATATGGCGGACCTGCTGCTGACCGATCTGCGTCAGCAGACCGATTACCTCGAGTCGCTCCAGAGCCCGCTACCGGACCAGGCACCGGAGATCAGGCAGGCGTTCGCGCATTGACGGGCACGCGGCGGAGTCCGTTCGCGGCGGAGGTCGTTCGCGGCGGAGGTCGTTGGGACGATCCCGCCCTCACGCGGCGCCGCGGCGCCGGACGCGGTCCGCCGCGCGGGCGGCGTCCTCGTCCTCGCGGCTGACCGCTTCGGCGAGCTCAGACGCAGCGTCCGCCAAGCGGCCGAATGCGGCAGCGACATTCGCGGCGCTCGAGCCCGTAATCGCCCGATTGAGGTCCGCCACCGCAGCATCGAACTGCTGCCAGAGATCCTCGGGTCCACGTCGCCCCGTTCCCGGCTGCAGCTCGTATGGCGGCTCGGCGTCCTCGGCGCCAGGTACCGGGCGCCAGAGCAGACCCGCTTCGTGGGCTCGTTCCCACGTCACCTGCTCGCGCGCCGCCGCCACCGCCAGGCCACGCAGCCGGCCCGCGAACCCGGCGTCCGGGGGGGCGAGCTTGTGCGCGCGCATCGCCTGCGCCCACTCCGTGCTGGCGTCGCGTACCGCGCGCATGACGCGCGCACGCTCCTGGTCGAGTTCGTCGTTGGAGCTCATCGTCCGTGGGTGGGGTCAGCGGGTCCGTTCCGGTTGTCTAGCCAGTTCGCGCCGTCCGCTGCGTCACCGGGCCGGATCCGCAGGTTCGGCCACCGCTGCCGCCGGCTCGGCGACCGCTGCCGCCGGTTCGGCGACCGCTGCCGCCGGCTCGGCGAGGCCCACGGGCTCGCCGCCCCAGAAGTCCTCGGCGCTCGGCCCAGCATCAACCCCGCCGCCGTTCGAGCCGGCGCTGTAGCCCTCCGAGAGCACACGGTCGAGGTCCGAGCGCTTGATCCGGACCCGCCGTCCGACCCGGAGCGCCGGCAGGGAGCCCTGATCGATCCAGTTGCGCACGGTCTGCTGATTGAGCCGTAGTAGCTCTGCGACCTCCGCAACGGTCAGGTAATACTCGTCGGCATGGTCACGATTCAAACCTACATGCCTCCAATTGAGTCCAAATAAGGCGAAGTGGCGCTATAGTAGCGCACCCCATCGGACAGAACTGACTGTGGCAGGTAAAGATCGGCACACCAACGGCAGGACCGGCTCGACGCGCTCGAGCAACGTAGTCCGCCTGCGTCCGCGCCAATGGCTCGACACTGAGGACGCGCTCGTGCCAATCGGGGCGCCGGCGAGCGAAGAACCGATCGACGAGTCCCTGGCCGGCCGCCCCGACGTAAAAGCCCCAGGCGGCTCGTGGGCTGCGTCGGACTTCTGGGGCGAGGGCGCGGCACAGGTGCAGGATGCGGTTCGGGCCCCGGTTCCGACCCAGGGTCCCGAGATACCGCCCGCGCCGCAGCGCGAGCGTCAGCGACTCCGGCCGGCGAGGCCACGCTGGCCCAGTTGGGCTCACGTACCATCCGCGCCCCGCGCCCGGTCCGCGCTGGCCCAGCGCGCGTCCGTCCGCCTGACGGCGCGCTCCGGAGCGGCGCTAGCCGCCGCGAGCCTGGCCGTACTCGCCGCATTCGTGACCAGCGCCGTACTCAGCGGCGTTTCCACTGCGCGCCCCGCGCGAAACGCGGGGGCGGAATCTCACGCCAGCGCCGGCAAGTTCATCGATTCCGGCAATCAGGTCGCTCACGTCCTGAAGATGCTCACGCCGGCCGAGATACCGCCGCTGGTGCCGGCTCGACGTCATGCCGGTAACCGGACCAAGCGGCACCTCCCCACGGGACGATCGCGGGATGTTTATAACCCTTCGTCGCGGGGGATCACGCGGACACCAATGCAAGCCCCGACGTACGCCGTCGAGTCCGCGCAACCGTCGTCTACGCGCGCCGTCAGCCACAGCTCTCCGGCGCCCAGCAGGCCCGCAGGACCGAGCGGCCCCGTGTCGCTGATCGGAGCCGGAACCAGCCCAAGCGGATAACCACGAGAAGGAAGGTAGGGGAGGATGAAAACAGCGATCGCCCACCTGCGCGCGAACGCAATTGCGTACCTGGCGCTCTTCGTCGCGCTCGGCGGCACCGGTTACGCGGCGGTCAGCATTCCCGCCGGTAGCGTCGGGACGCGGCAGCTTCGCAACGGGGCGGTCACGGCCAAGAAGCTGGCCAACGGATCGGTCGCGCCGGCCAAGCTCAGCTCCGCCGGCTCGGTCGTGTTCTGGGCGAAGGTTGCACAAGGCGGCCAGGTCATTGCCTCAAGCGAGCCCGCGACCACGAGCCAGTGGGCCACCGGGGTCGGCAGGATTCTGTTTCGCGGGCAAGATACTCGCAAGTGCTTCGCGCTTGGGAACAGTCTTGGCCTGGGGCAGTTCGGAAGCGTAGCTGTCCTGACGAGCCCTTCCATCGCAGGCAAGGAGGACCTCGCGGTGTCCATGTTGCCGGCGGGGGCAGCTAAGTTCGCGCCGCTGGCGGTTGCCGTCGCGGTGATCTGCCCGAATTAGCAGGTCGATGATGCTCAAAGGGTTTTTCGATCGAGCCGCCTCCGCCGCCGCTAGGTTGATCTTGTGCAGCGCCGTCGGATTTTTGGGGCTGGCTTTGGGGCCCGCGGCCACGGGTATTGCGTCGGCGCGAGCGGACGAGACCGTCTACGCCTGTGGTACCCAGGTCGAACCCGCCCTGATCTACAAGGAAACGGAAACTCCAGGCATCCTGGTCTTCAACATTTGTGGGGCGGTCGGTCAGTCCAACCTGCAGCTGTCCAACGACAGCGAGAACACCGTGGCGCCTGGGAAATTCTCCTCGTTGGTCGCAACGGCGCCGCCGGGCTTCGCGATCGCGGAAGCATCCGTGCAAGGCCTGCAGCTGGTGGGTACCATTGGGACCGGTTATCTCGCCTACTTCATCTGGGGCAGCGGCCAGCAGCGCGTCGATGACACATGGCTGCTGTTCGATGTGAAGCCGAATCCGCCGGCAAGTGCCTTCGGTTTCATGTTGGAATGCAATCCGTCGGGGAGTACCTGTCCTGCGACCGGCGCAAGCTTCGGCATGAACCAGATAGTGCTCACCGTGCAGGAGACGGGCCAGCCTGCCATCGTGGCGAGCGGCGCCTCGAACCTGTGGAATCAGGGATCGCGGTGGCTACGCGGCCAGTGGCCACTTTCGTTCACCGCGAGCGATCTTTCCGGGATCCTGTCGATGTCCGCGTCGGAAAACGGGCAACCCCTCGATAGCCCGCCGACACCGGGGTGCTGGCCTGACGGCGACGCGCCGATCCAGACTTCGTGGCAGCAGTGCGCCAACCCACAGACGTGGTCGCCTACCGTCTCGCTGAGCGGGAGCGGACACCAGCAGTTGGTGCTATCTGCGACGAGCGCCGCCCGGAACGTATCCTCGCCAGCAGAGACGATCAACGTCGACAACACACAGCCGACGGTGAGCCTTAGTGGCCCGACCCAGGCTTCCTCTACTGCGGGCACGCAATACGTGACGGCTACAGCGACCGTGGGGCCGAGTGGACTCGGATCCATTAGCTGTTCGACGGACGACGGACCCGCTCAGTCCTATCCGCACTCGCCGGCCAGCATCCCGGTGTCCGGGATCGGGATGCACTCCCTTCGATGCACAGCTTCTAATCGCTCGTACAACTCTGCCGGGCAGGTCGCCGTCTCGGCGCCGGCGACGTGGTCGCTGGACATCGGCCAGCCAACGGTCAGCGGCATCTCGTTCGCGAAGATCGTCAACGGTTTGAGGTGCAAGTCGGTGAGAGAGCGGGTCAAGGTGGCCGCGAAATGGATCACCGTCCGCCGCCACGGGAAGCTGGTAGAGGTCCACCGGCGCGCACATTCAAAGATGGTGAAGACCGTCAAATGTCATCCCCGGATCGTCAAGCGCAAGGTCACCGTTTTGGTCAAAGAGAAAATGCGCGGCAAGACCGTGCGCGTGAAGCGGACCAAGGTCGAGCGGGTCGTGGTGCCTCCCCGCGTCGTCAGCACCCCGACCAAGCACGTCGCCTTCGGCAAAGGCACGACCGTCAGCGGATGGCTCGGCACTTCGAGCGGCACCGCACTTGGCGGCCGCGTCGTCTACGTCATGACTGCGCCGAATAATGGGCTTGGGCACTGGGCGCAGCCGGCTGCCGTCACAACCGCTCCGGATGGAAGCTGGAGCATGCAACTCGGAGCGGGTCCCTCGCGCGTCGTGTACGCCACCTACAATGGGGATACCGCAACCGAGCCGTCTACCTCCAGCACGATCCATCTGATCGTCCCCGCGAAGGTCACGCTCCAGATCCGCCCACGGCGGGTCAGGTGGGGCGGAACGCTTCGGATCTCAGGGCGAGTGCTCGGCGGGTACCTTCCTAGCGGGAAGCTGTTGAGACTGCGGATCGGTGTGGAAGGAGTGCGGGAAACAGTTGGCATCCCCAGCATCGGGCGCAAGGGTCGCTTCCACACCAGTTGGACGTTCGCGCCGGGCCATGGTGTGGTTCGGTACTGGTTCTCGGTCTCGACCTTGAACGAGGCGGACTATCCGTTCGCGCCGGCAAGCTCGAGGCATGTGTATGTCACCGTAGGCCCGAAATGAGCCGCCGCGCGCGGACCTTCTCCTCGGTGATCTGCTCGCTTGCGGCCTTGTGCGTAGTCGCGCCTCCGAGCCAGGCGGCGAGCATGCTGCTGTGGTCGCCGGAGGCGGCGATCGGAACGCCTGCCGGCATGGCCGGGCAACTGGCGGACATCTCTTGTCCGTCGTTGGCGTTCTGCGCTGCGGTCTCCAGCAACGGGGATGTTGCCACCTCGACCGACCCGACCGATGCGAGCTCGTGGAAGGTCACGACCGTCGATCCGTACGCCGGGGCCGTCGCGATCTCTTGTCCGTCGAGCTCGATGTGCGTCGGTGCGGATCCAATCGGAGATCTCATCGCCTCGGGAGACCCGATGGGTGGCGCGGCGGCGTGGTCGGTCGGCAACCCGTTCGGCGCCACGACGTACGACGATCTGTTGTTCCATGCGATCGCGTGCCCATCGACTACCGTGTGCGTCGTGGCGGCCCAGGG
>Ga0302314_10014450_pt1 | contig 13510 bp, 9 predicted proteins | sample III_Palsa_N2_3_FD_200533 | JGI IMG/M metagenome (GOLD analysis project Ga0302314, IMG submission 200533) | Peat permafrost microbial communities from Stordalen Mire near Abisko, Sweden - III_Palsa_N2_3 | ecosystem: Environmental > Terrestrial > Soil > Palsa > Peat permafrost | place: Sweden...
TGACAAGCCGATCACCGTTGCAGACCTCATGGACCACAGCGCGGGATACGAAAACCGGGATATCGGGCGATTGTTTTCCGATGATGCGGGCTTGCGGCCGCTCGAAACCTATCTTGCGGATAATCGACCACGACGGGTGCGGCCGCCAGGCGAATTTCCGACCTATTCCAACTATGGCGCCTCCCTAGCGGCCTTGGCCGCCGCCCGGTCGGCGGGTCTGCCATTCGACAGCCTTGTCGAGCGAGACATCACCGGCCCTCTGGATATGACGAGCACGACCTTTCGTGAACCTTACAAGCCTCGCGCCGGGTTGCCGCGGCCCATGGACCTGTTACTCGCGAGCCGGTTGTCCGACGGTTTTGTTTGGCATGACGGCCGGTTTCGCAAACAACCTTTCGAACACATCCTCGCCTCTCCCGCCGGAAGCGCCTCAAGCACAGCGGCGGACATGTCCCGCTACATGTTGGCGCAACTGGCTGGCGGCAGCCTGAATGGCGCCAACATATATGGCCCGGCAACCGCTAACGCGCTCCGAACGCAACTCTTCCCGCGGCCATTGGGAGTCAATGGCTGGGCGCATGGCTATCAGGTGATCGCATTGCCAGGCGGACGCCCGAGCTACGGCCATGGCGGTGCGACGCAATTGTTTTTTACCAGCATGCTACTGGCGCCGGATCTCGACCTAGGCATATTCATCACCGACAACAGCCGGACCGGCGAGGCCTTTGTCAGGCGATTTCCACAAGAGGTGGTGCAACATTTCTATCCCCCGCCGCCGGTCGCCGCGGCGGCCGCAAACAGCGTCTGGAACCAACGCGCGCGTTACGATGGCGCCTATCTGGGCACGCGGCGAGCCTACTCTGGGCTGCAGGAAGCTCTGGCGCACTTCACCTCGGCGGCCAGCGTTAAGGTGACCTCGGACGGGTATCTTGCGACCAAGACCTCCTCAACTCAAATCTGGCGCGGGCAAGGTCCGGAGGGCCTGTTTGCGTCCATGGATAACGACGACCGTATCCTGTTTCAGTTTGACGGCGCCGGGCGCGCGATACGTTGGCTCAACGCCTCGGGAACGCTGGCCTATGAACGGGTTGGATGGTGGCAAACCCCCGCCGCATTTTTCCTCGGCGGGTTGCTGGTTCTGGCAGCCAGCGTTGGGACGCTGGCCGGCTTCCTTGCCAAACCGACCGCTCCTGGTTCGGCCAGTCCCTGGCAGGCGCGATCGCGCGTCCTGGGCCTTGTCGTAGCAGCGCTTTGGATTGTGGCGCTCGGCGCGCTTGCGCTTTGGGCGCCCGGCGCGGCTAGCGGCGGCGACGCGGGTTGGCCAGGCGCCGGCCTGCTGACCGCGTCCTGGGCGGCGCTCACGGCCAGCCTTGGCGCGGCGCTCCTAGCCGCGCTTGCGCCGCTTGCCTTGACCAAGGGAACTTCGGCCGAGCCGCGCTGGAGCGTCGCGGCCAAGCTACGCCACCTCGTTTCGGTGACGATCTACCTGGCTTTCGCGGCCCTGCTCCTGTCGTGGGGCGCCCTGGCGCCCTGGGATTTCTAGTTTTTCCGACAAGGTGATTTGATGAGGATCCCGACAATGCGCCAACGCCGTCAAATGGCCCTCTTGGCAAGCTTGACCCTGGCCTGCATCTCCCCATCCGCGATGGCCGCTACGACGCCCGGGCCAGCAAGGGCCCCCGCGGTCGCGAAAATGCCCGACGTTCGAGAGCGAACCGTGACAACGCGCACGATCCGCTCAAAGGAGGGGCTGGAATATACGATCTTTATTTCGGCGCCCCAGGGTCCGCCGCCTGCACGCGGGTTCCCGGTCCTGTATGTCCTTGACGCGAATGCCTGGTTTGGCGTGGCCGCCGAGATTGCCCGGCTGGACGAACTGGAAGCCGGTCCGGCCATCGTCGTTGGCGTGGGCTATCCCGTTCACACCCTCTACGACGATGTTCGGCGAACCTACGACTTCACGCTGGGCGATCCTGCGACACCGCAGCCCAACGCCGCGGCATACCGCTACGGCGGCGCCAATGCGTTTTTGGATTTCGTGCGCCACGACCTTCGCAGCGAAGTCGCCAAGACCTACCCAATCGACTCGCGCCGTCAGTCGCTGTTCGGCCACTCCCTCGGCGGCTTCTTTGTGCTCCACGCCTTGTTCACGGCGCCAGACGCTTTTTCAACCTTCATCGCCGCCAGCCCGGCGATATGGACGGATGAGAAAAGGCTGCGGACTGAAGAACAGGCCTTCGAAGCTCAGCCGCGGTCAGGCGCTCAGGCCAAGGTCCTGATTACGGTCGGCGGGCTGGAGCAGCAGCTCGGCCAGGCTGACACCGACCTCATGACCAAGATGTACGCGCTGAACCCGGCCGCCTTCGGCGGCGCGACACTTGAGCAGGCCCTCGACAGCATTCGCGCCAGCCAGACGAAAGATCGCATGATCGATAACGCCCGTGAGATGAGCCTGCGGCTGAAGGCGGCGGGCGTTCCAACGAGCTTTGTCATCTTCGACGGCGAAAACCATAGAAGCGAGGCGCCGTCCGCGCTCGGACGGGCGCTCCTGTTGGCTCTGAGAAACCAGCCATGACACGCGTCCTACGCAGCCGTCGCCCGGCGGTCGCCGGGCCAATTTGGAACGATTAAATCCGCGTCGGGCGCCGCTGGCGCAGGCGATCAAGCTCACCCGTCACCGGCAAAATGCAGCTGGCCGCCGGCGCTTACGCGGTCCCAATCCACATCTTTATAAGCCACCGAGAGGCAACGGATGACCCAGATATCTACGCTGACGCTGCCGCAACCTTACCTGCTGTTTCTAGGCGACGTCGCTGAAGCCCCTTTCGCAAAAACGGCATTCGGTCTCCGCGACTGGGCGCCCAATCTGTGCGTCGGTGAATTTGCGCTTGATGGCTGCGCCATCTCGACGGGGCTGCCTCGTTTGAGCCCGCAAGAGGCGCATGATCGAGGCGCCAAATCCATCGTCGTCGGCGTGGCGCCTCGCGGGGGCCGCATGGCTGAGGCCTGGATCCCCGCGCTGGTTCAGGCGCTGGGCGCGGGTTTGGACGTGATCAGCGGCATGCATGGACACCTTGAGGATACTCCCGAGTTGGCCGCTGCGGCGGCGCGGCTCGGGCGGCAACTCATCGATGTTCGCAAATCACCGACCAAATTACCGGTCGGCTCCGGACGCAAGCGCACCGGACGCAGACTGCTCACCGTCGGAACAGACTGTGCGCTGGGTAAAAAATATACCGCGCTGAAAATCGCCTCGGCGTTCCGAAGCCGGGGCGTGGATGCGGATTTTCGCGCAACGGGCCAAACCGGCATCCTCATCGCGGGAGGAGGGATCGCCATCGACGCCGTCATCGTCGACTTCGCCGCTGGTGCGGCCGAATTGATCAGCCCCGACGCCAATGAGCAGCACTGGGACGTCATCGAGGGGCAGGGCGCCATTCTGCACCCCTCCTATGGTGGTGTTTCGCTGGCTCTGCTGCATGGCAGCCAACCGGATGTCATCGTCGTCTGCCACCAGCCTGGGCGCGCAACCCTGCTGGGCTTGGCGGATTTTGCGGTCCCCAGCATCGAAGACACCATCGCGCTTAATCTGGATCTCGCGCGCCGCACCAATCCTGCGGTCCGGTGCGCCGGAATAAGCCTCAACACAGACGGGCTCACGAACGAGGACGCCGACGCGGTGCTAGCGCAAGAAGCGGCGCGGATCGGGCTGCCTTGCGCGGACCCCATGCGAGGCGGGGCGGCGTTTGAGGACCTGATCGAGTCCTGCTTAGTCTAGAGCTCCAGACTTAAAGCGCGGCGCGGCGTGCGGCTACAGGTCCAAATTGCGTGTTCGCAGCGCCATTCGACAATCGCAACAGTCGCGCGCTTGCGCCCGAACCTCTGCGGAAAAGACGCGGCCGCCGCCAAGCGTGCGCGCCCTCGCGGCGTGAAACGGCGCGATGATGGCGCAAGAGCTATCGACCAGAAATCCTAGGCCGCGGCGCTTATCCGCCGGTCCGAAAAATCGAAGGAGACGACTTAGGTGGACCTCAACGTCAGGATCGAGCGATGGCCGACCGCGGCGCCCTTCCAAATTACCGGAAAGGTCTGGACTGAGGTCGAACTGGTTGTCGTCGAGCTCAGCGCGAGAGGCTGCCGAGGTTTGGGGGAGGGATGCGGGGTCTACTACCTCGGCGAAACCGCCGAGCGAATGGCGGCGCAAATCGCTGAAGTAGCGGACCACCTAAGGGATGATTTTGACCATGCCAGGCTGCTTGATCTGTTGCCGGCCGGTGGTGCGCGCAACGCTCTCGATTGCGCATTATGGGATCTGAAGGCACAACAGGAGGGCGTGGCCGTCTGGCGGCTCCTGGGCCTGCCAGAGCCACACCCGCTGCTGACGACATTTACGGTCGGCGCAGCGGACCCAACCACGATGGCGGAACGTAGCCTTGATTTTGCTCAGGCCAGAGCGATCAAGCTGAAGCTGCTGGGGGACGGCCGAGACGCGGCCAGAGTGGAAGCGGTGCGCCGGGCGCGACCGGATGTATGGCTGGGTGTCGACGGCAATCAGGGCTTCTCCCGCGCGAGCCTCGCCGCCTTGATGCCCGTCCTGCGAGCCGCCGATGTCAAGTTGCTCGAACAGCCGTTTCCGATCGGGCAGGACGGTGACCTCGATGAACTGGACGCCCCCATGCCGATCGCCGCGGACGAGAGCTTCCAGGACTTGGCCGATCTAGGAGCCCTGAGGAGCCGCGCCGACGTCGTCAACATCAAACTCGATAAATGCGGCGGACTCACGAGGGGGCTGGAGTTGGCCGCTGCAGCTCGACGCATGGATCTGAAGGTCATGGTAGGCAACATGCTTGGTACGTCCCTGTCCATGGCCCCGGCATTCCTGCTGGGCCAGATTTGTGACCTCGTCGACCTAGACGGACCTTTGATGCTGGCCGCGGACCGGTGGCCCGGTGTGGACTACAGTGACGGATATGTTTCCTGTCCTGAAACGATCTGGGGCTCGGCGGATTTGCCGGCGCGGTCCTAAATCATGGGCTTTGCCGCGCGAAAACCGATTGCCGACCTCGTCGACCAGGGAGGCGTGACCTTCACGCCCCAGCTCGGCCTGGGATCGCTCACCTTGATGGGCATCGGCAGCACCATAGGGGCTGGCGTCTTTGTCCTGACCGGAACCGCCGCGGCGCAGTACGCGGGCCCGGCGATCGCTATCTCGTTCGTCATCGCCAGTGTCGCCTGCCTGGGCGCTGGACTTTGCTACGCCGAGCTGGCGGCAATGATCCCGGTCGCCGGATCGGCCTACACCTATGCCTATGTCGCCCTCGGCGAAGGGGTGGCCTGGACGATTGGCTGGAGTCTCGTTCTGGAATATCTGCTTTCGGCCTCCACGGTGGCGGTCGGGTGGTCCGGCTACTTTGCCGCGGCAGCGGGCGAGCTTGGTGTGCATCTGCCCGCCGTAATCGCAGGACCGCCCGTGACCTTCTTCCACGGTGCCTGGCGCGCCACGGGGAGCTGGGTCAATCTGCCGGCGGTGGCCGTGATCCTTGCGGTGACAGCGCTGCTGTCTAAAGGCCTGCGCAGGTCGGCGCTTGCCAACAGCCTGGTGGTGTCGCTGAAGCTCCTGATCGTCCTGCTCGTGGTCGGATTTGGCGCCGCGCACGTCAACGCCGCTAACTGGCGCCCCTTCATCCCCGCGAACACGGGCGCCTTCGGCGAGTTTGGTTGGTCGGGCGTGGTGCGGGGGGCCGGCGTCGTGTTCTTCGCCTATGTCGGTTTCGACATGGTGTCGTCTTCGGCCCAGGAAGCTTTGCGGCCCCGCCGAGACATACCGATGAGCCTGATGTTGTCGCTTCTGGTCTGCACGGGCCTTTACATCGCCATGTCACTGGTCATGACCGGGCTTGTTCCCTTCAAAACCCTCAACGTGCCGCATCCGGTATTTGTGGCGATCGCCGGCGGCGGCCCTCGGCTCACCTGGCTCAAACCCGGGATTAGTCTTGGCGTTATCGTCGGCCTTTGCTCGACCATCCTTGTCTGCCTCTATGGACAAACAAGGCTCTTTTACGCCATGGGGCGGGATGGCCTGATCCCTGCGATCTTCGCCAAACTTGACCCGAGCAGCCACACGCCGGTGTTCGGAACCTGGCTGCTGGGAGCCTGCGCCGCGACGGTCGCCGGTCTGGTCCCCATCGATATCCTGGGCGAAATGGTTTCAATTGGCACATTGCTGGCCTTCGTGATCGTGGCTGTCGGCGTCCTGGCGCTCAGGCTTCGCCATCCGCAATGGCATCGGCCCTTTCGTGTTCCCTGGGTATGGTTTACCGGGCCGGCGGCGATCGCAATCTGCCTCTATATGATGATCAGCCTGCCTATCGCGACTTGGATTCGGCTGCTGGTCTGGCTCGCCATTGGCGCGGTCATTTACGTATTTTATGGCCGCCATAAATCCCGGCTCGCCAAGCGGAACAACGGGACGGAGCAACCGGCCTCGACGCCGCGCCGCTCAAGCCCGTTCAAAGCCGGGCGCCGCTGAACCCGCCCAGCGCCAGCCACGCCGCGAGCTCGGGCGCGGGCCGTGGGCTGCCCTCAGCGGAGACGAATCTCGCCCGCTACGATGTCAACGATCCTGCTAAGGGGTCTGCGAGCGGCGCACGAGAAGCCTGCGCCAACGGCTCGGCGCGTCGATATGGATCGAGGCGCCAGCGGCGTCCACCGCGACCATAACCGGCATGTCTTCCACCTGGAGTTCGCGCACAGCCTCCATGCCAAGGTCCGGGAAGGCCACTAGGCGGGCCGAGCGGATTGCTTTGGAAACCAGATAGGCCGCGCCGCCGACGGCAATGAGGTAGGCCGTGCGGCTCTCGCGAATGGCGGCGATGGCCTCAGCGCCGCGTTCAGCTTTGCCGACGGTCGCCAAGACACCCAGCTTGGCGATCATCGGCATATAAGGGTCCATGCGCGTTGCGGTCGTAGGGCCGGCCGGTCCCACCACTTCGCCATCGACAGGATCGACCGGCCCCACATAATAGAGGACCCGCCCGTCCAGCTTCAGGCCGTCCGGCAAGGGCAGTCCCGCGCGCGCCAGCGCGTCGATCCGGCGATGGGCGGCGTCGCGGGCCGTCAGCAGCTTACCGGACAGCAGCAGCCGCTCCCCCGACCGCCAGGAGGCGACTTCGGCGGGGTCCAGCCGGTCGAGGTCGACCCTTCGAAAGCTCGCGGACGATTTGGCGGTGATCTCGGGCCAGTCCTCGAGGCGAGGCGCCGCCAGCTTCGCCGGGCCGGCGCCGTCCAGCACCAAATGGGCGTGCCGTGTCGCCGCGCAGTTGGGGATCACCGCTACGGGAAGAGACGCCGCGTGGGTCGGGAAATCCAGGATCTTCACATCGAGCACCGTCGTCAGCCCGCCCAACCCCTGGGCGCCAATGCCGAGCGCGTTGACGCGATCACAGATCTCAAGCCGCAGAGATTCGATCGGCGTCTGCGCGCCCCGCGCCCTGAGTCTCGCCATATCGATGGGCCCCATCAAAGATTGTTTCGCTAATTGGACGGCCTTCTCCGCCGATCCTCCCACGCCCACCCCGAGCATGCCCGGCGGGCACCAGCCCGCGCCCATGCCGGGAACCGCGTCCACCACCCAGTCCGCAACGGACTGGCCGGGGTTCAGCATGCCCAGCCGGGCCTTGTTTTCGGAGCCCGCGCCCTTCGCGGCGATATCGAGCTCCACCGACTCCCCAGGCACGAGCTCGATATGCACTATGGCCGGCGTGTTGTCGCCGGAGCCTGATCGAGAGAACATCGGATCGTTGACGATCGAGGCGCGCAGGGGGTTGGCGGGGTGTCCGTAGGCCCGACTTACGCCCTCATCGACCATGGCGCCGAACGAGCGCGCACCGCGCCACTGTACGCCCATCCCAATTCTGGCGAATACGACGACCTGGCCTGTATCCTGGCATATCGGGCGGCGGGCGAACGCGCACAGGCGGCTGTTCTCAAGGATCTGGGCGATGGCCTCCTTGGCCGCCTCGCCACGCTCGAGCGTGTACGCCTCGCTAAGCGCCCGTATGTAGTCTGGTGGATGAAAGTAGGAAATATATTGCAAGGCGTCGGCGACTGAAGCGATGACATCCTCTTCGTCAATGACCGTCATCGCCGCTCCCAACCGCCGCGCGACACCGGACGGCGCCTGTGGCGGGCGTTCGGATCAGCAAAAAATAACGGAGTCCAAAATGTGTCCATGAGCGGAAATGAGCTCATCGATCCGCCCGGACGGACGGATTTTCAGCCGTGAACTCGGCGCGGATCGCCGCGCCATGCTCGCCAAGGGCCGGGGTCGGCCCAACGTCTGGGGTTCCATCGGACAAGATGGCGGCCGGCGCGACGACCTGCACCTCGCCGTTCGGCGTCTGCACGCTGACCTGGCGCAAATGGGGATGGACGCAGGCTTCGGCCAGATCGTTCAGACGGCCGAAAGCGACGCCGAGGCCGGCGAGGCGGGCCTCGGCGTCCTCAACCGACAATCGTGCGAAAAGGCGACCGACGAGGCTGTCGAGGACGCCGCGGTTGGCGACCCGCGCGGTGTTGTCAAGGAAGCGCGGATCGTTCGTGAGGTCGGGGCGCTCCATGAACCGCGCCGAGAACGCCGCCCATTCACGCTCGTTCTGGATCGAGAAGATGACCCTTTCCCCGCCGCGGCAAGCGAAGGCGCCATAGGGCGCTATGGTGGGGTGAGATACGCCGGCGCGCTCGATGGCCTGGCTCCCGTAGACGTGCTGCAGCAGTGGGACAGCCATCCAGTGCGCGAGGCTGTCGAACAGCGACACCTCGATTCCGCGCCCGCGCCCCGTGCGGGACCGCCCCACCAGAGCCTGAAGGATGGCGGCGTGCGCGGTGGCCCCAGCGGCGATGTCGCAAATGGACACTCCGACCCTTGCCGGTTCCGTCGGACCCCCGGTGATTGAGCAGAGGCCAGTTTCGGCCTGAACAATCAGGTCATACGCCTTGCGCGCCGCGAGAGGGCCCGAACGGCCGAAGCCACTGATGTCGCAGGTGATCAGCGCGGGGTTGGCGAGGCGCAAAGCAGCGGCGTCGAAGCCCAGCTTGCCCAGGGCGCCGGGCTTGAGGTTCTGGATGAAGACGTCGGCCTTGGCGATCAGCCTCGCCAGCAGCTCCCGATCCGCAGCGGTACGCAGGTCCAGGCATATCGACTCCTTGCCGGCGTTGAGCCAAACGAAGTAGGCGCTCTGCCCCCGCACATGTCTGTCGTAGTCACGGGCGAAGTCGCCCTCGGGCCGCTCGATCTTGATGACGCGCGCGCCGCCGTGAGCGAGCATCGCTGAGGCGAAGGGCGCGGCCACCGCCTGCTCCAGTGCTACGACCAACAGCCCGTCAAGGTCACCCATCTGCAAGCCTCCGCCCCAAGACCGCCAGCAGCCGGCTCTGTTCGTTGCCGACGATGGTGAGCGCCTCATCGACGCCCATACCAGGCTTGGCCAAGAGCATGTCGGCCTGGGTCGCAACGGCGATATGCGTCGAGACCTGGGCGGAAAGGTCGGTTTCGGCGCAGCTCCCGCCAACGTAGGCGCCAACGCCGTGCGCCCGGCAGGTCAGCACGGCTGAAATCGTGTCCGCCACGGAACCGACGTCCGGCATCTTGATCTGGATCAGATCGGCGGCGCCGGCGCGGGCGAACGCGTCAATGTCGGCGAGCGTGTTGCACCACTCGTCCGCAACGATCGCAGCCCGAGAGCCAAGGCGTCGAAGGGCTTGTCGAATGCGCCCCAGGCCCTCGATCTGCTCCTCGCGACCTCCAAAATCGGCTGGGTGTTCGATGTTGAATCCAAAAGGCGCCGCCTTCTGCGCCGCATGGGCGATGAAGCCGGCGATCCCTTCCGGGTCCAGCCCTAGCTCCCGGCCGACCCACCCATAGACGTCGAAGTGGAGCCTGGGATTGTAGTCGCCCCCGCCCACGGCCCGTACCCGCTCGGCCACCCACTCCACATACTCGAGAAACCGGACCCCTCCCGCGCCGAACTTGTCACGTGAGTTGATCAAGCCGTGGGGCAGAATGTCCACGCGCTTTAGGATCATCTTGTCGACATTGATTTCGCGGGCGTCGCCGCTCTGGGCATAGATCGGCACCGGTCGCGCGATCACGGCAAGTCCGTACGCCCGGCAAACCGTCTCGGCCATGGTCTCGCCATGTGCGTGCGCCGCGGCTCGCAGCAGAGCCTGGCTGACACCGTATTGAACCGGCAAGGGAAGGGTGTCGCCATCGGTCGGTCGAAGGATTTCGCCGCAGGTCTTGCGAAAATCAATCACGCTCGCGCCAAGTAGCCGCGGTTTGACCACCGCTTCGACGAGACGGCGCGCGCGGTCGATATCGAATACCGGATCGCGTCCACTGCCGCCGGCATATTGGACGCTCATCATGTCGCCCCAGACCACCGCGCCATCGGAAAGAACCAGGCCGAGCCCCAGTGAGCGAGCGGGCATGCGGATCGCATCGAAGCCGGTTGTCGAGGCGGCGCCGCGATAGAGAAAGCCGTCATTCTCGGCGCCGCCGCGGATCGCAGCCTGATCGTCGTAGAAGAAAGCGCCCAGTCCCGGCGCATAAAGAACCTCAACAATCTTGCTCATCTAGGCGAGGGTCTCCGGTCGTCTGGGCCAGGCTGTCAGCGCCTCATAAAATCCCGCCATCTCCAAAAGGCGGCGTTCCTCGAAGGGCGCCCCGACGAGTTGCAGCCCTATGGGCATGCCGCGCTTGTCAAAGCCGCAGGGGATCGAAATTGACGGAAGATCCAGATAACTGACCCATCGCGTCCACCGGGTAAGGTTTGCGGTATCCGAGCTGGCTGCCTCGGAGCGGCCCGGAGCGGTTTCCTCGATTGTGGGTGTCGGCTGGCTCAAGGTCGGGATCATCAGGATGGCGCAGCCCTTCAGGACATCGCGGACGAACGCCTCGCGTCTTTGGGCGCGCTGGGTCACCGCGCCGATGTAGTCCGTCGCCATTACCGAAAAGCCGGGCTCGATCCGATCGCGGATGTGTGCGGCGTAAGCGGTTGGGTGCGTGCGAAGCCGCTTGGCATGCACGGCGGCGGCTTCAGCGGCCTGGATCAGGTCCGCCAGGCGATGAAGCTCGTCAATGTCGGGCAGAACGCCGGGAACGACCTCGACGCCGCCGGCCTCGAACGCCCTTGCCGCATTGCTCAAGGCACGAGCGATCTGCTCATCCGCCTCAGAGGCGATAGACTGGCTGGGGTAGACGATTCGCACGGCCGATGCGCGCGTCAGCGCCAGGGCGCCGTCCATCCACAACGGCGCAGCGAGCGTCGGGGGATCTTGGGGATCGGCGCCGCAGAGCGCCGAGAATAGGAGCGCTACATCGTCGACCGATGAGCCCAGAGGGCCGACCACGTCGAACGAGCCGGCCAACGGCATCGCGCCCTGGCGACTGATCCGGCCGGAGGTCGGGCGTAGACCCACCACGCCGCAGCACGCCGCCGGTATCCGCGCCGAACCGCCGGTGTCGGAGCCGACAGCGCCGGCCACGAGGCCGGCGGACACGGCCGCGCCCGCGCCGCTTGAAGATCCGCCGGTGATGCGATCGATGCTCCACGGGTTCCTGCAATCGCCAAAGGTGGGATTGTGGCCGGTCGCTCCAAGGGCGAACGGCGCCATGTTGAGGAAGCCAAGATTGATGGCGCCGGCGTCCCTCAATCGCTGCACGACCGCGGCTGGCCGGCGCGGCGTCTCGGTCTCCCCTATGGACGTGCCGAAGCTGCAACACCGCCCCGGAGTGGAAAACATATCCTTTAGCCCCAGGGGCGTTCCGTCCAGAATGCCTAGGGATAGTCCGGTCGCGCGCCGTCGATCGGACGCGAGTGCAGAGGCGCGCGCTGTCTCGACATCGACTTCAATGAAGGCATTGACGATCGGCTGAAGCGCCTCGATCCGCGCCAGCCGCTCGTCCACGATTTCAAGAGCGGAGGCCTCGCCTCGCCGCAGCATTTCACCGATGGCGCGAATGCTGCCCTGGAGACTGGGGGCTTTCTTCATCGGCCTCATCGGTCGTCATGGCCAGCGGCGAGGCCGGGCGGAAGCCATAGGTTAGCTCGGCTCGCGCGGCGATCGGAAGTTGCCGTCTCGGCGTTCGGCCGTCGCGGGCGATGTCCAGGCGTGACTGGCCCAGATCGCCAAGCGCCGCTTGACGTCTTCTCGCCCTCGCGACGGCCCGGTTTGCTAGGCCTGCACAAACTGATGACCCAGCGCAAGGTAGGTTGTGCGTCCGCTCACAAAGCCCTTGGCATCGAACTGCCAGAAATCGGCGAAGCCCACGGTTCTAGGATCGCCCTTCGCCCCGACACCGTCGAACTTGCCGAGCGCGGTGACCGTGCCGGTCACGGCGTCTTCGCAGATCTTCTCAACGACGTGTCGCCCCCGAATTTGGCGCTCCACGCGGAAGAAGTGCTCGATTTCGCGGCGGCCGGAAAAGCAGACATCCGCCCTTTGATAGACCGCCGCCTCCGAGAAGATCGCCATCACCTCGTCGAGCCGAGATAGATCGATATCTTGATAGTATTGTCGGATCAGCTGTAAGCGCCTGCTCATCGCGTGCGATCCAAGCGGAAGCGGCGCTCGGCGATCTTGTTCGCGACGGCTGTGGTTCCGACGTGCAGGCTCCTTGCCTGCTCGACAATATCTTCGAACGTTGTCGCGAGGCCGGTAATGTGCGCATCGACTTCTGGCCTTGACCACCCCGTCCGCTGGTAATGGAGATCAATAATGCCGCCGGCGTTAGCCAGGTAGTCTGGGCAGTATAGGACGCCGGCCTCGGCCAATCGGCCGTCGTCATCGGCGGTCGCCAACTGGTTGTTGGCCCCGCCGACAATGATGCGGGTCTTCAGACCGGCGATGGAGTCCTTGGAGAGGATGGCGCCGAGCGCGCATGGCGCAAGCACGTCCACCGTCTGGCGCAGGATCTCATCAGGGGGAACCACTTCGACGCCGGCCCATCCCTCCAGCGCTCGGATCTTTTCCGGGTCCGGATCCGCCACCACCGCCGTCGCCCCCTCTGCGATTACCCTTCGGGCGAGGCGCAAGCCGACGTTGCCTAATCCCTGGATGGCCACCTTCATGCCGTCCAGCGTCTGAGCCCGAAAGGCGATCGCGACCGCGGCGCGCATGCACGTATAGACGCCAAGAGCCGTGGAGGCTGACGCATCGCCTGCCTCCGCCAGCGTGCCCGCGGTAAAGCGCGTCCGCTCGCCGATGGTGCGTACATCGTCGAGCGTGGCTCCTGAGTCGAAGGACGTGATGTAGCGTCCATTCAGGCTCTCCACAAAATCCCCAAAAGCATGGAGGAGATCGCGCGTCTTATCGACCGCCGGATCGGCGATAATGACCCCTTTACCGCCCCCGCAGGGGATGTTTGCGATGGCGTGTTTATAGGTCATGCCGTGCGACAGACGCAAAACGTCGGTCATCGCCAGGGCTTCGCTTGCATAGGGATAGATGC
>Ga0302314_10014454_pt1 | contig 13509 bp, 7 predicted proteins | sample III_Palsa_N2_3_FD_200533 | JGI IMG/M metagenome (GOLD analysis project Ga0302314, IMG submission 200533) | Peat permafrost microbial communities from Stordalen Mire near Abisko, Sweden - III_Palsa_N2_3 | ecosystem: Environmental > Terrestrial > Soil > Palsa > Peat permafrost | place: Sweden...
ACCTCGCGGCCCTCGGCGATCGCCCAGACGATCAGCGACTGGCCGCGGCGCGCGTCGCCCGCGGCGAACACGCCCGGGATGGAGGTCATGCGCGTGGTCGGATCGGTGACGATGTTGCTGCGGTTGTCCAGCGCGCAGCCGACCTGCTCGAGCAGACCGTGCTTGCGCGGTCCGAGGAAGCCCATCGCCAGCAGCACCAGGTCGCAGCCATAGTCGACCGCTGAGCCCGGGACCTCGACCGGCTTGCCGCCCGTCCAGTCGAGGTTCACGGTCTGCAGTCCGGTGACCTTGCCGTTCTCGCCGGTGAAGCGCTTGGTCTCCACCGAGAAGGCGACGGTGCCCCCGCGCTCGGTCATCTCCTCGACCGACGAGGAGATGCGGCGGATGCGCGACCACTGCGGCCACGGGTTGTTGTGCAGGCGCGCCGATGGGGGTTCGGGCATCATCTCGAAATTGATGACGCTGACCGCGCCCTGGCGCAGGCAGGTGCCGATGCAGTCAGAGCCGGTGTCGCCACCGCCGATGACGATGACCTTCTTGCCCAGGGCGTTGATGACCTGCTTCTTGTGGTGCAGCGCCGCCGGATCCTGATCGCCCCAGTTCAGGCGGTTGGACTGCGGCAGGAACTCCATGGCGAAATGCACGCCATCGAGGCTGCGGCCCTCGATCGGCAGGTCGCGCGGCTGCTCGGCCCCTGTGCAGATGACGGTGGCGTCGACGCTGGACTTGATCTCCTCCCAGGTCTTGGTCACGCCGATCTGGCAGCCGAAGACGAACTCGACGCCCTCGGCGGCGAGCTGGTCGATGCGCCGCTGGACCTTCTCCTTGCGCAGCTTGTAGTGCGGGATCCCGTACATCAAAAGGCCGCCGGCCCGGTCGTTCTTCTCAAAGACCGTGACGTGGTGCCCCGCGCGGTTGAGCTGCTGGGCGCAGGCCAGCCCGGCCGGGCCGGAGCCGATCACCGCGACCTTCTTGCCGGTGCGCAGCGGCGGCTGCTCGGGCAGGATCCAGCCCATGCTGAAGCCCTTGTCGACGATCGCGACCTCATGCAGCTTGATGGTCACCGGCGGCTCGTTGATGCCGAGCACGCAGGAGGCCTCGCACGGCGCCGGGCAGACGCGACCGGTGAACTCCGGGAAGTTGTTGGTGGCGTGCAGTGCGGCCAGGGCCTCCTTCCACCGGCCGCGGTAGACCAGGTCGTTCCACTCCGGGATCAGGTTGCCGAGCGGGCAGCCGGTCATGCAGAACGGTACGCCGCAGTCCATGCAGCGGCTGGCCTGGGTCTGGACCTGCTCCTCGCCAAGCACCTCGATGTGCTCCTCGTGATGGGCCAGGCGCTCGTCCACCGAGTGGTACTTCGGCGCCTGCCGCGTGTGCTTCATGAAGCCTTTGGGATCGCCCATGGGATGCTCTTTCTGCAGTTCTTCAGATCTTGACCGCGGCTTCGCGGACGATGTGCTCGGTCTCGGCCTTCTTGCGCTCCAGGAGCACGCGGCGGTATTCCCGTGGGAAGACCTTGACGAACTTCCTGAGATTCGAATCCCAGGCGCTCAGCAGCTGCTTGGCCTTCGGGCTGCCGGTCAGGGAGGCGTGGTTCTTGACCAGCTGCTCCAGGATCTGGACATCGTCGGTGTCGCGCGAGACCTGCTCGAGGTCGACCATGCCGTCGTTGCACTGGCGCTTGAACTTGCGCTCCTCGTCCAGGATCCAGGCGATGCCTCCGGACATGCCGGCCGCGAAGTTGCGCCCGGTGCGCCCGAGCACCACCACGTGGCCGCCGGTCATGTACTCGCAGCCATGGTCGCCGACCCCTTCGATGACCGCGCGCGCGCCGGAGTTGCGCACCCCGAAGCGTTCGCCGGCCATGCCGGCCAGGTAGCAGTCGCCGCCGGTCGCGCCATAGAGCACGGTGTTGCCGGCGATCGCATTGCTCTCCCAGCGGTAGGTCACCTTCGGGTCGGGATGGATGACGATGCGTCCGCCCGCCATGCCCTTGCCGACATAGTCGTTGGCGTCGCCGACCAGGGTCACGTTCATGCCCGCCGAGAGGAAGGCGCAGAAGCTCTGCCCCGCGACCCCGGTGAACTTGATGTTGATGGTGCCCTCCGGCAGGCCCTCCGCGCCATGGCGCTTGGCGACTTCGCCCGAGAGCATGGTGCAGGCGGTGCGGTCCGAGTTGCGCAGCGGCATCTCGATCACCACCGGCGACTTGTGCTCGAGGGCCGGCATCGCCTTCTCGATCAGCTTGCGGTCGATGACCTTGGCGATGCCGTGGTCCTGCGGCACGCAGCAGTGGGTATTGACGCCCGGGCCGGCATGCGGCTTCTGCAGCATCTTCGAGTAGTCCAGGCCCTTCGATTTCCAGTGGCTGATCGCCGGGTTCATCTCCAGCAGGTCGGTGCGCCCGACCAGCTCGGTCAGGGTCTTGACCCCGAGCGAGGCCATGATCTCGCGCACCTCCTCGGCGAGGTAGGTGAAGAAGTTGACGACATGCTGCGGGGTCCCGTTGAATTTCTTGCGCAGCGTCTCGTCCTGGGTTGCGACACCCACCGGGCAGGTGTTGAGATGGCACTTGCGCATCATGATGCAGCCCATCGTCACCAGGGCCACGGTCGCGAAGCCGAACTCCTCGGCCCCGAGGATCGCCGCGATCACCACGTCGCGGCCGGTGCGCAGCAGGCCGTCGGTCTGCACGCGGATGCGTCCACGCAGGTCGTTTAGGACCAGCGTCTGGTGGGTCTCGGCCAGGCCGAGCTCCCACGGCACGCCGGCATGCTTGATCGAGGACACCGGACTGGCGCCGGTGCCGCCCTCGCAGCCGCTGATCGTGACGATGTCGGCATGCGCCTTGGCCACACCCGCGGCGACGGTCCCGACCCCGACCTCGGCGACCAGCTTGACGCTGATCTCCGCCGCCGGGTTGGCGTTCTTGAGGTCGAAGATCAGCTGCGCCAGGTCCTCGATGGAGTAGATGTCATGATGCGGGGGGGGTGAGATCAGGGTGACGCCCGGCACGCTGTGGCGCAGCCGGCCGATGTACTCGGAGACCTTGTTGCCCGGGATCTGGCCGCCTTCGCCAGGCTTCGCGCCCTGCGCCATCTTGATCTGCAGCTCGTCGCAATTGACCAGGTAGTGCGGGGTCACGCCGAAGCGCGCCGAGGCGACCTGCTTGATCGCCGAACGGCGCCAGTCGCCATTGGCATCCGGCGTGAAGCGGCGCGGATCCTCGCCGCCCTCGCCGGTGTTGGAGCGCCCGCCGATGCGGTTCATGGCGATGGCGAGGGTCTCATGCGCCTCGGTGGCGATCGAGCCCAGCGACATCGCACCGCTGCGGAAGGTCTTGAAGATCTTCTCGATCGGCTCGATCTCGGTGAGCGGCAGGGCCGCCGCGGGCGGCTTGAACTTGAACAGCCCGCGCAGCGTGCAGAGGTTCCTGGACTGGTCGTCGATGAGCTTGGTGTAGCGTCGGAAGGTCGAGCGGTCACCCGCGCGCACGCTGTGCTGCAAGAGCGCGATGACCTCGGGATTCATCAGGTGGTACTCGCCGTCGCGGCGCCAATGGTAGTAGCCGCCGCGGTCGAGATCGCGGTTCTTGTCGATCAGGGGGGCGAAGGCCACGCGGTGGCGGCTGAGGCTCTCCATCGCGATCTCATGGATGCCCACACCTTCGATGCGTGTGGCCGTGCCGGTGAAGTACTTGGCGACGAAGGGCGTCGACAGGCCGACCGCCTCGAAGATCTGCGAGGAGCAGTAGCTCTGCAGGGTCGAGATGCCCATCTTCGAGAAGACTTTCAGCAGGCCCTTGCCGACCGCCTTGATGTAGCGCTTGGTGTAGTGGTAGGTGGCGTCCTGGCCCTCGTCGGCCGCGGTGTTGCCGTCCAGTAGCGGCAGCACCCCGGAGTCGACCATGTCCTGGAGCGATTCGATCGCCAGGTAGGGGTTGATCGCGGTGCAGCCGTAGCCGACCAGCAGGGCGAAGTGGTGGACCTCGCGCGGCTCGCCGGACTCGAGGATCAGCGAGCATTGCGAGCGCTTGCCTTCGCGGATCAGGTGGTGGTGGATGGCCGAGACCGCGAGCAGCGCCGGGATCGAGCACTTCTTGCTGTCGACACCGCGATCCGAGAGGATGAGCAGCGTGTAGCCGCTGTCGACCGCACGCTCCGCCTCCTGGAAGAGGTCCTCGAGACGCCGCTCCATCGCGTCCGGACCCTCATGGGCCGGGAAGAGGATCGAGAGCGTGGTGCCGCGGAAGCCGTCGATGTCGGCCTGGCGCAGCTGCTCGAGCTCGTGGTTGATGAGGATCGGCTGGTCCAGTTCCAGCATCCGGCAGTGCTCGGGGCCTGGCTCGAGGATGTTGCGCGCCGGGCCCACGTACTGGGTCAGGCTCATCACGATCTCTTCGCGGATCGGATCCACCGGCGGATTGGTGACCTGGGCGAAGAGCTGCTTGAAGTAGTGGTACAGGGGCTTGGCCTGGCTGGAGAGCACCGCCACCGGTGTGTCGTCGCCCATCGAGCCGACCGGCTCCTGGCCGTCGATGGCCATCGGCGCGAGCATGACCTTGAGGTCCTCGACGGTGTAGCCGAAGCTCTGCTGCTGCTGGCGGATCGACTCGTGGCGCGGGATCGGCGGCTGCGCCGGGGAGGGCAGCTGCTCCATGGTGATCTTGTAGCTGTCGATCCAGTCGGCGTAGGTGTGCGCGCGCGACAGCTCCTCCTTGATCTCGTCGTTCTTGAGGAAGACGCCGCGCGCGGTGTCGACCATGATCATGGTGCCGGGCGCCAGGCGCGCCTTGACCGTGATCTTCTCGGGCGGGATGTCGAGGGTGCCCATCTCGGAGGCGTAGAGGATCTCGTCATCGGTGGTGATCACGTAGCGCGCCGGGCGCAGGCCGTTGCGGTCGAGCGCTGCGCAGATGCGCTCGCCATCGCAGGCCACCATGTTCGCCGGCCCGTCCCACGGCTCCATCATCGTCGCGTGGTACTCGAAGAAGCCCTTGAGGCCTCGCGGCAGGTTGGCCTTGGTGGCCCAGGCGGCGGGCATCATCATCGCCAGCGCATGCGGCAGCGAACGCCCGGTGCGCACCAGGAACTCCAGCGCATTGTCGAAGCAGGCGGTGTCCGAGCCGCGCCCGTCCATGATCACCGGCTTGAGGTCGAGCACCGCATCGGGGAAGTCCTTGAGGGAGAACAGCGCCTCGCGGGCCCGCATGCGGTTGACGTTGCCGCGCAGGGTGTTGATCTCGCCATTGTGGGCGACCATGCGGTAGGGGTGCGCCCGGTCCCAGGTCGGGAAGGTGTTGGTGCTGTAGCGCTGATGGACCAGCGCCAGGGCGCTGACTGCGCGCGCATCGCCGAGGTCGGCATAGTACGCATCCAGGGAGTGCGCGAGGAACATGCCCTTGTAGATGATGGTCTTCGACGAGAGCGAGACCACGTAGCAGATCTGGTCCTTGGCGAGGTTGTCGTTCTTGATGCGGTTCTCGGCGCGCTTGCGCGCCAGGAACAGGATCAGCTCGAAGCGCTTGGGCGAGACCTTGCCACGCGCGACGAAGAGCTGGCGCACCAGCGGCTCGGTGGAGCGCGCGGCGCGTCCCAGCACGGTGTTGTTGGTCGGCACTTCGCGCCAACCGAGGAACTTCAGGTCGTAGGCCTCGACCGCCTGCTCGATGGCCGCCTCGCAGGACGCGCGCGCACTGGCGTCGCGCGGCAGGTAGACCATGCCGGTGCCGTAGTCGCCGCTGATCGGCAGGGAGAAGCTGCAGGTCTCGCGGTACAGGGCGTCGGGCACCTGGATGAGGATGCCGGCGCCGTCGCCATCGCGCGGGTCGGCTCCGACCGCGCCGCGGTGGTGCAGGTTGCACAGCACCAGGATGCCGCGCTTGATGATATCGTGGGTCTTCTTGCCCTTGATGCTGGCGAGGAAGCCGACGCCGCAGGCGTCATGCTCGAACGCGGGATCGTAGAGACCGTGTGCGGGAGGGAGTCCGTGGCTCATGGCGTGGTCCAATGCTTCATCATCATCGTCGTCATCAGTGACATCATTAACCTGCGGCGGCTGCGGAGAGGCCGGCAGCGCGCATGCGGAATTCGTGGTAGGGGATCAGCTGCTCGTAGGGCACCGGACCGACCATCGGCCGGCTGATGTCGAGCCGGAAGGGGGCCTGCGGGTCGTGGGCCGAGCGCGTGAAGAGGGTGCGCTCCCAGAAGCTGGCGAGCGGGTTCAGCCCGGTGGCCAGGATCACGCCCACGCGGCTTTCGTGCACCGGGATGTTCAGGACCGGCTGCCCGGGCCGGCCGACCAGGAGGATGCCTGGGAAGTGCGCCGCCTCGCATTCCTTGACGATCTCGCGCAGGCGTGGCGCTGCGCTCATCGGCACTTCGCGGAACGAGGCGGTGATCGCCCCGCGCCCGCCATGGGCCGCGGCGCTGACCGAGGTCAGGTTGGCGCGGATGAAGGCCTCGTTGGGGCTGATCGTGGTCGCGTCGTAGCGGATCATCTCCAGGAAATGCTCAGGTTTGCCGTTTTCGACCTGCAACAGGCCGCCGAACATCGCATGGCTGGGGATGCCTCGCTGCATGAACATCCCGGCCAGGGTCAGCGAGCACATCGTGCCCAGGCCGACGCAGTCGGCCGGGACCTGGCGGCCGAGGATGTCCTCGCCCGGCGCGGCGAAGAGCACGCGGCCGCCGATCGACAGTCCCGCGGAGAAGACCGCCTCCATCTCGCTGCACAACGGCTCGAGCATCAGGCGCGGCACCACATAGGCGTTGATCGACACCAGTCCGGCGCCGCGTGCCAGATCGAAGGTGATCTGGCACATGGTCTCCTCCATGTGGTAGAGGATGCTGCCGAGCCGACGCGCGATGGTCAGTTCGCGGGCGACCTCGGCACCGGCCGGTGCCAGGCTGTAGCCGCGTCGGCCGTGGCGTTCGATGAGTCCGACTTCGGCCATCTCGGAGAGATAGAGGCGCAAGGTGCGCTCGGAAAGTTCCAGTCCCTGGCTGGAGAGCGCATCGAGCAGATCCCGGGTCGTCACCAGATCCTTCCAGGGCTGGTCGCGCAGGGCGGCGAGGATCGGTCGGAAGCGTTCGCCGTGCAGGCGCAGCAGCTCGCGCAGTTCGCTGGCCGAGGCCGGCGCACTACGCTCATGTCCGGCGAAGAGGCGCTCCTCATCGTCGGTCTCGTGGCTTGGCAGGCTCTCGGGGTGGGTGGTCATAGGGATTGCGGCAATCGACTGCCGTTACGGGCAATCGAAATAGCGCCGCGAAAACTGAAAGCAAGGCCGTCACGACGCTGCAAACACTAGCAGGAAGAGGGAAGCCAACCAATATTGGCCGACTCCGAGGCCCAAAACGGTGATTCGAGGAAGTAGTACGGATGCTAGTAACAACTAGTAAAATAATATTTAATTCGATCGAGGCCTCTCCCCCAGGAGCATGAGACCTCCAGAAGTGACAACGATTGCCGTTACGCCAGCCCGAGAACCACCAACGAGGGTCAACGCTCGACTCGCCGCAGGGCAACCACGGCAAGATGACCTCCGAAACCAAGGCTGATCTGCCAGAAACTCGCATGCGGTGAGCAGCAGCCGATCGACAACTCGACCAGGCCGCTTCCCCCCAGGCAGTGGCCAAGCCACTCCTTGCAGCCAAGACGCGGAATGGATCGCCAGGGTCCATCCCCCAGGGCCTGGCATTCGTAGGCATCGCCGATCGCGGTACCGGTGGCATGGCAGATGATCACCTCCGGCTGCGGCGCCACCGTCCAGAGCGCAGCGAGCGCGGCGCTGAGCACCTGGGGATCGGCGTTGCGGGTGGCGCTCGCCGGATCGGAGATGCGCACTCCGGCCACCAGCTGCCAGGCGCCGTGGCCCGCCAGGGCCGCGACGCCCAGCCCTTCGGCCGGGGCGAAGCCCCTGGCCTCGGCTGCGACGGCGGTCACGCGGCTGTGTGGCGGCATATTCCCGCAGCTGACCCCGAGGCTGGCGAAGCCGGCCAGGACCAGGGGCGTGAGATTGCAGTCGCTGGCCGTGCACAGCCCGCGCCGGATGCGGCCCCAGGCCATGAGATCGGCGACCGCCAGCAGGCTGTACAGCCCGGTGGCGCAGGCGGCTGCGATCGGGCAGGGCACGTGGCTGCCGATCCCGAGCTCCCGCGCCAGGTGCGGGCCCTGCATCCCGGGCCAGGTGGCGAGGAAGCCGGTGCCAGCAAGCAGGGGGGCGATCGCCCCCTTGCTGCTGCTGATCGACCAGCCCAGGCCGCCCTCCAGGCTGGCGATGGCCGACCAGGCCGGTGCGGCCAGCGCACGCAGGCGGGCTGCGCCATCGGCATGGCCATCGGGCGGGAGCCTGCCGAGGAAGCCCCACTGCGCATCGTGGGTTAGGCTGCTGCGACCGGCCGCGACCTGCCGCCAGGCCTGAGCGGCAGTCCCGGCACTGGAGCGGCTGTCCCAGGCGCACACATGGACCCCTGCATAACAGGTAAGCGGTATATTGCCCACGGGGCCAACCTAGGATCAGGCTGACGTGCTCACCAACACAATTTCTGGTCGTAACAACATCGTTGCGCTGCGTCCGACGGCTGGCCGCCAAGTACAGCCCTGTACTTGCGCGCTAGCCCCGGACTGCCAACGTCGATCATCTGGCGGGGGTAACGATGCGTGAAAACCCACAAATCGCAGTGCAGATGCAGGTCAGCAAGGAGAACCTCGAAACCGGCTTACGCGGTTTCCCGGTCGGCTACTGCACCACCAGCTCGGTAGAGGCCGACAAGGGCCTCTTCTATGTCGGCCGTCCGGTCGAGGAGCTGGCATCATTCGATCCCGAGCAGGTCATCTACCTGCTGCTCAACAAGGTCCTGCCCTCAGCGGAGCAGGCCGCGCAATTCTCGGCAACGCTCAAGGCCGAGCAGAAGGTGCCGGAGGTCGTCTTCACCAGCATGAAGGCGCTGCCCATCACCGGCCATCCGATGAAGTGGTTCCTGCACGCGATCAACGCCCTGGGCATGGTCGCCGCCACCGGCGACTACCGCAAGGACTGCATCGGCCTGATTGCCAAGATCCCGGTGGTCACCGCCGCGCTGTTTCGCATCCGCTCCGGCTGGGGCGCGCCGATCGCACCGCGCGACGACCTCGGCTACATGGAGAATTTCGTCCATATGCTCGGCGTGCCGAAGCTCGACGCCGAGGGCCAGAAGCGCCTGACCCGGCTGATGCGCGTCTTCGACGTCGTGCACTTCGACCATGGCGGCGGCAATCTGTCGACCTTCGTCGGCAAGGCCGTGGCCTCGGCCAAGGCCGACATGTATGAGAGCATGGTCGCGGCGATGGCCGGCCTGGCCGGCCCCCTGCATGGACGCGCCAACCAGGAGTGCCTGGAGTTCGTGCAGGAGTGCGTGACCAAGGTCGGCACCCAGCTCAACGCCGAGACCGTCCGGCAGATGATCCAGCAGAAGCTCGCCAACAAGGAAGTGGTCTACGGTTTCGGCCACGCCGTGCTGCGGGTCGAGGATCCGCGCGCCCGCGTCCTGCGCGCGCTGGGCGAGGAGCTCTGCCCGACCGACACCAACTTCCGCATGGTCAAGCTGCTCGCGGAGGTCGTGCCGCCGATCCTGCACGCCAATCCGAAGATCTCCGATCCGCATCCCAACGTCGACAGCGCCTCGGGCTCGCTGTTGATGGCCTGCGGATTGACCGACCCCGACTACTATACGGTGCTGTTCGGGCTCTCGCGCGTGGTCGGCATCGCCGCGCAGATCGTCTACGAGCGCTGCGAGGCGCGGCTCGGCAAGGGCACGCCGATCATCCGCCCGAAATACTACTATTCGCCGACCGGCACCGCCAAGGGCGAGGCCGAGATCCTCAGCTCCGGCTGAAATCCGGCCACTCGCGCTGCACGCCGATGCAGCGCACGGACCGCACCATATACAAAAGGATGCATGGGGGCGAGGACCCCGGGGCCCTCAGGCCGGGGCGCGGCGCGAGCCGTCGACGACGTGCGCATCGAAGGCGTCGGCGATCTCCTGCAGTCGGTATTCGTGCTCATCCTGGGCCTGGACGTAGGCCCACAGGTAGTAGCCGTCCTTGGAGCGCTGCAGCTCGGTCTTCATCATGCATTCCTGATCTTTATAGCGGAATGTATAGGTGCCGGTCGTCTCGAAGCCGAGTTCGCTGAGAATGGTCGAGAAATACTCGAGATCGTGCGTGAAGTCCACGATCTCCTTGGGATCGAGCGATATCGCAAATTTACGTACCGTGATCGTACCCATGTCCGGGCATGCTACAGCCTCTGCAGCGCCGCAGCAAGGAATCGTGGTCGCCATGTGACGACGATACGAGCGCTCTGCGAGGATCCTCAGCGGAAGCGATCCGGATGGGCCCACAGGCCAAGTGCGGGATTAGCGATGAAGTAGCAGCGCTGGCCCGCGACCTCGTGCCAGCCGTCGCGCCGCCCCTGCGGCTGGTAGCGCCGGGTCATGGCCTCCAGGTCGGCATACTGATAGCCGACCCCCTCGATCTCGGCGCGCGACAGCCGCCCCGGGCAGTAGGTGACGCGGAAGCGCCCTTCGCTCGAGCCATGGATGAGATGGGCCGCCGCCGAGAGGTTGGCGCGCAGCTCCGGCTCGCGCGCCACATGCGCCATGATCTCGGGGGTGGTGCGGTAGCCGTAGCGGCGGATCAGGCGGTCGATCTCCGGATCCTCGCCGAAGCCGCTCAGGCCGGGGGCGAGGATCACCAGCTCCCCGCCATCGGCGATCGCCATGCGGGTGCGATAGAGCGCCTTGTTGCCGAGCCAGGTAGTGTGGAACTCCTCCGGATCGAGGCTGACCACCATCGTCGCCGGCGGTGTGTCGATGAGCGTGAAGTTGACCTTAAGCGACAAGGCCGCCGCCAGCTCGAAGGCCTGGGTGCCGTGGCTGATGTAGAGACCCCGCGTCACCAGCCGGCCCTGCTCATCGGCGCCGATCACGGTCTGGATGAAGATGATCTCGAGCTGCGTACAGAAGCGCTCCAGCGCCAGGTCGAGCAGGCGGCGCACCGGCGTGTCGCAGCGCCCCATCATGCGCTCCATGCCATAGGCGGCTCCGATGAAGTGGCTCTCGTTGATGCCCTGCGCGCCGCCGCAGCCGATGAACAGGTTCTTGGTGCCGTTGGCCATGCCCGCGACCTCATGCGGCACGACCTGGCCGATCGAGATGATCAGATCGTGGCCGCCCTCCCAGACCAGGCGGTTGAGCTGCGCCGGCCAGGGTTCGCGCCAGATGCCCTCGGTGGCCGTTGCGACATCGGCCGCGGGGATGGTGCCGATGGTCACGACGTCGTGACGCCAGTCATGGACGCGGAAGAGCTCAGGTGGGACGCCGGGGTACATGCGCCGCTGCTGCGCCGGGGACATCGGCACATGCGTCCCCAGCGCCGGCAAAACCGCGCTCAGGCGCGAGCGCAGGCAGTCGTACAGCGCATCGGTGATGACGCCGGCCTTGCTGTTGAGGCGGGTGATGTCGGGCGGGATGGCGAGCACGCGGTTGCGATGCGCACAGGCCGCCATGGTCGCGCGGATGGCCTGGCTCAGGTCCGCGTCGCTGAGCACCGTGGTCGGCGAGCCGTTGGCGTAGAGCAGGGTCATGGCGGATCCAGGTGCACCAGCAGGTCGTCGAGGTCCGCCAGGCGCCGGCGCTGCGCGCGCAAAGCCACGACCTCCGCGCGGCGTGGACGGACCGCGGGCAGGGTGCGGGGCGGACGGGGCGCTGCGGCACAGCGCTCGAGGGCCAGCACCGCGGCGCCGCGCAGCGACAGCTCCGGATCGATGGTCGGAAACAGTGTGGCGCCGAGGCAGTCGCTCAGGCGCTGCAGCGAGGCCGGGGAGGCGAGGATCCCGCCGCCGACGATCAGGCGCACGCCGCGCGCTCCCGGGATCAGGGCCGCCACGCGGGCGAGCCGCTGGTAGCTGGCGGTGGTGATCGCCTGGACCAGGTCCACGGCGCTGGTCGACTGGGTGATGCCGGTGATCGCACCGCCCGGTCGCATGCGCCAGTCGGGCGAGCGCTCGCCCATCCACAGCGGCGCCACCAGCAGCCCCGCGGTCGCGCCCACCGGCCGGGCGAGCGCGTGCTCGAGGGCACGCGCGCCCGGCAGCGCCAGCTGCGCCCTGCACCAGGCCAGGAGCGAGCCGGCATTGGTGATCGCGCCGCCGATCAGGTAGCGGCGACGGTCGATGCGGTAGCAGAACAGGCCGAAAGGGGCGCGCGGCCGGCCGCGTTCCCGCACCACGCGGATCGCCGCACTGGTGCCGACGTTGATCGCCGCCGTGCCCTGTCCCAGGGCGCCGGCGCCGAGGTTGCTGGCCGCGCCGTCGCCGATCCCGGGAAACCATTTGGCACCGGCCAGCCGCGGCCAGCGCCGGGCGTAGGCCGGGGACAGGGTCAGGGGCTCGTCACTCAAGGGATTGAGCTGGCCGGTATGCACCCCGGCCAGGCGCAGGCTGGCCGGATCCCAGTCCAGGCGCGCGGGGTCGTACAGCCCGGTGGCGGTGCCCATGCCGTGCGCGCAGCGCCCGGTGCCGGTAAACTGCTCCAGCAGCCATTCCGCGGGCGACACCCAGCGCGTGACCCGGGCGACGAGCTGCGGCTGGGTGCGGCGCAGGTAGCGCAGCTTGGCGGGCCAGAAGGTGGCGCGCAGCATGCAGCCGGTGCGCTGGTGGTAGCCGCGCTCCGCGGTGCGCGTGCGCAGGCGCGTGGCGTCGGGGGCCGCCCGGCTGTCGGCCCAGGTCACGATCGGCGTCGCCGCCTGGCCCTGCGCATCGACGCCCAGCAGGCTGTGCCAGAAGCACGACATGCCGACCGCGGTGATCATCCCGCGACCCGCGGTGCGGTGGCTGTGGTCGATGCACTGCACCACGGCCCGCAACACCTGGCCGGGATCCAGCTCGGCCCGCCCATCGGGGCTGGTCTGCAGGGGATAGGCGCGGTGCGCCGTGCTGGAGCGCAGCCGCACGCCCTGCGCATCGAACAGCGCGCTGCGTGTCGACGAGGTGCCCAGATCGCAGGCCAGGATCAGCATCAGATGGTCTGCGCCAGGAATCCGCCGTCGACGCGCAGGTCTGAGCCGGTCACGAAGCTCGAGGCCTTGGCGCTGGCCAGGAACACCACCGCGCCGATCAGCTCCTCGGCAACACCGAAGCGGCCGAGCGGGGTGTGCGCCAGGATCTGCCGCCCACGCTCGGTCGGCGTGCCGTCCTCGTTATAGAGCAGGCGGCGGTTCTGCTCGGCCGGGAAGAAGCCGGGCGTGATCGAGTTCACGCGCACCCCACGCGCGGCCCATTCGCGCGCCAGGAACTGGGTCAGGCTGAGGACCGCCGACTTGGCGGCGGAATAGGCGACCACCCGCGACAGCGGGATGTGGGCGCTGACCGAGGCGATGTTGATGATCGAGCCGCGTCCGCGCGCGACCATGCCCGGTCCGAACTCCTGGCACGGCGCGAGCGCGCCGCCGATCAGGTTGAGGCGGTAG
>Ga0302314_10014455_pt1 | contig 13507 bp, 10 predicted proteins | sample III_Palsa_N2_3_FD_200533 | JGI IMG/M metagenome (GOLD analysis project Ga0302314, IMG submission 200533) | Peat permafrost microbial communities from Stordalen Mire near Abisko, Sweden - III_Palsa_N2_3 | ecosystem: Environmental > Terrestrial > Soil > Palsa > Peat permafrost | place: Sweden...
AATCCTCGAATGCTCGCGCCAGAATTCGCACATCCGCCACCGCCAGATTTAACCCCTTCGCGCCGGTGGGCGGTACGATATGCGCCGCGTCGCCCGCCAGAAAAAGTTTCCCGTAGCGCATCGGCTCCACCACGAAACTGCGCATGCCGGTGATTCCTTTTTGAATTACCGGACCTTCCGTAAGTTTCCAGCCGTCGTCCGACGCCAAACGAACCTGCAGTTCGTGCCATATTTTTTCGTCCGGCCAGTTCGCAATGTCTTCTTCCGGGTCGCATTGCACATAAAGGCGGCTGATCTGCGGCGTGCGCATGCTGAGCAAAGCAAATCCGCGCTCGCTATTGGCGTAGATCAGTTCCTCCATCGAAGGCGGCGCTCCCGCCAATATGCCCAGCCATGCAAATGGATAAACCCGTTCAAACAGCGTCAAGGCCGCGGCCGGAACCGACGGCCGGCAGATCCCGTGAAAGCCGTCGCATCCCGCAATAAAATCGCACTCTAGTTCCTGATCTTTTCCTTCGTGCCGGAAATGAATTCGCGGCCGCGACGCGCCCTCCGCATGTTCAAATTCGCCGATCCTCACGTCCGCGGCCTCGAATAGAATCTGCCCATTCGTTTTCAGCCGCGCCGCGATCAAATCCTTCACCACCTCATGCTGACTGTAAATCGTCACACCTTTTCCGCCCGTCAAGTCCGCGAAATCAATCCGATGCGTTCGCCGCCCAAATCGAAGATTGACTCCGTGATGCACCAGCCCTTCCCTCCTTAGCCGTTCGCCCACGCCCATTTCTGTCAGCAAATCCACCGTGCCCTGTTCCAGAACGCCCGCGCGCACTCGTTCTTCGACGTAAGAACGCTCGCGCGACTCCAGGATTACCGATTCGATACCCTGCAAGTGCAGCAGGTGCGATAGCACCAAACCTGCGGGCCCGGCGCCGACAATTCCTACTTGGGTGCGCACTACGCTTGCTCCATCGTGATTTTCGAGAACAAAAGCGTTTCTGATTTCATTCGAATTCCTTGACGTCTCGCTCAAGCGCCATTACGCTCTGACCGTTCTACAATTCACATCGCACCTCACCGACTGCGCGCCACGGAGAAGGACGTTTCGATGTTCGAACATCAAAGCCGCCTTACCGTGCAGTGGGGAGACTGCGACCCCGCGGGCATCGTTTTCTTCCCAAACTATCTAGTCTGGTGTGACAACTTAACGTCCGCTCTCTTCGCCGGCGCCGGTCTGCCCCTGCACACCTTGTTCGCCGCTCACGACGTGATCGGAATTCCGATCGTCGATGTTCGGGCCAGTTTCAAAGTTCCGGCCGCCTTCGGAGATGAATTGCTGGCGAAAACCGCGGTCACCGAGTGGCGCCGGAGCAGCTTCGTGGTTCGCCATCTTTTTCATAAGCAAGATGCGCTGGCGGCTGAGTGTCACATCACTCGCGTCTGGACGGGTCCAGATCCTTCCAAAAAGGGCGCGATGAAATCGCGACCATTGCCGCGCGAAATAATTGACCGGTTATCCTCATCGAAATAACTCCGCATCTACCATTCAAAAAAACCAGTTTCGTGCGGGCCTTGGAGCATCACATTCCATTCGAATGAGTCGGTCTTCTCGCTGACGCTCGCAGTCAATGTGTCCTTGCGGTCTGCTGGCACCAGGCTCAAAACCGCGTCGGAATCGTTGGCGGCTTCGCCTGGAAAATAAATTCGCGTATAGAGCGGCTTCAGCAATCCGCGCATGAAGACGAACACCGCAATGTGCGGCGCTTGCCCTTCGCCGGCGACGCCCCGAACACTTCCGGGTTTGATCGTGCGAATTGCGAACCGGCCCTCCGCATCCGTGAAGATTCTGGCGAATCCCGTGAATTTCGCTGGGCGGTGGCCAGCCGCTTCGCATTTATTTTCGCTGTAGTTGCCTTCCGAGTCCGCCTGCCAAATCTCCAGTTGCGCATCCGGCACCGGTTGGCGATCGCCGTCAAGGATCTGGCCGCGAATCGTCACCACGGTTCCCGAGATTCCCGGAACTACCAGATCGTTACGATTCAAATGCTCCAGGCCAATGCTGAAGAATGGCCCAACCGTCTGTGAGGCGCTGCTCATCGACTCGTCACCATTATTTCTCCGCCGGAGTCTGTTCGCGCCCGCGCAATACAATGTCGAATCGGTAGCCGAGCGCGTGACTCCGTTCGGTCGTCGTCCAGTCGAATTTCGCCACGAGCCGGCGCCTCGCATTTTCGTCCGCGGTGCTGTTGTAGATCGGATCAAACTCCAGCAGCGGATCGCCGGGGAAATACATCTGCGTAACCAATCGCGTTAGCAACCCCGCGCCGAAAAGCGAAAAATGAATATGCTGCGGCCGCCAGGCGTTGTCATGATTTCCCCACGGATACGCGCCCGGCTTGATCGAAACAAATCGATAACGTCCTTCCGCGTCCGTAACCACCCGGCCACATCCGGAGAAATTCGGGTCGAGCGGCGCTCCGTGCTGATCCACTTTATGCATGTAACGTCCCGCGGCGTTCGCCTGCCAAACCTCCACCAATGAGTCCGGCACGCCGTGTCCATCCTCGTCCAGTACCCGCCCGCTGACGATGATTCGTTCTCCCAAAGGCTCGCCAGAATGCTGTGCCGTCAAATCGCTGTCGGCCGCCGTCACCAGCGAATGGCCAAAAACCGGCCCGCTGGTTTCGGTTTTGGTATGCGGAAGCAAAATCAGTGGTTTGGTCGGGGCCCGCTTCACCGAAGAAACATAAGCGGGATGCAGATATTCCGGCTGGGTGCCGGCTGCAAATTTTCGATAACGCCGTGGGTCGTGCATCGCGAAAACGAATGATACCACCATCCGTCAAAGGGTCGTTTCGGTTGCGTTCATAAGAAACGAAGACGGCCACACGAACGCAACGCATTAATAACCAGTACCAACCAGCTTTTCTCCGCCTGCACTCAGACTCCCTATATACTTTCCAATAGCTCCTCGGCCAAGCTCGCCGTAGCCCGTCACGACGGAGAGTCGAGTGAGAGGTAAGCGCCAATCCGTCGACCTGAAATCCGGTTTCCTATGCCTTCATCCTATCTCCCAAAAACTTCTCGTCTCCCGCGTCTCAAGACAATCTCATTTGCCCTTATTCTTCTATTCCTGAATCCCGCGAATTCCGATGCGTACTCGGTTCTCTCGCACGAAGCCGTGGTGGATTCCGCCTGGGACGATGCCATCAAGCCCTTGCTGCTAAAAAGATTCCCCGATTCCACGCCCGAGCAGCTCAAGGAAGCTCATTCCTACGCCTACGGCGGTTCCGTCATTCAGGATTTGGGCTACTACCCTTTCGGCAGCCAACTGTTCAGCAACCTTGTGCATTACGTTCGCACCGGAGACTTCGTCGAAGCTCTGCTCCGCGATTCATCGAATCTCGATGAGTATGCATTCGCCCTTGGTGCGCTTGCGCATTACGCCGCAGACAATTACGGCCACAGCATTGCCACCAATCACGCTGTTCCCATTCTTTACCCGAAATTGAAAGCCAAGTTCGGCGACGACGTGGCTTACGATCAGGCGCCCGTCGAACACTTGAAGACTGAATTCGGCTTCGATGTGGTGCAGGTTGCCAAGGGTCGCTACGCACCCGACGCTTACCGTGATTTCATCGGTTTCCAGGTTTCCCAGGATCTTCTCGTGCGAGCCTTTCGTGAAACCTATTGCCTCGATCTAAAGTCAATTTTCACCAGCTACGATCTTGCTCTCGGCACCTATCGCCGCGCGGTCAGCCGGGTCATCCCCAAGACGACCGAAGCCGCCTGGGCCGAGAAACGTGACGACATTCAGAAGGACATTCCGGGAATCACCAAACAGAAATTCCTTTACCATCTTTCTCGGGCCAGCTATGAGAAGCAGTGGAAGGAGAAATATCACAAGCCTTCATTCGGCGCTCAGGTCATTGCGTTTTTCTTTCGCATTGTTCCCAAAATCGGCCCTTTCCGCACCCTCTCCTTCAAAGCTCCCACGGCCGAAGTTGAAAAAATGTTCATGGCGAGCTTTAACGGTTCCGTCACCGATTACGAAAAACTGCTGCGCGAGATTCATCAAAGCGATCTGCCCGAGCTGCGAAATGACAATTTCGATACCGGAACCGTAACGCATCCCGGTGAGTATCCTCTGGCGGATACCACGTACGCGGACCTGCTCGATCATCAAGCGAAAGATCATTTCGCCGAAACTACGCCCGAGCTTCGCCAAACGATTCTGAGTTTCTATGCTGATACCAATGCGCCGATCACTACCAAGAAAGACCCGCAAAAATGGGCTAAAGTCCTGCAACAAGTCACCGAACTGAAGTCTGCCGAACTTTCTGTTCCAGGCTCTCCAGGCCCGACGAAATCGCCAGCCGTCCCGGCTTCGCCCGCCCACTGATTGCTTGCGGAGTGCGTGCCTGAATCCGGAGACCGGGCAGCTACCATCGGCCATTGACGATTCGTCCGTTTCGATACACGATTCTTCCGCGCCAATTTCGCCCCGAGGAGCCTGATGCCCACCGCCACGAAATTCGAATTGCTCGACACCGATAAGATGAACCCGCTGATCACCCGCCAGATGCTGAACGGCGCCGACGCCACCTTCGCGCGCTTGGTGCTGCTGCGCGGCGCCATCGTCCCGCGCCACTCGCATCGCAGCGAGCAATACACTATGATTTTTTCCGGTGCCTTGAAATTCATCTTCGACGATCAGACGGAAACCATCGTGCACGCTGGCGAAATCCTCATGATCCCCGCGAATGTTCCGCACAGTGCCGAGGCCCTCGAAGACACCGTCGATTTCGATTTTTTCTCTCCGCGCCGTGAAGATTGGATCCGCAAAGACGACGCCTACCTTCGCGTTGGCGCAAAAAAGGAATAGTCGACATGGATTTTGGACTAAAAGGACGCGTGGCCATCGTGGCCGCTGCCAGCAAGGGCCTCGGCCGCGCCGCCGCCGAAGAACTGGCCAAAGAAGGATGTGAAATCGCGATCTGCGCTCGTACCGCGGCAGATCTGGAGCAAACCGCGAAGGAGATGGAAGCCGCGACCGGCCGTCCCGTTTTCTGGCGCGCGGTGGACGTAACCAAGCCCGAAGCCGTATCCGCGTTCGTCGATGCCGTGGACCAAAAATTCGGCCGCGTCGACATCTGCGTCACCAACGCCGGCGGGCCGCCTTCGAAAAAATTCGCGGACCTTTCGCTCGACGAATGGCGCGCCGCCATCGACCTCACCTTGCTCAGTAATGTTTTCTTCGCGCGCGAAGTTTTGCCCCGCATGAAGCGCAACCACTGGGGCCGCCTGATCACCATCACTTCCATTTCGGTGAAGCAGCCCATCGACGGCCTGATGCTCTCGAATTGCCTGCGTGCCGGCGTCGCGGGCCTGGCCAAAACTCTGGCCAATGAGTACGGTGCTGATGGCATCACCGTGAACAACGTCTGCCCCGGCTACACCCTGACCGACCGGCTCGGAGAACTCTTCGAAAAGCGCGCCAAAGATTCGGGCGTAACCATCGCAGAAATTGAGAAGCAATCCGCCGCAGCCGTGCCCATCGGGCGCCTCTCGCGTCCCGATGAATTCGCCGCCTTAGTCGCGTTTCTTTGTTCCGAGCGCGCCAGCTCTATGAACGGCACCACCATTCAGGTCGATGGCGGCCTGATCAAAGGCCTCCTGTAACCAACTGTCTGCATCAAAGTAAAGTGCTACGAAACCGAATATTCGCCCTTTACGTATTATAATTTTGCGTTTTGCCGCACCACGTAGTTCCCTCCGGGGACCTGAGGAGAAATAATGATTCACGTTCGCCGTAGTCGTTCGCTGTCTGCCATTTTCGCTTGCGCGCTGGTCGCCTCGGCCCTGGCCCTGCTTCCGCTGCTGGGCCGCGCCGATGAACCCTACGCCCGCAGCCGCGACTACGATTTGCGCAACGTGAAAACACATCTGTGGTTCGACACCGACCAGCGCAAAGTGCGCGGCGAAGTCACTCACTCCCTTTCGATGTTTCGCGATGGCCTCGCGCAAATCAAGTTCGACTCCGTCGACCTCAATATTCAGGCGGTAACTCTCGATGGCCGGGACGCCAAGTTTTCAGTAACGCCCAACAATCTAATTGTCCGGCTCGCGACTCCTTCCAAGCGCGGCGACAAGCACGAAGTTTTCATTCGCTACGACGGCCAGCCGAAAAAAGGCCTCTACTTCGTGCTTCCCGACAAAAATTATCCCAATCGCCCTAAAGAAGTCTGGTCCCAAGGCGAAGCCGAAGATACCCGCTATTACATTCCGATCTACGATTATCCCAACAACCGCACCACGTCCGAAATGCTGGTCACCGTACCGGCCGACTGGATCACGATCTCCAATGGCGACTTGCTCGGCGTGAAAACTGAATCCGACGGCATGAAAACCTGGGATTGGAAACAATCTCTCCCGCTCTCGACGTACCTGATTTCGGTGGTCGCCGGCGAATTCGTGGAGCAGAAGGATTCGTGGAACGGCATGCCGGTGCGCTACGTGGTCCCGCGCGGCGAAGAATCCAAAATCGATTCAACCTTTTCCCGCACCAAGGAGATGATCACGCTCTTCTCCGAAAAGCTCGACGTGAAATATCCCTGGGCCCAATACGCGCAAACTTCCGTCAACGATTTCGTTGAGGGCGGCATGGAAAATACCAGCGCCACCACGCTTACCTCCCGCGGCCTGGTCCACCCGAAGCTGGCCGCCGAGGAGCGCGAGGGTTCAGACAGTCTCGATTCCCACGAACTCGCTCATCAATGGTTCGGAGATCTGGTGACCTGCCGCGACTGGGCCAACATCTGGCTTAATGAAGGTTTCGCGACATACTTCGAGCATTACTGGACCGAACAACATTATGGCGCCGACGAAGTCGCCTACGAATTTTGGCGCGAGCAAAATAATTGGTTCCGCCAAAAGCGTCTCTATCCCGTTCCCATTGTGCAGCGCAATTTCACGGACGGCATCGAATACGCCGGCAACGAATACACCAAGGGCGGCTGGGTTCTGAAAATGTTGCGCACCAAGCTCGGCGACCAGGATTTCTTTCGTGCCCTGCACTATTACCTGGAAACCAATCGCAATCAGAACGTGGTCACCGCCGATCTCGAAAAGGCCATCGATCAATCCACGGCCACCAATGTCGACAAATTCTTTCATGAATGGATTTGGCGCGCCGGTGCCCCGAAATACGAAGTCAGCTACACCTACGACAATTCCGCGCACCAAATCAAACTGCTCGTCAAGCAGACCCAGAAAGTCGAAGGCATGGTCGATCTCTTCGACATGCCGGTGAACGTGGAAATCACCACGGCAACCGGCCGCAACAATCACCCGATCGAGGTCACTCAGGCCGAAGAAACCTTTACTCTGGCATCGCCGTCCGCTCCGCTCATGGTTCTGTTCGACAAGGGCGACAACGTTCTCAAGTCGGTCGAATTCAAAAAAGACGCTTCCGCGCTGATTTACCAGCTCAAAAATGCCACCGATATTTCCGACCGAGCCGATGCTGCGGTCGCGCTGGCGCATATAAAGGATAATCCGGACGTCGTCGTCGCACTCGGCAGTGCAGCCCAGCACGACCCCTTCTGGGGCACTCGTTCGGAATCGCTGAAGGCCTTGGGAAAAATCGGTGGCCCCGACGCGGAAAAACAGATCATCGCCGGACTCTCCGACGAAAAACCCTGGGTCCGCGAAGTTGCCGTTGAACAACTGGGCGAATTCGCCGGCGACCCATCACTCGGCCCCAGGTTGATCGACATCGCTAAAAACGATAGCGCTTACCACGTCCGCGCCGCCGCCTTGAACGCCTTGGGTGAAATTAAAACCGCGAACGCCTATGACACTCTGGTTGCGGCAGTGAACTCCGATTCTCCCGACGACACTTTGCGCAACGGCGGGCTCGAAGGCCTGGGCTCGCTCGGCGACGATCGCGCTATTCCTGTTCTTCTCGAATGGTCCGCTACCGGTAAGGATTTCGAAACGCGCAGCGCCGCCATCAGCGCCCTCGCGGGACTCGATCCTAAGGACAAGAAGATTACGCAAACGTTGGTTTCCTATTTGCAGGAACCCTACATCGATATCAAGTTCGCCACGATCTTCGCGCTTTCCAAGCGTGGCGATCCTGACGCGATTCCTGCACTCGAGGCGCTTATCAAATCGGGAGATTTGAGTCTCGGAACTGCGCCGCTGGTGCAGTCGCAGATCGATGCGATCAAGGCTAAGGCTGCGGTGCCGGCGAGTGGCGCCGGTGCGACGCCACCAGCCGCAAACTAGAACGAAAAACAGCGGCCGCTCGCTACTTTATCCGGAAATAATGATGCGCAAGTCGCGCAGATTATTTCCGGTTGGTCCAGTCACAATCGCGTCATTGAGTTTCGCAAAGAAATTGTAGGCATCGCTCCGCCGAGAATACTCGGCCGGATCCATGCCAACTCGCGCCGCTCGCGATTGCGTTTCGCCGTCGGCTACCGCTCCAGCCGCCGGACTGTTTCCATCGATCCCGTCTGTTCCGGCACTTAGCACCACGATTTTCTTTCCCGCAATTTTCGGCACGCAGGTCAAAACAAAAGCTGAGTTTCTCCCGCCAATTCCGTCTCCCGTGACCGGACTGCTCACTTCCCCGCCCGACAGAATCGCCACCCGCTTGCCGGGACAATCGCGCTGCAGCGCTGTTAATTGCGCCAGCAATTCATCGGTCGCGCTCTCCAGCGTCCAGCCGTCCGTCTGATTGTCGGCCATACATCGAATCCCCTCGGCCTCCGAGCAGTGATGCGCTCGGTGCACCAAATCGTGCTCGCCCAGCAGCAACTCAAAGATATTTCGCGCAAATACGCGATCATTTTCCTTCGGAGTTTCTTGCAGCCGATGTTCCGCGAATATTTCCCGAATTGCCGGGGGCAATCCGTTCATCACTCCGGGATGGTTCACCACTCGTTCGGCGTCCGCGACCGTACTCGGATCCGGCAGAGTCGGTCCCGAGGCCAATGCCGACTCATATCCACTCGGCACGTCGCTCAGGGCCAGGGTCAGCTTCAGCGAGTTCGGCGCAGCTGCCGCCAGCCGTCCGCCTTTCGTCGCTGACAAATGTTTCCTCACAACATTGATTTCCTCGATCGGCGCGCCGCAGGTTACCAGGACGGAGTGCAGCGCCTGAAAATCTACCAGACCAACGCCTGTATCGAGCGGCTGCTCCACCATCGACGACCCGCCACCGGAAATCAAAAACACCACCAGCGAACGCTCGTCGCACCTCGCCATGCGGTCCAAAATTGCCCGGCCTGCCGCAAAACTTTCGGCGGTGGGAAGCGGATGTCCCCCCACGAACGATTTCCATTCGCGCAGCGCGCCGCCCGTCACGGGTTTCGGGCTAACCAAGATTCCGTCGACGCGAAAATCCGGCGCCACCACGGCCTGGAACCCTTCCGCCATCGCCACCGATGCCTTGCCAAACCCAATCACCACGATCTCGCGAAACTCACGCAGGTCAATGTACTCCGCTCCCGCGCGAATCCGTGTTCCGTCTCGCTCCAGTCGTCTCGCGATCGCGGCCTGAATATCAATCGCCGCCAGCGTTTGCTGAAAAATTCGCCGAGCCACCGTTTTCAAATCGTGTTCCATCGCGGTCTATTTCAACCCCAACGCATCCTTGTTCAACGCTTTTGGCGGTGTTCGGCCGTCAAAGAAAGCGGCCACGTTTTGCGCCGCCAAAACCATCATCCGCGTTCTGGTCTCAACCGTGGCGCTTCCAATGTGCGGCGCCAGAATCGCGTCGCGCCGCGCCATGAGTTTTGGATTAATTTTCGGCTCATGCTCGAAGACATCCAGGGCCGCGCCCGCAATGATTTTGTTTTCCAGCGCCTCCGCCAGCGCTTCCTCATCCACCACCGGGCCGCGGGATGTATTGATCAAAAACGCCGTGCGCTTCATCTTCTCCAGATTTTCCTTCGAGATCAGATGCCGAGTCTGCGGGTTTAGCGGCACATGCAAACTCACAAAATCCGATTCATTGAACAGTCGGTCCTGCTCCACAAATTCCGCATTCAATTCTTCCTCCACGTCAACCGGCGCACGCTTGCTCCCGGAATACAGTACCCGCATTCCAAAACCAAGCCCGCGCTTCGCGACGCATCTTCCGATGCGCCCAAATCCGATAATTCCCAGCGTCTTTCCGTACACGTCTGCGCCTAACAGGTGATCCATCGAAAACCCGCGCCAGTTTCCGGAACGCACCCACGCATCCCCTTCGACCAGCCGTCGCGCGATAGCTAGCATTAACGCCCATGCGAGATCTGCCGTGGTGTCGTCCAGCACTCCCGGAGTATTGGTCGCGATGACTTTTCGCGCGGTACAGGCCGGAACATCGATGTTGTCGTAACCCACCGAGACCGTCGCCACGATCCGCAGCTGCGGCCCTGCCGTCAGCAGCTCCGCATCGATCTTGTCATTCAACAGGCAGACCAACGCATCCTTGTCGGCAACTCGTTTCAGTAGCTCCGCCCTCGGAATCGCTTCCGGTCCCGGCCAATAGTCGATTTCGCCAGTCTTATCCAGCACGGCTCGCGCCGCGGGGAACAGAAGTTTTGTCACCAGAATTTTTGGCTTACTCGCCATTCCAACCTCGCCTGAACCACCGGCCGCAATCGGCACGCATTTTACTGAGTCGCTCAGATTGAGTAGCATACCCGATCAACCTCTCGCAACCATCGCTTCGGATGGGCCTGGCTCTCGTTGACGGCTCTTGCGGCGGACACCTATACTGACCACCAGCGCGCAATTCGCACTTCGCCGCGCCCCATGAATGAAAACGGAACTCCTTCGCGACCTGAAGTCTCTGCTTGGCGATGATGCCGTTCTCCATCGTCCCGAAGAACTGCTGCTTTACGAATACGATGGTTCCGTCGAAATCGCGCGTCCCACTTGCGTCGTCTTCCCGCGGAAGACCGCGCATGTTCAGCAAATCGTGAAACTGGCCAATCAATATCAGACCCCGCTCATCGGCCGGGGCGCCGGCACTGGTCTTTCTGGTGGCGCGTTGGCCCGCAACGGCGGCATCCTTACCGTTTTTTCGCGCATGAATCGCATTCTCGATATCGACCTCGAAAATCAGCGCGCGACCGTGCAGCCCGGGGTCGTGAATTCCGATCTCAGCGCGGCCGTCGCGCACGCGGGATTGCACTTCGCGCCCGATCCCTCCAGCCAGAAGGCCTGTACCATCGGCGGCAACGTCTCCGAAAATTCCGGAGGCCCGCACACGCTCGCCTACGGGGTCACCACCAACCACACTTTGTCTCTCGAAGCCGTTCTTCCCACTGGCGAACTCGTGCGCATCGGAAATCCGGCGCTCGATCCGACCGGCTACGATTTGATGGGACTTTTCGTCGGCTCCGAAGGCACTCTCGCGCTGATCACCGAAATCACCGTCAAGCTGACGCGCTTGCCCGAAACTGTAAAGACGCTGTTAGCTGTTTTTGAAACTCTAGATGACGCTACCGAAACCGTAGTGGATATCACCGCGCGCGGCATCACCCCCGCGGCGTGCGAAATGCTCGACGGCTGGACGCTTCGGGCCGTCGAAGCCTACGTCCACGCCGGATTCCCACTCGATTGTGCGGCGGTCTTGCTTCTCGAAGTCGACGGCGTGAAAGAAGCAGCCGAGCAGCACGCCGAAGACGTCGCGGAGATTTGCCGCAAACATCACGCGCGCGAAGTTCGCGTCGCTCGTGATGCGCACGAGCGCGACCTGCTGTGGAAAGGCCGCAAGAACGCCTTCGGCGCGGTCGGTCGCCTCTCGGCTACCTATTACGTGCAGGACGGCGTGATCCCCCGCACCAAACTGCCGGCCACGCTCCGTCACATCAACGAAATCGGCAAGAAATATGGATTTCAGATCGGCAACATTTTTCACGCCGGTGATGGCAATCTGCATCCCCTGATTCTTTTTGACGCGCGCGACCAGGACCAGTTTCGCCGCGTGATCGCCGCGTCCGACGAGATCATAAAATTCTGCATCGACATGGGCGGCGCCATCACCGGTGAACATGGCGTGGGCATGGAAAAAGATCGCCTGATGCCGCTGCTTTTCACCGAGGCGGAGCTTGGCGTAATGAGCCGCGTCCGCGACGCATTCAACCCCAGCGGGCTGTTGAATCCCGACAAGATTTTTCCTTCGAAAAAAGGATGCGGCGAAATTCACATCCGCCCGCTTCCGGCGCAGGGCACGGCGCCGCAGCCGACAGATGCTCCCGGCGTACCGGCCGCATGACCGCCACGGGAACCACTTCGCATTCGCGTCTCGCCGACCTCGTCGGCTCCACAAACGTCAGTATCGAACCTGAACAACTCGCTTCCTTCGAAATCGATGGGATGCGTCCGGTCGCAGTGCTCCGGCCCGAATCCAAAGCCCACGTAGCGGAAATCGTGAAATTCGCAGGCTCGGAAAAACTTAGCGTGATCGCTTCCGCCGGCCGCACGAAATTGAACATCGGCTTACCGCCCAGGCGCTACGATCTCGCGCTCGACATGTCGGCGCTGAATACAATCATCGCCTACGATCCCGGCGACTTGACGCTCAGTGTCGAAGCCGGCGCACCGCTGCTTCAGGTTGCCAAAGCGCTCGCACAGCATGGTCAGTTCCTTCCTCTCGCGGTTCCGTTTTTGCGCCAAACCACCGTGGGCGGCATTGTTGCTTCCGGGGTCGATGGCCCGCTGCGCCAGTTCTACGGCACCGCGCGAGATTTTTTGCTTGGACTGGAATTTGTAACTGGCGAAGGTGTCTCCGCCAAAAGCGGCGGCCGCGTCGTAAAAAATGTCACCGGTTACGACATCCACAAACTGATGATCGGTTCGCTGGGCACGCTAGGCGTCATCACCAGTTTGAACTTCAAAACCTTTCCGCTGCCGATTTCCCCTCGCGGATTCGTTGCACACTTTCGTTCTGCCGCGAAGGCGTGTGACCTGCGTAATCGAATCGCCAAATCGTCGCTCACCCCGATTACGTTGGACATTTTGAGTCCTCGCTGCGCGGAACTTTTCGTAGGTGACGCAGCGACGCGTTTGGAGGCCGCACCGCTGCCGCCGAATATTCTCTCGCCCACGGAATGGTCGGTCACCGTAGGCTATGCCGGAAACGAAAGGGTCCTGGCGCGTTACGAAACGGACTTACGGCGCATCGCGCAAGACTCCGGCGCGACGGAAGTCACGGTTCTCGCCGAGAATCTAAACGCCGCGTGGACCCGCAAACGCGAGTTCATTCCCATCGCGCTCGCGTCCTCGCCCGCAACCATCATCGTCAAAATGAGCGTGCTGCCAGCTCGAATGAACGAGGCTTTGACCGTCGCACAACAGGCCGCGGAATCGAATTCCCTTCCTTGGGCCGCGCTCGCGCGTGGACTGGGAATCGTCTATTTTGCGCTGCTACCTACCGCGCAAGATGACGAAACCAGAAAACACATCGAAAACGCGACCAATGTCATTCAGGACGCGTGTGGCA
>Ga0302314_10014456_pt1 | contig 13506 bp, 13 predicted proteins | sample III_Palsa_N2_3_FD_200533 | JGI IMG/M metagenome (GOLD analysis project Ga0302314, IMG submission 200533) | Peat permafrost microbial communities from Stordalen Mire near Abisko, Sweden - III_Palsa_N2_3 | ecosystem: Environmental > Terrestrial > Soil > Palsa > Peat permafrost | place: Sweden...
AGCACGATGGCGGTCGCGGTGGCGGCCCGCCGCATCCTCCGCGACGGCGGCTTCCGATGCCGGGCCAACGGCCGGCCCTGTCCCGAGCCCGGCCGGCCGCCGCCAACGGGGCTGATGCCGTTCCGATACAGCCACGTGTCGGTATCGAGCTCGTTCCGATACGGCCCCGTGTCGGGGCCGAAGTCGTATCGATACGTTCGCGTGTCAGTGTTCACTGGGGGCACTAGCGGGCTCCTGCGGGGAACTCCTCGAGGGGTGGACGTGTCGCCTTACAGGGTGACACAAGCGGATAGTTGCGACCCACGATAGGGAGAAATCCCACCATCTGCGCGGTTTGTCGCGGCGTGGCATCATGCCTCCATGGCCCCGACGATCAGGCGTTACGCCGGCACCGACCACGACGCCGTCTACGACATCTGCGTGCGCACCGCGGCCGCCGGCGGCGACGCGCGCGGGCAGTACGGCAGCGACGACCTGATGCCGGACCTGTTCGCCGGCCCCTACGTCTTCCTCGAGCCGGAGTCGGCCTTCGTGCTCGACGACGGCGGCCGGGCGGTCGGCTACGTGATCGGCACCCCGGACACGGCGGCGTTCGCCCGCCGCTACCGCGAGCGGTGGATTCCCCGCCTGGCGGACCGCTATCCGGTCCCGCCGGATCCGCCGCTGACGCCGGACGAGCAGATGCTCGCGCTGCACTACCGGCCCGAGCGAATGCTGTGGGCCGGTCTGCCGCAGTACCCGGCTCACCTGCACATCGACCTGCTGCCGCCCTACCAGCGGGCCGGGCACGGCCGCGCGCTCATCGACGCCTTCTGCGCCGCCGTGGCCGCCGCCGGCGCGGCCGGGGTGCACGTCTGCGTGGTCCGCGAGAACACCCCGGCGCTGGGTTTCTACGACCGCCTCGGCTTCCGCGCCCTTGACGTGGACGACCCCGGGCCGGTCGTCTACCTCGGCCTCGCGCTGTAACCGGACAGCGAAAAGCCCCCGATCGGCGGGTGCCGATGCGGGGGCCAAGCGAAAGCTGCGGCAGTCACCGCGGTCCGTTCGGGAAAATCGAAGTCCTTATCTCGAACGGACCGTGAGTTCCCTGGCCACCTCAGCCGGCTTCCCGGTGGGTGGCCCACGCTGTTAGCTCAGGCGCTGTTGGCGCCCTTGGCGTCGTTGCCGTAGCGGCGGCGGAACTGCTCGACCCGACCGGCGGTGTCGAGCACGCGCGACTGGCCGGTGTAGAACGGGTGGCTGGCCGACGAGACCTCGACGTCGACGACGGGGTAGGTGTTGCCGTCCTCCCACTCGATCGTGCGGTCGCTGACGGCCGTCGACCGGGTGAGGAAGGCGAAGTTCGCGGAACGGTCGCGGAACACGACCGGCCGGTAGTCCGGGTGGATTCCCTGCTTCATGATTACCGCTCCTCTCGGAATTCGACGTGACGACGGGCGACCGGGTCGTACTTGCGAATGACGAGGCGGTCGGGATCGTTGCTGCGGCTCTTGCTGGTCACGTAGGCATAGCCAGTCCCAGCAGCCGACCTGAGCTTGATGACGGGACGAATGGTGCTGTGGCTCATGGCCGTTGTAACAACCCGCTAATGAAAATCATTCCCGGTTGATGCACCCCGGGCGTGGCGGGAGCCAAGCGGCTTTTTAAGCGCTGACGGGGAAGGCGTCGGCCGGGTCGATGGAGCTGGCGACGGGGGCGGCGGCCTCGGGCGAGGGGTTCGCCCGGTTCGCGGAGCAGCGGTCTTCGGCGTGCTCGACGATGATCATGGTCCCGCCGGGGCCGGCGAACACCGACCACGTGATTCCCGCCACATCCGCGTGCGCACGCGTCCACCGGGACATGTCCTGCTTGGTGGTGATGTGCGCAATGTCGGTGACCCCGGTGATCACGGCGTCTCTCCTTTGGCTGTTCGGCACGCCGCGGGCCGGTTGACGGCACGCGGCAGCAGACGCCTGCCGTAACAGGCGACCTCAAGGTGGGTTCGGCGCAGCTTCGCGGCAGGCCACGCTCGACCAGGGGGGTTTGAATGGTCTAGACCGCTTTGGGCGCTTCTAACTAATATCAGATGCTCCTGAGGCTGGCGAACCCCCCTGGGGCCTACGGGCCGGGGGAGCCGGCCCGGCTAAACCTCGTCTGCGACAATTTTTCGTGCGATGAGACGCGAGCGAAGGGAGCTGCCATGACCGACGACGCCGACCGCGCCGCCAAAGCGCTGATAGCGGCCCTCCGGCTGCTGGCGGACAGCCTGCCGGGCATGCACGAGAAGCGGGTCGCCCCGGGTGTGATCAGCCTCATGTCAGGGCTCCCGATGGCGACCCTCAACGGCGTGTTCACGATGCCGTTCGCCCCGACGTCACCGAGCTCGACCGCGCCGCCGCCCTCGCGGCCGGCTTCGAGGCGCCGCCGGAGATCATGGCCCCGTTCAGCTCGCCCGATGCGTTCGCGCTGCCGGGAGCGGTCCCGTACCTGGCCCGCGAGGACGGCCAGGTCGTCGCCGTCGGCTTCGGGGTGTTCGGGCAAGGGACGGCCGGCGTCTTCAACATCGCCACCGTGCCCGCCTACCGCGGGCGCGGCTACGGGCGCGCGGTCACCAGCCAGATAGTGGCCGACGGCGTCGCCCGCGGGGCCGACCTCGCGTACCTCCAGTCCAGCGAGGACGGCTACCCGCTCTACCAGTCGATGGGCTTCCGCACGGTCGAGACGTGGACCTACCTCTCGACCGACCCGAGCGACTAGGCGACTGTTTCCTACTGGGCGAGCGCGCCCATCGGGTCCCAGGCCGGCAGCACGATCGGCTCCGCCTCGAGCGCGCTCTGCAGCTCGGCCGGGAGGGCGCTCTTGCGGGCGGCGATCTCGAACACGTACTGGCCGAACCAGGAGTCGTTCATCGTGTAGAAGCCGTCCTTGCCGCGGTCGGCGCCCCAGCTGTTCTCCACCCGCCAGCGCCGGGTCGCCCCGTCGAGGACGTCGACTCCGGTGAAGAGCATCGCGTGCGTCATCGCGGATTCGTGGTACGCGAGCCTGGCCGCCTTGTCGAGGCCGAACGACGCGTCGTAGACCGACGGCAGGTCGTACAGCTCGGCGTCCCAGAACGCGTAGTCGTTGCTCATCATCTGGCCCACGTCGCAGCCGAACCAGACCGGCTCGCCGCCCTGGATGGCGGCGGCGGCGATGTCCTTGATGACCTGCACGTCGACGTTCAGGTAGGTCACCGGCGGGCCGCCGATCACGTTGCCGAGGTACTCGACGGTGAAGGTCCGGCCGAGCGGGCTGGACGGACGGGGGTCGTTGACCAGGCAGACGTAGTCGCTGACGGGCAGGTCGACGTACTTGGCGGCGAACTCCTGAGGGGTGAGGACCCCGTCCCGGTGGAACTTCTTGTCCTTGTCCGTCCACTGCCAGTCGAAGCGCTCCGGGGGCGTGCCCAGGTGGATGCAGAGGACGCGGTAGACGACCTCAAGGACCCCGGCCTTGGCCGCGCGGGCAGCCTCAAGGCCCTCCGCCGTCGCCGCCCGGACCGTCCGCGCGCCCTGGCGAAGCTGGTAGCGCAGGATGGAGTTCATCCGGCCGGTGTTCGACGAGCTCTGCGTCTCCGGCATGTAGCCCTTGGGAACCAGGCCGTGCTTGGCCACCAGGGCGGCGAACATGTTCCACTGGCCGCCGTCGCCGGCCACCGTCTCAAGCAGGAAGGCGACCGTGCGGTCGTCGACGTCGCGGCCCGCGGTCTCGATGATGGCCTCGAGGAAGTAATTAGCGCGTTCGAGCTTGTCCCAGAACATCGCGTAGTTCTGCGAGAACTCGAAGTCCTTGAGCCCGGTCTCGCGCATGACCCCGACCCGCAGCAGGTTCAGGCCCGCGAACAGCCAGCAGCGGCCGCTCTTCTCCTGGTTCGTCACCTTCCAGTCGTCCAGCGTGGTCGACAGCGAGTGGTCGATGCCGTTGACGATCTCCCGGTTGATGGCAACGTCGTCGACGGTTACCCGGGTCACGGCATTCTGGGCGAGCCGATTGGTCGGGCTGGCCGAGAAGTCCTTCCTCAGTCGTTCCAGATCAGCGGCAGCGAGCGTGCCATCCATGCGCAACGTCCTTTCACGTAGTCCCGGGCCCTTCTCCACATTAGACGCCAATGTCGGGTTCTTCCCGCTTGGCCACGCGACCCTGAGTGCGCCGGCGGGTGTGCTGCGTGTTCAGATGGGGAGTAGCGCTGATCGAACGCAACCGACGGGAGTCCGCACCATGACCACGACGCACTCTGCCTCGACGATCGGCCTCGACACGGTCGCGGAGCTGGCCGCCCAGCTGCGGGTCGACTCGATCCGCTCCTCGACCAGCGCCGGATCCGGCCACCCGACGTCGAGCATGTCGGCCGCCGACCTGCTGGCGGTGCTGATGACCCGGCACCTGCACTACGACTGGGATGAGCCGAAGCTGCCGGTCAACGACCACCTGATCTTCTCCAAGGGGCACGCCTCGCCGCTGCTGTACTCGGTGTACAAGGCGGCCGGGGTGATCTCCGACGACGAGCTGATGACCGGCTACCGGCGCTTCGGCCAGCGGCTGGAGGGCCACCCCACGCCGATCCTGCCGTGGGTCGACGTTGCCACCGGCTCGCTCGGCCAGGGGCTGCCGGACGGCGTCGGGGTCGCGCTGGCGGGCAAGTACCTCGACCGGCTCCCGTACCGGGTCTGGGTGCTGTGCGGGGACAGCGAGCTGGCCGAGGGCTCCATCTGGGAGGCATTCGACAAGGCCTCGTACTACCAGCTGCAGAACCTGGTGGTGCTGGCCGACGTCAACCGGCTCGGCCAGCGCGGCCCGACCGACCTCGGCTGGGACCTGCCCGATTACGCGCGCCGGATGGAGGCGTTCGGCGCCCGGGTGCTGAGCGTCGACGGGCACGACCTCGACGCCATCGACAAGGCGATGACGGTGGCCGCGGACCCCGGCAGCAGCCAGCCCACGGTGATCCTGGCCAAGACGATCAAAGGCAAGGGCTTCTCCGAGGTCGAGAACAAGAACGGCTGGCACGGCAAGCCGTTCCCGCCCGACATGGCCGACCGGGCGATCGCCGAGCTCGGCGGCGAGCGCAGCCTGGTGCTGCGCGGGCCGAAGCCGGAGGCGGCCGAGGCGGGCCCGGTGCCGGACAAGCCCAGCACCCTGCCGGCTCCGGATGGGCAGGACCGGCCGAGCGGGACCCGACCGCAGTACCCGGTCGGCGAGAAGGTCGCCACCAGGAAGGCCTACGGCGACGCGCTGGTCGCCCTCGGCGCCCGCGACGACCGCGTGGTCGCGCTGGACGGCGAGGTCAGCAACTCGACCTTCGCCGACGAGTTCGAACAGGCCTTTCCCGACCGCTACTTCGAGATGTTCATCGCCGAGCAGCAGCTGGTGGCCGCGGCCACCGGCCTGTCGGTGCGCGGGTACCGCGCGTTCGCGTCCACCTTCGCCGCCTTCTTCACCCGCGCCTACGACTTCATCCGGATGGGCGCGATCTCCGGCGTCGACCTGCGGCTGGCGGGCTCGCACGCGGGGGTGGAGATCGGCGCCGACGGGCCGTCGCAGATGGCGCTCGAGGACCTGGCGATGATGCGGGCCGTGCACGGCTCGACCGTGCTGTACCCGAGCGACGGCACCAGCACGGCGGCTCTGGTCGACGCGATGGCGCAGACGTCAGGGATCAGCTACCTGCGCACCACCAGGGGCAGCTACCCGGGCCTGTATTCGGCCGGAGAGCATTTCCCCATCGGCGGTTCCAAGGTCGTCCTCTCCGGCCAGGGCGACCAGGTCACGCTGGTCGGGGCGGGCGTCACCCTGCACGCGGCGCTGGCGGCGGCCGACATCCTGCGCGGCGAGGGCATCGTCGCCCGGGTCATCGACCTCTACTCGGTCAAGCCGGTCGACGCGGCCACGCTGGTCGCGGCGGCCGAGGCGACCGGCGGCCGGATCGTCGTCGCCGAGGACCACCACCCCGAGGGCGGCCTCGGCTCGGCCGTGGCCGACGCCCTGCTCGCCGCCGGCCAGCAGAACCTGCGCCTGACCCGCCTCGCGGTCAGCGGCATGCCGGGTTCAGGCACCGGCGAGGAGCTGCTCGCCTGGGCCGGGGTCGACGCCGACCACATCGCCGCCGCCGCCCGCACGCTGGTGGGCGGCTAACCCGCCGCCCGGCCGTGATCACGAAGGATTTTATCCTGGTGAAGGATAATTATCGTATAAGTGCATCAATCCTTCGTGATCACGTAGAACCAGGCGACGCCCCGGCCTTGGCCGGGGTCTTTAGCGGCCGCGCCGGCGGAGAAGTCAGGCGCGGGGCCTCCGTGGTGGGCCTCCTTTCGATGGCGGCGATCCCCGTCCTGCCGAAGCCTCGCCGCGGTCACGGGGGGTTCAGGCCGCCCGGGCGTCGTGTGCCTCGCGGTTGGCGAGCACGTCGTCCATGTGCGTCTCGGCCCAGGTCTTGATGCCGCGCATCATCTGGTGCAGTGACAGGCCGAGGTCGGTCAGCTCGTAGGAGACCGTGACGGGAACGGTCGGCGTCGCGGTGCGGGTGACCAGGCCGTCGCGCTCCAGCGACCGCAGCGTCTGGGTGAGCATCTTCTGGCTGACGCCGGCCAGCAGGCGGAGCAGTTCCGAGTAGCGCATCGACCGAGGCTCACCGGCGCAGCCGGCGCCGGGCTGATGCGAGCCGTCGCTGCCCAGCGCGGCCAGGATCAGCGTGACCCATTTGTCGGAGATACGGTCGAGCAGTTTGCGGCTCGGGCACGCCGCAAGGAAAGCGTCGTATTCCACCTTGGCCTGCGCCCTCTTCTGGGCCGCCGTCATCGTCGCCATCGACCGCTCCTCTCACGGGGGTACCTTACGCACTCCGAGGTGCCTACTTCCCATTGGGATGTTACATCCCAATACTGATGCAAGCAGCCATCAGGCACCACCAAGCTCAACACGAGAGGCAACGATATGACCACGCTCCCCGCAACGCTTCCCGGCGGCACCTGGAGCCTGGGCGACCTGACCGTCACCCGGTTCGGCTACGGCGCCATGCAGCTCGCCGGCCCCGGGGTCATGGGGCCACCCGCCGACCGCGACGGCGCACTCGCCGTCCTGCGCGAGGCCGCCGGCCTCGGCATCACCCACATCGACACCAGCAACGCCTACGGGCCGCGCATCACCAACCAGCTGATCCGCCAGGCGCTGCACCCTTACCCAGAGCCGCTGCACATCGTGACCAAGGTCGGCGCCACCCGCGATCAGCAGGGCGGCTGGCCCCCGGCGCGGGACCCGGAAAGCCTGCGCCGCTCCGTCAACGAGAACCGTGAGAACCTCGGCCTCGAGGTGCTCGACGTCGTCAACCTCCGGCTCGGCAACGCCCAGGGACCCCAGCCCGGCTCCCTCGCCGAGCCGTTCGAGACGCTCGCCGAACTCCAGCAGCAGGGCCTGATCCGGCACCTCGGCGTGAGCAACGCCACGGCCGAACAGGTCGCCGAGGCACAGGCGATCGCGCCGATCGTCTGCGTGCAGAACCTGTACAACCTCGCGTACCGCCACGACGACGAGCTGATCGACGAGCTCGCCGAGCAGGGCACCGCCTACGTGCCCTTCTTCCCGCTTGGCGGCTTCAGCCCGCTGCAGTCCTCGGCGCTGTCCGCCGTCGCCGCCCGGCTGGACGCGACGCCGATGTCCATCGCCCTCGGCTGGCTGCTGCAGCGGTCACCGAACATCCTGCTCATTCCCGGCACCTCGTCGGCGGCGCACCTGCGCCAGAACGCCGACGGTGCGGGACTCTCGCTCTCCGGCGAGGACCTCGCCGAGCTCGACAAGATCGGCCGCTAGCCGGGGGGACCGCCGCCGTTCGGCACGAGACCGTTCGCGATTGAGGCGGCAGGTTTGTACGCGGTCGCGTGTCGTCACGCCCAGTCCTCCGGTTCCCAGCCGTGGAGCCGCGGGCAGCCGGGTGGTCCGTGCACCGTCGCCGTCGACCGGTCCAGCAACTGCCGTCCGGGTCAGCCGCCAGCAGCGGGTCCAGCAATTGCCGTGTCGTTGCGGCCGACCAGGCCAGCAGCTCATCGCGCTCCCCGGGGGCCGGCCCGGTTGAACTCCTGGACCGGATCTGGGAGGTCGCCGTGCTCACCGGCGGGGCCCTCGGCCCGTTCGACGCCTGGCTGCTGCTTCGCGGCATCCGCACCCTTCCGCTGCGCATGCCCCGGCACGACGACAACGGCCAGGCGCTCGCAGAAGCGCTCAGCGGGCATCCAGCCGTTGCTCGGGTGCATTACCCGGGACTGCCCAGCCACCCGCAGCACGCGCTGGCAGCCAGCCAAATGCGCGGATTCGGCGGGGTGCTCGCCGTCGAGCTCGCAGGCGGCTACCAGGCTGCTGATTCATTCATCGGCCGCCTCATCCACTTCCGCCGTTCGGCGAGCCTCGGCGGCGTGGAGTCGCTGGCGGTGCACCCGGCAGCCATGTGGCGGGGGATGCTCAGCGAACAAGACATCGCTGCCTCCGGGGTCCCGGCGAACCTGGTCCGGCTGGCCGCGGGTGCCGAAGATACCGCTGACCTAGTCGCCGACGTGCTCGCGGCTGCGGACGCGATCGCGGAATCTGCAGCCAGGTGAATGACCGAGGGGGCGCATGCGCCGCCAACGCCTCTCTCGATCATAATCCGCGCTAGCCGGCCGTGCCCGGGACCAGCTGGACGCCCGCCGCGTGCCGGCGGGCGAGCTCCCGGTACGTCGCCGGGTTGTTCTCGACCCACATCCTGGCCCCCGGCGTCAGCTCGCCCACGATCCGGGCCGGGACCCCGGCCGCGAGCATGCCGTCGGGGATGACCAGGCCGGGCGCAACGGTCGCGCCCGCGGCGACGAGCGCACGGCGGCCGATGACCGCGCCGTCCAGCACGGTGGCGCCGTTGCCGATCAGCGCCTCCGCCCCGATCGTGCAGCCGTGCACCACGCACAGGTGCCCCACGGTCGCGCCCTCGCCGACCTCGGTGACCGGATCGGGGCCGCCGTGCAGGACCGACCCGTCCTGCACGTTCGCGCCCCGCCGCACCACGATCGGGCCGAAGTCGGCCCGCAGCACCGCCCCGTACCAGATCGAGGCCTCGGCCTCCACCGTCACGTCGCCGACCAGGGTGGCGGTCGGCGCGATCCACGCGGACGGGCTGACGTCGGGCTCGCGGCCCTCAAAGGAAAAAAGTGGCATCAGGCAATGATGCCTTCTTGGTTTTTCCGTCCGCAGACCGACATGACGTGTTCACCCCGAGGCGGCCTTCGGCGCGCAGACTAACAACTTATGACTGACTCGGACAATTCACACGAGCACGCGCACGGCGCCACCGGATCTCCCTGGCACCCTGGCCAGCCGGTCGTGCCGGGCGTCACCCGACGCCGTTTCCTGACCTACACCGCCCTCGGCACCGCGGCGGCGGCCGCCGTCGGCGCCACCGGCGGGGTCGCGGCCGCCAGCGTGCGCGGCGGCTCGACGGCGGCCAAGACGCTGCCCAAAGGCTGGACCGGCACCATCGCCGACGTAAAGCACGTGGTGATCCTCATGCAGGAGAACCGCTCCTTCGACCACTACTTCGGCACCCTCAGCGGCGTCCGCGGGTTCGGCGACAAGCAGGCCCTGAACTGGCAGAACGGGAACAGCATCTTCCAGCAGCCCGACACCGCCCGCACCGATCTCGGGTACCTGCTGCCGTACAACCTCACCGACCAGACCGACGGCGACCTCGACCACTCGTGGGACGGCGACCACGAGGCGCGGAACGGCGGGCTGTGGAACAACTGGGTCGCGGCCAAGTCGGAAGAGACGATGGGCTACTTCACCAGGAACGAGATCCCGTTCCAGTACGCGGTGGCCGACGCCTTCACCATCTGCGACGGCTACCACCAGGCGATCATGGCGCCCACCAGTCCCAACCGGATGTACTTCTGGACCGGGACGTCGTCCGGCTGGACCAGCAACCCGAACGACTACGAGGTCGACTTCGGCTCCGACGCCGGCACGGCCGAGGTCACCACCTACCCCGAGCTGTTGCAGAAGGCCGGAGTCGACTGGCAGGTGTACGCCAACGACCAGGTCGGCGACAGCGGCAGCTACCCCGATTACTTCCTGGGCGACTATGGCGACAACCCGCTCTGGTTCTACCAGCAGTACAACACCAGCAACAGCCGCAACGGCGGGAGCAGCGAGCTGGCTGACCGCGGCGCGGTCACGCCCTGGCAGACCGACGCGGGGGCGCCGCCGCTGAGCGAGACCCACGCGGCCTACGTGCTGTCGTCGTTCGTGAACGACGTCAAGAACAACACCCTCCCGCAGGTGTCGTGGATCGTCGCCCCGGCCGGGTACTGCGAGCACCCGTCCTACACCCCCGACTACGGCGCCCACTACGTCAACACCGTGCTGCAGACGCTGATGTCCAACCCCGAGCTGTGGAAGAACACGGCCCTGTTCATCACCTACGACGAGCACGACGGGTTCTTCGACCACCAGCTCCCGCCGTTCCCGGAGACCAGCGTCACCGACGAGTACATCGACGGGCTGCCGATCGGCCCCGGGACCCGCGTTCCGATGCTGATCTGCTCGCCGTGGACTCGCGGCGGCTACGTGGACTCCAACGTGTACAACCACACCTCGATGCTCGAGTTCCTGGCCGCCTGGACCGGGGTGAAGCCGGCCAACGTCACCCCGTGGCGGGCCTCGGTGACCGGTGACCTGACCGCCGCGTTCGACTTCGAGCACCCGGACTTCTCGATCCCGTCGAACATCCCGACCCTCAACCAGACCTGGGCGCTGACCCAGCTGACGGGCGGGTCGACGACGCCGCCGGCCGAGGGCGACCAGCACTTGCCGGCCCAGGAGCCCGGCACCCGGCCGCACCGCCCGACCGTTCACCAGCCCTTCGCCGACGTGACCGTGGACCGCGCCACCAGCCAGGTCAGCGCCCGCCTGACCAACGCCGGCACGGTCGGCGTCTCCTTCGCCGTCTACCCCGACGCCCTGCTGGCCGCTGCCCCCACCCCGGTCACGGTGCTGCCGTCGCGGTCCGGCTCCTACGTCTGGGATGCGGCGCTGACGGCCGGGAAGTACGCCTTCTCCGTCTACGGCCCGGACGGGTTCCTGACCAGCTTCGCGGGCACGGTCGCGGCGGCCGGCCGCGCCGCCGGCCAGATCCCGGTCGTCACCGCCGCCCCGCGGCCCGGGGCGACCGCGAAGGTCGAGCTCACGCTGGGCAACGAGGGCAAGGAAGCGATCGTCTACACTCTGACCCCGAACGACTACGAGGGCAGCACCCGGACGGTCACCGTCAAGTCGGGCGGAACCAAGACCGTGAGCTGGCCGACCAATCAGTACGGCTACTACGACGTGGTGATCACCGCCAACACCACCGACGGCTTCCGTCGGCGCTACGCCGGCCGGATCGCCTAAGCGGCAACGGCGCCGTGGCTCCTCAATCATCCGGTCGTGCACAATGACGGGGTGATTGAGGAGCTCATCGCGCGGATGGCGGCCCTGCTCGAATCGCTGCAGGCGGCGGGCGACCAGCGCCGGTACTTCCACGCGACGTACCTGCGGACCACGATCGCAGTCGCCGACCGGATCCGGGCGGGCGGCTTCGAGGATCCCGGGTGGGTCGAGCGCTGGGACGTCGCGTTCGCGGACCTGTACCTGGAAGCGCTCGAGGCCACGCTGGCCGGGCGCCGTCCGCCGCGGCCTTGGGAGGCGGCGTTCGGCGCCCCGGCCGGATTGCCTCCGGTTCGCCATGTTCTGCTCGGCATGAACGCTCACGTCAACTATGACCTGCCCCAGGCGCTGCTGACGGTGATCACCGACGAGGAGTTCGCGGACCCGGTGCTGCTCGCCCGGCGCGAGGCCGACCACCGGGCCATCGACGACGTGCTCGCCTCCCGGGTTGGCGCCGAGGGCGACGAGCTGGCCGGCATCTCCGGCCCCGGCTCGTCGCTCGACCGCCTGCTGGCGCCGCTCAACCGACGAGGTACCCGGCGCTTCCTGCGCGAGGCGCGGCAGAAGGTGTGGGCCAACGCCGTCGCTCTCAGCCGCGCCCGCGCGAGCGGTCCCGAGGCGTACGCGAGCGCCCGCGATCAGCTTTCCGAGCTGAGCGCGGCCAAGGTCACGGCCCTGCAGGCGCCGGGCCAGGTCCTGCTGAAGCTGGCGGTCACCGGGTTCGGTGTCCGGCTGTCATAGCGCCGCAATAGTTAAGTGGGCGTCTATGTTGACTGACGGCTATTTCCAGTGACGATCGTGTGCTCTATGGTCGGTGGGTCGAGTTTCTTACCTGACCTGGAGGGACACGTGCGCAGAGGGAAGTTGACGGCGCTGGCGGTTGGCGCCGCGCTGGCGGTGGGCGTGGTCGCCGCCGTCGTGCCGGCCGGATCAGCCGCCGCCAAGTCGTCCGCGACGGCCGCGCCGGCGGTCGCCATCAACCCGGGCGTGATCCACCCGATGGGCGTCCTGGCGGCCCCGTCGCAGGCGAATTGCGTGAAGTACGGCTACTACCACTGCCTCACGCCCGGCCAGGTTGAGGACGCCTACAACCTCCCTCCGCTGTACCACCGCGGCGTCACCGGCAAGGGCGAGACGATCGTGATCGTCGACTCGTTCGGCTCGCCCACGATCAAGCACGACCTCGCCGTCTTCGACAAGCAGTTCAAGCTGCCCGCGCCGCCGTCGTTCCGGATCATCACCCCGTCGGGGGTGATCCCGAAGTGGAACAAGAATGACTCCGACATGACCGGCTGGGGCGGCGAGACCACCCTCGACGTGGAGTACGCGCACACCATCGCCCCGGGTGCGAACATCCTGCTGGTCGAGACACCGGTGTCGGAGACCGAGGGCGTGACCGGCTTCCCGCAGATCGTCAAGGCCGAGAACTACGTGCTGAAGAACCACCTCGGCGACGTGATCAGCCAGAGCTTCAGCGCCACCGAGCAGACCTTCGCCGGCGGTCTCAAGCTGATCGACAAGGACAACCTGCGCTCGGCCTACGTCACGGCCGCGGGAGAGAAGCACGGCCCGACCGTCCTGGCCGCCTCCGGTGACAGCGGGGTGGCCGACGTGGAGCTGAACGGATCGACCTACTACACCCACCGGGTGACCTCCTGGCCCGACAGCGACCCGCTGGTCACCGGCGTCGGCGGCACCGAGCTGGTGGCGGGCAAGCACGGCGCGTTCACGTCGGTCGCGTGGAACGACACCTACAACAGCCACCTTGGCGACGGCACGGTCCCCTACGCCACCGGCGGCGGCCTGTCGGTGCTGTTCGACCGCCCGGCTTACCAGAACGGCGTCGCCGACGTCGTCGGCGGCGCCCGCGGCGTGCCGGACGTGTCGATGAGCGGTTCCTGCACCGCCCCGGTGTTCACGTACCAGAGCTTCCCGCAGGCCGGCACCCCGGCCGGCTGGTACCCGTCCTGCGGCACCAGCGAGGCGACGCCGGAGTTCGCCGGCATCGTCGCGCTGGCCGACCAGGTCGCCGGGCACGCCCTCGGCGTC
>Ga0302314_10014458_pt1 | contig 13505 bp, 9 predicted proteins | sample III_Palsa_N2_3_FD_200533 | JGI IMG/M metagenome (GOLD analysis project Ga0302314, IMG submission 200533) | Peat permafrost microbial communities from Stordalen Mire near Abisko, Sweden - III_Palsa_N2_3 | ecosystem: Environmental > Terrestrial > Soil > Palsa > Peat permafrost | place: Sweden...
CCACCGCGACCGGCGGCAGCCACCAGGCGTTCAGGCCGCCCTGGACCAGGCCGTAGGTCGCCGCCAGCGCGAGCACCACGCCGAGCGCCACCCGCCAGTCGTCGCCGACGACGAAGTCGTACCAGAATGCTCCGAAGCGTCGAATCGCGGCCGTGCCCGTTGCGGTCATGTCAGGCTTCCTTCCGCCGGGCGGGCGGCTGCGGCCACCGCTCCGGCCGTGGGGTTGGTGGGGTTGCCCTGGCGCAGGATCGCGGTGTATCCGGCGGCGAGCAGCGCCACCGCAGGGACCAGCGCCAACAGCGAGGTGTCCGAGCCGGGCCAGTGCGCGCCCGCGCCCTCGGTGGACCAGAACACGCCGAAGGAGGTGAGCATGGTGCCCACCGCGAACTTCATGGTGTTCTCCGGGACCTTCGCCAGCGGCGCGCGCACGGCGAAGCCGACGGCGGTGACCAGCAGCACGGCGACCAGCGCGCCGAGCACGGCGACCGGGACGTCACGCTGGTTGTCACCGAAGGTGACCACGATGAAGGCGACCTCCAGCCCTTCGAGGAACGTGCCCTTGAAGGACAGGGTGAAGGCGTACCAGTCGCGGACCCGGCCGCGTCCGCCGGTTTCGGCCGCGCGGGCGGCCTCGACCTCCTCGGCGTAGGCGGCCGCCTCGTCGTGCAGGGCCTTGTGGCCGGAGCCGCGCAGCACGGCCTTGCGCAGCCACTGCAGGCCGAAGACCAGCAGCAACGCGCCGACCACCAGCCGCAGCGGGTTGAGCGGGATCAGCGAGACGGCCGGGCCGAGCACGGCCACGGTGGCGGCCAGGGCGACCAGCGCCGCCCCGGCGCCCTGGAGCGCCGAGCCCCAGTGCCGGGTGGTCCCGGCGGCCAGGATGATGGTCAGGGCCTCCACGGCCTCCACCGAGCAGGCCAGGAAGACGGTGAGGAACAGCACCAGCGAGCTCATCGGGCGGCTCCGCCGGGGATCGCGGGGTGTGGTGGGACGGTCATCGGACCTCCAGGGTGGTGCGGACGGGTTCGGGCTCCGCCGTGTCGGCGGCGGAAGAGGAAACGGCGGCGGGGGCCGCGCCGGAGTCGTGGTCGGCGAAGGCGAAGCAGCCGTCCGGGTCGAGCAGCAGCCGGACGGCGGTGCCCCGGGGGTGGGCGGCGCGGTCGAAGATCCCGGTCAGCCGGACCCCGCCGGGCAGTTCCACCACGTGGTCATAGCCGCGGCCGCGATAGGCGGTGTCGACCACCGTGCCGGACGGGTCGCCGCTGTCGCCGGGCTCGGCGGGGGCCAGGGTGACCGCCGCCGGGCGGATCAGCACCCGCACCGCGCCCCCGGCGGCCGCGACCCCGGCCGTCGCCGCCGCGCTCACCAGCCCGGCCGCGGTGCGCACCAGCACGGCGCCGGCGCCGGCCGCGTCCGCACCGCCCGCCCGGGCCGCCGTCGGCGAACCGGTTGGCCCGCCGGCCAACTGGCCGGCCAACTCCCCGGCCAGGCCGGTGAATCGGGCCACGAACGGGGAGGCCGGGCGGTGGTAGACGTCCTCCGGCGAGCCGAGTTGGACCAGTCGTCCGCCCTCCAGCACGCCGATCTCGTCAGCCAGGGCGAACGCCTCGGCCTGGTCGTGGGTGATGTAGACGACCGTGGCGCCGGACTCCCGGGTGAGTGTGGCGATCTCCACCCGGAGCCGTTCGCGCAGGTCGGCGTCCAGGTTGGAGAGCGGCTCGTCGAACAGCAGCAGGCCCGGCTCGGCGACCAGGGCCCGGGCCAGCGCGACCCGCTGCTGCTGGCCGCCGGACAGCTCGTGCGGGTACTGCTCGGCCTGGCCGCTCAGCCCGACCCGCTCCAGTACCCGCGCCACCCGCAGCCGTGACGTCTCCCGATCCAGCCTGCGGCGGCGCAGCGCGTACTCGACATTGGCGGTGGCGGTCATGTGCGGCCACAGCGCGTAGTCCTGGAAGACCATCGCCAGGTCGCGGCGATCGGGGGCGAGTTGGGCCCGGCCGTCGGCCAGGGCCAGCTCGCCGAGCTGGATCCGGCCGGAGTCGGCGCGTTCGATCCCGGCCAGGCAGCGCAGCAGTGTGGTCTTGCCGGAGCCGGAGGGACCGAGCAGTACCAGGAACCGTCCCGGGGGCACAGTGAAGCAGACCCGGTCCAGCACCCGGGTGGAGCCGAAGCTCTTGCTGAGGTTCTCGACACGGAGCTGGGCGGTCATGCGACGGCCTCCAGGCGGTTGGCTGCGGGCAGCAGCAGGCGCAGGGCGCCGAGGGCCACCCCGATCAGGGCCAGTGCGGCGGCGACGACCAGCACGGTCATCGCCGCGCCCGCGCCCACGTCGTAGCCCTGGAGTTGGCGGGTGATGGCGACGGACAGCGGCTCCTCGCCCGGTGGGGCCAGCAGTTGCGAGACCGGGAGCTCCAGCAGCGTGCCGCAGAAGGCGATCAGCCAGGTCCACAGCAGTGCCCCGGCGACCAGCGGCAGCACCGCACCGGTCCAGGCGGGCGCGGCCGGGCGGCCGTGCACCCTGGCCGCCCACAGCAGCGAGTCGCTGACCTGCCCGAGCGATCCGGCCAGCAGCCGCGCCGCCGAGGGCAGCGCCCCGGCCAGGTAGCCGAGCACCAGCAGGGTGCTGCTGCCGTACAGGTTGATGCCCAGTTCGGAGGCCAGCGGCAGGTTGTAGGTGAAGATGTAGCCGCTGGCCAGCAGCACCGAGGGCAGCGCGATGGCGGCCAACAGCAGCAGGTCCAGCAGCCGTCCGGTGGCCCCGGAGCCGCGCCGGGCCAACGCCCGACCGGCGAACGCGCCGAGGACCAGCGCCGCGCCGGCGGTGATCACCGACATCCGGGCCGAGTAGCCCAGCGCTGAGAGCATCTCCCCGGAGCGCAGCACCTGGCGGAAGTTGGCCAGGGTCAGCGCGGAGGCGCTGACCCTGCCGCCGGACGGCAGCAGCGCGGCGGCGGCCGCGCCGAACGCGGGGACGCCGAGGGCGAGCAGGAAGAAGCCGCCGACCCCGGTGAACGCGGCCACTCGTCCGCGCGCGGACAACCGGCTGCGGACGGCGGGCCGAGTGCGTCCGGACAGCACGGTGAAGCTGCGTCCGCGCATCGAGCGGCGCTGGGCCAGCAGCGCCAGCGCGACCAGGCCGAGCAGCAGCCAGCCCATCGCCGAGGCCAGTTGGAACTGCGCCGGGAAGGTCGCGATCGACTGCTCCATCGCCCCGGTGACCAGCGGGAAGTTCGCCTGGGCGGCGAGCGTCGCGGCCACTCCGTAGTCGCTGATGGACTCGGCGAAGACGATGGCGAAGCCTGCCCAGAGTGCGGGTGCGAGGATCGGCAGCAGCAGCCGGAAGGTCGCCGCCCGGTTCGCGCCGTGGGTGCGCGCGGCGTCCTCGAACTCCCGGCCCATGCCGCGGATCAGCGCGGAGACGGCCAGGTAGGCGAACGGCACGCCGCGTGAGGCGAGTACCCAGACCACCCCGACCGGTCCGAAGACCACACCGCGCAGCGCCGCCGGGTCGTGGCCCAGCAGCCGGGAGAGCACGCCCTGGGGTTCCACCAGCCAGGTCCAGCCGAGGGATTCCAGGTAGGAGGGGGCCAGCAGCAGGGCCCACAGCAGCAGCCGCCACAGTCCGCGTCCGGACAGGTCGGTGCGCTCGGTGAGCCAGGCCAGGACCGTGGCCACGGCGGTGGCCAGCAGTGCCGCGCCCGCGCCGACCAGGCAGGTGTCCAGCAGCGCGCGGGCGGTCCAGCCGGTCAGCACCTGGCCGAACGCGCCCACGGTGAACCAGGATCCGCCCTGGCCGAACAGCCGGGGGCTGAAGGCGACCAGCAGGAACCCGCCGACCGGCAGCAGCAGTACGGCGGCGAACAGGGTCCACGGCAGCGCCCGGGCCGCGCTCCGCAGCCGGGCCCGGTGCGCCGAGCCGCGCCGGACCGACGCGGTCGCGGGCTCGGCCCGGACGGCAGCAGCGACGGCAGCGGTGGCGGCATCAGCGACGGCATCGTTGGCGGCATCAGCGGCGGCGGTCTGCGCGGCGGTCGGCGTGGGGGTGGTCGGGGTCATGGCTCAGTGCACGATCGTGTTGGTGAACCAGGTGTTGATGGTGCCCTCCTGCGGCCCCCAGGTGTAGGGGTCGATGGCCTGGGTGGGCACCGTGGACAGCGCCGGAAGCTCCGGCTTGGCCGCGACGCCCTGGACGATCGGCCAGTACAGCGAGTCGCCGTTGGGGTCGCCGGTGAGCATCACCTGCTGGCCCTGGGCGCTGAGTACGAAGGAGGCGAACTGCTCGGCCTCGGACCGCTCCTTGGCGGAGACCTTGGCGTCAATGCCGATCACGCTGGGCAGCGAGGTGACCTTGGGCAGGTAAGCGGTCCTGATGTTGTGGTTCTTGGTGCCCGCCGCGAGTCCGGCGGAGCTCTGGATCAGCGCGACCTTGATCTGACCGGTCTGCAACGCGTGCAGGGTGTCGTCGTTGGTCTGGAACACGTGCAGGCCGTTGGCCTTCAGACCGGTGTAGAAGGCCTCGCCCTGGCTGTTGCCGCCGAGTTGGGAGAACATTCCGGCGACGAAGGGGTAGGTCGGGCCGGAGACCGAGGGGTCGTTCATGCCGACCAGGCCCTTCCAGGCCGGGGTGAGCAGTTGCTGCCAGCTGGTCGGCGGGTTCGGTGTCTTGGTCACGTCGTAGACCAGGGCGGCGGTGACGGTCAGGCCGGTCGGGACGTAGCTCTTGTCGGCCGGGACCACGGCCTGCCCGGCGGCGTTCAGCTGGACGTTCGGCTCGAAGCCCTTGACCAGCATCCCGGCCTGGTCCATCGCGGCGAAGGCCTCGTCGCCGTCCACCCAGAGCACGCCCCACTGCGGGTTGCCGCGCTCGGCCTGGACCTTGGCCAGTAGCGGTCCGGTGCTGTCGTCGACCAGCTTGGTCGGGATGCCGGTGGCCTTCTGGAAGGCGGTGGTCATGGCCTGGTCGTAGCCCTGGGCCGAGTAGACCACCAGCGGCACCGGGCCGGTGGAGGCGGCGGTGCTGCTGGTGGTCTCCTTGGCGGAGCTGCCGCAGCCGGTGGCCACCCCGGCGACCATGGCCGCAGCCGCCAGTGCCAGGGCGGCCCGTCTGCCGGAGATTACCGCTGTCTGAACAGACATTTCCCGCTCCATCACAGGTGGATTCTAACGACGGTTAGAACGATGGAGCTACTACTGAAACGCCATGGATGTAATGACATGGCGGTCTCGTGAACGGACGACGAACACGCCGACGCCGTAACGCGCCGCTCGCCGCGCTCTCGGCGAGCTCATGTCCAGCGGGCCGCCCGGAACCCCGCAGGGCGGCGAAAGCCCAGCTCAGAGCCATGGTCGCGGCCTGCTTCGGGGGTGCGCCCGGCCCCTCGTCCATATAGGGGACGTGCCCCGGCGGCGGCGCCACCAGTGGCGGGCGGACGGCATCGGAACGGTTGGTGAACACTGCCGCGACAGCTCGCACCGGGTGGCCCGGGTGGGGCAGGATCCGGCCGACCCCATCCCTCTCCCAACCGAAGGGTTCCCCATGTCTCGTCGTCGTATCGCGACGGCAACAGCGGTCGGCGTGGTCGCGCTGGCCTCCATCGCCGCCGCCACCTCCACGGCGCTCGGCGCCTCCGTACCCGACCATCGCGGACCGGGTCACGCCACCCTGAGCTACACCGTCGGCACCCCGGTGGTGGACAAGATCAGCGGCGGTCCCTGGACCCTGTCCCAGGGCGACCCCTCGGTCGGCGGCCCCAGCATCACCGTGGACGGGGTGACCTACCCCAACGCGGCGGTCAACCCGTCCGGCACCGGCGCGGTCCCCGCGCAGAGCGGCACCACCGGCACGCCCAGCCCGCTCACCGGCTACTGCTCGGTCAGCAACGGCACCGGACCCGCCACCGGCACCGTGCTGCGCCAGCCGAAGAACACCGAACTGGCCATGCAGCCCTACTACTTCCCGTTCGTCACCAGCAGCGACGGCGGGCGGGTGCTCACCGGCTACTTCGACTACCGGCCCAAGGACACCGACGAGGCCGTGGTCTCGGCGACCTCGACCGACCACGGCAAGACCTGGAAGTACACCGGCGAGGCGCTGGAGCAGAACCCCGGCCTGTGCGCCAACGGCAACACCGACGACGACGGCCAGGGCCACGCCTTCGTGATGTCCGTGCCCGGCTTCGGCGGCGACGGGCAGGCCCGCAGCGGCCAAAGCGCGCAGGTGCTCTACACCCTCAGCCGCCCGCTCGGCGACGCGCTCGGGATCAACCTGATCGTCCACAAGCTCACGCCCAAGGACGGCGACCCGCTGGCCGGGCTGCCGGCCGGCGAGCCGGTCGGCGAGGGCGGCAGCACCACCGCCACCGCCGCCGTGTCGGTCCCGGCCGGTCCCACCGGGGCCGGGGTCACCGTCAACGTCGGCTCGACGAACAACTTTGAGCAGCCCGGCCACGTCAACGTCGACGGCCACGTGGTGGACTGCAACGACGCCGACGCCACCGCGACCGCCTTCACCGGCTGCACCACCCGGGACGGCGCGGGCGTCAGCATCGCCACGGGCGACGCGGTCACCGCCGACCCGGTGATCCCGGCCACCGCCGATCAGACCTCCGGCCTGATCGCGCCGGACGGCATCATCAGCACGCTGTCGCACTACCCGGGCGCGCCCAAGGGCAGCGTCGCGGTGCTCTACACCGAGAAGATCGTCAACTACTACATCCCGACCACCACCACGGCCGCGGTGACCCTCCCGGCCGCGACCGTCCCGGTGGCCGACACCTCGGCGCTGCCGCTGACCAACGGCTCGATCACGGTCAGCCTCGGCACCGCCGCCGGAATCGTGCAGACCACCTGCACCGGCGAGACCGCCACCAGCCTCACCGGCTGCACCGGCGGCACCGGCGCGGTGGCCAAGGGCAGCGACGTCGGCGCGCCCGGCGCGGCCACCGTCCCGTACTCGACGCTGGCGCTGACCGGCGAGGGCAAGGACAAGCCCAAGTCGCTGTTCGGCAACAACGAGGACTACTCCGTGGTCCGCGCCGCGTACACCTACGACGGTCTGCACTTCACCGACCTGGGCCAGGTCTCCGGCCTGAACGACCCGACCAGCCAGAGCGGCACCGAGCTGCGCTGGGTCGGCTCGCGCGGCACCGTGGTGACCAACCCGGACGGCTCCTACGGCCTGTTCCTGTCCGGCGCGTACGCCGCGGACGGTGACAGCGACGCCTTCAACCAGATCTTCTACTCCTCGTCCAGGAACGGGGTGAACTGGAGCGCCCCGCAGAAGCTGCTCGGCACCGACTACACCTTCTCCGCGCTCGCCCAGCAGGCCGCGAACGGCGGCACACTGCCGGTCAGCGGCTACTACTCGGGCCGGGTCTACGACCCGACTGTCGTCCCGAACGGCAACGGCTCGCTGACGCTGGTCTTCGCGGGCTACGGCACGCCCAAGCCGCTGCCGACCACCGGCTCGTCCATCGGCACCGACCCGTCCGCGCTGTACACCGTCCCGGCGGCCTCCGCCGCCGACTACCGCACCATCCTCAGCGTCACGCTGCGTCCGCACTGGAGCAACTGACCGCAGCGGGTCCGGTCCCGGTCAGCAGGGGGCGGCGGCCAGCAGGCCGTTCTCCCGGGAGCCGGAGCGGTCGGCCGGCAGGGGGAGTGGCAGGGCCTGCTCCACCCAGATGGTCTTGCCGGTCTCGGTGTAGCGGGTGCCCCAGCGGTCGGCGATCTGGCTCACCAGGTACAGGCCGCGCCCGCCCTCGTCCATCAGCCGCGCGTGGTGCAGGTGCGGGGTGGTCCGGGAGCCGTCCGAGACCTCGCAGATCAGCGACCGGTCCCGGATCAGCCGCAGGGTGATCGGCGCGGAGGCGTGCCTGACCGAGTTGGTCACCAGCTCGCTGACAGCCAACTCGGTCGGGAACACCTGGTCGTCCAGCCCCCAGGCGGTCAGCTGCCGGGCGACGGCGGCGCGGGCCCGCGCCGCCGAGCGCGGGTCGGCCGGGAGGTCCCAGACCACCACCCGGTCCCCGGCGATCGCCTGGGTGCGGGCCAGCAGCAGTGCCACGTCGTCGTCCGGGGTGGCCCGCTGGCCGGCGCAGACCCGGTCGCAGATGGCCGCCAGTGACGTTTCCGCCGCCGCCTCCGGGCCTCCGGCGACGGGGGTGAGCAGGGCGGCGAGCCGGTCCAGCGCGTCGTCGGCGTGGTGGTGGCGCAGGTCGAGCAGGCCGTCGGTGTAGAGGGCGATCACCGTGCCCTCGGGCAGCGTGAACTCGGCGTTCTCGAAGTGCACGCCGCCGACGCCGAGCGGCGGGTGCTCCGGCAGCTGCGGGAACTCGACGACGCCGTCCGGCCGGACGAACGCGGGGGGCGTGTGGCCCGCGCCGGCGACGCTGCACACCCGGGAGACCGGGTCGTAGATCAGATAGAGGCAGGTGGCTCCGGGCTCACCGCCCTTCTCGTTGGTTCCGAGCCGGGTCACCAGGTCGTCCATCCGCGCGAGCAGCTCGGCGGGGGACAGGTCGAGGTCGGCCAGGGTGTGCACGGCGGTGCGCAGCCGCCCCATCAACGCGGCGGCGTGGATGCCGTGCCCGGTCACGTCGCCGATGACCAGCGCGACTCGGGCCCCGGGCAGTTGGATCACGTCGAACCAGTCGCCGCCGACCCCGGCCCGGGTATCGGCCGGGACGTAGCGGTGGGCCACCCGTACCGCGCTGGTCTCCGGCAGGTCGTGTGGCAGCAGTCCGCGTTGGAGCACCAGCGCCAGGTCCTGGCTGTGCGCGAGCAGCCGCTCGCGGGAGCGTGCCTGGGCAAGCAGCATCCCGAGCCCGGCGGTGACCACGATGAACGCCAGTTTGATCAGCCAGACGTCGGTGGCGGCCTCGGCCATCTGGCTGCGCAGCAGGATGTAGGCGGCCACGGTCAGCGCCCCGATGACGGCGGTGCCGTGCACCCCGTGGACGGCGGCGGCCAGCAGCGGGACGACGGCGAGGACCAGGCTGTAGTGGCCGGTGGGGTTGGCGATCAGCAGGGCGACGGCGGAGGCGATCAGCACGAGGGTCGGCAGGGCTCGCCGCACCGCCGTGGCGGGGCTGCCGCGCTGCGGGCCGTACAGCAGTCCGCGCAGGAGTCCGCGCAGCAGGGCACGCACCGAGGACAACGCCGGTTCAGCGACATCCATCTTCTCTGGCTCACTTTCGGTGTCGCGCGCCACGGGAAGCCCTCGCCACGGGAAGCCCTTCGGAGGGCGGGGCCCGCCGGGGTGTCCCGCGCTTGCGCGGGGGAGGCGGCCCGGGTGCCGGTGTGACGCGCTGTCCTCCGGCTCGGGAGTCCACGGTGCCCACTTCCATGAGCATACTCCCGGATGAATTTCGGTAAAGAGATGTTTGGGCGTGCTTATCCCGGTATTAACGGACATCTCGACCGGGAGGCGGGCGGAAGAGTAAGAGCCCCGTCGGGCGGCGGCCCATGGCGACCGGCTGGCATTCGGCCGACGTGTGCGCCATATCCCTTGACCGGTAGTGATAGTGACGATCAGTCAGCTATTCCGGAGAGGGTTCGCGGGGCGTGCGGCTGTGGACGTCACCCCCCTTGTGAGCGGCGGATCAGGAACATTAGGCTAGGCGAACCTAAGTAAGGTAAACCTAAGCTGACCCGCAGGCGGGCCCCGAACAGAAAGCGACCCCTCAACGTGTCCCGTAACGTCTCGCTCGCGTCCGCAAGGACGGTGCGACCATGGGCCCTGCTCGCCTGCGCGGCCCTCGCCGCAGGCACCCTGGCCGCCTGCGGTTCCTCCGGCTCCTCGGCCTCCGCGTCCGCGTCGGCGCTCCAGGGCACCGCGCGGCAGCAGGCCTGCACCGCCGTCTCCAGCGTGCTCGCGGACGGCCCGGACCCGGACGCCGACTCGGTCGGCTACGCCGAGGCCCAGGTGCTGCCGCTGTCGCAGCTCAAGCTCAGCGACAGCGCGGTACAGCAGGCCGTGGGCCAACTCGCCTCCGCCTACAAGGCGTTCAGCACGGGCGGGGCCACCACGGCGTCCGCCGCCGCGGTCGCCGTGTCCAAGGCCCAGAAGGCCGTCAACGCCCTGTGCCCGGGAGCAGCCTCGTGAACACCCGCCTTCCGCACGCGCTGCGCGGCCTCGCCGTGGCCTGCGTCATCGCCCTGTCCGCCGCCTCGCTGACCGCCTGCGGCGGCTCGTCCTCCAGCTCCGGCAAGGGGTCGATCACCCTCTACAGCGGCCAGCACGAGCAGACCACCCAGTCCCTGGTCACCGCGTTCGAGCAGCAGACCGGGATCAAGGTGAACGTCCGCTACGACGACGAGGACACCTTCGCCGACGAGATCGTCGCCGAGCAGAAGCACCCGCGCGCCGACGTCTTCTACACCGAGAACTCGCCCGCGCTGGACTACCTGCAGAACAAGGGGCTGCTGGCGCCACTGGACAAGTCCACGCTGGCGGTCACGCCCAGTAAGTACAACTCGCCGCAGGGCGACTGGGAGGGGATCTCGGCCCGGGTGAGCGTGCTCATCTACAACCCGAGCCTGATCAGCGCCTCGCAACTGCCGACCTCGGTGATGCAGTTGGCCGACCCCAAGTACAAGGGCAAGCTGGCCTTCGCCGCCGGTGAGACCGACTTCCAGCCGATCGTCACCTCGGTCGCGCACACCTACGGCCAGGCCGCCGCGCTGACCTGGCTGGACGGGATCAAGGCCAACGCCGGCTCCCGGGTCTACCCGGACAACGAGACCATCGCCGACGAGGTGAACCGCGGTGCCGCCGCCTTCGGCGTGGTCAACCAGTACTACTGGTACCGGATGCAGGCCGAACTGGGTAAGAGCGCGATGCACTCGCAGATCGCCTACTTCGCGCCGGAGGACCCCGGCTACGTCCTGGACGTCTCCGGCGCCGGTGTGCTGAAGTCGTCCAAGAACCAGGCCGACGCGCAGAAGTTTGTGGCCTTCCTGGTCTCCAAGAAGGGACAGCAGATCATCGCGCAGGGCATCAGCTACGAGTACCCGCTCGACGACGGGGTGACCACCACCGCGCCGGAGACGCCGTTCGCGCAGCTCCAGCCGAACCCGATCACCATCCCGGAGCTCGGCGACGGCTCCACCGCCATCAGCCTGCTCGGCAAGGCCGGCCTGCTGTGACCTCGCTGACCGGACCCGGCCGGGCTGCCTCGGCGGACCCGGTCGGCACGCCCGCTCGCCGCGGCCCGCTCGGGGCGCTGCGGGCGCTCTGGCGCGGTCGGGCGAACCGGCCCACCGGACTGCTGCTGGTCAGCGCACTGGTCACGGTGGTGCTGCTGCTGCCGCTGGTGTTCCTGCTGATCGAGGCGCGGGGCGCGGGCGTCGGCCGAGTCGCCTCCCTGATCGACCGGCCGCTCACCGGCCAACTGCTGTGGAACACCGTTCGGCTGACCGTGGTGGTCACCGCGCTGTGCGCGGTCATCGGCACCGGCGCGGCCTGGCTGGTCGAGCGCACCGACCTGCCCGGCCGCCGGATCTGGGCGGTGCTGCTGGTGGTGCCGCTGGCCATCCCCGACTTCGTGATCAGCTTCGGCTGGGCCTCGCTCAGCACCGACGTCTCCGGGTTCCGGGGCGCGGTGCTGGTGATGACGCTCTCGGTGTACCCGCTGGTGTACCTGCCGGTCGCGGCCAGCCTGCGCAACGCCGACCCCGCCCTGGAGGAGGTCGCGATGAACCTCGGCCAGGGTCGGTTCCAGGTCTTCTGGCGGGTGACGCTGCGGCAGGCCCGGGTGGCCGTCCTCGGCGGCTGCCTGCTGGTCGCGCTCGGCCTGCTGGCCGAGTACGGCGCGTTCGAGATCCTTGGCTACCAGACCTTCACCACCGAGATCTTCACCGAGTTCTCGGTGTCCTTCAACATCCCCACCGCCTCGGCGCTGTCGCTGGTGCTGATCGCGCTGGGGCTGCTGGTGCTCGCGGGCGAGGCCGCCGTGCGCGGCCGTTCGCGCGGCAGCCGGGTGGACCGGGGCGCGCAGCGCGGCACCGGACGGCACCGCCTCGGCGGCTGGACCCTCCCGGCGCTGCTCGCGCTGGCACTGCTGGCGGCGCTGGCACTGGGCGTCCCGGTCGGCTCCGCCGTCTACTGGTGGGCGGACGGCACCCAGCACCCTTTCACCGGTGACTCGCTGCTGGACGCGACCTGGCACACCGCCCTGTACAGCGGCTCCGCCGCGCTGCTGGCCACGGCGATGGCGCTGCCGGTGGGCGTACTGGCGGTCCGCCACGACGGCCGGATGCGGCGACTGCTGGAACGCGGCGCGTACCTGGTGCTGGCCATGCCCGGACTGGTGATCGCGCTGTCGTTGACCTACTTCAGCGAGACCTACGCGGACGGGATCTGGTACCAGACCGCGCCGATGCTGGTGGTCACCTACGCCATCATGTTCTTCCCGCTGGCCCTGGTCGGCGTCCGGGCCTCGGTGGCGCAGGCCCCGCCCGGGCTGGAGGAGGTCGCGCACTCGCTCGGGCTGGGCCGTCCGGCGGTGCTCTGGCGGGTCACCCGGCCGTTGGTCGCGCCCGGCCTGGCGGCGGCCTTCTGCCTGGTCTTCCTCTCCGCGGTGACCGAGCTGACAGCCACCCTGATCCTGGTCCCGACCGGGGTGCAGACCCTCGCCACCCAGTTCTGGAACTACCAGCAGAACCTCGCCTACGGGCAGGCCGCGCCGTTCGCGCTGCTGATGATCGCGATCACCGCCGTGCCGAGCTATGTGCTCGGGCGGTTCTTCGACCGGCTCCCGGGAAGGGCGGCAGGACAGTGACTGACCTCCGAGCGACTCTCAGCGCGACTCCCAGCGCGACTCCCAGCGCGACTCCCGGCGCGTCTCCCGGCGCGACGGGTCCCGCAGCCGAGCCGAGCCGTGCCCAGGGCGTGACCATCACCGGACTGGCCAAGGCGTTCGGCGCGCAGCCGGTGCTGCGCGGCGTGGACATCGAGATCCCGCGGGGCTCGGTCACCGCCGTGCTCGGCTCCTCCGGCAGCGGCAAGACCACGCTGCTGCGGATGCTGGCCGGGTTCGAGCGCCCGGACGCCGGGACCATCACCATCGGCGGCACGCCGGTGAACGGCCCAGGGCGCCATGTCGCCCCGCAGGACCGGCACGTCGGCTACGTCCCGCAGGAGGGCTGCCTGTTCCCGCACCTGGACGTCGCGGGCAACGTCGGCTTCGGGCTGCCCCGGGCCCGGCGCAAGGACCGGGTGCCGGAGATGCTGGAGCTCACCGGCCTGTCCGAGCTCGCCGACCGCTATCCGCACCAGCTGTCCGGCGGCCAGCAGCAGCGGGTCGCGCTGGCCCGCGCGCTCGCGCCGGACCCGGCGCTGCTGCTGCTGGACGAACCGTTCTCCTCGCTGGATGCCTTCCTGCGCACCAGCGTCCGGCTGGAGGTGCTGCGGGTGCTGCGCAAGGCCGGGACCACCACCGTCATCGTCACCCACGACCAGGACGAGGCGCTGTCCTCGGCCGACCAGGTCGCGGTGCTGCGGC
>Ga0302314_10014459_pt1 | contig 13503 bp, 15 predicted proteins | sample III_Palsa_N2_3_FD_200533 | JGI IMG/M metagenome (GOLD analysis project Ga0302314, IMG submission 200533) | Peat permafrost microbial communities from Stordalen Mire near Abisko, Sweden - III_Palsa_N2_3 | ecosystem: Environmental > Terrestrial > Soil > Palsa > Peat permafrost | place: Sweden...
AATGAGCCAGACCCTTGGTTTCGAACAGCCGCCGCGACGTCGTCTCCAACATCATGCCCATCGACGGCGCCACCGGCTTGAGGCGCGACAACTCCGACCAACTCATCACACCGGGGTTCAGATGAGGCAGCAGGCCGGTTTCCTCGATCACCCGGATCGCCATCGCCCGCAGATAAGACAGGGTGGAGTCGTAACCTCGTTCGTCCAGCCAGTCACGCGCCTCCGGCCACCGGTCCTCAGGGCGGTCGCCCAGGGTGAACAATGCCTCCTTGCAACCCAATTCGGCGCCACGACGAGCGATATCGAGGATCTCGTCGGGCTCCAAATACATACCGACACCCTGGGCACGCAGCTTGCCAGGCACGGTGACGAATGTGCAGTAGTTGCAGCTGTCCCGGCACAGATGCGTGACCGGGATGAACACCTTGCGCGAATAGCTGACCGGCAGCCGTCCGCGAGCGCCGCGCCGCCCGGCTGATTCCAGACCGGCATCGCGAACCTGCGCCGCACTGCGACACAGGTCGGCCAGATCCTCGCCGCGCGCGGTCATCGCGACCGCTGCCTCATCGACGTTCAGCGCCACCCCATCGCGGGCCCGACGCAGCACTCGCCGCAGCGCAGAACTGTCCGATCGCGACGGTACCGACGGGCTGGGCAGCATGGTCGGTTCTTCGCCTGGAGTCACTGGCACGTTGGTGTAACTTCCGGCCATCCAAATTTCATCCGCACGTCCCAACTATCTGCGACCCGACGCGTGCCATGAGCGACAACAGTAGCCTCCGGCGGTGCGGTAGCGGGTCCCTGCCCTGTCGGCGAACACATCCTTGTTCGTGTGAGTCGTCAGCGCACGGCCGGGCGCCGCCGCAGCACCCAGAAGGGCGGCACCGCACCCGCCACGAGCAGCAACAACGGACTGTAAGCCAGCACTCCGCGCCCGCCGAAGATGACATCGTGACCCGGACCGCCCAGGCACATCCCGAGAACCGTCAGCAGCCAGGTCCACAGCGGCAGCGCGGCCAGCCGTGCCGATGTCGTCCATCGTCCGGCGGCCCAGACCAAGGCCGCGTTGAGCAAGCCACTGATGAACGCGCTGATGGGAAATGGAACCGACCCGATGTAGGAGGGCAGTAGCAGCGCGCCGCCGACTGCGGATATGACGCCGTCGACCGCGAGCAACGTCAGAAAGACGATCCGTATTACCGGGTCCGTCGCGCGGGTTTCGTCGATCTGCCTGGCGCGCGGCATGATGGCGGTCAGTTCGGGACGCTGTCCAACTGCGAGGCGATGGACATGAGCACCCATTGGAAGCTGTCCAGTCGGTCCTGCCAGTGTTGCTGGTTCTGGTCCAGATCCGGATCCATCGGACTCCCTTCCGTGGCGGCCTGATCGGAGCCTACCGCGTGAGAGGCCCCGCGAGGTTGAGTCCGGCGAGCAGATCGGTCTCCCAGCCGCGCTCGTCACGTTCGCCCGGTGCGCCGGCGGCCAGAATGTAGTGCTCCTGGGCCACGATGGGCAGGGCAAAGTTGTTCGACAGCGCAAGAGCCCGACCGGTGGGTCCGACGGTGAGCTGGGTGGCGTGCGCGGCCAGCGCCGCCTGCTTGGCCGGTAGCGCCTCCGGCGCATCGATGACGGCGTCGATCTCGTCGTCGGGGTAACCGAGTTCCTGAAAAGCTGAGTAATCGCCGTCGGCAGGCGGAATCACCCATTCGGCCCGCAGATCGCCGGGGCCGAGCGCCTCCCAACCCGCCGTGAATGCGCTGCGGGCGATGACCGTCCAATAGAGCTTCGGCACCGACCACGGATGACCGGAATAATCGCCACTGCTGCCGGCCGCGGCCACCGCGGCCGCGGTCACGCGATGCGCCTGGATGTGGTCGGGATGCCCGTACCCGCCGTTGGCGTCGTAGGTCACCACGACGTGCGGGCGCATCGCGCGAATGACGGCGACCAGCGCGCCGACGGCCTCGCGTTCGTCGGCGTCGGCGAACCGCTGGGAACCCCGCCGGTCGCGCGGTTCGGTGCCGGCCATGCCCGAATCACGCCAGCGGCCCGGGCCGCCGAGATAGACCGGCGCGCTGACGCCCAGGGCATCCAGCGCCGCGGTCAGTTCGCCGATGCGGTAACCACCGAGTTGGTCGGCGTGATCGACGGCCAGCTGCGCCCATTGATCGCCGATGACTTCGCCCTCCTCGCCCAGCGTGCAAGTGACGACCTGCACCTGCGCTCCGCGTGCGACGTAATGGGCGATGGTGACGCCGTTGGTGATGGTCTCGTCGTCGGGATGGGCATGCACGAACAGCAGCCGCGGAGTCTCCTGCATGGACGCACCATACCGTTGCGCCCGCGCGGCAAAGGATCTCGGCGACTGAAACCACTGAGTCGCAGCAATAGTCGGTGGATCGGCAAACTCGGCGCGCCCCAAGAAACGCCGGTGACTACTATCATCGCATGGCAGAGCAGACGGCGACGGTCCGTACCCGTCGCCGGGGCAAGCAACTCGAGGATGCCCTCTACGACGCGGCGCTGGCCGAATTGGCTGCTGTCGGTTACGGCGGCCTGACCATGGAAGGGATCGCCGCGCGGGCCCGCACCGGCAAAGCCGCGCTGTACCGACGTTGGTCCAGCAAGCACGACCTGGTTCAGGCGGCGCTGCTCTACACACTGCCGCCGCTGTCCGAGCCCCGCCCGGATCGATCGGCGCGGGAGAACCTGCTCGCGTACTTCTCCGCACACTGCGACGTCGTCGCCGGCAAGACCGCTTTCCCCGGCCTACGGACCATGAATCAGCTCCTGCATGAGCCGGAGTTGCGCGCCATCTTCGCCGACGCGGTGGTCGGGCCACGACTGCACATCATCGAGTCGATCTTGCAGGCCGGCGTGGTCAACGGCGAGATCGATGCGGCCACGCTGACGCCGTACACCGCACGCGTCGGCACCGCGCTGATCAACCAGCAGGTTCTGCTGACCGGCGCCCCGCCCAACAAGCGTCAGCTCGCCCAGATCGTCGACACCGTGATGGCCCACCCGGCCTAATTCGCCTGCGCTTCAACAGTTTCCGGATCTTTGGCGCATGGATGATCCAAGGCCCAGTCGACTGAAAAGAAGCCCTTCGATCAGAAGAGCTGCTGGGGAATATCCGGCCGCGGCGTCGCGGACGGCCCCGAATAGTTGGTGCATCCCCCGGCTCTTCGCTGAACCAGTGTGTCGAACACTACCTGAGAGCAAGCTTAAAAGGGGCGATCTCTTAACTTTTGCCCCAGCGATACCGAATCGTTACGGAGGGGCCAACGGCGCCGCTTACTGCCCGGCCTTGACCCATTTCCCCGCATCACCCACGATCCCCACCGGCACCGCGCCGGAGAGGCTGACATTGCGCACGCTCGGGCCTGCACCGACGATCGTGGTGTCCTGCAGAATCGGCAGCACCACAGACATGTCCCACAGCCGCGGCTCCACGGCATTGACCACGTCGTTGATGTCCTTCGTGCCGTTGAGGGCGGCATCGATGTTCGCCTGAATGCTGTGGTCGCAGATACCGGTGAGGTTCGACGGCGCCTGCACCAGTGCGCCAGGCTCCTGCGCGTGGGCCGCCGGCGTCGAGGTGGGAGTCACTGGCGTGGTGGCCGGGGTCGGCTTGGCCGGAGCGGACGGGCCGGATGAAGCCGAGGGCTTCAAGGTCGGGGCCGTCGTCGACACCGCCGTCGCCTCCAGCGCCGGGCAGCTGTAGCGGGAGGACAATAGCGTCGCCAAGTTTCCGCCAGCCTCGCGCCAACCCACCAACGCGTCCACCCGGCTGTTGACCAGCGCATCGCGGTACATCGCCACCGGGTCAAGCGCCAACACGGTCGCGGCGATCCCGACATTGCGCAGCTGGTCGGCGGCGGTGTTCGCCACCGCGACCGACGTCGGGTCGTTGGCCGCGACGCCGATGATCAGCGACAGCTGCTTGCCGTCCTTGCTGACGCGGCCCCGGGTGATCTCTGGTGGTCCGTCGGGCGGCGGTGGTGGCGCACCCGCCGGCGACGGCGGCACCACCGATGCCGAGGTGTCGTTGTCGATCTGGAAGCCCACCGATTCCAGCAGCCCCAACGCCGCCGTTCGGGTCAGCGCCGGCGGCGCGGTCGGGACGTAGCCCGGATCGCTGGGCGACCGGATCTGCGCCTGGTCCAGGCTGACCGTGTTGTCGCTGCCGGCGCCCACAGCGGCGAGCAAGTCCACGTCGAGCAATCCCAGGATCGCCTTGCGTACTTGCCCATCGGCCAGCTTGGGCTCGTTCGCGCGCAGCGTGAGCTGCATGACCCGCGGCGTCATGATCCGGGCCGTCCGCACGTCCGGTATCGCCGACAACTGCGCGAACACCGCTGAGCCGCCGTGCACCTGGGCCACCTGGGTGTCGCCGTTGCGGACCGAATCGGCCAGCGCGGCGGGCGCTCCCGCCCGCCGGAACAGAATCAGATCCGGATTAGACGGCGGTCCCCAGTAACGGTCGTTGCGGGCAAGCAGGATTTCGTCGCGTTGCGGGTCTATGGATTCCACTCGGAACTGTCCACCGGTCACCGGCAGGGCGCGCGCCAGCCCGGCCGGGAAGCCGCCCGGCACGTCCTTGACGATGTGCGCCGGAAGGATGTTGTCGAACAACTCGCGCCATGCCGGGTAGGGCTGGGAGAACGTGACGACCGCCTGCTTACCACCGTCGATCGACTGCACCCCGGTGATCAAGTCATAGCCGGCCGGATCGACCACACCGGGCTGGCCCACCATCTGCCGCCACAGGTACCAGAAGTCGTCGGCCGCAATCGGTGCGTTGTCGGTCCACTGTGCCTCCGGCCGGATCTTGTAGGTCACCGTGAACGGGTTTTCGTTGGTCACGTCGGCCGACAGCAGCAGCGTGGGGTCCATCTCCCAACGGGATCCCGTCGCCGTGCCCGGATCGGACACCGGACGGAAGGCGCTGGGCAGCACAAGCGCGCTGATGGCGGCGTTGACCGCGGACAGATCAGAGAGCAGATGCGGGTTGAACCCGGCGCCGATCGAGTCGATGCCGACGATGATCTGCGTCTTGCGCTGCGGTGGCGGCGCGCTGCTGCGCGAGGTTTCGGTGCTCTGCGGCGCTGGCGGCGGGCTGACCGTGCAGCCGACGAAGGCCAACAAGGAAACCAACACGCCGGCGATCGCGCAGGCGCGACGAGCTGGTTTCGGCACGCCCAACAGGGTATCGGTGCCCGGTGGGCCGAACCTCACGAGTGCAGCTAGCCGCGTGCTTTGGCTCGAGCCTTGCTGCGCGCACGGTTGGTGGCGTCGAGGTCGTTCTTGCGGACTCGGACAATCTCAGGTGTCACCTCGACGCATTCGTCGTTCGCGCAGAATTCCATCGCCTGCTCCAGGTCCAGCTCGAGCGGCTTGGCCAACGTCTCGAAGACGTCCGCAGTCGACGAGCGCATGTTGGTCAGCTTCTTCTCGCGGGTGACGTTGACGTCGAGGTCTTCGGCGCGCGGGTTGATTCCGACGACCTGGCCCTCGTAGGTGTCATCGCCCGGTTCGACGAAGAATTGCCCACGATCAGACAGCTGAATCATCGCGAATGGGGTGACCGAACCGGTTCGGTCGGAGACCAGCGACCCGGTATGACGGGCCCGGATCTCCCCGGCCCACGGCCGGTAGCCGTCGAACACGGCGTTGGCGATGCCGGTGCCGCGGGTCAGGGTGAGGAAGTCGGTCCGGAAGCCGATCAGCCCACGGCTCGGCACGATGAAGTCCATCCGCACCCAGCCCGCGGCGTGGTTGGCCATCTCTTCCATGCGGCCCTTGCGGGCGGCCATCAGTTGCGTGATCGCGCCGACGAACTCGTCGGGGCAGTCGATGGTCATCGCCTCGAACGGCTCGTGCAGCTTGCCGTCAACGGTCCTGGTGACCACCTGCGGCTTACCGACGGTGAGCTCGAAGCCTTCCCGGCGCATCTGCTCGACCAGGACTGCCAGAGCCAGTTCGCCTCGGCCCTGTACCTCCCACGCGTCCGGCCGGTCGATGTCGACGACCTTGATAGACACGTTGCCGACAAGTTCGGAGTCCAGTCGGTTCTTCACCATCCGCGCGGTCAGCTTGTGCCCCGACACCTTGCCCGCCAGTGGGGAGGTGTTGGTGCCGATGGTCACCGAAATGGCCGGCTCGTCGACGGTGATGCGCGGCAGCGCGTGGGCGTGCTCGGTGTCGGCCAACGTATCGCCGATCATGATCTCCGGAATGCCCGCGACAGCGACAATGTCACCCGCGATCGCCTCGTCGGTGGACGTCCGTTCGACACCCTCGGTGACGAGCAATTCGGTGATCTTGGCGTTCGTGATGACGGGATGGCCGTCCACCTCGCGCATCCACGCCACCTGCTGGCCCTTTCTAATCCGGCCCTTGTAGATGCGGATCAGCGCCAGCCGGCCGAGGAAGGCCGACGCGTCGAGGTTGGTCACCAGCGCCTGAAGTGGGGCCTCGGGGTCACCCTGCGGCGGCGGGATGTGCTCGAGCAGCACGTCGAACAGCGGGTCGAGGTTCTCGCCCTCGGGGTTCTCGCCGTTGGCCGGCTCGATAGTGCTGGCGATGCCTGCGCGGCCGGAGGCGTACAGCGTTGGCAGTCCGAGCGCGTCTTCGGCGGCCTTCTGCGCTTCGTCGTCGAGGTCGGAGGCGACATCGAGCAGCAGGTCGTGACTCTCGGACACCACCTCGGCGATGCGCGCATCGGGCCGGTCGGTCTTGTTGACGACGAGGATCACCGGCAAGTGCGCGCCCAGCGCCTTACGCAGCACGAACCGGGTTTGCGGCAGCGGGCCTTCCGAGGCATCCACCAGCAACAGCACTCCGTCGACCATGGACAGCCCCCGCTCGACTTCGCCGCCGAAGTCGGCGTGCCCGGGCGTGTCGATCACGTTGATGACGGTCATCGAGCCGTCCGGGTGCTGACGATGCACCGCGGTGTTCTTGGCCAGGATGGTGATGCCCTTTTCCTTCTCCAGGTCACCGGAGTCCATCAGGCGCTCGATGGCGTCGTCGCCGCGGTGGCTCAGGGCACCGGACTGCCGCAGCATGGCGTCGACCAGCGTCGTCTTACCGTGATCGACGTGAGCGACGATGGCGACATTTCGGAAATCCACGTCGGTGATTGTTTCAGTGCATGTGGTGGATCGCGAAACCGAGCGTGACGCGCGGCCTGCTTAAAGGGCTCGTTTCAGCGCAGCGAGGAAGCCCCGGTCGGCGGGCACCCAGTCGATGTCCGGTAGTTGCGCGGCGGACACCCAGCGCAGCGCGGCGTGGTCGTGCGGATGCGGTTCGCCGCGGACCAGGCTGACAAGGTAGGCCCGCAGCGTCGTCGTCTCGCTAAGCGCAATATCGTCGCCCAGCCGCCGGCCGACCACGACGTCGATGCCGAGTTCCTCGGCGAGTTCGCGGGTCAGCGCCTCGGATTCGGTCTCACCCGCGGCGACCTTCCCGCCCGGCAGTTCCCATCGACCCGCCAGTTCTGGCGGTCGGAGGCGTTGCGCGACCAGCACCATCGAGTCGGCGATGACCGCTCCGGCGACCACGATCTGGTTCGGCATCGCGGGTGACGCTATCCGGTCCCACAATCGGCCGCACACCATCGGCGTGATGCAACGTGGCGAACACGAATGTGTCGGCTTCATCACAGTTGGCGAATCGCGCACGGCTTCCGGCGCAGACGAGGCTCTGCAACTCGCGACGTATGCTCTTCCAACATGGCTGTGTTAACGGATCAACAAGTAGACACCGCACTGCCTGACCTCAACGGGTGGGAACGGGAAGATGGCGCTCTGCGCCGATCAGTCAAGTTTCCGGCGTTTCTCGTCGGTATCGACGCCGTGCGCCGGGTGGCTGAGCATGCCGAAGCCGAAGACCATCACCCCGACATCGATATCCGTTGGCGGACAGTGACTTTCACGTTGGTTACACATTCCGAGGGTGGTATCACCGATAAGGACGTGGCGATGGCGCACGATATCGACGCGATTATTGCCGAGTAGTCGCGCGTCTCCCGCTCGCCGCGATCCAGACCAAGGTGGCCAACGTCGCCACGATGTAGACCAGCCCGCCCCACGCCTGATACCAGGGCCTGCTGCTCTGCCAGATGGTCGGCTGGGCAAAGCTCAGCAACCAGGGCACGCCGATGATCGTCAGCACCAGCCAGGTCCAGCCGAGAATCCGCGCGCCGCGACGGTCCGACAGCGGCCCGTGCAGCAGCCAGATCATCAACGGCACCAGCCATACCCAGTGGTGGGTCCAGGAAATCGGCGAGAGCAGCAACCCGAACAACTCGACCACCAGCAGCGTGCCGAGCGGGTCCGGCGCGTCGGCGCCACGGCTCAGCGCGCGCCAGGCCAGGACGGAAAGTATTGCGGTGACAACGATCCCGGCCAACACCACCGGGCTATAGCCGGCGTCGTGACCGAAGATCCGGCAGACACCGCCCCGCCAGGACTGGTTGAAAATCGTGCAGATCGGACCGACTCGGTCGGTCTTGAAGATCAATTCGGTGAAGTAGTAACGGGTCTGATCGCCGACGACCAGCACCGACACCGCAACGGTGGCCAGGAAGACGACAGCGGAAAACACCGCCGCACCCCACCGGCGAGCGCCGAGGAAATAGAGCCCTGCGATCGCCGGCGTCAGCTTCACTCCAGCCGCTGCCCCGACCAACAGCCCGGACACCCACCACCGCGTCGTGAAGACCGCCAGCAACGTGGCCAGCACCAGCACCACGTTGATCTGGCCGTAGTCGAACGTGCTGCGTAGCGGCTCGAGCCAGATCGCGACCGCCGTCCACAGCATCGCCGACCGGTGGCCTTCGCCGGCCTCCACGCCGAGCAACCGCTGGCTGATCCGGACGACTCCGTACAGCGCGGCCATCGTCCCGACCTGCCAGCAGAACGCGACCAGACCGAACGGCAGCAGGTGCAGCGGATAGAACACGACCGCGGCGAACGGCGGATAGGTGAACGGCAGCGGGAAATCCGGCGTCTGGTCGGCGTAGACGTAGCGGTACAGACTTCCCGGGTGGTCGATGGTGGCCGCACCGCCGACGTAGACGTGCAGGTCGACGAAGTTGGCTCCGTTGTGAGCCAGATACGTCCAGCCCAACCGCGCCGCCACGCTCGCGAACAAGAGCAGCGGGCCGAGCGTGTTCACCGACATCGCGCGCCGGCGGCTGGCAGCTGCCGCCAGAGCGGCTGAGGTGGTGTCTATCTGCACGACTTTAACGGGGTCGCTGACGCGCGCGGACGTTCCCGGCGCGAGCCCGCCTGGTCACCGCCAACGCTCAGTTCCGTAACGGTCGCATAAATGCCACACGTGTCACTTGAGTCACTTCCATATCAGGCGAACTATCAGCGCCGACGCCAGTCAACGATTACCAGGGAGAGTCATGTCAACTGTTCGGACGTTGTTACGAGTCACCGCCGTCGTGGTGGGCTCATCGGCGGCATTGCTTATGGGCGGTCTGATGGGCACAGCCCACGCCGACCCGGCGGTGCCGACACCCAATATCGGCGAGCAACTCGTCGGCACCGCAGCCCAGGCGCCGCAGGCGCTGCAAAACCTCGCGGGGGCTCTGGGCGGACAGCCGGCCACGCCGCCGCCGCTGGCCAGCGCATCGATCAAGATGCCGCAGCAAGCCGCGACCGGGCTGCCCGGGGCTTCGTCGCTCATTCCCGGGGCGACCGCTCCGGCGACGAGTTCCACACCCGCACTGGGGATCCCAGGGTTGACGCCGTCGGTTCCGGCCTCGACCGCTGCGCCCGGGCTCGGAATCCCGGGGTTGACGTCGGCCGTTCCGGCCGCGGCCGCACCGGCAACCGGACCCGCTGGGATGTTGCCCCAGGCCCAGCTGAACCTGCCGCAGATACCGGGACTGCCGTTCCCGCTGCCGCAGCAGGTGTCGCTGCCCGGTGATCTGACCTCGCTGATCGGCGGCGGATCTCCGCTCAGCAGCGGGCTCGCCTCAGCAGCCGGCCTGCCTGCTGCTGCCGCACCGGTGGCGTCCCTGCCGTCTCTTGTCGCACCGGCTGCGGCAGCGCCGGTCGCGGCGGCAAACCCGTTGCTGTTCCCGGTGTCCGCCCTGCCCTGATGAACACCCCGGCCGGCTAGCGCGGCTGCGCTAGCCGGCCACCAACACCGACGACCGGAGAACATCATGTTCATCGCACGGAATCTCATCAGCGCATTCGCCGCCGCAGCTGTCGCGTCCAGCGCCGCCGTGACGCTGTCCCCCAATGCATCTGCCGACCCGGCGGCACCGCCCCCGCCGATCCCCGCTCAGCAGATTCCGGGACTGCCGGGACTGCCGGCGCTGACCGAGTTGAGCCCGATCATCCAGCAGGCCGCCGGCAACCCGGAGCAGGCGACCCAGCTGCTGATGGCCGCGGCGCAAGCATTCAGTCGCGACCCGTCTGCGCCCGAGCAATCGAAAAGCGTTGCGGAGTCGGTGAATCAAACCGCCTCAACGGCGCATGTCGTCCCGCCCGGCGTGGAACCGGGGGCCCAGGCGCACCTGCCGACCGGTATCGACCCGGTGCACGCCGCGGGTCCCGCGCCCGAGTCCGCCCCGGTCCCCGCGAATGCTGTTCCGGTCGCCGCATCCGCGCCACCCGCCGCACCGGCTCCGGCCGCCACCGTGCCCGCACCGGCGCCTGCGCCCGAGGCCGCGGCTCCGGGCTTCAGCCCGGACGCCCCGCCCACGCAGGACTTCATGTACCCGTCGATCAGCAATAACTGCGGGGCCGGCGACGGTAACGTGCTGGCTCCCGCTCTGTCGGTGGCCGGACCCGCGAAGATCCCGGCCCCGGGCCCGAAGGCCGGCCAGACGGCCTACGTGTTCACCGCCATGGGCACTCCGGGACCCGCCGACGTGCAGAAGCTGCCGCTGAATGTCACGTGGGTGAATCTGACCTCCGGCAAGTCGGGCAGCGCGACGCTCAAACCGTCCGCGGACATCAACCCCCAGGGGCCGACCACGTTGACCGCGATCGTTGACACCGGTTCAGGCAGCATCATGTCGACGATCTTCGGGCAGGTCACCACCAAGGACAAGCAGTGCCAGTTCATGCCCACCATCGGTTCGACGGTGGTGCCCTGAGGCCGGTTCCCTTCGCCGGCGCGCACCCATTGCCGTGTGCGCGTCGGCGGATCGGCCTTCAGTAGGCCAGAAAGAGAATTGCGTCCCGGTCGTACTCCAAGCCGGGATGGGCGCTGGCCAGGTGCGCCTGGGTCAGGTCGACCAGCTCGTCTTCGTCCTTACCGGTGATCGCCTCACCGCACGGACAATTCAGGTGCGTCTTCACGTTGCCGCCTTTCGATTTATTTTTGACCAGCCGATTTTGCGGCCTTCATCTGCTTCTTGTACGACCGGACTTTCTCCAGGGAACGGGCATCGGCGATGTCGGCGACCGACAGGTGCGTGCCCGCCTTGCCGAACTCACCGGCAGCGGCCCGCCAACCCTTCGGAGTCACTCCATACTGCTTGCCGAGCAACGCCAGAAAGATGCGCGCCTTCTGCTCGCCGAACCCGGGTAGGCCCTTGAGCCGTCGCAGCAACTCGGGTCCGTCGGGGTCACCGGCGGCCCACAATGCGGCCGCGTCGCCGTCATAACGGTCCACGACAATCTGGGCCAGCGCCTGGATCCGCTTGGCCATCGAGCCCGGAAAACGGTGTATTGCAGGTCTTTCCGAGCACAATGCGGCGAACTTTTCCGGGTCGTAGTCGGCGATGTCGGCCGCGTCGAGACCGCCCATGCGATCGACGATTGTCTTCGGGCCGGCGAACGCCCGCTCAAGGGGTATCTGCTGGTCTAAGACCATCCCGACCAGCAACGCGAAGGGACTATCTGAGAGCAGCGCATCTGCCTCGGACTCCTGGGCCAGCCAGAGCTTGACGGTCACTGCTCCACCCAATCACACGGCTCCGTGTCCCGTCACGGCCCCGAGTGTTCCAGCTCCCAGCGCCAAGCGAATCGAGATATAGAGTGCTCGAATGCTACGGCAGTGTGGACCGCGATTATCGGCGCTCTAGGCGACTTCGCCAGTGGTTCCGCCGTAACAGCCTGGGCAGATTGCGGCATCGCTTCGGCCTCGACAGGGTCGTGGAATCTGAGGGCAGCAGCACCGCTGTGCCCGTCGCATTCGTCGTCGTCCATGAAGGTTTGGCTGCTGCTCGCTAGAAGTCCGTTCCCACCCTTGAACTCCCTCGGCCTGGTCGCGTTATGACACGATGCGTCATGTGAACGCTTGGAAGATCACACTGCCGCTGGCCGTTGCGTGTGTGTTCGCGGGCCTCGTCGTCGGAGGCATGACCATCACCCTGGTCAGTTCAGAAAATGTCAATTGTGGCTCCGGATTGGGTGGGGGTTCCGGGATGATCAACGCGAGCGCGGAGGCTGATTGTGCACCCATCCTGTCTGAACGCAACGCGTGGTCGATCACCCTCATATTCATCGGCTTTGCCTTGGGGGCTTCCACAGGACTTCTTCGCCGTGGCGCCACTGAGCCCATGTTCGGGTGGCGGCTGTCGTGGAACAGGGATCGTGCGCCCCGATTCCAGTCGCCATACCCCGGATACCGACAGCAACCCGACGGCAGTTGGGTTCGGGACGACCCGCCTTCTGGATATGGCGGACCTCCGCCAGGTCCACCCCGTCCCTCGCAGTGAACGGCTAGACGTGTTGGCCGAAAATTCCGCGGGCGATGCCGCGGGCGAGTACTTTTCCACGACGCCCGCCATGTCCGTACGCGTTCCCGGCATGCAACCAATGACCATCGGATGTCGCAACTTCGCGGGCCTCGAGTGGCGATTTTCCTGGGCCGGCAATGTGCACGTGTGCAACGAACCCCCTGCCTATGAGATCTCGGCAGCCGACTGGCCTACGCTCGTCGAGAAACTCGGCCTGGCTTCGGATCTTGAAGACACGGCGACGTAGCGCGGGCCAGAGGTTACGGTGGCGGAATGGTCGCCACACCCGCTCTCACCGGCCGCCACTTGCGGAACCTGGCCGGGTTCACCGGACTAACCTGCATCGCGATCGGCATCTACCACTTCGCACTCGGCACGGCCTCGGTTCCCGGTGCGACCGACGCCAACGCGACGGTCGATTCACGCGAGCGGTTCTACTCCGCCTATTTCGCCGGCTACGGCGTGGCCTGGCTCCGTGCCGCCCGCAAGTCCCCCATCCACGCCGGGGAGGTGCGCCTGCTGGCGGGGCTCATGGCGATCAGCGGTATCGGGCGGTTGATTTCACTGGTCCACAACGGGCGACCGCACTGGTTCCAGGAAGTACTCACAGCGATCGAATTCGTAGTTCCTGCAGCATTTTTCGGGATCGCCGACGCAGACGAAAAAGGCGAGCTACGCGCCGCCGGGTAGGCGATCAGCCGCTTTTGCGGCGAAACTCCCGGCGGTTCTCCACCGGGCCGTGTGCGCGCGGCTTCTTGGCGCCGCCGTCCTTATGGTCACCA
>Ga0302314_10014461_pt1 | contig 13501 bp, 13 predicted proteins | sample III_Palsa_N2_3_FD_200533 | JGI IMG/M metagenome (GOLD analysis project Ga0302314, IMG submission 200533) | Peat permafrost microbial communities from Stordalen Mire near Abisko, Sweden - III_Palsa_N2_3 | ecosystem: Environmental > Terrestrial > Soil > Palsa > Peat permafrost | place: Sweden...
ACGCCTATCTCCGCGCGGCCCAGGTGCGGAAGTCCTTGGCCGAGAAATCCTCGCCCATGGCCGCGCGGAGATAGGCGTTGACGTCGTCGCTCTCCACCGCCCGGCGCTCGCCCGCGTCGTCGACGTACTGAAACAGCCGCTGGCCGCGCATGTCCTGGCAACGGCGCAGCACGCCGACGAGGCGGCGGTCGCGAAAGCCGGTGCGGTGCGACTTGCCCGACTTGCCCTTGAATTCGAACACGGCGCCGACGCTCGACAGCGTCATGTGGCGCTTGCGCAGGGTGGTGAGGCCAAAACTCTTGTTGGTCCTGGCGTATTCGTCGTTGCCGACGCGGATGAGTGTGATCTCCAGCAGGCGCACGACCGCCGCCAGGACCTTCTCGCGTGGCAACCCCTTGCGGGCGAGGTCGGCGTCGACCTGCGCGCGCAGCCGGGGCAGGGCGCGGCCGAAAGCGCGCATGCGGTGGAACTTGTGCTCGCCCCGCGCGGCGCTCCACTCCTCGTGATAGCGATACTGCTTGCGGCCTTTGACATCGCGGCCGACGGCTTGGATGTGGCCGCGCTCGTCCGGCGAAATCCAGACGTCGGTCCAGGCCGGCGGAATCGCCAGCTTGCGGATGCGCGCCAGCGCCGCCTCGTCGCGCAGCGGCTTGCCGGCCGGGTCGCGATAGTCGGCGCCGTGGCGCGACGTGACCCGATGAATGCCCGGGTCGTGATCGTTGACGTAGGTAAGGCCGGCCGACTTCGCCGCTTCAACCCCGACTTCCAGTGTATCGCGCGCCATGAGCGGCTAACGCGGGCGCCGATCCAGCGTTCCGGTCAGTCTGTCGCGAGCATTGCTCTGAATGCTTCGTAGATGCGTTCGATGGCGGGGTTCTTGTGCGCCAATGGCCCATCCTCGGCCTCTGGATGGACCAGCATAGTGGCGTTGGCCTCGAACAGCAGCACCCGGCCGTCGGGCAGCAGCGAGAAGTCGACCCCGGCGTAGTCGAGGCCCATCGCCGCCCCGATCCGCTGCACCGCATCCCAGGCCGCCCCGCCGAGCGCGTTTGCGGGATCGTCCAGATAGCGCATTTCCTCGGCCAGCCGGTCCGGATGATCCTGCATGCCCGAGTGCTCGTAGTGGATCAGCCAGCCGGGCGCGACCGCCAGGTGGTAGGGCAGGGTGCGGCCGCCGACGAAGATCGCGCGATACTTGCGGTAGAGGCCATCGGGGCTGCGGAAGTCTTCGAAGGCGGTCAGGTAGTAGGCGCCGGCCGGAGTCAGAGGCTCGTCCGGCGCGCCGCCGCCGACCAGGAACAGTCCTTTGCCACCGTGCGAGCCGATTGGGCGCACCAGGAACGGCTCGGGCACGCCGGCGCGCGCCGCGGCCGCCCGCACGCCGCCGTCGGCGACGTCGGACGCCTCGATCCGCACCGACGTCGGAACCTTGACGCCCTCCAACCGTCCGAACAGCGCCCCGACCAGGTCGCGCCGGGTGCGCGAGATCTTGGCCGGCGGGTTCAACAACCGGGTCGGGCAGAGTTCGGCGAAACGAGCGGCGTTCGCCGCCGTAGGCCCGGCGAGGTCTTCGTCGCCGATGGCGTTGAAGGCGATGTCGTATGCCGGCAGCTCCGCCATCTGCCGCTCGCTGGCGTACTCGACGAACCAGAGCAGCTTGGTGTAGCGCGATGGCGGGATCAGGTATCGATCCGGCGTATTACCGCTCTCCGTCGTGGATAGAATGAGCACGTCGCGCAGCGGGTGCGCCGCGGTGCTGATCACCAGGTTGCGCTCGGCATACGCCTGGTCGCGGTGGCTGCGGGCTTCGTCGGGGCGCGACTCCTCGGCCATCAGGGCGGCGAGGTTCTGGTGCGCGCTCATCAGCTTCGGATCGATCGCCAGCGCGCGCTGGGCATGCGCCTTCGCCTGCTCCTTGCGGTCGGCCAGATAGTAGAGCGAGCTCAGGTTGGCGTGGGCGGTCGCGCTGGTCGCGTCCAGCTCCAGCACCCGGTGCAGGTGGGCGGCGGCGTCGCGCGGTTTCTCCAGCTCAATCAGGGCCAGGCCCCGGTTCAGGTGCGCGACGACGCGGTTTGGATCGAGCGCGAGAGCGTGGGCGAAGGCGTCGGCTGCCGCCCGGGGATCGTGCATGCCGCGCAGCGCCGTACCGAGCGCCAGCCAGGCGTCGCAGAGGTTGGGGTCGAGCTCCACCGCGCGCAGCGCGCTGGCCTTGGCGCGCTCCGCCTCGCCGGCGTCGGCGAGCGCGAGCGAGAGCCCCACCTGCGCGCCCACGGATTCGGGCGACAGCTCGGCCGCGACCGCGAAGGCATCGGCCGCCTTGAGCACATCCCCAAGACCGCGCCGCGCGGCGGCGAGGGCCATATAGGCCGATGCATCGTCTGGCGCCTGTGCGACAGCGAGCTCCGCGGCGACCAGCGCTTCGCCGTGCTCGGCGCTCTCGGAGAGGGCGCGCGCGACGCCGACGAGCGCGGCGGTGTGGGTCGGCGCGATTTCCAGCGCGCGGCGGTAGGCGGCGATCGCGCCTGGCCGGTCGTCGCGCCAATGGCGGATGCTGGCCAAGGTGAAAACGGCCTGGACATGGTCGGGCTTCAGGTCCGCAAGGCGCTGGATCAGGCTCTCCGCCTCGGCCGCCGCGCCGGCTTCGAAGCGGGCGAGACCCAGCAGGTAGAGGGCGGTGGGGTTGTCGGGACGGATTACGAGCGCCTGCCGGAACAGCGCCTCGGCGCCGGCGCGGTCGCCTTCGCCATGGCGCGCCACGCCGGCTTCGAGCAGGCGTTCGGCGCTCTCGCGCGCTGCGGGATCGTCGTCCACGTGGGCGGCTTTCGTGATCACGTCGAGGTCGGGAAAATCATCGCTGCGTTCATGATCGCTGATTCTTGCGATCACGTTGCCTCGACCCGGTGGTGTTTCCCACCGCGTGTGATATGCTGCACTGCAACATGGTCGGTCTTGCGCCGTCCCCGCTTTCCACAGGAGCTTGGCTGATGGCTTGGTCGCATGAAATTCCCGGCGTGGACGTGGTCGGCGAGCGCGCTGAACGGGCTTTGCGCCTGCCGTTTGGGGCCGCCTCGCCGCTTTGGGCCATGTACGGCGCCGCAGCAAGTATGGGTGTCGCCTATTGGTGGATGACCAGTTGGAGCCGCGCGGTGAATTTCGAAGCCTTTGCGCCGTTCGCGGCCAAGCTCGTGGCCACCCCGGAGGCGGCGGCTGAGACGCCCGCCGCTATCGCGCCACCGCCGGTGATCGAGCCGCTCGCGCCCGAGCCGCAAGCGACGATCGAGCCCCAGACTGTGATCGAGGCTGTCGCCCCGGTGGTCGAGAAAGCGATCGATGACCTAACGATCATGACCGGCATCGGCCCCAAGCTCGCGGCCGCGCTCGCGGAACGTGGCGTCACTCAATTCTCCCAGATCGCCGCCTGGACGGCCGAAGACCTGGCTCAACTCGATGCCGAGCTGTCGCTGAAGGGTAGGGCGGTCCGCGAAGCATGGGTCGCACAAGCCAAGCGCCTCACCACTCACTGAGACGGGCTGCTACGGCCAAAACCCCCGCTCATCCCGGCGAAGGCCGGGACCCAGGAAAAAGCCGGGCGTAAGGGCGCTTTGCCGGCGAGACGGACGCGCGCCGCAGGCGCAGTTCTTAACCGCGGACTTCGCGGAGGAGGCGCAGAGATCGCAGAGAAACTGTGCGCCTCAGCGTCCTCCGCGCCTCCTCGGCGAACTTTGCGGTTAAATGGGGCGCCAGTGGCGCGCCTAGTGCTTGCTAGCTAAGCGCCCTGCCTTGAGTCTTTCCTGGGTCCCGGCCTTCGCCGGGAGGAGCGCGATATTGGAGCAGCTAGGCTAGTTCCTGGCTTCCGGCGGGCGCGATAATGAGCCGTGTTTACCGCTTCTCGGAACCGGCAGTTCACCTCGTTCAGACAAATTGTCGCAGCTTCGACCCCTCGGTGCGCAATGGCGACAATCGCCCAGACGACGGATGCGGCCTGCCGCCAAGCGGATACCGGTTGGCGCGCGCGCTTAGCCGACAGCGCGACGAACTGTGCGCCTCGTCGGCCGCGCCGCCTGGGGTATCTCCGGAAGGTAACGCTGGAAGTCCGACGGGTGGACGAACTCCTCGCGGAACCACGGCTGGTCGGTGGGGTCGAACACCTCCAGCAGCCAGTCTTTCACCGCCTTCACGCGTCGCTGCTGCTCGATCATCGCCCGGTGCCGCAGGAACAGCACCATGCGGTGCCACGGCTCCAGATCCAGCATGACGAGTTCAGGGGCGATGGTGAGCACGTAGGTCGGCAGCGAGCCGATGCCGGCGCCGGCGCGGATCGCCTGGAAGGTGGCCGCGCTGGAATTGCTGACGAAGTGCGAGCCCGCCAGGATGGCGAGCGCCTCGGCCTTCGGGTTCAGGCCCGACCGCTGGTCGCCGCGATGGCTGGTATGCCGGACCGTCCGGTGCTCCGCCACCTCCGCCACGGTCTTCGGCGTTCCGTAGAGGTCGAGGTATTCGCGCGACGCAAACGCGCAATAGTGCATCGTCGCGATCGGCGTGGAGACCACGTCGGGCGGGAAGTTCTCGGCCACCTCCAGGGTAAGGTCCGGTTCGGACTCGAGCATGCTGCCGCCGCCGAGGCCGCAGTCGATCGTCAGATGGACCTGAGGATTGGCCATCTGGAACTTCGGCAGCAACGGCGCGAGCAGGAATCCGGAGATGCCGTCCGGCGCCGACATGCGCACGCGCCCGCTGTCACTGTTATCGTGGCCCGCGACGTCCCGCACGATCGTGCCGCCGAGGCGGGCCATGCTCTGCGCCAGGTCGCGGACCATCAGTCCGGCTTCGGTGAGGACGACGCCGCGCGAGCTGCGGTCGAACAGTTTAGCGCGCAGACGATACTCGAAGTCTTCCATCCGACGGCTGATGGTCGGCTGGGTCATGCCGAGCAGCTTGGCGGCGGCGTTCAGGCTGCCGCATTCGGCGACCGCGAGGAAGGTGCGCACGTCGTTCCAGTCGAGACGGCGCCACAGTTCCTGATCGTCAGTGGAGGCTTCGAACATCGACTTCCCGACAGTTGGGTTGAGGCAAGCTTACATCATCGGGCCCGAATGTCAGTCCCGTTACAAGCCGCGGCCGGCGGCAGGCAGGCGTCACAATACGGCGGTCTCTTGGCCGATCGGCGCATAGGCGTTCTACACACTTCGCTGAGGCGGCGTCCATGCGGCCCGTCTAGCGTGCCCGCCAGATCAATTCAGGAGCGCCACTGATGATCACCAACTCCGACCAGCCCCCAGCTTTCGACCGCATGGACAACGCCGGCATGTTGGCGATCGGCCTCGAGCTCGGAATGGCGCCGCCGACCGCGGCCGAGTTGCCGGAGGCGCGCGCGCTGGCCTCCACACTGATGGACCACGAGGTGGTGGGCGTCTCCGTCTTGGCGGCGGTTCTGGCGATCCAGCCCGCGGCCACGCTCGTCTACAGGGAAGCCGGACGGATCACCGGGGTGTCGGGACAATTGATCTTGACCGCCCGAGCGTGGGCGCCGTTGCGAGCCGGAAACTTCGACGCCCTGATCGTCGATCCCGACCTTCTGGCCCGGGAAGGCGAACGGGTCGCGCTCGGCTACGGATGGGGCGTCGCCGCTTCGACCAAGCCGGCGGGATACGCGGTCAACAACGCTGGCCGCCTGATGCGCGAGCGGCTGTTTCCGCACATGACCGTCTTTACCAGGGCCGTCACTGCGATTGGCCGGCACGTCTGCCTCACCCGCTACGGCTACCAGCCGATGCGGCACGAGGGCGACGACCTGATGATCAGCCCGCCCCTCAAGCAAATGGCGCTGGCATGACCGCCAAGATCGCGCTCGCCGAACCGTTCGAAGCGGTCGCCCTGCCGAAGGCGGCGATTACCGTCAGCGTCGCCCACACGCTCGACGACCTGATGCAGGCGATGGCGATCCGCTCCGTGGTCTACATGGGCGAGCAGCTCTGCCCCTACGATGAAGAGTTCGACGGCAACGACCTGGCGGGTGCGACGCATCTGATCGCCCGCATCGGCAGCCAGCCGGTGGGCGTGATCCGGCTGCGCTGGTTTTGCGATTTCGCGAAGCTGGAGCGGCTGACCGTGCTGCCTAACTGCCGCGGCGGCGCGGTCCCGCGCGCCCTGCTCGACGCCGCTTTCGAACTGGCGGCGAAGAAGGGGTATCGGAAGATCATGGGGCACACCCAGGTGCGGCTGGCGCCGGTGCTGATGCGGCTGGGCAAGGTGAAGGTCCGTGCCGGCCGGGCGAAATTCAAGTTCTCCGATCACGAATATGTCGAGACTATCCGTGAGCTGACCCCGCCCGCGGACGCAGTGACCATCGACAGCGACCCGCTGATGATCCTGCGGCCGGAGGGGGCGTGGGATCGGCCCGGGGTGCTGGATCGCTCGACCCTGCGGGCCGCGACCAATCCCCACGCGAAGTCGGCGCCCCCGCCATGCTGACCTATCCCACGCCGCGTCGAGCGCAGAGCAAGCCCTGGCTGATCTGCCTCGATCTGCAACGCGACTATGTGGTTCCCGGCCGACCGCGATACTCGGCGGCGAATGCCGAGGTCGCGGCGACCTGTGCGCGGGTGCTGAATCTCGCCCGGTCGGACGGCTGGCGCGTGGTGCACAGCCAGTTTCGCGCCGAGGCTACGGCGCCATGGCCGAGGGAGCTGTTCGCCGCACCGATCGAGGGGCTGCGGCCGCTGATCAGCGAGCCGGTCTACTTTCGCCGCGGGCTCTCTGCGTTCACCAATCCCGGATTCGCCGCTGAACTGCGGGATGCACGCGGCGCCGACGTGTTCCTGATCGGCTTTTCGCTGGTCGATACTTGCCTCGCCACCGTGTTGGCGGGGGTGGACGAGGGGATTTCCCTGACCTTGGTCGAGGACGCGATCGGCGCCAGCGAGGCGCTGGCGGCGGCCGACATCGCCCGAGCCTTGCTGAAGCCCTTCGTCCAGATCGCTTCGAGTCGCCGGCTCGCCGCGCGCCAGTTGGAACTCGCTCACTGATGCAGACGTCAGACAGTAAGGCGCTGACGCGCGCCGAGACCGTGGACGCCCTGCCGGCCATGCTGACCATGCTGCGCCGGCTGGTCATGACCTCCTTCGAGGCCGGCGATGCGGAAAGCGACGAGCTGAAGCGATTGCTCGAAGCCTGCGTCGTCGGCGCCTACCGCCTGCGGCTGCGCGAACAGTTGCGCGCCCGAGCCAGTCTGGAGCGCCTATGATCTCCAAGACCACCGACGCGATCGAGTTCGATGAATTGCGTCCGCGCCTCAAGGCGCTGCTGGCTTTGCATCGCGCAGCCCAGACCGAGGAGGCGCGCGCGGCGCTGGTCGGCCTGTTTGAAGAAGCGTTCCTCGCCACGGCCTGGCATGTCGCGCATGACCTGCTGGAAAACGGCTGGGCGCCGAGCGAAGCCGTGAAATCCGCGGCCCGCGGCAACCTTCGCGTCGTGCGCGGTTCGGACGCTGCCTGAGTCGTCCTCAGCGGTTTGAGCGCGCCGGAACGAGGAGTGTGCTCGCAGCCCAGGTGCGACGGGTCAGTTGCTGACGCCGGGCGAAGATCTGCATCGCCTCGCTGCTGGGGTCGCGTGACGCCTCCCAGACGCCGTGGTCGGCGTAGCGCGTGAGCAGCAGCAGGCGCTGGACGCCAGTCCCGCTGTCCGATGGCGAAGGCGCGGCGCGGAACAGGCCGAAGATCTGGGTGTCGAACTGCGCCTCGAATCGCTCCCAGCCCCGTCCGGATAGCTCGATGAATTCGGCGGCGGCGGCGACATCCACTTCGAACCAGCGGTGCACGTAGATACCGCCGGCTCGCGGCGCGCGTTCATCCGTCGGGCGCAGGGTCGGCGTCAGTCGCTCGCGTCGCACATCGGCGATCAGGTCGGGGACGGTGAGGGCGCCCGGCTCGACGTCCGCGCGCAACAACACCGCCGCTTCGTTGTTGGCCCAGCCCAGCTGCGGCGCGAACTGGCCGACCAGTCCGGCGACGCCCTGCAGGTACGCGGCGAGCGCCTGGTGCGGCGCCGAGACGCGGGCAAGCGTCAGGAAGGCATACTCGAAGGTCACGCCGCCTCGCCCTGGGTGTAGCCCAGCTCGGCGTTGAGCGCCTCGAGCACCGCGATGGCGGCGTCCGCGATGACGGTGCCTGGCGGAAAGACGAGTTTGGCGCCCGCGGCCTTCAGCGCCGCGACATCGCCCGGTGGAATGACGCCGCCCACGACGATCATGATGTCTTCACGCCCGAGCTTCTTCAGCTCGGCCTGCAGCTCCGGCACCAGCGTCAGGTGGCCGGCGGCAAGCGAGCTGGCGCCAACCACGTGCGCGTTTTCTTCCACGGCTCGGCGCGCGGTCTCGGCCGGAGTGGCGAAGAGCGGTCCCGGATCGACCTCGAAGCCGAGATCGCCAAAGCCGGAGGCGATCACCTTTTGGCCGCGGTCATGCCCGTCCTGGCCCATCTTGGCGACCAGGATGGTCGGCGGCCGGCCATCGGCCTCGCGAAAGGCGGCGACCATCATCCGGGCGCGCGAAATCGTTGGGCCAACGCCGGCCTCGGCCGCGTAGACGCCGGTGAGCAGCTTCGGCCTGGCCACGTGACGATCGAACGCGCGCTCCAGCGCCAGGCTGATCTCACCGACTGTCGCCTTGGCGCGCGCCGCGTCGACCGCGAGTTCGAGCAGGTTGCCGCCGCCGCGCGCCCCGTTAGTCAGCGCCGTGAGCCGCTGTTCGACATCGGCCCCATCTCGTTCCGCCTTCAGCTGAGTCAGCTTGCCGAGCTGCCGGCGCAGAACTTCGGAATTGTCGACCTTGAGCAGGGGGATGTCGTCCGGGGTGTCGGGCAGGTAGCGGTTGACGCCGACCAGGGTCTGACGGCCGGCGTCGATACGGGCCTGGGTGCGGGCGGCCGCTTCCTCGATCCGGCGCTGCGGCAGGCCTTCGCCGATCGCCGCCGCCATGCCGCCCAGCGCCTCCACCTCCGCGATATGGGTGAGCGCCCGCGCCGCCAGGTCGTGGGTCAGGCGCTCGACGTAGAAGCTGCCGCCCCACGGATCGATGGTGCGGGTGATCCCGGCCTCGTGCTGCAGGAACAGCTGGGTGTTGCGGCTGATCCGCGCCGAGAAATCGGTCGGCAGGGCGATGGCTTCGTCGAGCGAGTTGGTGTGCAGGCTTTGGGTCTGGCCGCCGAGCGCCGCCATCGCCTCGACCGTGGTGCGGGCGACGTTGTTGAACACGTCCTGCGCGGCCAGGCTCCAGCCGCTGGTCTGGGTGTGGGCGCGCAGGGCCAGCGAGCGGCCGTCCTTCGGCGCGAATTCCTCACGCACCAGCTTGGCCCACAGCAGGCGCGCGGCCCGCTGCTTGGCGACCTCCATGAAGTAGTTCATGCCGGCGTTCCAGAAGAACGACAGGCGCGGCGCGAAGGCGTCGACCCCCATACCGGCCGCGACGCCTGCGCGGATATACTCGACTCCGTCGGCCAAGGTGTAGGCCAGCTCCAAGTCGAGCGAGGCGCCGGCCTCCTGCATGTGGTAGCCGGAGATCGAGATCGAGTTGAACTTCGGCATTTCGCGCGAAGTGTATGAAAAGATATCCGAAACGATCCGCATCGAGGGCTTCGGCGGATAAATGTAGGTGTTGCGGACCAGGAACTCCTTGAGGATGTCGTTCTGGATCGTGCCCGAAAGCGCGGCGTGGGCGACGCCCTGCTCTTCGGCGGCGACGATGTAGAGCGCCAGGATCGGCAGCACCGCGCCGTTCATGGTCATCGAGACGCTCATCTTATCCAGCGGAATGCCGGAGAAGAGGGTGCGCATGTCGAGGATCGAGTCGATCGCCACGCCGGCCATCCCGACATCGCCCTTCACCCGCTCGTTGTCGGAGTCGTAGCCGCGGTGGGTGGCGAGGTCGAACGCCACCGAGAGGCCCATCTGCCCGGCGGCGAGGTTGCGCCGGTAGAAGGCGTTGGATTCCTCGGCGGTCGAGAACCCGGCGTATTGGCGGATCGTCCACGGATTGGTGGCGTACATGGTCGGGTAAGGGCCGCGCAGATAGGGCGCGAGGCCGGGATAACCACCGGGAAAGTCGAGTCCGGCGATGTCGGCCGCCTGGTAGCGCGGCTTGACCTCGATGCCCTCGGGCGTGGGCCATGGCTCAGCGTCGCCGAACGTTGGCGGGGGGGCAGGCGCTTGGTCGAAGGCAAGGTTGGCGAAGTCGGGGAAGCTGGTCACGCCACGTCCTCCAGTCGGATCGGGGTAAGCGCGGGGCAATGGCTGTCCGGGCCGGGCAAACGAGGCGATGGCGCCTGCGCCGCCTGTGCAACCGGCTTGGCCACCTCGGCGGGGCGAAGATCTTCCGCCGTGAAATCGGTCACGCCGAGCAGCTTCAGCTCGTGCCGGGCGATGCGTGCGGCGAGTTCGGTTTGCCCCTCGCTGGCCAGCCGCGAAACCACGCCGCTCTCCAGCGCCTTCACCACGCCGCCCCCCGCCTCGATGGCCTGGAAGCTGGCCCAGCCGGCGCGCGCCAGCTCATCGGTCAGAGATTCGAGGTAGCCGCTGCCCGCGGCCGGATCGATCACCCGGCCGAGGTTGGCTTCTTCCTTCAACACCAGCTGGATATTGCGCGACTGGCGCCGGGCGAAGGGCGTCGGCGGTCCGAGCGCGTCGCTGAAGGCGCCCAGAACCAGGACGTCGGCCCCGCCGACCGCGCCGGCGAAGGCCGCGGCAGTGAGGCGGACCATGTTGGTCCACGGGTCGGCGCGGGTCAGCATCCGGCCGGAAGAGCGCGCCTCGATCCAGGCTTCGGTGTTCGCGCCGCAAGCGGCGGCGAGGCGGGCCCAGATCTGCCGGGCGGCGCGCAGCTTGGCGACTCCGAGGAAGGGGTCGGCGTCGATCATGAGGCCGATGACGATGCGATCGAAAGCGTCGGCCATCGGCACGCCGGCTCGGACCAGGGCTTTGGCGTAGGCGAGGGCGGCTGCGGCGGCGAGGCCCAGCTCCAGCGCCTCGCCGCCGCCCGCCTCATGCGCCGGCCGGCCGCTCGCGAGGAACAGCGAGGCCTTGGGATAGGTCTCGGCCAGGCGCGCCGCGACCGTGGCGGCGGCGATCAGGTGCGCCTCGATCGGTCCAGGGCTGGCGCCCGCCTCGGCGAAGGCGCCGAGCGGGTCGAGGTGGAACGAAAGCGGCGCCGCCGGCGCGCCCTTGGCCGCCGCGCCGAGCCAGTCGGCCGCCCTCGGTCCTAGGAATCCGGCGTCGAGCGCGATCGGCGCGGCGTCCAGCAGCACCTCGTCCAGCACCCGCGCCAGGTCGTCGGCCGAGCCGACCGCGATTCCGTCCTGCCCGAGCGGATCCAGCCGCAGCAGCAGCGAGCCGGCGCCCTGGGAAAGATCGGCCAGCGCCTCGGCGTTGGCGGCGACGGGGTCGGCGGCGCGGACGGTGGTGCGGACGTCCCAGCCGGCCTGCGACCTGACGATCTGGGCTGCGCTGGGATCTGATTCATACAGCGGCTGGATCGGCAGGCCGTCGACCGTGCGCCGGGTCAGGCTCTCCAGGGGAGCGCCTTTGAGAGTCTTCTCGACCAGCGCCAGCCAGGCGGCGCGGTCGGGCTCGGGAAAGCCGGCGGCGAGGGGTGTGATGTGAGCGGGTTCGGGCGACGCGGAAGCCATGACCGCCGTTGCAGCCCATGCCGCTGGGGGCGTCAAGCGGCCCCGGCGGCGCCTTCCAGTCGGCGCAGCACGGTCAGGCCGTTGCACCAGGGCGAATGCCGGACCAGGAACCCATCGGCCACGTCGACGAAGAAGCGGTGTTCGTCGTAGCTGCGGCCAAGCCGCTCCTCGATCGCGCGGATCACGCCGCGCTTGTTGTCCCAGCCGCGCCACACGCCGCCGTCGAGGCCGACGAACCAGTTCGCCATGTTGGTGTCGTGGAACATCATCGACCCGCCGGGCGCCAGCCGCGGCAGCCAGGCGGCGATCTCGGCGCAGGTGTGATCGTACAGGTGAGAGGTGTCGACGAAGATGATGTCGGCCAGCGGCGCCAGACCGCGCTCGGCGCAGAACCGTTCGAACGGCGCGCCAGCGTAGGCGACGTCGTCGCCCTTGGCGAACTGCCAGCGGGTCAGAAAGTGGTCCGATATCTCGAGCGCCGAGCAGTCCTCGATGTCGACCGACAGGACCTGCGCGCCGGTCACCTCGGCGGCGGCCAGGAAGGCGCGCGTCGAGAGGCCGCCGCGCGTGCCCAATTCGACGATCAGGCGCGGCGAGGCTGAGATCGCTTCGGCGAAGATCGTCCCGAGGTGATCGCGAATGTCGCTGCGGTCGCGCACCCAGCGGCCGAGCGCCTCGGCGAGCAGGGGATGCGGCGTCGCCGGACGCCAGCGATGGTGCGGCAAGCCGCGAAACCATCCCTGGATCTTCCAGCTCCATCGGGTGAACCGGTCCATTCGATATTCCAGACGCCTCGGTTCGCCGCCGAGTGGCACGGGTTCATTCGGCGCGCAATCTGCGACTTACAAGCCTGCGGGGCCAGCTCCCGCGGAAGCGGCCACGAGGCGTCATTCGTTGCCGCGCCATTGCCATCCAGAAATATTGAAAGGGGGTTCATATAATTTCTATAGATTCTATAGGAATAAAATCTATCATCGCTTTTACAGGTCGAAGCGACCGAGGGGGAATTCGTGGACAAGAAATCTAAGCCGCGCTTGCGCGCGGGCCTGTTCGCTGGCGTCGGTCTGGGCGCCATGCTTTGCGCCGGAGCGGCGTTTGCAACGCCTGCGGACGATTCAGCGCGCGACGCGCGCCTCGCCAGACTCGAAGCCGCCGTCGCCGCCCTCCAGGGCGTCGCGGCGCAGAATCAGCAGCTCGCGCAGCAGAACGACGAACTGAAGGGTGAAGTCGGCCAGCTCCAGGCGCAGGTCGCTGACCTGAAGGCCACGACCGTCATCCAACTCCAGGACGTGCGCCAGACTGAGTCCAATCAGCCGCACGTGGCGTTCCCGAACGGGCGGCCGACTTTCGCGACCGCGGACGGCAAGTTCACCGCCTCGCTGCGCGGCCAGCTGCAGCTCGACAGCGCCGCTTATATGCAGGACGCGTCCGGCCCGATTGCCACTGATTTCCGTCGTGACGGCCCGGCGATCGGCTCGTCATCGTCCAACACCGACGCGGGCCACGCCCGCGATCTGAAGGACGGCACCTTCTTCCGCCGCGCGCCGATCGGCATCGACGGCACGGCCTACGGCGACTGGGATTACCGGCTGCTGTTCGACTTCGGCGGCTCGGGCGTCGAAGACGCGGGCCAGCTCTATGAGGGTTGGGCGCAGTACTCCGGCCTCAAGCCGTTCCACTTCCGGGTGGGCGCTTGGCCGCAGCCGATCGGCCTGGAAGACCAGATGTCGACCAACGCCCAGATGTTCCTTGAGCGTCCCGGTATATCCGACGTGGCGCGCAACCTGGCCGCCGGCGACACCCGGATCGGCGCTGGCGCGTTCGGT
>Ga0302314_10014462_pt1 | contig 13500 bp, 10 predicted proteins | sample III_Palsa_N2_3_FD_200533 | JGI IMG/M metagenome (GOLD analysis project Ga0302314, IMG submission 200533) | Peat permafrost microbial communities from Stordalen Mire near Abisko, Sweden - III_Palsa_N2_3 | ecosystem: Environmental > Terrestrial > Soil > Palsa > Peat permafrost | place: Sweden...
GAGCGCCTTCCAAAGCAGATAGAGCGGAGCGGCTGCGAGTGCCGCCAGGTCCCGCATGGGCTCGTCGCCCAGCAAGGCAGCCTGTACAACGTAGAGCACCGTGACTCCGGCGCACACCAGCGCGAACACATGCAGCCAAGGTACCGCGAGAAAAAGCGTGAGCAAAAGCGCCAGGATTCCCCGCGACAAGGGAAGACTCCACACATCGGCAAGCGTCTCAAATGCGCGCCAGCGTCCCCGCAGCATAGCCGCAATCAATCTGCTCGTCGAGCGGCCGGCGACCCTGAACCGTCCACCCTCCCATCGAGCTTCCTGGGTAGCTTGTGCCGCGCCGGAGGCGGGAGAATGCGCGTGGACAAACGCGTCTTCCACCCAATACACCGGAATGCCGGCCTGCACCAACCTGGTGTGGTATTCCACATCCTCCGCAATGCTGTTCACGTTGAACGGAACGCGCTCCAGCGTTGCGGCAGTCACGGCAAAGCCGTTTCCAAATAGACCTGTCGAAAATCCGAGCCCTGCGCGGCCGCGCGCGCGCAGCACATTCATGCCGCGAAAAGCCAGTGCCCGCAATCGCGCCAGCGGATTCCCCGCTCGTGCCGCAGGCAATTCCAGCTCATACCGGCATTGCGTCACCTCCGCGCCTTGCTCCAGCATCCCGCGCGTCGCGGCAATTAAGTTGGCGCTCACGATCGTATCGGCATCCACCACCAGCACTGCATTCGCGCCTCCTGCCAGCGCCGCGGCAAACCCCTCGCGCAGAGCAGCACTCTTGCCGCGCAGCTTGCGATTATTCAGTTCCACCACCCGCGCCCCGGCAGCGGCTGCCGCTTTGGCCGTCCCATCCGAACAGTTATGCGCAACAACATAAACCTCGGTTCCGGCATCGGCCGCCTTGAGCGACCTAACCGTTCGCCCTATCAAACCTTCCTCATCGTGCGCCGGCACCACCACTGCCAATCGGATTGTGCGCCAGATCCCTGGCCGCGGCCGCCGCGCACTGATCAGATTGCCGGCCATGCACAACGCCAAATCCAGGAACAGCGGCGTGGCAAACAACGCCATCAGCCCTGCCAACACCGAGATTGAAACCCGCTCCATCTATACGCTCTGCTTTCTTTAACTATCCTCGGCCCTGGCCGTCTCGTCTATCGCTTCCGCATCCTGCCGGCACGCAAATCTTCGTCCATGCCGCATTCCGGCAAGAAAAACGATCCCTTCAGCTCAACACTGTCTGAAACCGAAACTCCTCCGTCCGTGCCTTCCCAATTCCCGTGCCCACGCTGGCCGGCTTCATCCCATGAATCCAGCCAACGATGAAGAACAGCAGTAGCAAAGCCTGCTCGCCCAGGTACACCGTGGTCAGCGCCGTCATCAATCCCATCAGCACGGTCAAGTGCGCAAACACCAGCGCCTTGTCCTCCATCCCCAACGGACGCCGCGCCAGCCGGTAGAGCCTCGCAATGCTGCCCAGCAGAATCAGCAGAAACAGTCCCAGCCCGGTCAGGCCCTGCGTGGCCGCCAGCAGCAGATACTGGTTGTCGATCGACCTCTGCCCATTCAGCGTGGGCAAAGTCGTAATGCCCCAGCCAAATGCAGGGCGCTCCTTGATAATTGGCAAGAATGTCCGGATCAATTCCCTGCGGTAAATCGCGTTTCTCTGTTCTTCGCTCCGCGCGTGGTTGATGTCCACGTTCGTGTAGCGCTCCCCGTAGTAGTACGCGGCAATTGAAAAGACCGCCAGCACCAGCACAAACGCCAGGGTCGCCTTCCCCAGTGGAAGCTTCCACATCAGCAAAGCGAACACCAGCGCCAGCCCCACGCCGATCCATGGCCCGCGCGACTGCGTCATCAGCAAACCGCCGACAATGGCGCCAAGCACCAGTCCGCGAACGGTCAACGGCAGCCCACCGAGTATCTTCCTCGTTCCCCACCTGGGGGCAAACACCCGCAGCCAAAGGCAATAAATCAACCCCATCAAGAAAATCATCCCGGCGAGAATGGCGTGCGCGAACGGTCCCGCCGCACGTCCGAATCCCCACCGCATCTGCACCGTCCAGCCCACCGGCTGGTCGGGGAAAAAATGCCGGAAGACCATCTGCCAGATGCTCCTGCCGGTAAGAAAATCGAACACGCTCATACCGGCCACAATGGCCAGCAAAACCACCATCCGCCGAATCACCCGCTTGCGCGCCGGCTGCCCTTCCACCCCCTGCTGCTCAATCAAAAGCTTGCCCAGCATGTAAGGCAGCACCATGCCGCAAATTCCCTGAAAAAGCTGCAACCCTCCGTTCGCTAAATTGCCTTCCAGCGGCGGCGTATTCACTGAGAACAACTGCTTCCAGGTTCCGTCCGCCAACGCGGCGCTCATCCCTTCGGATAATCCCGCGCTGACTGCCAGCAGCAGCACCCACACATCCATCCAGTCAAACCGCCAGTGGCGCATCTGCTTTACCCACAGCGCCGCGCCCAGGGGCAAAATGGCCGCGTCGGCAAAGGTCAGCGGCGGCAAATGCGGAAACCGCAAAATATAGTACTGCGGCAAAAGAAAAACTGCCGGCAAATAAACGCTCAACAGCGCCCTGCGGATCGGCCCTTTGGCCAATGCCACCCAGCAGGCTACGGCCGGGAGCAGGATGATCAGGTCCATTCCGTCCCCCGAGAAACGTCCGTCCCCCAGACAGTGTCTACCCAGCGGAAATCGCAGGCACGCGTCGTTCTATCCACGTGCACGCGTCTCTGCCGGAATCGCCTTCTGCTTCCCGTGCATGTCCACGCTCCCCGCCTTTTCCAGGCTCTTGGCCTTCGACCGGTCGCGCGCGGCAGCCGATTCCCATTCGTCAAACAGCGGCTGAGCGCACCATGCATGAAGCAGAAACCGGTGCCTCAGTTTCAGATCCGCCAGCGACAGCGTCAAGCCTGCGTCCAGCAATTCACGCCGCACACCCATCAGCGCTCCCAACCCCGCCGCGGTAACCTGCCTGACGCCCTGAAGATGAACCACCATCACCACGCCCGCGGCGATGGCGCCGGCAGAGGCCTGCTGCAACTCAGCGGAGGTCTTCGAGCACAGCTTGCCGTGCAAATACACGTGCAAAACCTGCGGCGACTTCACGGTGGTCACATGCGATGCGCCGAGGTAGGGCCGTTGGAGCCACCCGGCCAGCAGAGTCATGGGCAATTTGCGCCCCAGGCCGGTAAAGTCGCGCAAATAGCGCGGGCCCAGCCGGCTGGGCTCCTGCACAAAGCGCATCGCCCACTCCAGGCCGCATCGCTGAATCCAGCGCGGCGCCCGGCGCATGTCGCCCACGATGATTTCAAAACTGCCCCCGACACCCATGGCCACCGGCACACCCAGGCGCTTGCGGTGCATCCAGATCCACTTTTCCTGCTTGGGATTGCCCAACGCCACCAGCAGAATCTCCGGCTTGGCCGCCTGGACGCGCTTCACGATTTCGCTTTGGTCGGTTTGCTCCACCTCATCTTCAGTGGGAGCGTAGGTGCCGACAATCCGGACGCCTGGGAACTTTTCCTCCAGCAGCTTACTGGCGCGCTCGGCCACGTCCCCTTTGCCGCCCAGCAGAAAAATGCCGTATCCCTTCTTGGCTGAAAGTTCAGCGAGCCTGGGCACCAGGTCAACGCCCGTCACGCGCTCGGCAAGCGGGCAGCCCAACAGTTCCGACACCCACACCAGGGGCATGCCATCCGGCAACACCAGGCTGCAGCCGGCAATGATTCTGTGCAAATGGTGGTCTGTGAGTGAGTTGGACCAGAAGTTAAGATTCGCTGTCGCGATCTGATGCGTTCCGCCCGACCGAATCAAGCCATCGATCGCCTCCACGGCCCCGCCTGCCGTCAGGCTATCCAAAGGCAGCCCCAACACCGCGATCGGGTGCTTCACATTCCTCTTCATCTTGAGCTTCCATTTCCTGCTTGCACACGCCACCCCGCTGAGCTAACCCGCCTGGCGCACCGCGGTCACTCTCCGTCCAACCAATCTCGCGATCGTTGAATCCGTGCCTGACGCGTACCTGCTTGCGCCTCCGCTCATCTTGGGAGGATTTGTGTTCGCTGGCGACTCCGCTCAAACTGGAGATCGCTCGTCTCACTCAGGAATGAAAATCGCCGCAACCAACTCAACCCGGTGTGCAAATGGCTAGGAAAACCGGGGTCCCCAGAGTATTTTGTTGCTTCATCGGCCCGAGTGGACTGATGCTTCGAAACTATCCGGACGTGCTAATTGGAGCAATGGCCCAAAGGTGGAAGCCAGAGTCGAATCGTATGCCGCTTTGGATAGATACTACACGGGAATTTGGTAACATTGATAAGTTACTGAGTGACCGGATGACTTATAAAGTAACAAAAAGTGGATTACTTTAGAACCTATCATGAGTTACTTCCTTTATCTAAACTTGGCGGGCGCGATTCGCGCCATCACTCCGACCACTCCACCGCCACCATCGAGCACGGAGCCAGCTCCAATTCCGTCCCGTTCAACCGCTCCTCTTTCACCGTCACTTGAACTTCCTGCTCGTTCGTCGATCCCGGCCCCGCACTTACCAGTCTCCAGACCTTCGCATTCGAATTCGCATTCAGTCCGGCCGCCTCCACGCTGACCCGTCTCGCCGCGTGCAGTCCGTAGTTGAAGACGACGAGCCCATGCGTCTTCCCGTCCTGGAATCCGTAGGCGTCGATCTCGTGCATCCCGCTCAAGTGCACGCCGTCGTTGCCCTCGGGCTGATCGTGGGTAGGATTCTCGCCGCTCACCTCCACCTTCACCATGTTGCCGCCGATGACTCGATTGGCAAGGCTCTCGGCCAGCAGCTGCGGTCGCGCTCGGCCGTCCGCACCCATCTGCACCACGCTGCCCCACAAGCGAACCGGCGTTCCGTCCGCCCGCTTGAAACGGAACTGCGGCAAGCTGAACAGCATCTCATCGCGGACGCCGTGATCGCGCATCATGCGCAGCATGTGTCCGGCGACCGCCACGCCCGCTGCCGCCGAGGGGGTAAGCCGGTCAAGAACCTCCTCTGTTGCCGATCCCTGCGTGGTGTGCAGGTTCACTTCATAGACCGCCAGTTGCCGCCCGCCGGCCGCCGCTTGCGCAGCCTGCACAATTCCCTCGCGCGACATCTGCTCCGGCTGCGCCATCAGCGGCCCATAAAGCTCGTCGTCATTGCTCCAGCGCGTCACCGATTCCATCAGGTACGGCGCAACGGCCAGCGTGTTGGCCGCATGAGCCGTGCGCAGCACTTCGCCGCTTCGCCACGGGTTCGCTGCCTGGCTGCCGACCACCAGGTCGAACTGCGCGGCATCGGCGCCCGCCGCCCCGCGCAGCACGCGGAATATCCTGTCTGCCCGCCTCCCGTAAGCCGCAGGTTCATCCATCGACTCGCCTTGAAAGATTCCATTCCAGGTTTCGTTGCCTAGCTCAATGTGGATCGTCTTGAAGACCCGCGTCCACGGCTCGCGCTGTCCTTCCGCCGCCCGCATTGCTCCTCCGGCCGTCGCTGCGTCTCCAGACAGATACTCGGCCAGCATCCGCGCCTCGTCCCCACTCATCGCCGTCGGAGCAACAATCCACGGTTCCGCGCCCACCTCGCGGCAAAGCTCCAGAAATTCCGGAATCCCGATCGGAATGTCTTCCATGGTGGTTTGCCATGTGGAGAATCCCGGCCGCTGCCGCGCCAGCGGAGCGGCAAGCAGATTGTCCACCGTGCTGCCCAGGTACGCATGGCTTGACATCAGCCGCAGAACACCGGGCCGCAGTTCCTTGAGCGTCTGCACCACTTCATCGCGAAACGCAGTCCGGTTCGTCGCATCGCCGCCGGTTTGTTCCAGATCAACGTCGTCCAGCAAAAGCGAACCGCCCGCCACGCTGAACCCCGCTTCCACCGGACCAACCGGACCCGCGCTCTCATTCGCTGTAAACTCCGCGTAGTAGTCCGCCCACGAAGGCGTGAGCTGAAAATCCTCTTCGAGATAATCTGCCTTTCCGTTGACGATTCGCTTCACGTGCGCGTGCAGAACCCTCGACCCAGCCAGCGCCTTGGCCCTGAAACTCAGCCGATAGCGCCCGCGCAGGCGCACAAATGTGAATCCTTCCGTGGAATCAAAGTAAGACTTCAGCTCGACCGACTGCCCCGGCCCACCCGCCTCAATCCGCAGCGCCTGCCGCCCTTGGCTCTGGGGCGAAAGATCCCTGCGCTCCGCTTCAAGCCGCGCGCCGCCTTCGGTCTTCGGCCACCACCCCGCCGCCGGATCGCCAGGGAACTCCTTGCTTACCGCGAGCCAATCTCCAACGCCGACGGGCGTTCCTGTTCCATCCAGCGTCACCCCATATCCGCCGCCGCTTGGCCCACTTGCCCTGACGCTGCCTCTGCGCCCCACCGCTGCCCCGTCGAGCACTTCGAAGCTGGCCCCGTCCCAAAACCCGGCAGGCCACGTAAACGCGTGATGCGTGTCGGTGCAACTCGACGAGCCGCTCAACAGGCAGTGCAGAATGCTGCGGTAAGCCATCCCCTCGAATCCTGGATTGCGGTAAAGCAGGTTCCGCATCATCTGGCCGGAATCGTAGTAGGTCTGCTCGCCCAGGTTGATGCCCAGCCGCGTAACGCCGGGGAGAATTACCTGCCCGGTGATGCGCAGATGCGTGACCCCGCCGCCTTCCCCGCTTGAGGCCTGCACCTTGCCGTGCGGGCTCCCCGCGATTGAAACCGCCAGCGCCAGCCCGGCCAAGAGCATTCCAGCATCCACCAGGACGCTCAGCGCAACGCTCCGATTCTGCTCGCCAACGCGCATCCTTTGTGCCGCATCCCTTCGCCAATTCCCGCTGCGCCGCCAGAAGCCGCAGGTTGTCTCAAGCATAGTCTGCTGAGTTCGCGGCCCCGATTGCCCGTTTCTGCGGGATCATGCCCCAAAGATGTCATCGCGCCTGCCACTTTCCGGCTTCGCGTGTTCCAACATCCCAAACACGGCCCGCTCTATACTTGAGCCATAACGATGAATTCCGCTGCGACAATGCTGCATCCGCCACCAACCTCGCCCACCGCGGCGCGAGCAGCGGGTAGCTGCCCAAGCGTAAACCTGCTGCCCTCTTACGAGTTCTCTGTCTCGGTCATCGTTGTCTCCTTCAACACCCGCGCTCTGTTGCGCGACTGCATCCAATCCATCCTTGCCGAATGCCGCCAGCTTCCCCCCGGGACCACCGCGGAAGTCCTGATCGTCGACAACGCGTCGACCGACGGCTCCCCGGAAATGGTTGAGCATGAGTTCGTCGCGCCCCACTCGCCCGTCCGGCTCATGCGCAGCGACGTGAATCTGGGCTTTGCCGCCGCCAACAACCTGGCCATGAAAGCAGCGCGTGGCCGTTACCTGGTGCTGCTCAACTCGGACGCTTTCTTCCGCCCCGGAGCCTTGCGTCTGGCCATCCAGCACATGGATGCAAACACCACCGTCGGCGTAGGCGGCGCGCGCCTGCTGGGCCCGCAAGGCGAGTGGCAGCCCTCCGCCCGCGCATTCCCCACGCTCTGGCACGTCTTTGTGGTTTTTTCCGGACTCGCTTCGCGCTATCCGAAATCCCGCATCTTCGGCGCTTTCGACCGCACCTGGGCAAGCCCGGATTTCCAGGCCGAAGTCGACTGGGTTCCGGGAGCGTTCTCCATCATGCGCCGCGAAGCACTGGTGAAAACCGGCCTCTTCGATCCGCGCTTCTTTCTCTACTGCGAGGAAGTCGATCTCTGCCGCCGCGTCAAGGCCAGGGGCTTTCGCGTCCTCTATTGGCCCGACGTCGTGGTCACTCATATTGGAGGAGAATCCAGCCGTCAACTGACCACTCTCAATTTCTTCGGCAGCGAATCCCAGGCCGCTCAGTGGCGCATGAGAGCTTCGCTGCTTTACTTCCGCAAGCATCACGGCATGCGCGTGTGGGGCTTCCGCGCTCTTGAAGACGCCATGCACACGCTGCGCTGGCTGCGCAATCGCTCGAGCAGCGATCCTGCGCGGCGCCGGCGCGGCGAAGAGGCAAAGCTGTTTCTTTCGCTCATGCGCCAAGCCTGGAAGGAAACCAAGGGCGGCCGCATCAGCCCGCCGCAACCCTGGTAGAGAAAGTTTTGTAACAGTCCTCCACCAGCTTTGCTGACCTGCGGAGGGATGAAACCTTTACCGGCCAATTTCACTGCCAACTTGCTAACTTGCTATCCCGCGAAGCGCGGCTAACTTGCTGATTTCATCTTTCCCCATCTTCTTCAAGTTTCGCGGCCGTTCATGAAAAGCTCTAACCGAAAAACTCATCGAGCGGTTCCTTGATGCCCCGCCGTACCAACTCATCCCGCTCGCTGACCGGCTTCCATCCCAGCGCGCTCTTCGCCGCCGAGCAATCGAAAACCGCGCGTCCCACGCGGCTCTCCCAGTCGAGGTACGAAGGCATCCGCCGCTCCGGGTGGCGCACAGCAACCTTGACCAGCCACTTCATCATGTCCAGCAGATAGAACCGCGCAATCGGCGTAGTGTGGCGCTGAATCCTGATCCCACCCTCCTTGTCGAGCGCATCGAGATATTCCTGCGCAGTGAGCATCGGGTCTCCAACCAAATTGAAAGCCCGCCCCTCAATCGCGGGCGTCTCCATCGCGCCAATCAGCCCCGCAGCCACGTCCTCCACCAGCACCAGCGCCAGCTTGTTTCTTCCATCGCCCCAGGTCTGGCAGACCGCGTCGTTCCACCACATGCCCACGCCCCAGTGAAACGGGCTTCCCCCGCGTCCAATCACGATGCCCGGCCGCACAATCACCACCGGCAGGCCTTGATCGCGGTGCATCCGCATCAGGATCGCCTCCGAAGCCGCCTTGGCGCGCGCATACAGATTTCGCCGCTCAATCCGCGGGTCCAGAGGCGTCTCTTCGGTAATCGTCCCCGCCCCCGCGCCGCAGTAATACGAGTCGATAGTTCCCGTATACACCAACCGCTTGACGCCACTTGCCAGCGCGCACTCGCCCACGCGCCGCGTCGCTTCAATCTCCAGGTCCTGATACTCGGCCCAGCTTTTCGCGTTGGCGCGCGCCAGATGAAAAACAACCTCGATTCCCACCATCGCACGCAGCAGATCCGCCTTGTTCGCAATATCTCCGGCCACGCACGCAAGCTTGCCGGATTCGCGCAAATCACGCGGAAGCGCCGATGTGCTGCGCGCAAACACGCGCACCGTGTAGCCCGCGTGGATCAATTGCCGCACAAGCTCCTTGCCGATAAACCCGGTCCCGCCAAGCACCAGAATGGACGCCGTCTCAAAGGGGTCCGGCAGTTGCCTTTGTCCGGCGAAGTCACTGTCTTGAAAGAGCGCGACTTTACAGGCTGCGGAAAAACTTGCCGGGGCGGTAGGCCAGGGATTCATCCCTGGCATAAGGTCGGCAGAATCAACGGGGGCTTTGGCCCCTGAGGCATGCTTCTCTGGGAATTCGCCCTGCTTTTGCCCTTCTTCCGCAACCCGTTCAGTCGTGCCGCCCGCCTGCGATGGAGAGGTGCCGGGCTTTAGCCCCTGAGGGAGTGGGAGTCCCGCATCTTGCATTCCCTCCGCGACCACGGCCGCACGCGTGATTTGCTGTTTCTCGGCACGACTGATCTCCTGCCTTTTCAAAACTGCAAAATCGTGCGTGGGGGCGGAGAAATCCGCCAGCGCGCCCATCTTTTCGCACAGCCTGACCACCCGGGCGCCCATTCGCCCATCCAACCGCGCGTCCATCGGCAAAGGACCATAAAACGCATCCATCGCCCGCGCAATGCTGGCCCCGTAAGGATTGCCGCGCCTGCCCAGCTTCAACTTTGCCTTGATATAACCCGCGAGAGTTCGGCGGCCTTGCCGCTTCAAGCTCTTCGCTCGACCCAGCACGATTCCGTAATTGTCAAAATCCGGGCTGCTGGGCCGATGTTCGTCGAGCGTGTACGTGTTGCGCTCAAAGTCCACCGTCGCGCTGGCCAGCGAGCCGCGCACATGAATCGTGTACTCAGAGAAGCCGGGAACAAACGAGAAGCGCAGCTCCACCGCCGTCCGCCCGCGCAGCGCATTTACCTCCCAGCGCCGATAGAACTTGATGCCCGTCGGCAACTCGGCCGCATTGGAAGGCCGCACTTCGAACGCTTCCGGCTCGCCGATCAGGTCGAGCATGTGTGCGGCGGAATGCGAACCGACCTCGATCAGAATGTTGCGCGGATCGCGCAGCATCCACGCATCGAACGGCCCGTGGATGGCCTGCGGCATGGGCCGGTGCCAGGTAATCGTAACGTCGTCGACCAATCCCAGAACGCCACTCTTTACATCCTGCCGCAATCGCTCGTAATTCTCTGCAAATAGAAAATTGTGCCCCACACCCAGGCGCAATCCTCGCCGATCGGCCAGCTGCACCAGGGCATCGCAATCGTCCGCGGCCGCGCACATCGGCTTTTCCAGGAACACATGCACCCCGGCGTCGAGCACCGCGCGCGCCGCATCGAAATGGCGGTCCGGCGGCGTGAGAATATGCACGGCGTCGAGTCCACCCGGGGTCGCTTTCTCAGCGGCAAGCATCTCGTCCAGCGATTCATACACATGGGCCACGCCGAACTTCCGCGCCAGCGCATCGGCCTTCGCAACCAGGCGATCGCATACCGCCACCAGTTCCACGCCCGGGACAGAATGCAACGCAAGCGCGTGCCAGTCGGCAATGTATCCCGCGCCCAGCAGCGCCACGCGCCGCACGTCGCCGCCGCTCTGCGGCCGGGCAGACTTCGAATCGGCTGATGGTTGATTGGGGCTCGGCTTCAACTCGCTCATCAACTTTCCTTGTGCTCCATGATGGTGAGTTCCTGGCCGCGCCAGCGACGCCAGTAGAAAGCAAGCATTCCTTCAAGCGCGGGAAACTTGGTGAGCACCGTGAAAAACGCGTAGACCGCCGCATCGCCCAATGGCCAGCCGCGCTTCCGCGCGTTGCGCAGAATCCACCCAAACTGCGGTCCGTAAAGAAAAAACAGCATCAATGAAATTCCCCGCGTGAACGGGGCGAGAATCAGCGCAGTCGCGGGAATCCCCAGCCCCCAAATCCAAACGCGCCGGCATTCCCGCATGAAATACCGCTCGTCGCTGCTGCCGTGCATAGCCGCCACCTGCGCATACGCGTGGCCTGTTCGCCGCGCGCGGCGCCACCACTCCTTAAATCGGAACATCGCCGCGTCATGCCACACCATCGCTGCATCGAGCAGCAGAATCTTGTGCCCCGTCTGGCGCACGCGCACGCAGAACTCATTGTCCTCGCCGGCAATCACGTCGCGTCTGAAACCACCCACAGCCTTGAACACCGCGGGCCGCACCATGAAGATGCCGCCGCACGCGTTCAGCTCGCCCGGCCGCTGCCGCCACTCCAGATCGAACAGCCGGTTATACACCGAAGCTTCCGGATGCATCTCGCGCACATGTCCGCACACCACGGCCACATCGGGCCTTTCGTTCAGCGCCGCAACGCCGCGTTCCAACCAGTCGTCCACCAGCGCGCAGTCGCCATCGACAAACTGCACAAAAGCCGCATCCGGATCGATGTTCATTGCGCGCGTAAAACCCTCGTTCCGCGCCCGCGCCGCGCTGTAAGGCAAATCGAGATCGAGTTCCACAACCTGGCAGCCCACCGACCGCGCAAAGTTCGCGCTCCCGTCCGTCGAACCGGAATCCACGTAGACCACGGTCGGCGCACCACCCACCGCCGCGCGCAGGCAGCTTTTCAGGCGCTCACCCTCATTGCGCCCAATGGCAACAATTGCAACGCTTTCTCTGGGCTCCGCAGTCATGGACTTCAATTCTAATTTGCCGGGAAGTTCGCAGGTAGGCCGCGAAGGTGGTAGACGGTTGCGCACGCCTTTCTTGAGAAGGCCAATTGATCCTGCGTGAGTTGAGTGGAGGGGTCAGTGGCTGGATGATAGAAGTATTCTGGCCAATTAATGACTTGGACGCTTCCCGAACGGAATTTCTACCTCGATATAAGCACCCGGCTTGCAGGCATTCACGGCGGCTATGACTTTGTCGAGATGCAGTCTGACAATCGGCCATTGGGAATTGCCGAGAACCACCAATGCAATCTGGCGCAATGAGAGGTTTTGCCGGTATCGGATATTCTTGTCGGTGCTGAGTAGTATCTCGAAGCCAGCATCCTCCGCTTTCTGAATCAGCTCGCCGTTCTCCAATTCATGCCAGCCAATCTGCCGTGCGAACGTGACCACATGGCCTGCGAGGCTTCGAGCAATTGGGTTCGGGGCGCCGTTATCGAACAGAATCTTCATTAGCCGAAAGCCGGCTCTTTCTCAAGGCTCTCTGTAACGAAATGCACTACGGCCTCAATCTCCTCCGCCTTCACATCGAACACTTCCGTAATCTCCTGAACGGACATGCCAGCCTCAAGATTCGCAAATACCGTTTGCACAGGCATGCGCGTTCCTTTGAAGACCCAGGCCCCGCTAACCTTGCCGGGAACGCTTTCGACAGCGTCGCATTGAGACCAATCCAGATTTGCCATGGCTCGAACTCCCTCCTCCAAGACTACGCCAAAATGCGGGAATTTCAACCGAATCAAACTACCGTCATATCCTCCCCGCGCGCCTCGCGCCCCAGCAGCGCCAACCCCGCCAGCGCCAGCGCCACCACAATCACGGTAATCGCCAGCACCGCCGGATAATTGCCCCAGCGCTCCGCCGCCAGGGCCTGTGCCTTCCCGTTCCACGAGGTCACCAGGCCGCCAAGCTGGTACGCAAGTCCCGGCGCCGTTGCGCGCACCGGAGCCGGCGATAGCTCGGTGAGATAGGCCGGAACCACGCCCCACGCTCCCTGCACCATGAACTGCATCAGCACCGCGCCCGAACCCAGCGCAAATCCCGAGTGGCCATAGGCCCACAGCGGAATCACCGGAATCGCCAGCAATGCCGCCGTCACAATCGCGCGCTTGCGCCCCCATCGTTCAGAGAGCGAATCCACCCGCGATCGATCCGACCCCATAGAGCACGCCGATCAGCCCCACCGTCGATGGCTTCAACTTCGCGGAGACAGTAAGGAACGTCGGGTACACATCCTGCGTGCCGTGCGAAAAGCTCATGAACGCTGTCATCAACAAAACCAGAAACAGAAATGTGGGCAGAAACTTTCGCACCAGCGCACCGGTCTTTTGCTTCTCAGCACCATGTGCAACGGCGGTGCGATCGGCGCGCGCCTTCGCGCCCGCCAGCCACACTGGCGACTCCTCCACCCGCGCCTGCACGTAGAACACCAGCAGCGCCGGCAGCGAGCCAAGCACGAACAGTCCGCGCCAGCCCAACCCAGGCACATGCAGCCCGGCGAGTACAAAGCCGTTGAAGAAGAGCGCGAATGCCCCTGAAGCCAGAATCGACCCAGCCGCGTAGCCTTCCTGCAAGATGCCGCTGAAGGTTCCGCGACCCTCCTTCGGCAGCGTTTCAAACACCAGCGCCGCGCCCACGCCCCATTCCCCGCCCATG
>Ga0302314_10014463_pt1 | contig 13499 bp, 10 predicted proteins | sample III_Palsa_N2_3_FD_200533 | JGI IMG/M metagenome (GOLD analysis project Ga0302314, IMG submission 200533) | Peat permafrost microbial communities from Stordalen Mire near Abisko, Sweden - III_Palsa_N2_3 | ecosystem: Environmental > Terrestrial > Soil > Palsa > Peat permafrost | place: Sweden...
GTCGTCGCCGCCGTCCTGATCGCCGGCGGGTGCGCGGTTCTGAGCCTGAGGTTCTTCCGTATAAATACGGGCTGACAAACCACGGCCGGTACTGCCGTCGCGCTCGTTCGGCTTCACGAGGGAAGGTCCAGTACGGTGACTGAATACCTGCCGGCGTGGTTAGCGACGCGTTAGGGGCTACTTCATTAATTTAAGCTAATCACCAGAGGTCTGGCGCCACTCCGGCGACGGTTATTCCTGTGATAGGTGCGCAATGCTTGGCAATCTGCGAATTTCCTCCAAGCTCCTGATGATAGTGGGTCTTTCGGTGCTCGGCATCGCCGCGGTGGCCGGCGTCGGTCTCTCGGCGCTCTGGGACAATCTGCTGGAGGATCGCAAGGCGAAACTCCAGGATGTCGCTCTCATGGGCCGTCAGGCTCTCGAACTCGATTATCAGGCCTCGAAGAAAGCAGGGCTTTCCGAAGCCGAAATCCTGGAACGCGGCAAGACGCTGCTGCGCACATTCCGTTTCGGCAAGGATGATTATCTTTACGCCATCAGCGGGCAGGGCATTTCGCTGGTCAATCCCAACCCGAAGGTCGAAGGCAAGAATTTATACGACGCGCAGGATTCCGACGGCGTCTATTTTATCCGTGATCAGATCGCGCTGGCCGCCAAAGGCGGCGGCATCATCAGATACCGCTTTCCTCGGCCCTCAGGCGACGTGCCGGTTCCGAAGATGTCCTATGTCACCGAATTCAAACCCTACGGCTGGGTCATGGGTGCCGGCATCTATATAGAGGACGTCTATGCGATCTTCTGGGCGCAGGCACTCCAGGTGGGCATGCTGGTCGGTCTTGCATTGCTGGTGATGGGCGGCATGTTCTTCCTGCTCGGTCGCAGCATCGTGCAGCCGATCAACGCGATGACCGCGGCGATGCGAAAGATCGCAGATGGCGAGACCTCGACCGCCATCCCGGCTCAGGAACGGCGCGACGAAGTCGGCGCCATGGCGCAGTCGGTGCAGATCTTCAAGGACAATATGATCGAGGCGACCCGGCTGCGCGGCGAGCAGGACGTGTTGAAGGCCAAGGCGGACACCGACAGGAAACTTCTGCTCAGCAAAATGGCCGATGATTTCGAGAATGGCGTCCGCGCCTCGCTCGACACCCTGGCCGGTGCTGCGACGGAAATGCAGGCGACATCGAAGAGCATGTCCACCACCGCCGGGGAAGCCAGCCATCAGGCGACCACCGTGGCCGTTGTGGCCGAGCAGGCTTCGGCCAATGTGCAGACAGTCGCTGCGGCGACCGAGGAATTGTCGTCGTCGGTTTCGGAAATCGGACGTCAGGTCACGGAATCAACCCAGATCGCGGGCCAGGCCGTCGCCGAGGCCAATCGCACCAACGTTACGGTGCAGGGGCTGTCGGCCGCAGCACAGAAGATCGGCGACGTTGTCAAACTGATCAGCGACATCGCCAGCCAGACCAATCTCTTGGCCTTGAACGCAACGATCGAAGCGGCCCGTGCCGGCGAAGCCGGCAGGGGTTTTGCGGTGGTCGCCAACGAGGTCAAATCGCTTGCCAGCCAGACCGCAAAGGCGACCGATGAAATATCGGCGCAGGTTGGCGCCATGCAGGGCGCGACCGCGGATGCGGTCCAGGCCATCGAGAGTATCGGCCGCACCATCGGTGCCATCAACGAGATTGCTTCGGCGATTTCTATTGCCGTCGAGCAGCAGGGTGCCGCGACCCGGGAGATCGCTCGCAGTGTTCAGGAAGCCGCGCAGGGAACCGGCCAGGTGTCGAGCAACATCTCCGGTGTCAACCAGTCGGCCGACAAGACTGGCGCCGCAGCCAACAAGGTATTGTCCTCGGCGGAGCAGCTGAGCGGTCAGGCAGCAACATTGCGCGCCGACGTCGATCGCTTCGTCGCCAACATCCGCGCCGCCTGATCGAGCGGTTGATATCTCGGCCGCGCACCGTTTTGGAGCGCTGGCCGGCCGATGATGCCGCAACGGTCCGCCGACTATCGGCCGAACGCGGACAACCTGCATCTCAACATACGTCGTAGAACGCTCGGCTGGTCTGCGGTGCCGGACATCGCGCGCTGGCCAGCGACACTCACGTCAGGACTGCGGCAACCACGGCTTCGGTACGGGGCGTGGCCTGTGCTCATTGCGGATCGATTGCACGCGACTATATCAACGTATCATGGACGCATGACGCCCCTGCGAGCCTAGCCGATAGCTATCGCAAGCGACGCGTCACAGCTTGAGCGCATGGCAAGGCGCCAGCATGAAGACGGCCGACGAGACTGTGCGAGATGGGAAGTCGGTCGGCGCAAGAAATGGCCGGAGCCGCGCCATGTCTTTGGGCACAGTGGCCCTCATTCTCGGCGTCGTGGCTTGTCTGCATCTTGGGTTATGGGCCCTGAAAAATCCGGCGACAACCGCGGCGCCGGTGGAAGACAGGCTGGCGAGCGTTTCGTACAACCGGTTCGCGGGGGCCCCTTCCGCCGGGCTGACGGTGCCCGAGGCGCGAATCCGCGCCGATCTCACCGCCATTGCCGGGCAGGCCAGGGCGGTGCGGACCTATGCCTCGACGCAAGGCCTCGAGCGCGTTCCCGAGATTGCGGCTGAACTCGGGCTCACGGTCACGCTTGGCATCTGGATCGACAATGACAATGCCCGAAACGAGCGCGAGATCCAGTCAGCCCTCGATCTGGCACGGCACAATCCCAACGTCACGCGCCTGGTCGTGGGCAACGAAACGGTGTTCCGGCACGAGCGCAGCGTGGCGGATCTGATCCGGATTATTCAGCGCGTGAAGCGCGACAGTCCGGTTCCGGTAGCAACCGCTGAAAACTGGCAAACCTTCATCCAACATCCAGAGCTTGGCGACGCCGTCGACCAGATCTTTGCCCATATCATTCCCTACTGGGAGGGCGGGCCAAAGGCGTCCGCGGTGGGGCGGTCGCTGGCGATTTACGACCGGCTGCGGGCCGCATTTCCCGGCAAGACCATCGTCATCGGTGAGCTCGGCTGGCCCAGCGCCGGTCGCAATTACGAGCAGTCGATGCCCGGCTCGATCACCCAGGCCGTGGTGTTGCGGGACTTCGTCGCGCGCGCAATGGCACTCGGCATCGACTACAATATCGTCGAGGCGATCGATCAGCCGGAGAAATTGTTCGAGGGCAATGTCGGTCCTTATTGGGGCATCCTCGACGCATCCTTGCGGCCCAAATTTGCCTGGACCGGGCCGCTGGTCGATGCCGAATACTGGAAGGCGGCGGCGTGCGCCGTCCTCGTCGGCCTGTTGCTGTCACTCTCTGTTCTGTTGCTCCCCGGAGCGACGGTCGGACAGGTGATGTTGCTGGCCGGCGCCGACCATGTGATCGGCGACTGGTGCGCCAGCGTGCTCGGATACTGGCACGCTCACTATTTCCTGCATGGCGAGGTGATCGCGTTCGGCGTCGGGTTGCCGCTGCTGGGGCTGCTTGCCCCGATCTTGCTCTCGCGTGTCGGCGAACTGGCGGCGGTTACGTTTGGTCGCAATCCTGAACGGCTTCTGGCGATATCGCCGCCACGCCCGGACGCCGCCACGCCAAAAGTCTCGATTCATATTCCCGCGTACCGGGAGCCGCCGGAGATGCTGTTGCGCACCATCGAGTCGGTGGCGCGGCTCGACTACCCGGATTTTGAATGCGTGGTTATCATCAACAACACGCCGGATCCGGCGTTCTGGCAGCCGATCGAGACGCGCTGCCGCGAACTCGGACCGCGTTTCAAGTTTCTGCGCGTCGAAAATCTCCAGGGATTCAAGGCCGCAGCGCTTCGGCTTGCGATGGCGGAGGCGGCGGCCGATGCGGAGATCATCGGTGTCATCGATGCCGACTATGTGGTCGATCCAAGGTGGCTCGCCGATCTGGTCCCGAGCTTTGCCGATCCCGAAGTTGGCCTTATTCAGGCTCCGCAGGATCATCGCGACGGCGATCGCAGTCTGATCCACGCCGCCATGAACGCCGAATATGCCGGGTTCTTCGATATCGGCATGGTCGAGCGCAACGAATTCAACGCCATCATCGTTCACGGCACCATGTGTCTGATCCGCCGCACCGCGATGGCCGCCGCCGGGGGCTGGTCGAGCGACACGATTTGCGAAGACAGCGATCTTGGGTTGACGATCATGGAGCTCGGCTGGCGCGCGCACTACACCAACCGCCGTTATGGCTGGGGATTGCTGCCGCAGGATTATCAGGCCTTCAGGGTTCAGCGGGCACGCTGGGCCACAGGCGCGGTGCAGATCGTCCGGAAACACTGGCGCAAGTTCCTGCCGGGAAGCAGCCGGCTCGACCATGATCAGAAGCGGGAATTCCTGTTGGGCTGGCTCAACTGGTTCGTCGCCGAAAGCATTGCGGTTGCGGCGGCGCTGCTCAATCTGATCTGGGTGCCGTTCATCGCGCTTGACATCGTCGCCATTCCCGACGTGCTGCTGACGATCCCGATCATCGCGGCGTTTCTGGTAACGCTTCTTCATTTTGCCTGCGCTTACAGAATGCGCGTCGCGGTTTCATACTGGCAGATGCTGGGCGCGATGATCGTATTCATGTCGGTGCAATGGACGGTTGCGAGTGCGGCCTTCACTGCCGCGCTTCCGGCGAGCCGCAGCTACTTCCATCGGACCCGCAAGGGGAGCGGCGCGCCTGTGACTACACGCATTATCGCGATGCCGGAAATGCTGCTCGGCGCGCTGCTGGCCGCCGGCGCCATCACGATCTACGCCGTCAATATCTACCGTCATCTCGAGGCCGACCTGTTCGCAACGATCCTGCTGCTTCAGAGTCTGCCGTTCCTGTCGGCGGTGGCACTGGTGTGGCTGGAGCGCTTCGGCGATCGAAGATCAATATCGGCTGCGCGAGCGGCGATTTGAGACGCCGTTTCGGCGCGTGGGCAGGTCGTGCCGCGACAGCGACGCTGTCGCATGCTTCAGCGATTTCTGCTGTGCGGCACCTCACTCATCGTCTGCTTGAATTCCTGGAGCAGCCAGTCGACAAACGATTTCACCTTCGGCAGCTTGGCACGATGCTCTTCGGTGACAATATGGTACGCCAGCGGAGACGGAAGCCGGATCGCAAACGGTTCGACCAGCCGACCCGTGGCGATATCAGACTTTACCACGGCGCTGCGCCCCATCACCACGCCCATCCCTTCGATCGCCATCTGAAACGACGGGTAGAGCAGATCGCAGGAGATTTCGTTGGCCGCGGAGATTTGCGGGATTCCGGCCTCTTCCAGCCATAGCGGCCAGTCGTCCCGCAGGATCAAGGGCGACGACGTGTGGATGCGGGTGTGGTGACGCAGGTCGCCGGGAACGCGCAGGGCATGGGCCCCGCGCAGCAGTCGAGGGCTGCAGACCGGAAATACTTCCTCGTCATTGATCTTCCACGTCGCCATTCCCGGCCAGTCGCCGAGGCCGTAATGAATCGAGACATCGTAGTCCTCGTGCAGGGCGTTGCCGAACGGGACCAGCGTGCGCAATCGCACCGCAACATCGGGGTTGCTCTTGCGGTAGCTCGGCAACAGCGGAATCAGGCATTTGATCGCGAAGGTGCCGAGGCAGCCGATCGTCAGTTCGTCGCCGCGGTGGCGACCGATGGCGCGATCGGTCGCGACCATGATCTCGGTGATCACGTTGCGCGATGAACGCAGATATTCATGGCCGGTCTCGGTCAGCCGTATGGTGTTGCTTTCGCGGATAAACAGCTTGTCACCGAGGAATTCCTCCAGCGCCCGGATGCGCTGGCTGATCGCGCCCTGGGTCAGGTTCAGTTCGATCGCAGCCCGGCTGAAGCTGAGGTGGCGCGCCGTCGCCTCAAAGGCGTACAGTGCTGACAGGCTTGGTAAATTTTTCCGCATGGTTCCAATCCGACAAGGTATTAGTATTTCTAATACCTTCGTTAGAATTTGTCGATTGAGCCGCCACGCCTGATCCGTCAGAACCGAAAGGCAGCCGCGAAGGAGTTCGCGGTGTTCACTGCTGCCTGGATCGGATCGACGGGTGAATTCACAAACCACGCATCGGGCGTCGCTCATCGTTCGCGACGGAACCTCGATTTCATACGCCGTGAGCGGCGCGAGCCGGCATCGCCGGGTCGCACTGATACATTCGCTGGCGCTCGACGGGGAGTTCTGGCGCCCGGTCGCCGATATCCTCTCTCAGGATGCCGCCGTCCTGACGATCGACTGCCGCGGCCACGGCGCCTCCGGAACGCCGCCCGGGCCTTATTCGGTCGGGCAGTTTGCCGACGATCTGGCCGACGTGCTGGACGGCATCGGGTGGCCCGCGGCGGTCGTCGCCGGCGCATCGATGGGCGGCTGCGTCGCGATCTCGTTCGCGGCGAAGTATCCGGCACGGACGACAGGCCTCGGACTTTTCGACACCACGGCGTGGTATGGCGCCGACGCGCCGAAGCAGTGGGAACAACGGGCCCAGCGCGGCGTCGCCGACGGCATGGCGAGCCTCGTCGAATTCCAGAAGACCCGCTGGTTTGGCGACGCCTTCCGGGCGCAACAGCCCGAATTGGTCGAGCGCACCATCGCCACCTTCGTCAAGACCGACCCCAAGGCCTATGCGGAAACCTGCCGGATGATGGGCGCCTTCGACCTGCGGGCAAAACTTGGTGCGCTGCGGATGCCTACGCGGGTCGCCGTCGGCGAACAGGACCAGGCGACGCCGATCGAGATGGCGAAGGCGATCCACGAGGCCGTACCAGGCTCGACGCTGAACGTCATTCCCGGCGGCCGCCATCTGACGCCTCTGGAGTGTCCGCTGCAGATCGCCGACGAGATCCAGATGCTGCTCGAAAAGGTCAAGGCATGAAATTCACCGGCAAGATCGACGTTCCGGCGCCGCGCCAGGCGGTGTTCGAGAAGTTGCGCGATGCGCATTTCTTCGCATCCTGTGTCGACGGTGTGCTGGACCTGGTCGAAATCGACGACCGTCACTACACGGCGATGCTCGAAACCCGGGTGGCCTATATCAAGTTCAAATTCGCCGTCACCGTGGAGATCGTCGAACTGGACGAACCGGTCCGCGTGGTCGCACGGGTGGAGGGCACGCCGGTCGGCATGGTCGGGCGCCTCACCGCGACCTCGGCCGCCAATCTCGAGGAGCAGGACGGCGGCACCGCCATCCATTATGAACTCGACGTGGCATTGACCGGCAAGCTCGGCAGTCTCGGCCAGCCGGTCCTCAAATCCAAGGCCAAGGAAATGGAGCGCCAGTTCGCCTCCCGCATCCAGGCCAAGTTTCAAGCCACCAACGCCGGGAGCGAAACATGATATCGTTCGAACTGGCGGAGCCAAGCACGCTGAGCGAAGCGATCGCGCTGCTCGACGCGGAAGATCCGGAAGTCCGGCCGATTTCGGGCGGCACCGCCCTGATGCTGATGATGAAGTCGGGTGTTTTTCGTCCGAGCCGCCTCGTCAGCCTGCAAAAGGTCGAACCGGATTATTCGCGCATCGAACGCGGCCGGGATGGAAGCCTGCGGCTCGGCGCGCTGGCCAGCCTGTCGCAGATCGAGCACTCCGATGAAGTCCGCCGCGTAGCGCCCGTCATCGAGAACACCATGCGTCATTTGTCGAATGTGCGGGTGCGAAATGTCGCGCGGCTTGGCGGCAACCTGGCGCATGGCGACCCGCACATGGATCTGCCGCCGGTGCTGTCGTCGCTGGGCGCGAAGGCGATCGTTGCCGGCCCGTCGGGCGAGCGCCAGATCATGATTGAAGAGCTGTTCAGCGGCTATTACGAAACCGTGCTCAAGCGCGATGAGCTCATCACCTTCGTCGAGGTGCCGCCGCAGGCCGCCTGGTCGTCGACCTATATCAAATGCACGACGCGATCGGCCGACGACTGGCCGGCGCTCGGCATTGCCTGTTCGCTCCGCATCGAGGGCGGTGCCATCGCCGACGTCAGGCTGATGATCAGTGCCGCGACTGAAAAGCTGACGCGCCTTGTTGCAACCGAGAAAGTCCTGCGCGGCCAGAATGTCAACGAGGCGACATTCGAGCGCGCCGGTGAATCCGCCATGACCGAAGCCGAAGTCATCGGCGATTCCCGAGGGTCAGCCGCGTATAAATCCGAACTGGTGCGGGTCTATGTGCGGCGCGCGTTGCGGCAGGCCGGCCTTGCAGGAGTGCCCCGGTCATGACGATTCACAAGCCGATGCCGGCGGGACAGGTGGGCCGTTCGCTTCCCCGGCTCGAAGCTCGCGCCAAGGTCACCGGCCGGGCCGACTATGTGCACAATATGCGCCTGCCGGGCATGCTGATGGCGAAGGTAGTACGCAGCACCGTGGCGCATGGCCGCATCGTCAGCATCGATACCAGCGCGGCGCTGCAGCTCAAGGGTGTGTTTGCGGTGTACACCGGCGAGGACATCCGCAAGATCATCCCGGAGCCGTATTACGGTCCCGCGTTCCACGACCAGCCGATCCTCGCGCTGGGCAAGGTGCGGCATGTCGGCGAGCCTGTGGCGGTCGCGCTTGCCGTGGACGCGCATGTCGCCGAGCAGGCGGCGCAACTGGTCGAGGTGGTGTACGAGGAACTGCCCGCGGTGTTCGACGAAGTCGAGGCGATGGATTCCAAGGCCGTCGTTCACGATGTGCTGAAGCCGGCCGGCACCTTTCCCGATCTCAAGCATCTGCACGGCAAGAAGAACACCAATATCGCGCTCGATTTCCATCTCAAGCGCGGCGACGTCGAGCGCGCATTCGCCGGCGCGGCGCATGTGTTCGAGCATGAATTTCACACCCAGCAGGTCATGCATACCCCGCTGGAGCCGATGGTTTCGCTGGCCGAGCCGACGCGGGACGGCCTGACCATCCACACGGCCTCGCAGTCTCCGTCATTCGTCCGGATCGAGATCGCCCGGCTGCTCGGATGGCCCGAGAACAAGGTGCAGGTGAAGGTGCCGCATCTCGGCGGCGGGTTCGGCGCCAAGCTCTACATCAAACTGGAGGCGCTGGTCGCCGCACTCGCGCTTCTGACCAGGCGGCCGGTCAAGTGGTCGCTGACGATGGAGGAGCAGTTCTACACCATCAGCAAGCATGCCACCACGTTCCGGATCAAGAGCGCGGTCGACGGGGCCGGCAAGGTCACCGGCCGCAGTTGCACCGTCTACTGGAACGGCGGCGCCTATGCCGATATCGGGCCGCGCGTCACCCAGAAATCCGGTTTCACCGCGCCGGGACCCTACGATATCGAGAACGTCGCGATCGATTCCTATTCCCTCTATACCAACCGGCCGCCGGCCGGCGCGTTGCGTGGCTTCGGCATTCCACAGCTGGTCTGGGCGTATGAAAGCCACACCGACCTGATCGCCCGCGAACTGAACATCGATCCGGTTGAATTTCGCCGCAACAATATCCTGCGGGAAGGCCGCCCACAGGCGACCGGCACCGCGATGAAGGACGCCGCGATCGATCTCGTGCTGGAAAAGGTCGCCGAGCGGATGAACTGGTCGGCGCCGTTCGATCGCGGCAGTGGAACGATACGCCGCGGCCGCGGTGTGGGGATCGGCTTCAAGGCCTCGATCTCGCCGACGACGTCGGTGGCCTTCGTCAATATCTACGCCGACGGCAGCTGCGCGCTTTACATGAGCACCGTGGACATGGGGCAGGGCTCCGACACCGCGATGGCGCAGATCGTCGCCGAAGTGCTGCAGGTGCAGGCCGAGAACGTCAGGGTGATTCATCCCGACACCGACGTCACGCCCTACGACATGGCGACGCTCGGCTCGCGGTCGACCTTTCACATGGGCAATGCGGTGAAACTGGCCGCCGAGGACGCCAGGCAGAAGCTCGAGGCGATGGCGCGCAGCGTCGGCGTTCCGGAAGGCTCAAATCTCGAGACCCGCGAGATTTTCAAGAAGAAATACGGCATGCAGGCCGGCAACGTGATGGGCGTCGGCAGCTACATTCCGACCTACAAGTCGCCCGACTCCGTGACCGGCATGTCCGACAACATCACGCCGTTCTGGATGATCGGCGGCACCGGCGTCGAGATCGAGGTCGACACCGAAACCGGGCATGTGAAGCTGACGAAGCTCATCAACGCCGCCGACATGGGGCGGCCTCTCAACCCCCACATCGTGGAAACGCAGTTGTCGGGAGCGGCGATCATGCAGCTTGGTTTTACCATGTTCGAGAACATGGAGTTCGACGCGGGGCAGGTCACCAACGCCTCTTTCGCCGACTACAAGATTCCCGGCATCCACGACATTCCACCCGACATCGAGAACCACATCGTGCTGGCCGAGCAGGGCGGCGGACCGTTCGGCGCCAAGGGCGTCGGAGAAAGCGCGACCTTCGGCGTTTCGCCTGCGATCGCCAACGCGATTCACGATGCGGTCGGCGTCCGCCTGACCGACCTGCCGCTGACGGCGGAGAGCGTGCTGAGAGGCATTCGCCTCAAGGCCGGAAATCCGATCGGAGATTGAGATGAACCCGCACGCCAAGTCGATCAGTTTCTTGCTGAACGGAAGCGCGACCGAGATGCTGGTGCAGACCCACGAAAATCTCGTCGAGCTGTTGAGCCGGCTGGATTTGAACGGCGCCCGCGAAAGCTGCGGCCAGGGTCTGTGCGGCTGCTGCACCGTGATCGTCGATGACATCGCGGTGTCGGGCTGCCTGTACCCGGCCGCGTTCGTTGACGGCAAAACCGTCACCACGATCGAGCATCTCGATCACGACGTCCAGCTCAGCCCGGTGCAGCAGGCGTTCATCGAGGAGGGGGCGTTTCAGTGCGGCTTCTGTACGTCGGGCTTCATCCTGATGACGCATCAGTTGCTGGAACAGAACCCGATGCCCACCGATGAGGAAATCAGGGACTACCTGGCAGGCAATCTGTGCCGCTGTGCGGCCTATCCGGAGATCATCAACGCTGTGAAAAGCGCTGCTGGCAAGATGGCGCGCACATAAACGGAATTGGGGGGATCCTGGGATGACGACTTCTGCAGTAACTTCCGCGATAGACGGTCCGTGGTACAGGGCGCTTTCGCGTTCGCAATGGAATGCGTTGATTGCCTCGAATCTCGGCTGGTTGTTCGATGGCTTCGAAACCTACGCGCTGATTCTCACCGCCGGCGTTGCACTGCGCCAGTTGCTCGATCCTTCGCAATATGGACAAATCCCGTCCTATGTCGGCACCGTGATTGCGATCACTCTGCTCGGCTGGGGCATCGGCGGCATGCTAGGCGGGATTCTGGCCGACTATATCGGCCGCAAGCGCACGATGGTGATCGCGATCATCGCCTACTCGATCGCGACCGGGCTCAGCGCATTCGCCTTCGACTGGATATCGTTCGTGGCGTTGCGGTTTCTGGTCGGCATCGCCATCGGATCGGAATGGGCTACCGGCAGTTCCATGCTGGCCGAACTGTGGCCGGACCGCGCCCGCGGCAAGGGCGCCGGCATCATGCAATGCGGGCTCGGTCTCGGGTTTTTTCTGGCGTCGTTCACCTGGCTGTTTCTCAGTCAGGCCGGCCCGGATGCCTGGCGCTATATGTTCGCGATGGGTGTGCTTCCGGCGCTGCTGACACTGTGGATCCGGCGCGCCATTCCGGAATCCGAAATCTGGGAAGAGGCCAATCGGAATCGGCGCGCGGCGGTTGAACAAAAACGGTCAGGGGTCTCGCTCGGTGAAGGGGCCGAAAAGCTGACGAGGTTCACGCTGTTTGATCTCTTCACCGATGCGTCGCTGCGCCGGCGGACCATTGTCGTTTTCCTGATGTCGCTGACGACCACGGTGGGATTCTGGGGCATCTCGACCTGGGTGCCGCCGTTCATCGGTTCGCTGGCCGCCAAGGAAGGCTTCAACGCGGGCCAGTGGGCGAGCTACGCCGGCATGGCCTACACCATCGGCTCGGTGCTCGGCTATCTGAGCATGGGCTTCCTGATGGATGGGGTCGGCCGCAAGCCGGTAACGATTGCATTCTTTGTCGTGGCGTTATTGATGACGCCGGTACTGTTCTTCGTGACCACCGATCTGAAGCTGCTGCTGCTGCTTGCGACGGTCAATGCGTTCTTCAGCAACGGGCAATACACCTGGATGCCGGTCTGGCTGCCGGAACTGTATCCGACCCGCATGCGGGCAACCGCGCTGGCCTTCGCTTTCAACGCCCCGCGCTTCATTGCCTTCCTGGGGCCGCTGCTCGCCGGCACCATGATCACCCAGTTCGGCGGCTTCGGTCACGCCGCCATGGTACTGGCGTCGATCTATGTGGTGGGAATTATTGCCGCGTTCTTCCTGCCCGAGACCAAGGGGTCTCCGCTGCCGGACTGATGCGGCAAGCGGAGATTCGGCGCGGGCGCAACCTTTTCCAGAATATGTCCAACCCGAACGACGACACGACAATGACCAAGAGCCGACTCGCGGCCGGGCTCCTGGTCTCATCCCGACCTGGCGCCAATCAATGGGGCTGTGGACGCCGGCGCAAGCCGGCTAGAAATGATAGTTCACGCCAACGGTGACGGTTTGGAATTTCTGGTCCCGATCCGGCAGGCTGTCGTTTTGGAAATCCTTGTGAAGAGCCGTGTAGAGATATTCAAGTTTGGCGGACCATTTCGGTTGAAAAGCCCATTCGACGCCGCCGCCGAAGGTCGAGCCAATCCGCAGCTTGTCGACCCCGGTGTCATTGACCTGCCCGAAAGCCAAACCACCGGTTCCGTAGACGAGCAAATGTGAGTCCAGGAGCGTGAAGCCGGCGCGACCGCGACCGGTCCCGAAGTAGGGCACACTCACATCGTTGAAGCCGTTGACGTGCGACTTGATGCCCGTGGCCATGAAATCGTTTTCGATGCCGACAACAAACAGCGGCGACAGTTGGTAATTATAGCCGACCTGAAAGCCGCCGAGCCCGCCGTCGGCGCGACCGCCGTTCGTCCCCAGATAACTGTTGAAGGCGTTGGTGGTGCTGAAACCGCCTCCCACATTGAGGCCGGCGTAAAACCCGGTCCAGGAAAACGCTGGCACCGGCGTCGTATAGGCCGGCGCGGCCTTATACGGAAGATCCGCCGCATGCGCGGCGCCCGCGGCGAGCGCGGCGGCCAGGACCAACGCAGAAATCGTCTTCCCGTTATTCATCGAATTTTCGAGGGTCATGGCCCTGATCTCCCATGTTGCTATTCAACTCAGTCTGAAAATGCCTCATGGCAATTAATCAAACTATACCGTACTATTAAATCCCGTGGTCCGGGACTGCAAGCCGATAATTGAGGCATCGGATGATCGAAGGGGCTTCGAGCAGTCGGCTGACTGATTGGGCCTGAGCCGGGTCGAGGATGGCCGGCGCAAAACGCGGCATGTGAATGACCGTCGCTTGCTCAGCGATGCCTGCACCGGCATTGAGTCTGCGTCGCTGGCAATAGCGAACAGCAGTTGGGCCGGTCGCAAGGCTGGCTTACGAGCAAGGTTTCAAGCGGTTGCGGACGTCAACGGACTGCAGGTCCGCAGCAGTTCC